>ERZ1023696.119-NODE-119-length-17235-cov-8.568272_pt1 | contig 17235 bp, 19 predicted proteins | sample MGYA00520859_ERZ1023696 | MGnify/ENA primary metagenome ERZ1023696 (study PRJEB33180, sample SAMEA4046002) | wastewater metagenome | place: Denmark | collected 2016-03-13 | study: EMG produced TPA metagenomics assembly of the PRJEB13832 data set (Local...
GAATTTTTATAACCGTCAAGCATGGACAAGCGTCACTTGCACACCACAGGTTTTAACGATGGGCTGAGCAACACCAAGGGGTTTCCCCTATGATGCTTGGCCTGCTGTCAGGGTCTCGGCCTGTGACGGCGTTTTTTGTTCTGCACCATGCCATTCAACGACTCATCGCCTGCCAGCGCGCTGGCGGAACTGCGCAACGTCACCTTCGGGTACGGTGAGCGCGTCATCCTGCGCGACGTGTCGTTGAAGATCCCGCGCGGCAAGGTCACGGCGCTCATGGGGGCGTCGGGCGGGGGCAAGACCACGGTGTTGCGCCTGATTGGCGGTCAGCACCGGGCGCAGCAAGGCGAAGTGCTGTTCGACCGGCAGGATGTGGGTCGCATGGATGCGGCGGGCTTGTATGCGGCCCGCAGGCGCATGGGCATGCTGTTCCAGTTTGGTGCCTTGTTCACCGATCTGACGGTGTTTGAAAACGTGGCGTTTCCGCTGCGCGAACACACCGACCTGTCGGATGCGCTGGTGCGCGACATCGTGCTCATGAAGCTCCATGCCGTGGGCCTGCGCGGGGCGCGCGATCTCATGCCCAGCCAGATTTCCGGGGGCATGGCGCGGCGCGTGGCGCTGGCGCGGGCGATTGCACTCGACCCCGAACTCGTCATGTACGACGAGCCCTTTGCCGGGCTCGACCCCATTTCGCTGGGCACGGCCGCGCAACTTATCCGGCAACTCAACGACGCGATGGGGCTGACCACCCTCTTGGTGTCGCACGACCTGGATGCCACCTTTGCGCTGGCAGACCACGTCATCATTTTGGGGGCTGGCGTGGTGGCGGCGCAGGGAACCCCCGCCGAAGTGCGCGCCAGCACCGATCCGCTGGTGCACCAGTTTGTCAACGCGCTGCCCACGGGCCCGGTGCCGTTCCATTACCCGGGGCCCACGGCGGCCAGTGATTTTGGTCCGCTGGACGGGAGGTCTGCATGAGCTGGTGGCGCCCTTCGGATGTGGGCCTGGCTGTGCGCAGCCAGCTGGCCGATGCCGGGCTGGCCGCGCGCCTGTTCTGGCGGTTGGTCCGCCTGTTCCCGGCGGCCTTGCAGCGCCCAGGGCTGGTGCGCGACCAGGTGCATTTCCTGGGCAACTATTCGCTGGCCATCATTGCCGTGTCGGGCCTGTTCGTGGGCTTTGTGATGGCGCTGCAGGGTTTTTACACGCTGCAGGATTTTGGCTCTACCGAGGCACTGGGCCAGCTGGTGGCGCTGAGTTTGCTGCGCGAGCTGGGACCGGTCATCACGGCCCTGCTGTTTGCGGGGCGCGCAGGCACTTCGCTCACGGCCGAGATCGGGCTGATGCGCGCTGGCGAGCAGCTGAGCGCCATGGAGATGATGGCCGTGGACCCCGTGCGCCGCATTCTGGTGCCCCGTTTCTGGGCGGGCGTCATCGCCATGCCCGTGCTGGCGCTGGTGTTCAACGCGGTGGGCGTGATTGGCGGCTGGATGGTGGCGGTGCCCATGATCGGGCTGGACGGCGGCGCCTTCTGGAGCCAGATGCAGGGCGGTGTGGATATTTTCAGTGACCTGGGCAACAGCGTCATCAAGAGTGTGGTGTTTGGTTTCACCGTGACCTTCGTGGCGCTGCTGCAGGGCTACACGGCCAATCCGACGCCCGAAGGGGTTTCGCGTGCCACCACGCGCACCGTGGTGATGGCCTCGCTGGCGGTGCTGGCGCTGGACTTCGTCCTCACGGCCATGATGTTCAGTATCTGACGCTGGCGCAGCCGGCGTGACAAGGAAAGCACGATGCAACAATCCAAAAACGATTTCTGGGTGGGCCTGTTTGTCATGCTCGGAGCCGCCGCGCTGGTGTTTCTGGCGCTGCAGTCGGCCAACCTCCTGCAGCTGAATTTTCAGACGGGCTACCGCGTGACCGCGCGTTTCGACAACATTGGCGGACTCAAGCCCAAGGCTGCGGTGCGCAGTGCCGGGGTGGTGGTCGGGCGCGTGGAGTCGATCACGTTCGACGACAAGACGTTTCAGGCACGCGTGACGCTGGAGTTGGACAAGCAGTACGCCTTTCCCAAGGACAGCTCCCTGAAGATTCTCACCAGCGGTCTGCTGGGCGAGCAATACATCGGCATCGAAGCGGGGGCTGACGAAAACAATCTGGCGGCGGGTGACAACCTTACGGCCACACAGTCTGCCGTGGTTCTGGAAAACCTGATCGGGCAGTTTCTCTACAGCAAGGCCGAAGAGGGCGGCACGCCTTCGGACGCAGGCAGGAAAAAATGATGACCTGGAAGACTGCGGGCTTTGCCCGCCATGATGGAGCGCCCCGGTTTGCCCACGCAGGCCTGCGCTGGTGCGCCCTGGTGCTGGGTGCTGTGCTGCTGGCGGGTTGCGCCAGCGGCCCCGGAGCCCATCCCGATGACCCCCTGGAGCCCTACAACCGCAGCATGACCCGGTTCAATGATGGCGTGGACGAGGCGGTCCTCAAGCCCGTGGCCACGGCCTACAAGGACGCTGTGCCCTCGCCGGTGCGCACGGGGGTGAACAACTTCTTTGGCAACCTGGGAGACGTCTGGTCGTTTGTGAACAACGTTTTGCAACTGCGCCCCGAAGAAGCGCTCTCCAGCCTGGTGCGTTTCAACGTCAACACAGTGTTTGGTCTGGGCGGGGTGCTCGATATTGCATCGGAGATGGGGGTTGAGCGCAATCGGCAGGATTTTGGTCTCACGCTGGGGCGCTGGGGCGTGCCCACGGGACCCTATCTGGTGCTGCCCCTGCTGGGCCCATCCACCGTACGCGACACGCTGGCAATGCCCGTGGACAGGCAGGGAAACCTGGTAGGCCAGTTTGACTCAGTGTCTGCACGCAATTCGCTGTATGCCCTGCGGCTGGTGGACACCCGCGCCGGCCTGCTGGGGGCCGGGGCTGTGCTGGAAAGCGCGGCACTGGACAAGTACAGCTTCACACGGGATGTGTTCCTGCAGTTGCGCGCCCAGAGCGCACAACGTCCCGGTGCCCGTGATGGCGACGGTGGCGATGACAACGACGGCATGCTGCCGCCCGAACCGGAAGCCGATCGTTGAGCGCTGCCAGCGATGCGCGCGGTTGCAATTGCTTGCATCCGCACAACGCAGCGACGCATGGCCTACACGGTGGCCCAACACAATCAAATGACAGGCGACACAGTCGCCCGATGGAAAGACCTCACATGATGAATCGACGCAATCTGGGCCGCATGGCCGCGACGCTGGCCGTGGCCTGCTCCATGGTGCCGTGGAGTGCCATGGCTGCCGACGAAGCGCCCGACGCGCTGATCAAGCGCCTGTCCACCGAGGTGATCAGCATGGTGCGCGACGACAAGGCCATTCAGGCGGGCGACATCAACAAGGTGATCACGCTGGTCGACAAGGTGATCATGCCCAACGTGAATTTCCGGCGCATGACGGCGGCTGCCGTGGGCCCGGGCTGGCGCAAGGCCAGCCCCGAGCAGCAAAAGCGCCTGCAGGATGAGTTCAAGATCCTGCTGGTGCGCACCTACGCAGGCGCTCTGGCCCAGGTGAGTGACCAGACCATCACCATGAAGCCCATGCGGGCTGCCGCCGACGACAAGGATGTGCTGGTGCGCACCGAGATCACGGGCCGTGGCGACCCGATCCAGCTGGACTACCGGCTCGAAAAAACCCCGGGTGAGGGCGCTGGCTGGAAAATCTACAACCTCAACGTGCTGGGCGTGTGGCTGGTCGAAACCTACCGCGGCCAGTTTGCCTCGGAGATCAATGCGCGCGGCGTGGATGGCCTCATCCAGGCGCTCGTGTCCCGCAACAAGAGCAATGCCGCCAAGGGCTGACAGCGAGACGTCGCGCATGCTGGTACTACCCTCCGAACTCACCCACGAACAGGCCAGTGCCTGCCTGCGCATGCTGGTGCAGGGGCTGAAGGTTCTCAAGGGCCCGCAGGTGGTGGTGGATGCCAGCGCACTGGCCGTGTTTGACACGTCTGCGCTGGCCGTGCTGCTGGAATGCCGGCGCGAGGTGCTGGCGGACGGCAAGGCGTTTGTGGTCAAGGGCCTGCCCCCGGCCCTGGTGGGCATGGCCGGCCTGTATGGCGTGGATGCCTTGCTGCAGGCGGCCAGCTGACTTTGCGGTGCGCCCACAATGCCCTCGGACGCCCGCGTGCTGTTGGGCGCCGGGCGGCGGGGCACGGGCCAAGGCCTTAAAATCAAAGGCTTCATGCCCGCAGTCTCATTCCAAGCCGTCTCCAAGACCTTTGTCACACCCAAAGGCCCCTTCCAAGCACTGAACCAGGTCAATCTGGACATCGAGGAGGGCGAATTTTTCGGGCTTCTTGGGCCCAATGGCGCGGGCAAGACCACGCTCATCAGCATCCTGGCCGGCCTGGCGCGCGCTACGCAAGGCAGGGTGCTGGTGCAGGGCAGCGACGTGCAGGCCCATTTTGCCCAGGCACGGCGCAAGCTGGGCGTGGTGCCGCAAGAGCTGGTGTTCGATCCGTTTTTCAACGTGCGCGAGGCGCTGCGCTTTCAGTCGGGCTATTTTGGCGTGAAGAACAACGACGCCTGGATTGACGAACTGCTGGCCAACCTGGGCCTGTCGGACAAGGCCAACGCCAACATGCGCCAGCTGTCGGGTGGCATGAAACGGCGCGTGCTGGTGGCCCAGGCCCTGGTGCACAAGCCGCCCATCATCGTGCTCGATGAACCCACGGCGGGCGTGGATGTGGAGTTGCGCCAGACGCTCTGGCACTTTATCGCCCGCCTGAACAAAGAGGGGCACACGGTGCTGCTCACCACCCATTACCTGGAAGAGGCCGAGGCCCTGTGCGGGCGCATCGCGATGCTCAAGGCCGGGCGCGTGGTGGCGCTCGATCGCACGTCCGAGCTGCTCAAGACGGCTTCGGGCAGCGTGCTGCAATTCAAGACCGATGCGTTGCTGCCGCCCGCACTGGACCACCTGGCGCGCGTCACCGGCCGCATCGTGCAGTTGCCCGCACGCGATGCGGCAGAGATCGAAAACCATCTCGCCACCCTGCGCGTGGCGGGTGTCGAGGTGCAGGACATGGAAATCCGCCGGCCCGATCTGGAAGATGTGTTCCTGCAGGTGATGTCGGGCACCTCCGCATCCAACATTCCCCTGTCGGAGGTGGCACTGTGACCGGCTGGCAAACTCTTTTTTACAAGGAAGTGCTGCGCTTCTGGAAGGTCAGCTTCCAGACCGTGGCCGCGCCCGTGCTCACCGCCGTGCTGTACCTGCTGATCTTTGGCCATGTACTCGAAGACCATGTAAAGGTGTATGACCGCATCAGCTACACCGCTTTTCTGGTGCCGGGGCTGGTGATGATGAGCGTGCTGCAAAACGCCTTCGCCAACAGCTCATCGAGCCTGGTTCAGAGCAAGATCATGGGCAGCCTGGTGTTTTTGCTGCTCACGCCACTGTCGCACTGGGCCTGGTTTGTGGCCTATGTGGGCTCGTCCGTGGTGCGCGGGCTGGTCGTGGGGCTGGGGGTGTTCATTGTGACCCTGGCGTTTGCGCGGCCTGAGTTTGCTGCGCCGCTGTGGATTGTGGTTTTTGCATTTCTGGGCGCGGCCCTGCTGGCCACGCTGGGGCTGATTGCCGGGCTGTGGGCCGACAAGTTCGACCAGATGGCGGCGTTCCAGAACTTTGTCATCGTGCCCATGACGTTTCTGTCGGGCGTTTTTTATTCAATCCAGTCGCTGCCGCCTTTCTGGCAGACCGTGAGCCACCTGAATCCTTTTTTCTACATGATTGACGGCTTTCGCTATGGCTTTTTCGGCCAGAGCGACACTTCTCCCTGGCTCAGCCTGGGCATCGTGGGCATTGCTTGGCTGGCCGTGAGCCTTTTTGCCGTGCACCTGCTGCGCATCGGCTACAAAATTCGGAACTGACATGACTGCAGACCAACTCAAAGACATCATCGCCGCAGGCCTGGCTTGCGAACACATCACGCTGGAGGGCGACGGCCGCCACTGGTATGCCACCATCGTCTCGGCCGAGTTCGAGGGCAAGCGGGCCATTCAGCGCCACCAGCGCGTATATGCCACGTTGGGCGCCAAACTGGCCAATGACGAAGTGCATGCCCTGTCGATGAAAACCTTCACGCCCGCTGAGTGGGCGACGCAGGCGCAGTGAATAGTGGATTGACGCTCTTAAATTAATAGCTGCTAGCGCTTTATTCATAAGCGCTAGAAGCACTTTTCATACATATTTCTGACTTTTGCGATGGACAAACTCCTGATCCGCGGCGGACGCACCCTCCATGGCGAGGTGCTGGTCTCTGGCGCCAAGAACGCCGCCTTGCCGGAGTTGTGCGCCGCACTCCTCACAGCCGAGCCGGTGACGCTGCTGAATGTTCCCCAGTTGCAGGATGTGAGCACCATGCTCAAGCTCATCCGCAACATGGGCGTGACGGCCGAGCGATCGGACGATGGCACCGTGCGCATTGACGCCGGTGCGCTCAATACGCCCGAGGCCCCCTACGAACTGGTCAAGACCATGCGCGCGTCGGTCCTGGCGCTGGGCCCGCTGCTGGCCCGCTTTGGCGAGGCCACGGTGTCGCTGCCTGGCGGTTGCGCCATCGGTTCGCGCCCGGTGGACCAGCACATCAAGGGCATGGCCGCCATGGGCGCCGAGATCGTGGTCGAGCACGGCTACATGATCGCCAGGTTGCCGGCAGGATGGACGCGCCTGAAGGGCGCACGCATCACCACCGACATGGTCACCGTGACGGGCACCGAGAACTTCCTCATGGCTGCCGCGCTGGCCGAGGGCGAGACAGTGCTGGAAAACGCCGCCCAGGAGCCTGAAATTTCGGACCTGGCCGAGATGCTGATCGCCATGGGCGCAAAGATTGAAGGCCATGGCACCAGCCGCATTCGCATCCAGGGCGTCGAGCGGCTGCACGGTTGCACCCACCGCGTGGTGGCCGACCGCATCGAGGCCGGCACCTTTTTGTGTGCCGTGGCGGCCACGGGTGGTGATGTGGTGCTGCGCCACGGTCGTGCCGACCACCTCGACGCCGTCATCGAAAAACTGCGCGAGGCCGGTGCCACCGTGCAGGCGGTCGAAGGCGGTATCCGCGTGCAAAGCGCAGGCGCCGCTACGCTCAAGGCCCAGGGCTTTCGCACCACCGAATACCCGGGTTTCCCCACCGACATGCAGGCGCAGTTCATGGCGCTCAATTGCATTGCCCAGGGCACGGCCACGGTGACCGAAACGATTTTTGAAAACCGCTTCATGCACGTCAACGAACTGGTGCGCCTGGGCGCCAAGATTCAGGTCGATGGCAAGGTGGCCGTGATCAAGGGCGTGCCACGCCTGTCGGGCGCCACGGTGATGGCCACCGACCTGCGCGCCTCGGCCAGCCTGGTCATTGCGGGCCTGGTGGCCGACGGCGAAACGGTGGTGGACCGCATCTACCACCTGGACCGTGGCTACGACTGCATGGAAGCCAAGCTGCGCGGTATCGGCGCGGACATTGAAAGAGTGAAAGCATGAGCATGATCACACTCGCCCTTTCCAAAGGCCGCATCTTTGACGAAACCCTGCCCCTTCTGGCCGCTGCCGGGATCGAGGTGCTGGAAGACCCGGAAAAGTCGCGCAAGCTCATCTTGCCCACCAATCTGCCCAATGTGCGCGTGGTGCTGGTGCGTGCCACCGATGTGCCTACCTATGTCGAATACGGCGGCGCCGACCTGGGTGTGACGGGCAAGGACACCCTCATCGAGCATGGCGGCCAGGGCCTGTATCAGCCGCTCGATCTGCGCATTGCCAAGTGCCGCGTCAGCGTGGCCGTGCGCAACGATTTCGATTACGCCCAGGCCGTCAAGAAGGGCTCGCGCCTGAAGGTGGCCACCAAATACACCAGCATCGCCCGCGACTTCTTTGCGGCCAAGGGCGTGCATGTGGACATGGTCAAGCTCTATGGCAGCATGGAACTGGCGCCCCTCATCGGGCTGTCCGATGCCATCGTCGATCTGGTGTCCACCGGCAACACCCTCAAGGCCAACCACCTCGTCGAGGTGGAACGCATCATGGACATCAGCTCGCACCTGGTGGTCAACCAGGCGGCCCTCAAGCTCAAGCAGGCACCGCTGCGCCGCATCATCGATGCGTTTGCGTCGGCCATTCCTGCCGAAAAAAACTGACCCCACCCACCGGCTGATACTATGACTTTGATAGCTGCTCCCGCCCGTCTGTCAACCACTTCGGCCACTTTTGAGGCTGATTTTGCAGCCCGCCTGCATTGGTCTGCCGACACCGACGCGGCCATCGAGCAGCGCGTGGCCGACATCCTGGCCGACGTGCAGCAGCGCGGCGATGCAGCGGTACTGGAATACACCCAGCGCTTTGATGGCCTGCAGGCCGACTCCATGGCGGCGCTGGAGCTGACGCAGGCAGAGCTCAAGACCGCTTTCGACGCCATTCCCGCCGTGCAGCGCGACGCGCTGCAGGCCGCCGCTGCCCGCGTGCGCCGCTACCACGAGGCACAAAAAAAGGCCTCGGGCGAGAGCTGGAGCTACCGCGACGAAGGCGGCACGTTGCTGGGTCAGAAGGTCACGCCGCTGGACCGCGTGGGCATCTATGTGCCCGGTGGGAAGGCCGCTTATCCGAGCAGCGTGCTCATGAACGCCATCCCTGCCCATGTGGCGGGTGTGGGCGAGATCATCATGGTAGTGCCCACGCCGGCCCGCAGGGACGGCCCTTGGCCATCCCCCAAGGGCGAGAAAAACGCCCTGGTGCTGGCCGCCGCCTACGTGGCGGGCGTCACCCGCGCCTTTACCATCGGCGGCGCCCAAGCTGTGGCCGCGCTGGCTTACGGCACGGCCACCGTGCCCAAGGTGGACAAGATCACCGGCCCCGGCAACGCCTATGTGGCCAGCGCCAAAAAGCGCGTGTTCGGCACCGTGGGCATCGACATGATTGCGGGCCCGAGCGAAATTTTGGTGCTGGCCGACGGTACCACCCCGCCCGACTGGGTGGCCATGGACCTGTTCAGCCAGGCCGAACACGACGAGCTGGCGCAAAGCATTCTGCTGTGCCCCGATGCCGCCTATATCGATGCCGTGCAAGAGGCCATCGACCGCCTGCTGCCCACCATGCCGCGCGCCGAGATCATTGCCAAAAGCCTCACGGGCCGTGGCGCACTGATCCTCACGAAGGACATGGAAGAGGCCTGCGCCATCAGCAACCGCATCGCGCCCGAGCACCTGGAAGTGAGCAGCAACGACCCGCACCGCTGGGAACCACTGCTGCGCCACGCAGGCGCCATTTTTCTGGGTGCCTACACGTCCGAGAGCCTGGGCGACTACTGCGCAGGCCCCAACCATGTGCTGCCCACCAGCGGCACGGCGCGGTTCAGTTCGCCACTGGGCGTGTATGACTTTCAAAAGCGCAGCAGCCTGATCGAGGTGAGCGAAGCCGGTGCGCAGACGCTGGGCCAGATCGCCAGCGTGCTGGCCCATGGCGAAGGCCTGCAAGCCCACGCGCGGGCGGCGGAGATGCGGCTCAAGCCGTCGCCAAAGCAAGCGCAAGGCTGACGAGGCCTTTATGCACGATGTCCGGATGGATGCCGTGCCCATGACCAGCCCCTTTCTTGTGGCCCCCAACGCACTGGACACTGCCGAATGAACTCCCCCGCCGCTCCATCGACACCCCTCAACGCGCTGGCCCGCATCCGCCCCGACGTGCGCGCCATGCACGCGTATGGTGTGCAGCCCTCCACCGGCATGCTCAAGATGGACGCGATGGAAAACCCGTTTCGCCTGCCCGCGCATCTGCAGGCGGCGCTCGGCCAGCGGCTGGGCGCGCTGGCGCTCAACCGCTATCCGGGCGACCGCGTGCTGGACCTGAAGGCTGCGCTGGCAAAGTACGCCGACATGCCCGAGGGCTATGGCATCGTGCTGGGCAACGGCTCGGACGAACTCATCACCTTGCTGGCCCTGGCCTGCGCGCAACCTGGCACGGGCCAGCGCGCCACCATGCTCGCGCCCATGCCCGGCTTTGTGATGTATCCGCTGTCTGCACAACTGCAGGGCCTGGACTTCGTGGGCGTGCCGCTCACGCCCGACTTCGAGCTGGATGAGCCCGCCATGCTGGCCGCCATCGCCAGGCATCAGCCTGCCATTACCTACATTGCTTACCCTAACAACCCCACGGCCACGCTGTGGGACGAGGGTGCGGTGCAGCGCATCATCGATGCCGCTGGTGCGCAGGGCGGCATCGTGGTGATGGACGAGGCCTACCAGCCCTTTGCCAGCCGCACATTCATCGACCGCATGCGTGCCGAGCCTGCACGCAATGCCCATGTGCTGCTCATGCGCACACTCAGCAAGTTTGGCCTGGCCGGTGTGCGCCTGGGTTACCTCATCGGCCCCGCCGCGCTGGTGGCCGAGATCGACAAGGTGCGCCCGCCCTACAACGTGAGCGTGCTCAATGGCGAGGCGGCGCTGTTTGCGCTCGAGCATGCCGACGTGTTTGCCGCGCAGGCCGCCGAATTGGTGGCCCAGCGCACGGTGCTGGTGAACGCGCTGCGCCAGATGCCCGGCATTGAAAAATGCTGGGACAGCGAGGCCAACATGGTGCTGGTGCGCGTGGCCGATTCCGCACGGGCGTATGAGGGCATGAAGGCGCGCAAGGTGCTGGTCAAGAACGTTTCTACAATGCACCCATTGCTGGCCAACTGCCTGCGCCTCACGGTGGGCACGGCCGAAGACAACGCACAGATGCTGGCTGCACTCCAGGCTTCCTTATGACTTCCTCCGCACTCGTCACCTCTACCGCCCCTGATTCCCTGGCCGACCGCATTGCCGAGGTCAGCCGCAACACCGCGGAAACCCGCATCAGCGTGCGCGTCAACCTCGACGGCACCGGCCAGGCCAAGCTGCACACGGGCATCGGTTTTTTTGACCACATGCTCGACCAGATCGCCCGCCATGGGCTGATCGACCTGGAGATCGACTGCGCTGGCGACCTGCACATCGACGGCCACCACACGGTGGAAGACGTGGGCATCACCCTGGGCCAGGCGTTTGCGCGGGCGGTGGGCGACAAGAAGGGCATCCGCCGCTATGGCCACGCCTACGTGCCGCTCGACGAAGCGCTTTCGCGCGTGGTGGTGGATTTTTCGGGTCGCCCGGGGCTGCACATCGATGTGAAGTTCACGGCGGGCAGCATCGGCCAGCTCGATACGCAGCTGGTGTACGAGTTCTTCCAGGGCTTTGTGAACCACGCGGGCGTCACGCTGCACATCGACAACCTCAAGGGCATCAACGCACACCACCAGTGCGAAACGATCTTCAAGGCGTTCGGGCGCACGCTGCGCGCGGCGCTGGAGCGCGATCCCCGCTCGGCGGGTGTCATCCCCTCCACCAAGGGTTCTTTGTGAGTTTTTTGGGTCAAATCGGGCTCTAGCCCTTAATGGATAAGCGCTAGCAGCTATGAATATAGAAGCAAAAACCGTTGCGGTGGTCGATTACGGCATGGGCAACCTGCGCTCGGTGTCGCAGGCTGTGCAGGCCGCCGCCCACGACACGGGCTGGACCGTGGTGGTCACTTCTCGTCCGGAAGACGTGCGCGCTGCGCAGCGCATTGTGCTGCCGGGCCAGGGCGCCATGCCCGACTGCATGCGCGAATTGCGCGAGTCGGGCCTGCAGGAGTCGGTGCTCGAAGCTGCCGCCACCAAACCGTTGTTTGGCGTATGCGTAGGCATGCAGATGCTGCTGGACCATAGCGCCGAGGGCCCTGCCGAGGGTGTGCCGGGCTTGGGCCTCATCCCGGGCGATGTGCTCAAGTTCGACCTGGCGGGCAAAACCCAGCCCGACGGCAGCCGTTTCAAGGTGCCCCAGATGGGCTGGAACCAGGTGCGCCAGGTGCCGCACGCCCACCATGCAGGTGGTGCCGTGCACCCGGTTTGGGCGGGCGTGCCCGACAACAGCTACTTTTATTTCGTGCACAGTTTTTATGCCGTGCCGCGAGATGCGGCCCACTGTGCAGGGCAAGCTGACTACGGCGGCTGGTTCGCAGCCGCCATTGCGCGCGATAATATTTTTGCCACGCAGTTTCACCCCGAAAAAAGCGCGGAGCACGGATTGGCCCTGTACCGCAATTTTCTGCACTGGAATCCCTGATATTTTTCACCCCGTTCGGGCCGAGTTGTGACTCGCCCTTTTTCTCCCGAACCTCACCACCATGCTGCTCATCCCCGCCATCGATCTCAAGGACGGCCACTGCGTTCGCCTCAAGCAAGGCGACATGGACCAATCCACCACCTTTGGCGAAGACCCCGCCGCCATGGCCCGCAAATGGGTGGGGCAGGGCGCGCGTCGCCTGCATCTGGTGGACCTGAACGGCGCCTTTGCAGGCGTGCCCAAGAACTACGCCGCCATCAAATCCATCCTCAAAGAGGTGGGCGACGAGATCCCGGTGCAGCTGGGCGGCGGCATCCGTGACCTGGACACCATCGAGAAATACATCGACGGCGGCCTGCGCTACGTGATCATTGGCACGGCAGCGGTCAAGAACCCCGGCTTCCTCAAAGATGCCTGCAGCGCCTTTGGCGGCCACATCATCGTGGGCCTGGACGCCAAGGACGGCAAGGTGGCCACCGACGGCTGGAGCAAGCTCACCGGCCACGAGGTGGTGGACCTGGCCAAGAAGTTCGAGGACTGGGGCGTCGAATCCATCATCTACACCGACATCGGCCGCGACGGCATGCTCTCGGGCATCAACATCGACGCCACGGTGAAACTGGCGCAGGCGCTTTCCATTCCGGTCATCGCCTCGGGTGGCCTGTCGAACATGGCCGACATCGAGCAGCTGTGCGCCGTGGAGCACGAAGGCGTCGAAGGCGTGATCTGCGGCCGGGCCATCTACAGCGGCGACCTCGACTTCGCCGCTGCCCAGGCGCGTGCCGACGTGCTGGGCCATGCGGCCTGACCCTGCGGTTGCCAAAAACTCCCTGGAGACATTGCAGGGCCAGCCCTGCATCCGCCTGAGCACCGCCCAGGGCGACAGCGCGCTGGTGGCCTTGCATGGCGCCCAGGTGCTGTCCTGGGTGGCAGGCGGGCGTGAGCGCCTGTACCTGAGTCCAAAGGCCGTGTTCGATGGCCGATCGGCCATCCGTGGCGGCATTCCGCTGTGTTTTCCCCAGTTCAACCAGCGCGGGCCCCTGCCCAAACATGGCTTTGCGCGCAATCTGGGCTGGCGGCCCGCCCCTGCAAGCAAGGAGGGTGACAGGCAGTCATCCGTGTGCCTGGAGCTGACCGACAGCGAGACCACACGCGCGTGGTGGCCTGTGCGCTTTGCCGCGCAGCTGACGGTGGTGCTGGGCGCGGGCAGCCTGCGCGTGCAGCTGGCGGTGCACAACACCGGCAATACGGACGACGGTGCCTGGGATTTCACCACCGCGTTGCATACCTATCTGCGCGTGGAGGATGTCGGGCGCGCCCAGCTCGGCGGGCTCGATGGCTGCGCGCGCTGGGATGCGCTGACCGATGCGCGGGGCGTTCAGCAAGGCCCTGTCATGTTTTCGGGCGAGTACGACCGCGTGTTCAGTGCGCCTGCAGGGGCCATCCACCTGCACGATGGTGCCCTCGGCCTGCAGATAACCCAGAGCGCCAGTCTCTCGAACACGGTGGTGTGGAACCCCGGGGGTGCCTTGTGCGCCCGACTGGCAGACCTCCCGCCCGACGGCTACCGCTCCATGTTGTGCGTGGAAGCGGCCCAGATCGATCGCCCCATCACCCTGGCACCGGGGCAGCAGTGGCAGGGCTGGCAGGAACTTCGGGTGCTGCCGGCGCCGTGATGCCACCGCCGCATGGCGGCGTGGTGGTGTTGGGCGATGCGCGCGACCGGGCCATCGCTGCGGCTGCAGGTGCGCGTACGCCTCATAGCGGCCAGGACCAGACCCAGTCGAAGCGCACATCCAGCGGCAGCTGGTGGATCCGGTAGGCCGGTGGCAAGGGTTCGACGGGACGCAGGCGGGCCACGATGGAGGGCATGCGCGGCGTCAGCGGCGAGGTGCGCTCGGCAGGTGTGCGCTCGGCTTCTGCGACCACATCCACGACCTCGGCGCGGATGCGCCCGCCGTCCATGAAGCGCAGCGTGGCCAGGCGCCCCACCTGTGCATAGCGTGCCTGGTCGGGCGGCAGATAGGTGTGGACCATTGCGGGCGCTGGCCCCTGCAGCACCGCCACATCGGCACCCCTTTCCACCCATTCACCCAGGTGCGCGAACTGGCGCACCACCTGGGCATCGAAGGGGGCCTTGACGTCCGCATCGTCGGTTGCCGCTGCCATGCCCGGCAGTTGCCCGTCTGTGCCTGGCGGCACCGCAGGTGGTCTTGACTGCGCCCGTGCGAGCAAGTGTCTGTTTTCGCTGACATCGGCTTGTGCGCGATTGGCGTCGGCTCGGGCCTGCAGTTCCTGAAAACGTGCGTTGTCCAGCTCCTGGCGTGTTGCCGCGCCCTCCGCCCGCAGCGCTTGCATGGTGCGCACGCGTTCTTGCTGCAATGCCAGCTGGCTGTGCGCCAGGCGCAGGGCCTCGTCGAGGGTGGTCTGGCGGCTCGCAAACGTCTCGAGGGTGGTTTGCGAAGGGTCGCTTGCGGGCCTTGGTGTGGCTGCGGACGATGGTGTCCGCGTGGCGCCCGTTGTGGTGTCCAGGGCGATCACTGGCTGCCCGGCGCGCACCAGTGCGCCGATGTCGGCGATCTGCGTCACTCGCCCCGCCTCGCGCGCACGCACGACCACCTGCTCCGTGATGACCACGGCAGGGGCGGTTTCCCACCAGTACGCCACCATGAAACGGGTCAGCAGGTAGCCTGGCGGCGTCAGCACCATGGCCAGCAGCAAATACCAGCGCCAACGCGGCACCTTGCGCTTGGAGGCGGCGTAGCGAACGAAGAGACCGTTGGTTTCCTGGGCGGAGCCCGGCGGTTTATCAAACTGGATTTTCACGGGCGTGCCTTTTTGAATTCGTCCCACGACTGCACCACGATGCCGCTGAATCCGGGCAGCGTCTCCAGCACTTGCGACAACTGGTGCCAACGGCGCAGGGCCTGGGTCTGGCCCAGAAGATAGTTGCTTTCATCCGGCGGCAAGCTGCGCTCGATGCTCTGCGCCACCGCCAGCCGCAGGCCTGGCGGGCCTTGCAGCAGGGGTCGGGCAATCTCGGCTGCGCGAACCGGGTTGCTGACATACACCATGGCAACCAGTTCCGTGACACCTGTGTCCTGGATGCGGCGGGCGAAGTCGGGGGCCTGCAATTCACGGTAATGGGTGGTCAGGGCCAGAGGCCAGTCGATGGCTGCACGTACGGCACGCAGCGTGTCCACCACGGCCTCGTCCCAGGATGGCTGTTGTGCGGGCGGTAACTGGCTGCGCTCCAGATCAAGGTGCAGTCCGTCAAAGGCCAGGTTGCGCAGCGGTGCGAGCAGATCGAGCAAGGCTTGGCGGCGCGCGGGGAGAACCCAGGTGGCCTCGCCGAGCAGCAGTTCCACGCGCAAGCCCTGCGCATGCGCTTGCGCAATCAGTTGCACCAGCCGCTTTTGCCCGGCGGGTCGCGTCAGTGCCCGTAGCTGGGGCGCAGTGAATGAAATCAGGATGCGTTCGCTGCCCTTGGGCAAGGTTGTCATGCGGGCGGGGTGGTCCAGCAGGGCCTGCCCATTCCATACATACCAGCCAAGAGTTCTGGAGGCCGGGGTGGCCTGTGCGGCAGTGTCAATCGCGCGGGGCAAGGCGGTCAGCGCGAGCGAGGCGTCATCCTGGATGGCAGGGCTGGCGGGGCCGCAGTCAGTTGCCACCAGTCCCACAAGCTCCAGTTGTGCCAGGTCGCGACGTTCTGCTCCATCGACGACCTGCACGGCTGCCAGGTACAGCTCATGTCGCGCGTTCAGCAGCGTGGCATAGCCATCGCCGTCAAATGCCTCCAGGCGCAGTGAGGCAATGCGCGAGGCCTCCTGGGCCGCCTGCAGCCTGTTTTGCAGAGCGGCCATTTCGTTTTGGCGCTGGCGCCATTGGATCTGCGCCTGTTCGACCAGGGCGTGGTATTCGCTGCGGCGCACATGCAGCAGACTTTCCAGCCGGGTGCGCTCGCTCTGGATCTGGCCCAAACTGGCATCGCGTTGGGCGCGCCATTGCAGGGGCATGGAGAAGTCCACCCCTACCGAGGTGTTGCGACCGTTCGGTCCGCCGATGTCGCGGGTAACGCCTTGTGCCACCGACACGCTCGCCTCCAGCCCTGTGCGCTGCAGGGTTGCGGCGATCTGGTCCCATGTGTGGAGTTCCAGCTGGGTCAGTGCAAGGGGCGGGTGCTGGTCGGCCCCCGCCCGCAGCGTGTCCGTGTTGAGACAAGATTCAGGCCAGATCATGGGCAGGGTCTGGATGGTGGGCTGGGGCAGATTGGTCAGGCGTGCCAGTTCACCGAGGTTCAGCGTTTGCTGTGCGCGCTGGTTGTCACTGCTCGCCTGCACCATGTCGAACAGACCCAGCAATTTCAGTTTTTCTGCCTCCAGCAACACGCCGGACGCCCGGCGGGATTCCAGTTGGGCCCGTGCCTGGGCACGCATACCCAGAAAGGCCTGCGCAATACCAACGCGCTGTGCGGTGCGCAAGTGCCGCGCATAGGCCCGTCGCACGGCCTGCACGGCTTCCTGTCGCGCCAGGCGCAGTCGCACCTGCCCTTGCGCCACGGCGAGTTCGGCCTCGCGCACGCTGCGCAACTGCGCATCGCGGCTCCCGAGCAGAGGCCAGCGCACACCAAGCTGGACGTTGAAGCGCTGGTAGTCGCGGCTGAGGGTGTCGGTCACGGCTTCGCGCGCGGTGCTGATACCGGTGCCACCAAAAACCCGTGCTCCCTGGCTGGCGCGGGCCGTGCTGTTGCGGTGCGCTGCCACGTCTTGTTCAGCTTGGGCCAGCTGGACCGACGGGGCTGCCACAAGCGCCAGGTTTTCCAGTTCGGCCAGGGAGGTGCCGGCATTGGGCAGGTCAGGGGTAGCGGACGCCATGGCGCCCGAGCACAGGAGTGCAAGCCAGAGCAGCAGGGCCAAATCCCCGAACGTGTTTCTCACGGATTGTTTCGCCATCTCAGAACTTGGTTTTGCGCAGCACCCACCAGGGAGCCATGGAGGAGTCAAGGTGCGATCGCGTGAAGATTTCCTGGAGGACGGAGAACGAGCAATGCACACGATTGACAAATGCGAACAGTGG
>ERZ1023696.122-NODE-122-length-16957-cov-6.900713_pt1 | contig 16957 bp, 11 predicted proteins | sample MGYA00520859_ERZ1023696 | MGnify/ENA primary metagenome ERZ1023696 (study PRJEB33180, sample SAMEA4046002) | wastewater metagenome | place: Denmark | collected 2016-03-13 | study: EMG produced TPA metagenomics assembly of the PRJEB13832 data set (Local...
CTAATAACTCCTTATTCATATGGGCATATTCCCGCCACTGAATTCTTCGCTCAACTAGTCTTTTGAAACAAGACCAACAGAGGAGTACAAAGAAGGTCGATTTCATTCCCAAAATAAATATTTCTTGCATTGACATCGTACTCGTATCAACTCCGAAATGATAAGAAGGCACCAAAATGACAAGACTGGTCATATAAACAAGCAAAATATATAATTCTATCCGCTTAATTTTCATCATGTCTTGCTGAATATTAGTAACTTTCATTGAGGCTAGAATGATAAGCAAAGACATAAACTGTAAAAGTTCAATTTCAAAATTAATATTCTCAGATACTTGAATTGATGACAGGAAAAATAGAGAGAATTTAAACCTATCCATTAAAGACAGAATGGTGAAGAAAAAAATACTCGCACTTAATATCACGAAGATGTCACGGCGATTATTTTTTTTGAAACATGCACCCACTATCAAAAGTAAGGCAATCGGCATAACATCTGTGACATCAAATACAAGTAACCCAACTGTTAATGCTAGAATACGAGCCAAAGTATATTTCAATTCTTTTTTGTTTTGATCATAATACAAACATATATCTGTTACTAATAACAATTTACTTACGGTCAAGATAATTCCCGTCATGATTTCCAATTCTTCCTAATTTCCCTTACTTTATAAGCCATAACTTGTTGATCTCTCAATAGCTGAATAAAAGTTTTTTTTTGCAATCCCTATAATGATAGACTATAAAACTTAAACAAAAATTAATTTCTATTGTTATACTATATTAAAATACACAGAGTTTTAGATTACTACAAGCAATCACCTCAACTCAACCACCTTAAAAAACAAAAAAACTGCTCAAACTCAAGCAGATTTTTTAAGTATTCATACTAGGCATAAGCGCAAAATCACGAGCTATTCTTTCAAATAGTCAATTGCATCCTGCACTGTTTTCACTGGGACAATTTTCATCTTTGTATTCAGTTTTTTAGCTGCAGCCAATGCTTCTTGATAGTTTGACTTAACACCAGGCTCGACTTTCTTCATCTCTGGGGTTATCTCATCATCAGGCGCTAGAAAAATTTGAGCACCATTGCGACTGGCAGTGGCGATTTTTTTATCAATACCGCCAATTCGACCGATTTTCCCATCTTTTTCAATCGTACCTGTACCCGCAATCTCCCGACCTTTCGTTAAATCTTGGCCCGTCAATTGGGAATAGATTTCAAGCGTAAACATCATCCCTGCAGATGGGCCACCAATCGCCCCCGCATCAATTGTCACAGATGGCGTACTCTTAACCTCCGTATGATCCACCAAGGTAATCCCAATTCCAGCTTTACCATCTGCGATCTTAATCGTTTTGCCGTCTGCCGATTTTGCCTTACCCGCTTCATCTGTATACTGAACTGAAATCTTAGCCCCAATCTTTTGGGACTTGATGTAGGTCATCAGCTCCTCAGATGATTTAAAACTTTGCCCATTGACACCTGTCACTGTATCCGCGATATGCAAAACTTCTTTAAACGTCGATTTCTTCAGCACATCCAGGACATAAACACCTTTATAATCTAACTCAAAGGGTTTCACCGCAAACTTAAACGCCTCGTAGGTTGCAGCATTCTGAGCACTTGCCATGTAAAAAGCATTCATCCGATTGTAATAAGCATCCGTCTGGTTACCCATCATGTCTTTTTTACTGTAAACATCGGTAAAATCCGTCAATGCAGCATAAATCAAACTCGCACCCGTTGCCCGCATCATCGAAACAGTCGTCAAATTCAAAGACCCTTCTTCTGATTTTTGGTGCAATGGTGTCTGATTGACTTTTATCATCTCACCAACATTTTCAGTCGTGCCAGGCATCTCAACATAGTAGGGTAGGGGGAGCAAAACACCAAGAAAAACTAGGATACCAACAAGACTAGCAATAGCCCAGCGTTTTTTTATAAATGACTTTTTACTTTTGATCAAATTTTTTCTCCAATTCAAGCGCTACAAACTTCGGTACCCATTTTGATACATCAATACCAAAGTGTACTAATTCTTTCATTCTCGAGCTGCTCACGTACTGTAACTCTGGTCTGGCCGCAAGTAGAATGGTTTCAATCCCTGTCATCTCATGGTTAAAATAAATCATGGCTGACTCATAATCTAAGTCTTGCGCATTTCTCACGCTTCGAACCAGCGCCGTCACACCCAATTTCTGAGCGACATTGACCGTCAAATCCGACTCATGAACGATAACTTCAATGTGATCAAAATCAGCCAATAGCTGGTTCATTATATCTGCTCGCTCTGTCGATGTAAAGAGAGGATTTTTTTTGTCGTTATTGAAAATGCCGACATAGAGCTTGTCGAAAAGTTTCGCAGCGCGGTGGATGATATCGAGATGCCCATTGGTAATGGGATCAAATGTCCCTGTATATAAACCGATTTTCATTTGTAAACTACCTCAAATTCTTCGTATAACAACGCAAGTTTATCTTCATCATAGACTAGATTTTCTTTGGTAAACGCTGCTTTAAAAAATGCACGATGTGCAGCCTGCCAGTAGGCGATTGATAAATCGCCTTCACCTTCTAGACGCGCCATCTCTTCTGTTACTTCATTAAACATAAAACGCTTAATTTTTTTAGTCTGCAGGATCGCAATCGGTTCATTTGAACCATTTAACAAAATATCATAAACTTTGTTTTCTGTTGGAAAGGCAACGCCTTCAAGTTCATAGAAAACAACCGCAGAACTTGTCCCAGTTTTCTTGCCTTCAAGGACAAGTTGTCCTAAATCATCCGCCATTTCAACTGTTGCACCAAATGACCAACTAGAGCCAAATAATGGTGATTCAATATCAGAAACCGCTTTAAACTTCTGCCAATATGCTTGCTCTATTGCGTTCATATAAACTCACTTTCGATATACCATAATTTTTTTGTTTGATGAGATTAAAATTCGCAATGCTATCGGGTAGATCAACAGATTTATCTGTTTCACAAATAATTGTCACATCTGGTGATAAAAGTCCTCTATCATTAAGGTTCTCAATATCTTTGATAATCTGTTCTTTAGCATATGGTGGATCTAAAAAAACTAAATCAAAGGACTCATTCAACACAAACATAGCTTTATCAGATGTCATTTTCATCAGTGAAAAACGCCCACCATCCTTTGTCATCTCAATATTAGCTTGTATAACTTGCTGAGCATGCCTATCTTTCTCAACCATAATGGCTCTATCACATCCACGAGATACTGCCTCAATCGCAAGACCTCCTGATCCTGAGTACAGATCTAAAACAATTCCACCATCGAAATATTGTCCCAACATAGAAAATATAGCGGCTCTGACTTTATCACCAGTTGGTCGTGTATTTTTGCCCTCTAAAGTTTTTAGGGTTCTTCCCCCATATTCACCAGCTACAACTCTCATATTCCCACCTCAAACTATCTCTTAACATTAAACTATCTCTTAACATTATAACAAATTTAGTTCAATAATCGTAAATACAAAAAAACGACTGAAATCAGTCGTCAATTATCGGGAAGACAGGATTCGAACCTGCGACACCTTGGTCCCAAACCAAGTACTCTACCAAGCTGAGCTACTTCCCGAACTGTTTGATATATAGAAAACTACCTTGACTAAGTCAATGCCAACTTCCCATACCTATTTCTCCGCTTAGCCGATAAGCTAGCCTATCCACTTTCGCTTTTGAAACATGCACCCTGCAGGATTCGAACCTGCAACCGCCTGATTCGTAGTCAGGTACTCTATCCAGTTGAGCCAAGGGTGCTCCTTAAAGTAAAATCCACCGCTATCTCTAGCGATGCCGAGGACCGGAATCGAACCGGTACGAAGGTCACCCTTCGCAGGATTTTAAGTCCTGTGCGTCTGCCAGTTCCGCCACCCCGGCTTACCTCTAGCATAAGCGAAAGACGGGGTTCGAACCCGCGACCCCCACCTTGGCAAGGTGATGTTCTACCACTGAACTACTTTCGCATATCTATATATTCAATTAATGCCGGCTACATGATTTGAACACGCGACCCTCTGATTACAAATCAGATGCTCTACCAACTGAGCTAAGCCGGCTAAAAGTGCGGATGAAGGGACTTGAACCCCCACGCCGTTAAGCGCTAGATCCTAAATCTAGTGCGTCTGCCAATTCCGCCACATCCGCTTGATGACCCGTGCTGGGCTCGAACCAGCGACCCATTGATTAAAAGTCAATTGCTCTACCAACTGAGCTAACGAGTCTATTACTTGGTAGCCACAATGCCTTGTGGCTTTAAAACACTTTCATGTTTTAACGGTCTCGACGGGACTTGAACCCGCGATCTTCGCCGTGACAGGGCGACGTGATAACCACTACACTACGAGACCTAATGGGAGTTGAGGGGTTCGAACCCCCGACCCTCTGCTTGTAAGGCAGATGCTCTCCCAGCTGAGCTAAACTCCCAATAAAAGCGGCTTCACAGTCGCTTCTCTTTGCTTGGCACCGACCATATCTCACAGGGGGCAACCCCCAACTACTTCCGGCGTAATGAGACTTAACTGCTGTGTTCGACATGGGAACAGGTGTATCTCTCATGCAATAAGCACCAAACTTTTTGAATATCTAATCTTTCAATTAAAACACTCAAAACTGAATAACAATTTTCTAAATTAACTTCTTAAACCAAAAAGCTTACTTTAATTTTGAACTTCAGACTAACTTCTTAGGAAAAAAGATAATTTGTAGAACCTGCGCAAGCGCAGAACCTTCAAATTCCTATTTTTCTACAGAAGTTTGGCTTCGCCATCGTCTTCAGTATCATTATTTAGGTAAAGTCCTCGAGCTATTAGTACTAGTCCGCTCCAAACATCACTGTCCTTCCACTTCTAGCCTATCTACCTGATCATCTCTCAGGGCTCTTAATTCATAAAGAATGGGAAATCTCATCTTGAGGTTGGTTTCACACTTAGATGCTTTCAGCGTTTATCCGTTCCCTACATAGCTACCCAGCGATGCCTTTGGCAAGACAACTGGTACACCAGCGGTAAGTCCACCCCGGTCCTCTCGTACTAAGGGCAGATCCTCTCAAATTTCCTACGCCCGCGACGGATAGGGACCGAACTGTCTCACGACGTTCTGAACCCAGCTCGCGTGCCGCTTTAATGGGCGAACAGCCCAACCCTTGGGACCGACTACAGCCCCAGGATGCGACGAGCCGACATCGAGGTGCCAAACCTCCCCGTCGATGTGAACTCTTGGGGGAGATAAGCCTGTTATCCCCAGGGTAGCTTTTATCCGTTGAGCGATGGCCCTTCCATGCGGTACCACCGGATCACTAAGTCCTACTTTCGTACCTGCTCGACTTGTAAGTCTCGCAGTCAATCTCCCTTATACCTTTACACTCTACGCATGATTTCCAACCATGCTGAGGGAAACTTTGAGCGCCTCCGTTACTCTTTAGGAGGCGACCGCCCCAGTCAAACTGCCCAGCAGACACTGTCTCCCATGCCGATTAGGCATGCGGGTTAGAGTAGCCATGACACAAGGGTAGTATCCCAACATCGCCTCACTGAAAACTAGCGTCCTCAGATCAATGGCTCCTACCTATCCTGTACATGTGCAACAGATACTCAATATCAACTTGCAGTAAAGCTCCATGGGGTCTTTCCGTCCTGTCGCGGGTAACCTGCATCTTCACAGGTACTAAAATTTCACCGAGTCTCTCGTTGAGACAGTGCCCAAATCGTTACGCCTTTCGTGCGGGTCGGAACTTACCCGACAAGGAATTTCGCTACCTTAGGACCGTTATAGTTACGGCCGCCGTTTACTGGGGCTTCAATTCATACCTTCGCTTACGCTAAGCACTCCTCTTAACCTTCCAGCACCGGGCAGGCGTCACCCCCTATACATCATCTTACGATTTAGCAGAGAGCTGTGTTTTTGATAAACAGTCGCTTGGGCCTATTCACTGCGGCTCTACAAATGTAGAGCACCCCTTCTCCCGAAGTTACGGGGTCATTTTGCCGAGTTCCTTAACGAGAGTTCTCTCGCTCACCTGAGGCTACTCGCCTCGACTACCTGTGTCGGTTTGCGGTACGGGTAGGTTATAATTAAACGCTAGAAGATTTTCTTGGCAGTGTGACATCAGGTACTTCGCACTCGAAAGTGCTTCCCCATCACAGCTCAATCTTAGAGGTACAAGCATTTGACTCATACCAAACCTCACTGCTTAGACCAGAATCCATTAACTGGCTTACCTTAGCCTACTGCGTCCCTCCAATCACTATATAACCTAGTACAGGAATATCAACCTGTTGTCCATCGGATACGCCATTCGGCCTCTCCTTAGGTCCCGACTAACCCAGGGCGGACGAGCCTTCCCCTGGAAACCTTAGTCTTACGGTGGACAGGATTCTCACCTGTCTTGCGCTACTCATACCGGCATTCTCACTTCTTATCGCTCCAGCACTCCTCACGGTATACCTTCATCGCTGATAAGAACGCTCTCCTACCAATTAAATAAATTTAATTCCATAGCTTCGGTAATATGTTTTAGCCCCGGTACATTTTCGGCGCAGGATCACTCGACTAGTGAGCTATTACGCACTCTTTAAATGATAGCTGCTTCTGAGCTAACATCCTAGTTGTCTGTGCAATCCCACATCCTTTTCCACTTAACATATATTTTGGGACCTTAGCTGATGGTCTGGGCTGTTTCCCTTTCGACTATGGATCTTAGCACTCACAGTCTGACTGCCCAACGCATGTAAATGGCATTCGGAGTTTATCTGAGATTGGTAATCCGGGATGGACCCCTCACCCAAACAGTGCTCTACCTCCATTACATTCAAGTTGGACGCTAGCCCTAAAGCTATTTCGGAGAGAACCAGCTATCTCCAAGTTCGTTTGGAATTTCTCCGCTATCCACAAGTCATCCAAACACTTTTCAACGTGTCCTGGTTCGGGCCTCCAGTGCGTCTTACCGCACCTTCACCCTGCTCATGGATAGGTCACATGGTTTCGGGTCTAAATCATGATACTATGGCGCCCTATTAAGACTCGCTTTCGCTACGGCTCCGACTCTTCATCTTAACCTCGCATCATAACTTAACTCGCCGGTTCATTCTACAAAAGGCACGCTCTCACCCATTAACGGGCTCGAACTTGTTGTAGGCACACGGTTTCAGGTGCTATTTCACTCCCCTCCCGGGGTTCTTTTCACCTTTCCCTCACGGTACTTGTTCACTATCGGTCACTAGAGAGTATTTAGGGTTGGGAGATGGTCCTCCCAGATTCCGACGAGATTTCTCGTGTCTCGCCGTACTCAGGATACTGCTAGGTATATATTCTATTTCAACTACGAGGCTATTACTCTCTTTAGCTTACCTTCCCAGGTAATTCGTCTATAAAATATAAGTCCACTGCGCAGTCCTACAACCCCAAGAGACAAGTCTCTTGGTTTGCCCTTCTTCCGTTTCGCTCGCCGCTACTAAGGAAATCGCGTTTGCTTTCTCTTCCTGTTGCTACTTAGATGTTTCAGTTCACAACGTCTTGCCCTGTAAGTGCTATGTATTCACACAAACAGTAGTAGCCATTAGCTACTGGGTTCCCCCATTCGGACACCTGCGGATCAAAGCTTACTTACAGCTCCCCGCAGAATTTCGTAGTTAGTCACGTCCTTCATCGCCTTCTAGTGCCAAGGCATCCACCGTGCGCCCTTATTAACTTAACCTTTAAATCGATACATTTAAGTATCTGGTAATAAGTATTGAGTCTTTCGACTCACGCTTTTTTTTGAGGTGACATATTGCTATGTCACTTCTCGGTTTATTTCTTGTTATTTTAGAAATTGTTATTCAGTTTTCAATGATCTAATTGCCTATTTTAATGTCTTCGTTGACAATGGAGCCTAGCGGGATCGAACCGCTGACCTCCTGCGTGCAAAGCAGGCGCTCTCCCAGCTGAGCTAAGGCCCCGTCTTCTTATAGAGAAGATTTTTACAGTTTTAGGTATAAACCTCTCAAAACTAAATAAAACAGAAATCCCAAATACAGTTATCCATGAATTGCCTAAGCAACCATTTTTCCTTAGAAAGGAGGTGATCCAGCCGCACCTTCCGATACGGCTACCTTGTTACGACTTCACCCCAATCATCTATCCTACCTTAGACGGCTGCCTCCTAAAAGGTTAGCTCACCGGCTTTGGGTATTACAAACTCTCGTGGTGTGACGGGCGGTGTGTACAAGGCCCGGGAACGTATTCACCGCGGCGTGCTGATCCGCGATTACTAGCGATTCCGACTTCATGTAGGCGAGTTGCAGCCTACAATCCGAACTGAGATTGGCTTTAAGAGATTAGCTTGACATCACTGCCTTGCGACTCGTTGTACCAACCATTGTAGCACGTGTGTAGCCCAGGTCATAAGGGGCATGATGATTTGACGTCATCCCCACCTTCCTCCGGTTTATTACCGGCAGTCTCGCTAGAGTGCCCAACTTAATGATGGCAACTAACAATAGGGGTTGCGCTCGTTGCGGGACTTAACCCAACATCTCACGACACGAGCTGACGACAACCATGCACCACCTGTATCCCGTGTCCCGAAGGAACTTCCTATCTCTAGGAATAGCACGAGTATGTCAAGACCTGGTAAGGTTCTTCGCGTTGCTTCGAATTAAACCACATGCTCCACCGCTTGTGCGGGCCCCCGTCAATTCCTTTGAGTTTCAACCTTGCGGTCGTACTCCCCAGGCGGAGTGCTTAATGCGTTTGCTGCGTCACTTAGGGCTGGATAGCCCCAAACAACTAGCACTCATCGTTTACGGCGTGGACTACCAGGGTATCTAATCCTGTTTGCTACCCACGCTTTCGAGCCTCAGTGTCAGTGACAGTCCAGAGAGCCGCTTTCGCCACCGGTGTTCCTCCATATATCTACGCATTTCACCGCTACACATGGAATTCCACTCTCCTCTACTGCACTCAAGTCTAACAGTTTCCAATGCACACAATGGTTGAGCCACTGCCTTTTACATCAGACTTATTAAACCACCTGCGCTCGCTTTACGCCCAATAAATCCGGACAACGCTCGGGACCTACGTATTACCGCGGCTGCTGGCACGTAGTTAGCCGTCCCTTTCTGGTTAGATACCGTCACTTGCATAATTTTCCACTCTATGCAACGTTCTTCTCTAACAACAGAGTTTTACGATCCGAAAACCTTCTTCACTCACGCGGCGTTGCTCGGTCAGACTTTCGTCCATTGCCGAAGATTCCCTACTGCTGCCTCCCGTAGGAGTTTGGGCCGTGTCTCAGTCCCAATGTGGCCGATCACCCTCTCAGGTCGGCTATGTATCATCGCCTTGGTAGTCCATTACACTACCAACTAGCTAATACAACGCGGGTCCATCTCTCAGTGTACCAATTGGTACTTTCAAATGTCGAATATGCATCCAACATTGTTATGCGGTATTAGCTATCGTTTCCAATAGTTATCCCCCGCTGAAAGGTAGGTTACCCACGCGTTACTCACCCGTTCGCTACTCTTGATTTTCGGTGAAGCAAGCTTCGGTGAAAATCAAGCGTTCAACTTGCATGTATTAGGCACGCCGCCAGCGTTCGTCCTGAGCCAGGATCAAACTCTCATTTAAATGAGAACATATCAAATATGCTCTAGCTTTTGTTTTTTTGTCCGTTCATTTCTGAACGATTTATTGTCGAATTGACAGTTGGTTGTTTATCGCTAAACAACCGCTGTACTTGGTTTGTTTTCTGTTTTATTCAGTTTTCAAAGGTCTATTTCGTTTGCCTTGTTCTTACGAGACAACTATTTAATTCTACCAAAACTTTTTTGACTTGTCAACACCTTTTTGAAAAGTTTTTTTATTTTCTTTTCCTTCGTTCGTGACCTGTCGTTTTGAGTACTTTATTATCTTATCAAATCTACATCTCCATGTCAACTCTTTTTTTCTTTATTTTTCTTTTTTATTATAAGTTTTAATTCTTGGCGACCTTTTTTACTGTATTTCAGTAATTTGACAACAAAAAACAAGGCTTTCGCCCTGCATTTATTTTTCTTCTGTGTAGATGTTTCCCAAGGTAACATCAATCGAACGTTTCTCCACATCAATGCTATCAATTTTCAAAATAGATTTATAGTCGGAAATCAGGCGTTCACCTTTAAACGGTCCTTCTGCAAATACGGCAACTCCTGCAAGGAGACAGTCGAACTCATGTACCAGAGACTTCATCCCATTCAGTGTACCGCCGCCTTTCATGAAGTCATCAACGATCAGCACGCGTTGCCCTGGTGCAAGAGAGCGCTTAGAAAGGGTCATATTCTCTACCTTAGAGCTTGAGCCTGACATGTAGTTAACATTAAGGGTTGCCCCTTCTGTGACCTTAGGATCGCGTCTGACGATGACAAACGGGACATCTAGGATACTACTGACCGCTTGGGCAATGGGAATACCTTTTGTGGCAATGGTCATGATAGCATCGATTTGTTTGCCGACATATTCGTGAGCAATGATTTTGCCGATTTTATCGAGATTTTTGGGACTACCTAAGATATCTGAGAGGTAAATATACCCCCCAGGCAATATGCGATTGCTTTCCCCCATAAGAGCGGCGATTTCTGACGCGATCTCTTGAGAGTTTTTATCGGAAATCGCAGGGGTGAAGACGACACCGCCCGAAACACCTGCAAATGTCTCGACTGTCCCTACTTCAGTTTCATCGAAAATGCGTTTGATGATAACCAAATCCTCAGAAATCGAAGACTTAGCTGCTTTATATCGTTCACTAAAAAAAGATAGTGTCGTAAGTTTTCTAGGGTGATTCAACAAATAGTTGGTAAAATCCACCAATCGTTCACTTCTTTTCATCATGTACCTCTTTTCAATCACTAGTTTCACTTTTTTATTTTTTAAAATCTTATCCTGATATCTTCTATTATATCAAAAAAACACGAACAATTAAAATTGTTCGCGTCTTCTGGTTAAGATTAACCTTGATTTTTCTTGATGATTGCTTCTTGAACTGATTTAGGCACATCTTCATAGTGGTCAAATACCATCATGAAAGTACCGCGTCCTTGTGTAGATGAACGGAGAGTTGTTGCATAACCGAACATTTCAGCAAGTGGTACAAAAGCATGAACGATTTGGCTGTTACCATGTGCTTCCATACCTTCAACACGTCCACGACGAGCTGTAACGTGGCCCATGATATCCCCAAGATTTTCTTCAGGAACAGTTACTGTTACTTTCATCATTGGTTCAAGGATAACTGGGTTCGCTTTAGGAGCAGCTGCTTTCAAAGCGTATGATGCAGCAACACGGAAGGCCGTTTCATTTGAATCGACATCATGGTATGACCCATCGTAAAGTTTTGCTTTCACGTCAACAAGTGGGTAGCCAGCAAGGACACCGTTTTGCATTGCTTCTGCCAAACCTTTTTCAACAGCTGGGATGTATTCACGCGGAACCACACCACCGACGATAGCGTTTTCGAATTCGAAACCTTTACCTTCTTCATTTGGTGTGAACTCAACCCAAACGTGACCGTATTGACCTTTACCACCTGATTGACGAACGAATTTACCTTCGGCTTGAGTGACAGGAGCACGGAATGTTTCACGGTATGATACTTGTGGCGCACCAACGTTGGCATCAACGTTGAACTCACGACGCATACGGTCAACGAGGATATCCAAGTGAAGCTCACCCATACCAGCGATCAGTGTTTCTCCAGTTTCAACGTTTGTTTCAACGCGGAATGATGGATCTTCTTCAGCAAGTTTTTGAAGGGCAACACCCATTTTATCTTGGTCAGCTTTAGATTTAGGCTCAACCATAACTTGGATAACTGGTTCTGGGAATTCGATAGATTCAAGAATAACTGGGTTTTTCTCGTCTGTTAATGAGTCTCCAGTTGTTGTATCTTTCAAACCAACAGCGGCAGCGATATCACCTGAATAAACATCGTTGATTTCGTTACGTGTGTTTGCGTGCATTTGAAGGATACGACCGATACGTTCGCGTTTACCTTTTGAAGCGTTCAAAACGTATGAACCTGATGACAAGACACCAGAGTAAACACGGAAGAAAGTCAAACGACCTACGAATGGGTCAGTCATAACTTTAAAGGCAAGGGCTGCAAATGGTTCTGAATCGTCAGCATGACGTTCAGTTTCTTCACCGTCAGGTGTAACACCTTTGATTGCTGGTACGTCAGTTGGTGCTGGTAAGTAGTCAACAACCGCGTCAAGCATCATTTGAACACCTTTGTTCTTGAAGGCAGAACCTGCAAGCATTGGGTAGAATTCAACGTTGATTGTTGCTTTACGGATAGCAGCTTTCAATTCAGCTTCGCCGATTTCTTCACCTTCAAGATATTTCATCATGATGTCTTCATCAGTATCAGCAACAGCTTCGATCAATTTAGCACGCCATTCTTCAGCTTGCTCACGGTAAGCTTCTGGAATTTCTTCGTCAAGAATGTCAGTTCCAAGGTCATTTGTATAGACTTCGGCACGCATTGTTACTAAGTCGATGATTCCTTCGAAGTCTTCTTCAGCTCCGATTGGAATTTGGATTGGATGAGCGTTTGCGTTCAAACGGTCATGAAGTGTAGACAATGAGTAGAAGAAGTCTGCACCGATTTTATCCATTTTGTTAGCAAATACGATACGTGGAACACCGTATTCAGTTGCTTGACGCCAAACTGTTTCAGTTTGAGGTTCAACACCTGATTGGGCATCCAATACAGTTACCGCACCATCCAAAACACGGAGTGAACGTTGTACTTCGATTGTGAAGTCCACGTGACCTGGTGTGTCGATGATGTTGATACGTGTGTCATGCCATGCAGCTGTTGTTGCAGCTGAAGTGATTGTGATACCACGTTCTTGTTCTTGGGCCATCCAGTCCATTTGTGAAGCGCCTTCGTGGGTTTCACCAATTTTATGGATTTTACCAGTATAGTAAAGTACACGCTCAGTCGTTGTTGTTTTACCAGCGTCGACGTGAGCCATGATACCGATGTTACGAGTGTTTTCAAGTGAAAATTCGCGTGCCATTGTATAGGTCTCCTAATATATATGTTTGAGTGAAAAATACTAGGAAGGCAGGTCGCCCACCTAGTATTTTTCTTGAGTTACTTTGTTTAATTTTATTCCAATTGGGCCACTCACAGTTTCATGGTTAGACGATGCTGTGAGGGATTGCTGGTGCACCTTGGCTGTTCTGACGAAATGACAAAGTTTACCGCAATTTTGATTTTGCTAGAGCTAGGTGCTTGATTTTCTGATCGCCGCGTACTGAGGTTCGCAAGTTAAGAAAAGCGAGTGCATAGCCGACGCAAAATCGAAATTACCAACGGAAGTGGGCGAAGGCACGGTTGGCTTCAGCCATTTTATGTGTGTCTTCACGTTTTTTAACTGCAGCACCAGTGTTATTAGCTGCGTCCATGATTTCTTTAGCTAAACGATCTTGCATTGTATGTTCACCACGTTTGCGGGCGATTGTTACCAACCAACGCAAACCAAGGGTTACACGACGTTCTGGACGTACTTCAACTGGGACTTGGTAGTTTGACCCACCAACACGGCGAGCGCGAACTTCAAGAACTGGCATGATGTTTTCCATTGCTTGTTCAAATACTTCGATAGCTTCTGTTCCAGTAGCTTCTTTGATTTGTTCGAAAGCGCCGTAAACGATGCTCGCTGACGTACCACGTTTACCATCAAGCATAACGCGGTTGATAAGGCGAGTGACTACGACTGAGTTATAAAGTGGATCTGCCAAAACTTCACGTTTTGGTGCACGATTTTTACGCATTTATCTTATCTCCTTTCAGATTATGCTTTTGGTTTTTTAGTACCGTATTTAGAACGGCCTTGTTTACGATCTGTTACACCTGCAGTATCAAGTGCACCACGAACGATATGGTAACGTACCCCTGGAAGGTCTTTTACACGTCCACCACGAAGTAATACCACGCTGTGTTCTTGTAAGTTATGGCCGATACCTGGGATGTAAGCTGTTACTTCAATCAGGTTTGACAAACGCACACGTGCGAATTTACGCAAAGCTGAGTTGGGTTTTTTAGGTGTCATTGTGCCAACACGAGTAGCAACCCCACGTTTTTGTGGTGAGTTTGTTTTCGTTTGAACTTTTTTGCGGCTGTTGAAGCCAACGTTCAAGGCTGGTGCTGTTGATTTAACAACTTTTGATTTACGCGGTTTGCGAACCAATTGGTTAATAGTAGGCATTTCTTGCTTGCTTTCAGAAGTTTATTTTGACTGACGTCAACAAGCGATAATAAACTTGAAAGCATTCCTTTCGTTTTTTCGTTTTGGGTGTGTCGGTATATGGTCGCTTACGCCAAGTTCCGACAAGAAGTTTAGATACTACATATTTAAGATACTGAGGACGGTGCGCATCGCGCAAGCTTCCATAGAAAAATAGGAATTTTCCTAAGAAGCTAGTCAGAAGTTCAGATGCTCGAAAACATGCTCCTTTTGTTTGACCAAATGAAAAAGTACCGTCTATCAGTTTATCACATAGAAAAGGCCTTGTCAAGCCTTATGTTCAAAGCACAAAGAAGCAGGGTTTTCGTTCAAAAAACCCTTGCTAGTCAAAATTAGCAAGAGGTTTTGAGTGTTTATTATCGAGTATTTCACTTTACGGTAAATAGCTCTCAATTAGTAGGATTTATCCTGATTTTTCCGCTTTACATCCACCATTTTAATCAATAGACAGATGATAAAAATGACTACTCCCAAAACATACCAAAGATATTGTGTTTTTTCACCAGTTTTGGGGAGTTGTTCTGACGAACTTGGTTTTGATGTGTCAGGTATATCTTCTCCACCTGGAGGTGGTGTGATATTTTTCTCGTATACATAAGTCACAATCAATGGGCTAGCCACTTTAGCAGGATATTGACCAGATGCATTATCTGGTGTTACTTTTAATGTGTAATTTGGAAAGGTCTTTGCTTGAGTTGTATAACTCGTACCTGGTTTACCTTGGTATCTTAGCTCTGGTGTCAGTAGATTTCCTGCTTCATCAACATACCGTAAAATCAACTCTGTTGGTGTCAAAGTATAGATATAGGTCACTTCTTTAGGGCTATTTGACCACATTGGGAAGTCGTTGTCCGCACCACCCGTCACAGATACAAAGTCATAGTTTGCAAATTCTTTTTGCTCTGTCATATAAGGTGAATTGGGTTGACCGCTCAAGACGATATCTGGATGGAGCGTTTCACCAGTGTCAGAAATATAGTGAACAACTACAGTTAGATTGCCAAATCAATTCTCCGCCAGATAATGTGGTTGCTTGAATGTCATCCGCCGCTTCGGATGGCCCGTTTTCATCCCTTAAAGTCACATCTTCATGTGTATAGGCTGTTGTTGTGAAAACCGTTGGGGTAAAGGGTGCTTGCGTATCCAACAAAGTGATTTTAGCTTCAGAACTATCTAGAATACCATTGTTATTGACGTCAGCATTATCATCATTAAGTGCTGCTGCCATTATCAAAGACGCTGATGCCGTCTTTATCTCCGTTGGTAGCGTGAGTTTTAAATCTTTAACCAAGGCTGTAAAACGAGACTGAGCAAAGGTTTCTTTCGTTGCATTAACAATCGCCTCAGTCGTTCTCGGCACTTTTTCTGTCGTGCCATCAGATTCTGTATCACGATTTAGTTTTGAGACAGCTTCATTTAAATGCGTTGTTGCCACATCATCAGTTGCCGTTGTCGTAAAGGGTGTCGAAATCCCATGAATCGCTTCATGCAACGTATAATGCGCCCCTTCAGCGATGTCTGCTGTACCATTGTTATAAGCCCCTTCATGGAAATCAAAACCATAAAGGCGAACGTTCGAAGCAATACTAGGATCTAGCATCAAGGTGAAGGCAGAACGAACCGGTACATACTGATCATCGCTCGTTAACATACCATCTGTCTTAACACCAGACAAAGCAAGACCTGTACCATCGTTCGTTGTATTATAAAACAGGGTTTCAGCACTTTTAACCGCTCTAATGTGAATATTCGGCGCACTAGACGTCACGCTAAATGTGGGAACTTTTGTAAAGCCACCCCTTGTCGCATCGGGCACATAGCCATCTGTATCCGCAACAAGTTTGATATTGACATCAGTGATGAGATTTCTACCACTCCCGCCTGTTCCTGTCGTCGGAAAACTTGCCGCAAATCTTTGGAGCACACGACTTATCCCATAAGTTGCTGGTCAACAGTGGCATATTGATTCACAGCGCCTGCTTTTGGTACTCGAACGACCCAGGAATTATCAGCTAAATCAAAAATAACTTTTTTAGTTCTATTATCATTAGCAGCGTCGCCATTAGCCCACCCTTGCTCAAAATCATTTAACGATTGATAAACGTGAATATCCGCAGCTGTCGTCGACCCTGACCAATTTGTAGCAGTCGTGCCGACGCTATAGGCAACATATCTAAACGACTCTGGTACCGTCAGATTTTTATAGGTCGTTAACTGAGAACCAATTCGTTTTCGGGTATAGCCTATCACATTGAAATCTCCCGCAAAACGAACATCACTGATTTGTTCAGTTGCTGTGATTTCCGTTCCTGCCGGTATGCCTGTTGCCGTACCCGGCGCTTCTTGCCAAATTAAGTCTTGATCCCGATTGGTGCTAGCTCCTTTGTCAAATGTGATGTCTTTAATATTGATATTTGAAGCTGGCCCAATATTAATCAATCGGAAACTATCAGAGGTTTTCCCTCTTTGTTGTTTCCTTACTAAATTTTCGAGATTAATTTGTTGTTTTGTACCTTGATGAATATTAATGGCATAAGTCGTTCGTGTATACACATCTGACGCTGCCGACGATATGCAGTGTGTAAATCTCGGCGGTCGCCGCCGCCTTAAAGCAAAAAATAGACAGTCGAAGTGGCAGACATAACACA
>ERZ1023696.123-NODE-123-length-16921-cov-5.019412_pt1 | contig 16921 bp, 9 predicted proteins | sample MGYA00520859_ERZ1023696 | MGnify/ENA primary metagenome ERZ1023696 (study PRJEB33180, sample SAMEA4046002) | wastewater metagenome | place: Denmark | collected 2016-03-13 | study: EMG produced TPA metagenomics assembly of the PRJEB13832 data set (Local surveillance...
GGGTCAGGGCAGCGGCAAGCAAAAGGTACAGGGGGGATTTCATCGAATGACTCCAGTGGGTTGAACACAAGGGGCCGGCAATTGCCAGGCCTTGTTGTTTCAAACGACTGGCGCAGACAAATGTTCCATCTGTTTTGCATCTTTTGTCAGCCACCGTCTGGCGGCCCCGGCTGGACGCGTTTGAGCAGCAATCAATCGCGGTGCAGCAACTCTTCTTCGGACGATTCCTGGGCATAGCGGCTGAGCAGCAGCGCCATCAGCCGCGCACACTGCCCGTCATCCAGCAAGGCACGCTCTGCGAGCAGTTGCGCAATCACACGCTGCTGCTGTGCATCCTGCAAGGCGGCAATGCGGGCCTGCTCGGCGTCGATGGCGGCGCGCTGCGGCTCATTGGCAAAGATGTGCCGCACCAGCGCCTCGCGGTGGCGGCGGATCTCGGCCCAATTCGCGGTCACGTCGCGCAGAAAATCGGGCTCAAGCTGTTGCCAGCGCTGGCGTTGTTCGGCGCTCAGCTCCAGGTAATCCGGCAGGTTCACGGGACTTGGCTGCGTGGCCTGCGCCTTGGGTGGTTGCTGCCACTGGTGCAGGGCCACGGCCACCACGATGCCTGCATTCAGGGCCAGCGATGCGGCCAAAAGCCATGCGGGTACGCTGCGACGGTTCATGGCATTCCTCTCTGGATACGGCAAATTTCGGCGGCAGCACACAGGCCACCGGGAGGCACGGGGTCGAACACCCGCACCAAGGCGGCACTTGGCACCGTGGCGGCACCGCCCCCCAGCAGCAGGCCGCCCAGCCAGACACCCGAGGCCAGGGCCAGCCCGCTCGCCAACCCCGCAGGCATCCAGCCGAGCCAGTTCGACCAGACTGCCCTGCCCGAGCGGCCCGCATCAGGGCGCGCGGGTCGCCGCCCCTGCGGCGGGGTGCGCAAAGGCCCAGCCGGTGGCTCGGAAAGTGGTTCGTTCCACTGCCCGGCCAGGTCCACGCCGAGCGGGGGCGACGGCAAGGCTCGCAAGCTCTGGCCCAGGGCGGTGATGGCATCAAGCCGGTGCTGGCACGCCGGGCAGCCCGCAAGGTGCTGGCGCATGCGGACGCGCTCGGCGGGTTGCACCATGTCGTCCGCATAGGCGGACAGATCGTCGTGGCGGGGGCAAGTCATGGCAAGGTCTCCATTCAGCGCGGCATTTTTTCCAGCAACCCGGCGCGCGCCCGTGCGATGCGCGACTTGACGGTGCCGATGTTCAGTTGAAGCACGGCGGCAATGTCTTCATACGACATTTCTTCGATCTCCCGCAGCAGCAGGATCTCGCGGTGCTCTGGCGGCAAACGCGCCAGGGCTTTCTCCAGGCCCTGGAAGCGCTGGGCCGTCTCCAGCACGGCATCGGGCGCCGGTGCGGGGTCGGGGTGGCTGGCGGCTTGGTCTTCGTCCCACGGCACAAAGGCCACGCGCTTGCCGCGCCGCAGCCAGTCAAACGCCAGGTTGCGGGCAATGCGAAACAGCCAGGTGCTCAGCCGGGCATCTGGCGTCCAGCGCGCCAGCGCCTGGTAGGCGTGCAAAAACGTCTCCTGCGTCAACTCCAGCGCATCGTCGGGCGACCGCGTGAGCCGCACTAAAAAGCGGTAGATGCGATTCTGAAAACGGGCCACCAGCTCCGAAAACGCTGCGCGATCACCCCGCTGTGCGTGCGCGGCGCATTCTTCGTCATCGAGGTGGCTGCAGATTCCCATGGTGAACCAGGGCTTCAACGCGCGGGTGGCCGGAATGTTCCATGTAATTTTGTGACTCCGGGCTCTGGTGCCAGGCGCGTCCGCATCCTGGCATGTAGATGGACATCAGAAGGCCGCTGTGTGCCGGGGGCTCCGCACGGCCTGGTTAGCCCGGGCTGCGAAACCACGACAGCCTGCCTTTCACCACAAGCGAGGTGCGGGGGCAAGGTCGCAAGTGTTGCGGGATGCGGATACGTGACGCAATAAAAGCTGCTAGCCAATTTCAGCGACCACAACGGCGGCCGGTTTGGGCTGCGTTGCATCGACATTCAATGCACCCGCAGCGTTGGCACACCGCTCAACAGCTCACCCTCCCACCCAGTCCTGCGCAGGCGTGGCTGGCGTTAACGGAACAAGTGGTGGGGGCGGCGGAACCATCGGCGTGAACTGAACGGATGGCGCATCGTCGGTGGTCACCGGGGGCAAGGTGCCCGGTGGGAGCGCTGGTGGCGCTGGCGGCGCAGACCGTGACTCACCGCCGCCGAACAGCCCGCGAATCCAGTCACGCACGCTGTCCAGCGGTGCATCTGGCGGCGGCGGCAGCTCTACCGGCGCAAACTCATCCACAAACCTCTCGTTGCCATTGATCACCCTGGCGCGCAGCCCCTGCTGCATGAACTCGCCCACCATCGGCAGTGCGCTGCGTGCGCCCTGCCCCCAGTAGTCGCTGCGCAGCGTGATGCGGCCGTCGTTGAAGCCCGCCCAGGCGCCCGCCACCACGCGGGCGTTCATCAGGATGAACCAGCCGTCGGTGTTGTCCTGGGTGGTGCCGGTCTTGCCCGCCACATCGGCCTGGATGCCATAGCGCGAACGGATCGCCGTGGCCGTGCCCCGGTCTACCCCGCCGCGCATGGTGTTGCGCAGGGTCTGGGCGGCGCGGGCGTCAAACACGGGCTCGGGCGTGGACTGCGCAAATGTCTCCAGCACCTTGCCGTTTTTGTCTTCGATGCGGGTGATGAGCACAGGCTCGACGTAGCGGCCCAGGTTCACGATGCTGCAATAGGCCGCAATCATTTCCTTCAAGGTGACGGGGCTCGTGCCCAGCGCCAGCGAGGGCACTTCTTCGAGCGGGGACTGCCGCACGCCCAGGGCGCGCGCCACCTCGGCCACGCGGGCGGGGCCCACCTGCTGCATCAGCTGCGCGGTGATGGTGTTTTTTGAGTAAGCAAGGCCATCGGCCAGTGTCATGGGTTCCTCGCTGGGCGCGCGGCCGTCGGTGGGCCGCCATACACGGCCACCCCCCAGCGGGATTTCAACGGCCGAGTCCATCAGCGCATCGTTGGGTGATGCCCCCTGGGCAAAAGCGGCCCCGTACACAAAGGGCTTGAACGTGGAGCCTGGCTGGCGGCGCGCGGCCGCCACATGGTCGTACGGGTCAATGCCAAAGTCACGGCTGCCCACCCACGCCAGCACATGGCCGGTAACCGGGTCCTGCGCCAGAAAACCCGCCTGCACGCGCGTTTTGTCTCGGCGCAGCTTGAGCATGAAGCTGTCATCGGCCAGCAGGGTGTGCAGCGCTTCATCGGGCGGTGTGCCTTTTTCCTGCGCGGCGCGGTATTCGGCGCTTTCGCGCACCAGCGCCAGCACCAGCTCGTTGCCGGGGCCCCAGCCATCGCGGCGGGCCCACGCCTTGTCGGCCACGTCCTGCAACTGGCGCCCCTGGCGGGCCACGGCCTGGTTGGCATAGTTTTGCAGGCGCGAATCAATGGTGGAGCGAATCACCAGCCCGTCGGCATACAGGTTGTAGCCATTGGCGTCCGCCCAGCCGATGAGCTGCTTGCGCAACTGCATCGCAAAGTGCGGAGCCGGGCCCATCACCTCGGTCTGTCGCTCGAAGTTGACGCGCAGCGGGCGCTTTTTCAGGGCATCGAACTGCTTTTGCTCCAGCTTGCCGCGCTTGAGCATTTGCGACAGCACGGTGTTGCGCCGCGCCAGTGCGCGCTCGGGATTGAGCACCGGGTTGTAATAAGCCGTGCCCTTGAGCATGCCGATCAGCGTGGCGCTTTCCAGCACATTGAGCTTGTCGGCCGACTTGTCGAAATACGTGCGCGCGGCCATCTCGATACCAAACGCGTTGTAAAGAAACGGCACGGTGTTGAGATAGGTTTCAAGGATCTCGTCCTTGGAGTAGGTCGCCTCGATCTTCAGCGCCGTGATCGCCTCCTTGAGCTTGCGCGTGACGGTGCGCGAGCGGCCGATTTCCTCGGGGAAAAGATTGCGCGCCAGCTGCTGCGTGATGGTCGAGCCGCCCTGAGGGTCGCCCCGCAGCGTCAGCACCACCGACGACGCCGTGCGCCGCCAGTCCAGGCCCCAGTGGTCATAGAAACGGTGGTCTTCGGTGGCGATGAGCGCGTTCACCACGTTCGGTGAAATCTGGTCGAGCGCCACCCACTCGCGGTTGGCCCAGCGGTATTCGGCCAGCAGCTTGCCATCGGCCGACATGAGCTGCGCGGGCTGCTCGGTCTTGGCCTTGCGGATATCGCCAATGCCCGGGGTGAAGGGAACCAGCGCCACCGCATACAGCAGCAGTGCCAGCGGCAAGGCGGCGAGCAGCCACACCAGGCTGTGCAGCGACACCAGCCGTTCGGGCCGGCGCACCAGGCGGGCCAGCGCGGAGCGCAGCGCAACCCAGCGCACTGAAAGGGATTCAAAAAGCGACATGAGAACAGTATAAAAGCGCCGCTAGCGCTTATGTATCAAGCGGTACACGCTATTAATATAGGAGCATTAGCCCATGAAGCGCCGCAGTTGCGGCATGCTGGCCTTGGCGGCGCGGCGGCCTTCTTCGATGGCCTCGCTGGCGCGATGAAAATCCAGCAGCCCCAGGTTGGCCAGCGCAGGCGCCACCACCACCTCGGGCGGATCGCCGGCCATGCGGCTGCGGGTGATGCGCATCTGCATGATGGCAACGCTGGTCATCACCACGTCCAGCATTGACGGCACCCGCTGCACATCAGCCGCTGCGGGCTCGTCGGCGCGCCAGGGTGTGAGGCGCTGCATCCAGCCGCTGCTCTTGGGTGGCTCGGGCTCGGGCACCGCGTCGGAATCTGGTGCAGGCGTCTGCACCACGGCCAGCGGCTGCATGTGGCGGTGCAGGATGTCGGAGTTCAGGTCTACACCAATCACGATGTCCGCCCCCATGGCGCGCGCCAGCGACGTGGGCACGGGATTGACGATGCCGCCATCCACCAGCAGCCTCCCGTCTGCCCGCGCCACGGGCGTGAACAGGCCCGGCAGCGCAATCGAGGCACGTACCGCGTCGGCGATGGAGCCATGGCGCAGCCACACTTCTGCGCCCGAATGCAGATCGGTGGCCACAGCCCCAAAAAGCATGGGCGACGATTCGATATCAAAGTCCGCGAAATTGCGGCGCCAGAAGGCAATCAGTTTTTCGCCCTTGAGCATGCCGCCCGTGAGGTTGAAGTCCATGAAGCCGAATACATCGCGCATGCCCAGGCCCTGCACCCAGTCGGCAAAACGCGCCAGCTCGCCCGCCGCGTAGGCGGCCCCCACCAGCGCGCCAATCGAAGAGCCGCAAACGATGTCGGGGCGCACGCCCTCCTCATCGAGCACCTGCAGCACGCCAATATGCGCCCAGCCACGCGCCGAGCCGCTGCCCAGTGCCAGCCCCAGCCGGGGTGCGCGCCGCGACAACGCCATCAGGCCCCTTCTGCGGCGGGGGTTCCGCCCGCGTGCTGCAGCAGGGCCAGCATGCCGGCCTCATCCAGCACGAGAACACCCAGTTCCTGCGCTCTGGCCAGCTTGCTGCCCGCGTCTTCGCCAGCCACCACATAGCTGGTTTTTTTGCTGACCGAGCCGGCCACCTTGGCACCGGCGGCTTCAAGCATATCTTTGGCAGCGTCGCGGCTCAGGGTGGGCAAGGTGCCGGTCAGCACCACGGTCTTGCCCGCCAGCACCTGGGGCGCGCGCTCTGCCGGGGCGCCTTCGGGCCAGGTCACGCCGCAGGCGCGCAGCTGCTCCACCACCTCGCGGTTGTGCGGCTGCTGAAAGAAGGTGTGCAGGCTTCGCGCCACCACCGGGCCCACATCGGGCACCTGCAGCAGCTGCTCGACGCTCGCATCCATGATGGCGTCCAGCGTGCCAAAGTGCCTTGCCAAGTCTTTGGCCGTGGCCTCGCCCACATGGCGCAGCCCCAGGCCAAACAGAAAACGCGGCAAGGTGGTCTGCTTGGATTTTTCGAGCGCGGCCAGCACGTTTTGCGCCGACTTTTCGGCCATGCGATCCAGCGCGATGAGGGATGTGAGGCCCAGCCGATACAGGTCGGGCAGCGTGCGGATCACGTTGGCATCCACGAGCTGGTCCACCAGCTTGTCGCCCAGGCCCTCGATGTCCATGGCACGGCGCGCGGCAAAGTGCAGGATGGCCTCCTTGCGCTGGGCCGGGCAGAACAGGCCGCCGGTGCAGCGGTGGTTGGCTTCGCCCTTCTCGCGCACCACATCGCTGCCGCACACGGGGCAGGTTTTGGGCATTTTGAAGTTGGGCACGTAAACGGTGCGGTGGCCGGGCACGGCAATTCCGCCGGGCCGCCCCAAGGCGAGTCCAGCCCCCTCGGGGGGCATCACGCCCACCACCTCCGGAATCACGTCGCCCGCGCGGCGCACGATCACCTGGTCGCCCACGCGCACGCCCTTCTTGCGGATCTCGAACAGGTTGTGCAGCGTGGCGTTGGTGACGGTGACGCCGCCCACAAACACCGGCGCCAGCCGCGCCACCGGCGTGAGCTTGCCGGTGCGGCCCACCTGCACGTCGATGCCCTCGATGCGCGTGGCCATCTCTTGCGCAGGGTATTTGTGCGCCACGGCCCAGCGCGGCTCGCGGGTCTTGAAGCCCAGATCGCGCTGCAGCTGCAGCGAATTGACCTTGTAGACCACGCCATCAATGTCGTAGGGCAGCGCATCGCGGCTGGCGCCCACCTGCTGGTGAAATGCTACCAATTCAGAAGCACCCACCGCAATCTGCACCTGGGCTGCGACCGGAAAACCCCAAGATTTCAGCGTCTGCAGCATCTCGTAATGGGTGCGAAACACCGGCCCGCCCTCGGCAGGCGGCGTGATGGCGCCCAGGCCGTAGGCGAAAAAGCTCAAGGGGCGCTGGGCGGTAATGCCCGAGTCGAGTTGGCGCACGGCCCCCGCAGCGGCGTTGCGCGGGTTCACAAAGGTCTTGCCGCCCTGCTCGCGCTGGCGCTCGTTGAGCGCGTCGAAGTCGGCGCGGCGCATGTAGACCTCGCCGCGCACTTCGAGCAACGGGGGTACGCCTTCTGGCAAGGTCAAAGGGATTTGCCGGATGGTTCGGACGTTGTGCGTCACGTCCTCACCCACCTCGCCATCGCCGCGCGTGGCGGCCTGCACCAAGCGGCCGTTTTCGTACCGCAGGCTCATGGCCAGGCCATCAAACTTGGGCTCGGCCACGTATTCGATGGCGGGGTCGGCATCCGACAGACCCAACTCGCGGCGCACGCGGGCGTCAAATGCTTGCGCGCCGCTGGCCTCGGTGTCGGTTTCGGTGTGGATGCTGAGCATGGGCACCGCATGGCGCACGGGCGCCAGGCCGTCCATCACCGCACCAATCACGCGCTGCGTGGGCGAGTAGGGGGTGATGAGCCCGGGGTGCGCGGCCTCCAGGGCCTGCAGCTCGCGGTAGGCGCGGTCGTACTCGGCGTCGGGCACGGTGGGCGCGTCCTGCACGTAATACTGGTGTGCCCAGTGGTTCAGGCGCGTGCGCAGCGCTTCAACTTCAATAGCTGCTTGCGCTTTATCTGTGGGCTCTGGAGCCGAAAAAAGGTTCAAGTTTTCGTTCATCTCAGTGATCCATAGAACTGCGCGCAAGCCCTAACCCATGAGACGGGCGCGGCCCAGGCCAGCGGCCACCGTGCAAGGGCCGCCCAGCCGCACGGGTGGCGTCCCCCTGCCCGCATCGCGCAGCGAGGCGAGAGCGGGGGGAAGGCGCGAAGCGACTCAGGGGGGTGTCCTCAGCTAAAAAGACGCCGCGCCAGCACCGAGCCCGCCGACAGTTCACGCCCATCGAGCTGGTCGTACAGCAACTCCAGATCGGCAGCAATCGGGTCCATCGCCATCGCGGGCAGCGGGGTGCCGTTTTGGTCGCACAGCACGCCGTCCATGGCCTCGCACAGGGCGGCGGCCACCTCGCGCAGGCGGGCAAAGGGTTGCTCGCTGCGGTGCACCTGGGCGACATCCAGGCTCAGGGTGATGTCGCGGATGGCGGACTGGTCGGGGTCTTCGGCCAACGCGGCCTGCGTGTCGTAGCCCAGCGTCAACACGGGCGGCAGGCCCGGGGCACTGGCGGGCAGCACCAGCCTGCCGGGCATGGCGCCCACCACAAAGCCCACGCGCGCGGCGTTTTGCTGCACGTAGCCGGGGCTCCAGGCCGCATGGCGGGCGCGCAGCATGAAAGACAGTTGCGCATCGTGGTCGCTGGCGAACTGATCGAGTTCGCGGGCGCGGGCCACTTCCTGCAGCATGTCGGGAAAATCGGGCGCCGCATTGATGGCGTCGGCAAACGCCTGGGCCTTGACCACAAACTCCGAAAACTCGATCTCGTTGAGCGCGCCCGTGCGGTTGGCCAACTGCACGCCGGCCTGAAAGCTTTGGTAGCGCTGGCCGGGCGCGGGGGTCTCCCACTGCTGCGTCACCTCGTTGAAACCCTCGATGGCAAAGGGCTTGCTGCCCGCGCGGCGCGTGGGCGGCAGCGCCGCCAGTGCGGCGTCGCCCGACACCGATTGCTCGGGCTGCAGCGTGGCGATGATGTCGATCAGCGGGTCCAGCCCCAGACGGCGCTCGTGCAGCAAGGGCGGCACGGGCAGCTCCATGGCATCGTCGGCATCCACCGTGTGGCTGGCGGGCTCGGGGCCGCGGTCCAGGCCGTGAAAGGCTCCGCCATCCACGGGCTCGGCTACATCGGTATCGAACGCGGGTTCCTGGCGCAGCGCGGGCTCGGCAGTGCGCTCGGGCTCTTGCGGCACGGCGCGCTTGGGCGCGTTGCGGCGCGAGGTCCAGGTGTTGTAGGCCACGATCAGGGCCAGCACCAGGCCGCCGATGATGGCCAGACTCAGTTGCAATGTGCTCATAAAAAATATTCTTGGCTATCCGTTGCGTTGCACACGCCCAGCCGCGCTTGAAACTGGCGCGGCCCATGCCAGGGACGCCGAACAAGGGCCGCCCCGCAGCGAGGGCGTCGTCCCCTTGAGGGGAAGGCGCGAAGCGACTCAGGGGTGCTCATAGTTCCGCCATCGACAAGGCAGACTCCATATCGACCGCCACGATGCGCGAGACGCCCTGCTCCTGCATGGTCACGCCAATCAGTTGCTCGGCCATTTCCATGGCGATCTTGTTGTGGCTGATGAACAGGAACTGGGTTTCTTTGCTCATGCTGGAGACCAGCTTGGCATAACGCTCGGTGTTGGCGTCGTCCAGCGGCGCATCCACCTCATCGAGCAGGCAAAACGGCGCGGGGTTGAGCTGGAAGATGGCAAACACCAGCGCAATGGCCGTGAGCGCCTTTTCGCCGCCCGACAGCAGGTGGATGGTCTGGTTCTTCTTGCCCGGTGGCTGCGCCATCACCTGCACGCCCGAGTCCAGAATCTCGTCGCCGGTGATGATGAGCTTGGCCTGCCCGCCGCCGAACAGCTCGGGGAACATGCGGCCAAAGTGCGCGTTGACGGTATCGAAGGTGCCCGAGAGCAGCTGGCGCGTCTCGCCGTCGATCTTGCGGATCGCGTCTTCGAGCGTGTTCATGGCTTCGGTCAGGTCGGCCGTCTGCGCATCGAGGAACACCTTGCGCTCGCTGGCCAGTTTCAGCTCATCGAGCGCGGCCAGATTCACCGCGCCCAGGGCTGCGATCTCGCGGTGCAGTCGGTCGATTTCGCCTTGAAGGCCGCTGATGCGAACGTTGCCTTCCTCGATGGATTTCGCCACGGCCTCCAGGTCGGCCTGCGCATCGGCCAGCAATGTGGTGTATTGCTCCAGGCCCAGGCGCGCTGCCTGTTCCTTGAGCTGGAACTCGGTGATGCGGGCGCGCAGCGGGTCGAGCGCGCGTTCGAGCTGCATGCGGCGCTCGTCGCTGGCGCGCAGCTTGGCGGTGAGGTCGTCGTATTCACTGCGTTGGGCGGCCAGGGCTTTCTCGCGCTCCATCTTCGCCTCCAGCGCCTGCTGCAGGCCGCCCTGCGCCGCAGCGTCGGACAGGCGGGCCAGCTCGTCGCGAGCACGCTGTTGTTCGTCAGCCAGTGCGGTGGCCTGCTGGGTGGCGGTTTCGATGGAGCGAGACAGCTCGCCCCGGCGTGCCTCCAGACTGCGCTGCGAGAACGTGGCCTCTTGCGCCTGGCGCTCCAGCGTGCGCTGCTGCTCGCGGCAGGCGGTGAGCTTGCGCTCGGCTTCGATCACGCGGTCGCCCAGTTGGGCCTCGCGCTCCTGGCTGTCGGCCAGCTGCATATCGAGTTCTTCAAAGCGTGCCTCAGCGGCCACGCGGCGCTCCTGCAGGTCGGCCAGCTGCGCCTCCACCTCGGCCAGGTCGGCGTCGATTTGCTCGCTGCGCGCGCGGGTCTGCTCGGCCAGTTGGGTGAGGCGCAGGGTTTCCACCTGCAGCTCATGGGCGCGGCTTTGCGTTTCGGTCGCTTCGCGTCGTGCTGCCACCAGGCGCTGCGAGGCGTCGGCGTAGGCAGACTCTGCACGGACCAGGGCGGTGCGCGATTCGTCGGCGATCAGGGCCTGGGCGCGCAGCTCTTTTTCGAGGTGCTCGATCTCCTGCGCGCGGGCGAGCAGGCCGGATTGTTCGGAGTCTTGTGCGTAAAAACTCACGCTGTGGGCGCTGACGGCATGGCCTGTGGGCACAAACACCACTTCGCCAGGCTGAAGCGTGCTGCGGCGGGCGAGCGCGTCATCGAGCGTGGGCGCGGTATAGCAGCCCTGCAACCAGTCAATCAACACGGCGCGCAGGCCGGCATCCTGAAGGCGCAGCAGGTCCGACAGGCGGGCGTGGGGTGACGATGGCTCGGGGTGTCCCGCAGCGGGGGCGCTGTAGAAGGCCAGGCGCGCGGGCGGTGCGTCGTTGCCGCCAGAGCCCAGGAAGCCGCGCACCATCTCCAGGCGCCCTACTTCGAGTGCGCCCAGGCGCTCGCGCAGCGCGGCTTCCAGGGCGTTTTCCCAACCGGGTTCGATGTGGATGCGGCTCCACAGGCCTTGCAGGCCGTCCAGGCCATGTTTGGCCAGCCAAGGGCGCAGCTTGCCGTCGGTCTTGACCTTTTCCTGCAGCGCTTTGAGCGCTTCCATGCGCGCCGACAGGTCAGCCTGGCGCGCGCTCTCGCTGTTGACGGCCTGCTGGCGGGTGCGGCGGTCGTCGTCGAGCTGGGGCACCGATTCCTGCAGCTCGTGCAGGCGGGCCTCGGTGGTTTCGGCAATTTCTTGCGCTTCTTCAAGCTGCTCGCGCAGGTTGTTCAGGCGGGCTTCATCGGGTGCGGCCAGCGCGTTGCGGTCGGTGCGCAGGCGCTCGAAGCGGGCATCGAGCTGGCGGCTTTGCTCGTCAAAACTGCGCTGCTCGGCGGCCAGCACGCCAATTTGTTGCTGCACCTGCACCACGCTGCTGCGCTGCTCTGCCGTGCGGCTTTGGGCCTGGCGCAGGGCTTCTTCCAGATCAGGCATTTGCATGGCCTGCTCTTCGACCTGGGCGGCCAGCATCTCGGCGCGCTCTTCGGCATCCACCCCGGCACCGGCCAGGTTTTCCAGCTCGATATCGGCCTCTTCCTTGCGGGTCTGCCACTGGGTGATCTGCTCGGCCAGCGTGACCAGGCGCTGCTCCACGCGCTGGCGGCCTTCCACCACGTAGCGGATCTCGGCTTCGAGCTTGCCGACCTCGGCCGTGGCTTCGTAGAGCTTGCCCTGGGCCTGGTTGACCTGGTCGCCTGCGGCGTAATGGGCCTGGCGGATGGTTTCGAGATCAGACTCCACCGCGCGCAGGTCGGCCATGCGCGATTCGAGGTCGTTCACGGCCTGCAGGCCATCCAGGCGCACCTTGGCCTGCTGTTCCTCAGCGTCGGCGCGCTTCAGAAACCACTGCTGGTGCTGCTTGAGCGTGGCGTCGGCCTGCAGCGTGTTGTATCTGGCGGCCACCTCGGCCTGTTTTTCGAGCTTTTCGAGGTTGGCGTTGAGCTCGCGCAGGATGTCTTCTACGCGGGTGAGGTTCTCGCGCGTGTCCGACAGGCGGTTTTCAGTCTCGCGGCGGCGCTCTTTGTATTTGGAGACACCGGCGGCTTCTTCGAGGAACAGGCGCAGTTCTTCGGGGCGGCTTTCAATGATGCGGCTGATGGTGCCCTGGCCAATGATGGCGTAGGCGCGTGGGCCCAGGCCCGTGCCCAGAAACACGTCCTGCACGTCGCGGCGGCGCACGGGCTGGTTGTTGAGGTAATAGCTGCTGGTGCCGTCGCGCGTGAGCACGCGGCGCACGGCCACCTCGCCGTACTGGCCCCACTGGCCGCCCGCGCGGTGGTCGGAGTTGTCGAACACCAGCTCCACGCTGGCGCGGCTGGCCTGCTTGCGGGTGGTGGTGCCGCTGAAGATCACGTCCTGCATGCTCTCGCCGCGCAGCTCGCTGGCCTTGCTCTCCCCCAGCACCCAGCGCACGGCGTCCATGATGTTGGACTTGCCGCAGCCGTTCGGGCCCACCACGCCGACCAGTTGCCCGGGCAGCATGAAATTGGTGGGCTCAGCGAACGACTTGAAGCCGGAAAGCTTGATCGAGGTAAGACGCACGGGTCAGAGGTGAAGGCAAATAAGAGGAAGTAGCCAGGGAATAACCGGGGCCGCACGCATCCACGGGGAAAACCCGCAGGCTGGAACCGGACCGGAATGATACCGCGCCGACCGGCCGCTCCCTGGCCCGTGGGCCACCTGCCGGGTACCGGCGCAGCCCCTCTGTGGAATATTGGGTAAAAATGGCCTCTAGCGCTTATTCAGCAAGCGCTAGCAGCTATCAAAATTGATAAACAGATGCTGCATCGCGCAGCCCCCGGCGCTGATTTGCCTGCGCCCGGGCTGCGGCGGGCGCAGGCCCAGCGGCCTCCTCGCCATCAGTGGGCAGTGTTGGTGCGCTGCACCAGCGCTTCAAACTCGGCCACGGGCACGGGCGGGCTCAGCAGATAACCCTGCCAGGCGTGGCAATGGTTGCGGGCCAGAAACTCGCGCTGCGCCTCGGTTTCCACCCCCTCGGCGATCACGCGCAGGCCCAGGCTGGTGGCCAGCGCCACCACGGTGCGGGCAATGGCCGCGTCGTTGGGGTCGGTAAGCACGTCGCGCACAAAGCCCTGGTCGATCTTGAGCTGGTCAAGCGGCAGGCGCTTGAGGTAGGCCAGCGATGAATACCCCGTGCCAAAGTCGTCCAGCGAAAACCCCAGCCCGTAAGCGCGCAGCTGGCCCATCTTCTCGATGGTGTCCTCTACATCCTCCAGCAACAGCCCTTCGGTCAATTCGAGCTTGAGGCGGTGCCCGTCGGCACCCGCGCCCGCCAGCGCCGCCAGCACCTGGGGCACGAAACCGGCCTGGTGAAACTGGCGCGGGCTCACATTGACGGCCAGGCTCAGCGCGGCCAGGCCGGGCTGCTGCGCCCACAGCGCCAGGCGCTCGCAGGCCGACTTGAGCACCCATTCACCCAGCGGCAGGATCAGGCCCGACTCTTCGGCCAGCGGAATGAACTGGGCCGGCGAGATAAAGCCGTTGCTTGGGTGGCGCCAGCGCAGCAGCGCCTCAGCGCCGGTGATGCGGCCATGCTCGATCTGCGGCTGGTAATACAGCTCGAACTGGCTCTGGGCCAGCCCGGCGCGCATGTCCAGCTCCATGGCGGCCCGCGCGCTCACGGCGGCCTGCATCTGCGGGTCGTAAAAACGCAAGGTGTCGCGCCCCGCCGACTTGGCCTGGTACATGGCCAGGTCGGTGCGCTGGAGCAGCTCGTCCACGGTTTCGCGCAGGCCGCTGAAGACGGTGATGCCCATGCTCAGCGAGCTGTGGTGGGCCTCGCCATCCACCTCGTAGGGCGCGCGCAAGGCCGACAGGATCTTCTGGCCGGTTTCCTCGCTGCGCGCGGCCGCCTCTTCGGGGTTGTCGCCCAGGTCTTCCAGCACCACCACAAATTCATCGCCACCCTGGCGGGCCACCGTGTCGTCCTCATGCACGCAGTCGCGCAGCCGCTTGGCCACCTGCAGCAGCAGGGCATCGCCCCGCTCGTGGCCCCGGGTTTCATTGAGGGTCTTGAAGTTGTCGAGGTCCAGCAGCAGCAAGGCGCCGCTGCGCTGGTGCCTGGCGCTGGTGGCCAGCGCCTGCTGCAGCCGGTCCCGCAGCAGGCGGCGATTGGGCAGGTGGGTGAGCGGGTCGTAGAAGGCCAGGTAGCGGATTTCCTCTTCGTCGGCCTTGCGCTGGCTGAGATCCACCAGGGTGAAAAGGTGGCCGCCGTCCACGATGACACCGGCAATTTCCACGGTGCGCTGCTGGCCGTCCTTGCAGTGGATGGTGTATTCACCCGAGGCAATGGTGCCGTCGCCTTCGATGGCCTTGGCGCGCGCTGCCATCCAGGTAGTGCGGGCTTGCTCGCGGTATTGCACGTCGGGGTACACCGTGGGCCACCAGTCTTCGCCCCTGGGAATGTCGTCTTCGGTGTAGCCGCATATCTGCACAAACTGGTCGTTGCGAAACTTCATGAGCCCGTCTGCCTGCACCAGGCACACACCCACCGGCAGGCGCTGCAAAATGCCGCGCAGGCGCAGCTCGCTGCCGCGCAGGCTGTCTTCCATCTGCTTGCGTTCGGTGATGTCCTGCACCACGGCGATGTGAAAGCCGGGCGGCTCGCCCGGCGCCCACATCGAAGACACGGTGAGGTCCACCCACAGGGTGTGGCCATCCTGATGGAAATAGCGCTTTTCCATGTGGTACTCGGATATTTCGCCGGCTTTCAGGCGCTCCAGGCGGGCCAGGTCCACCACCAGGTCTTCGGGGTGGCTGATGCTCTGAAAATCGGTCTTGCACATCTGCGCCACCGAGTAGCCGACGATGTCGGCATATTTTTGATTGACGCGCACAAACCGCCCGGTCTGCGTGTCGATTTGCGCCATTCCCACGGCCGCCTGCCTGAAAACGGCGCTGAAACGCTCTTCGCTCTGGCGCCGGGCATCGTCAGACACTTGCGCCTGCGCCAGGGCCAGCGCACGCTGGCGCCCCAGCAACACCACCAGTGCCGCCAGCAGCACAGAAAGCAGCGCGCCCGCCATGGCAGCCAGCATCGGCAGGCGCCGCTCGGAGGGAGAGAGGAAATCCTTGGCGGGAAAGAAGCTCAGGCGCCAGCGGCGGTCGTGCACCTGCAAATCCACCTCATGCAGCGCTGCCGAGGCCAGTGGCACGCCCGTCAGCGCCAGCAGGGGAAGCCCCTTTGGGTTGCTCTCGGCGTTGCCGCTCTCGCCGTTGCGGCCCTTGGCACCTGCCGCCAGGGCATGCACCGCGCCCCGGTCGGCGATCGACACCGCGATGCCATTCATGTAACCGAGCTCGCGCAGGCTCCCCATCAGGTCGTGCACCCGGATGGTGGAAGCCACCGCGCCCAGAAAAGGGGGCGTTCCGCCCACCGGGGCGGAGCCAAAAACGGGCGCCCGCAGCACAAAGGCCGTGCGATGGTCTTTTTCTTGCAGCAATTCGAACGGCGCGGACACCACGGTTTTACCGGTGTCGCGGCTGTAGTGCATGGCCTCTAGATTGGCGGGCTGGACACTGATGTCCAGGCCCAGCAGGCCCCTGCTTCCCTCTTCAGGCCAGAGGTACTCAACCACAAAATACTCGGGGCGCGCGCCCGCGGGGTGAATGGCAAAGTCAGGCAGCCCCTGCGGGTTGACCGACGTGTCGGCCCGCACGCGCGCCTCGAACGCCGCGCGCTGTTCGGCCGGCACATAGCGGGTAAACGCAAGATTGCGCACCCCGGGGTAGCGCTGGCGCACATCCAGTTCGCGGGCGGCACGCTCAAACTCGGCGCGGCTGAGCACGGGGTTGACCATGAACAGGCTGCGCAGGCCATTGACGATTTCGGTGTGTGTGGCCATGCGCTGGGCCAAGGCGTCCGAAAATGCCCGCGCTTCCTGCAGAAAACGGGCCTCGGAGATCGTTGCCACCGACCGCGCCTGCTGCTGTGCCAGCCACAATGTTGTCAAAAGCCCCGCAATGGCAACGGCAAATCCGAGCAGCCCATGCCGGTGGCGGAGCGGGTTACCGGTGAATACCATCAAAATTTGAAGCGTTGCAGTTTGACAGCCAGGTGATGGAGCGCCAAAAAAAACCAAGGAAACCGTCCCCGAGAATAGCGGCAATTTCTGGCCCGCCCTTGCTGCAGTGGCACAAAGCAACGCGCAAGGCATTGTCTGCACACCCCGCATGGCAACCCCACGCCCATTCGTGCGCAGGCACAATGGGGCCGTCACTCGCACCCCACAGCGCCCCATGCCTGCTTTTCATCCGGTCTGCCGGAATTTTTTGTCTCTGCGATGAAGACCCTTGCCCCCCCGAACGTCGTGGACCTGCTCCTCGACGCCGTGTGCATCGTCAAGGCCGACAGTTCCATCGTGTATGTCAGTCCGGCATTCGAGCGAATCTTTGGCTATGCCCCCGAAGAGGTCATTGGCAGGCGCATGCTGGACATGGTGCACCCGGAAGATCGCCCCGCCACCCAGAGCCAGGCAGAACGCGTGACCGAAGGCCAGCTCCAGCTGCATTTTGAGAACCGCTATGTGCGCAAGGATGGGCAGATCGTCCATATCCGCTGGACGGCACGCTGGGTGGACGACCAGCAGGTGCGCCTGGCGGTGGCACACGACATTACCGAGCGCAAGCACACCGAATCGCTGCAGGCGGCCATCTATTCCATCTCGGAGGCCGCGCAGGCGGCAGAAGACCTGGTTTCGCTGTTTGCGCACATCCACCAGACCATCGGCACGCTGCTGCCTGCCTCCAATTTCTCGGTGGCGCTGCACGACCACCTGACCGACACGGTCAGCTTTCCGTACCACGTGAACGAGCGCCATCCGCCCCCCGCAACCCGCCCACTGGATGCAGATGCCCTGTGCTCGCACGTCATCCGCAACGGGCAGACGCTGCTGCTC
>ERZ1023696.124-NODE-124-length-16786-cov-8.481962_pt1 | contig 16786 bp, 17 predicted proteins | sample MGYA00520859_ERZ1023696 | MGnify/ENA primary metagenome ERZ1023696 (study PRJEB33180, sample SAMEA4046002) | wastewater metagenome | place: Denmark | collected 2016-03-13 | study: EMG produced TPA metagenomics assembly of the PRJEB13832 data set (Local...
TTAATAGCACCTTCAACTCAAGCGTGCTGCCCGCCACGCTTGACAAAGAACAGCCCCGCACCCACCGCCATGAGCAGCCCGCCAAACACCCGGTTTTGCGTGCGTACCGCACGGGCACTGCGCATCAGGCGGCGCAGGGCGCTGGCACCCGCTGCGTAGCCATGCATCACGGTCACGTCCACCGCCACGGTGGTAGCGGCCATCACCAGCAACTGCAGCCAAAGCGGGCGGCCCTCGGTCATGAACTGGGGCAGCACAGCCACCATGAAGATGATGCCCTTGGGGTTGGTGGCGTTGGTCAGAAAACCCGTCAGAAAACGCTTTTTCCAGGGGCCGGCCGGAGCCGCGTCGTTTCCTTGAATGGGCGAGGTGGCACCCGCGCGCCACTGGCACCAGCCCACATAGATGAGATAGCAGGCGCCCAGCACCTTGACCACGCTGAAAGCCACCTCGGAAGCCAGCAGCAGCGAGCCCACGCCCGCACCGGCAATCAGCAAGATCAGCAACAGCCCGGCCTGCAGCCCGGCAATGGTGGCCCCGGTCTTGCGCACGCCATACGACAGGCCGTGGCTCATCGACAGCACGGCCCCCGAGCCCGGCGACACCGCAATCAGGCAAGACGCCGCAAAAAAAGCCAGCCAAGTCTGCAAGTCCATAAAAAAGCCCCAAGCGAGAAGGGCTGGCATCTTAGCAACGGAACTTCCGATGCACGCAACAGCGGCAAAAACCGGCTCCACTGAAGCGATGCGCCAGCAACCCCAGCCTTTCATCCGTTCAGGCCGGGCCTGCCAAAGTCCGTGCTCTCCCTGCCCACGGACCTTCATCCGGCCCATGGCAAGCGGGTTGGCCTGCGGCGGGCATAAAAATCAAGCAAAATATGACTCTAGCCCTTTCGCAGAAAGCGCTAGCAGCTATATATTCAATAGCACTTTACACCTTCTGCGATCCACCCGCCTGCACCAGCACGCGCGCCACTTTTGGCTGCTGTCACCGCCGCGCCTGCACAATCCATCCCCATGGACCTCGCTGAAACCCCGTGGATACCCACCCTGCGCTTTGTGCTCGAAATAGCCGCCACCGCCGCCTTTGCCTTGTCGGGAATGATCGCCGCCGCACGCCAGCGCATGGACGCGGTGGGCGTGTGCGTGGTGGCCTGCGTCGCCGCCTTTGGCGGCGGCACCTTGCGCGACCTGCTGCTGGACCAGCGGCCCTTTTTCTGGGTGCGCCACACGGGCTATGTGTGGGGCATTCTGGCGCTGTGCGTGGGCGCCATGCTGTTCATGCGCCAGCGCCACTTCAAACCCACCGAGCGTGCCATGCTGCTGCCCGACACGATTGGTCTGGGCCTGTTTGCGGCCATCGGCGTGGATGTGGCCATGGCCGTAGGCATGCCGGCGCTCATTGCCGTGATGATGGGCGTGATCACCGGCGTGTTTGGCGGCGTGCTGCGCGACGTGCTGTGCAACGAGGTGCCCCAGGCCTTCAGCGACCACCGCCCCTATGCCCTGTGCGCCTTTGCCGGCGGCTGGGTGGATGTGGCGCTGCGCCAGGTGCAGGCGCCCGACTGGGCCCCGCTGCTGGCCTGCGTGCTGGTGACCGCCGGACTGCGCGTGCTGGCGCTGTGGCGCAACTGGCAGCTGCCTGCGTGGCGGGTGTAAGAGCCTGGACCAGGCTCTAAAGGCCCACTGCCGGTGCCGCGTACCTTGAAACAAAAATAGCTGCTGGCGCACTATCCATGTGCGCCAGCAGCTATTAATTTAGAAGCAACCCGGCTACAGATCAGTCCAGGCTTGCGCCCGACGACTTGACCACCTTGCCCCACTTCACCGATTCAGACTGGATGAAGGCGGCAAACTGGGCAGGGGTTTCATTGACGGGCTCGCCGCCCTGGTCAACGATCTTCTTCTTCACCTCGGGGTTCGCCAGCACCTTGGCCAAAGCACCGCTGAGCTTGGCCAGCACGGGCGCGGGCGTGGCCGCAGGCGCGAGCAGGCCGAACCACGACATGGCCTCATAACCGGGCACACCGGCTTCGGCGATGGTCGGCACATCGGGCAGCTCGGGCGAGCGCTTGGCGGTGGTGATGGCAATGGCGCGCAACTTGCCCGAACGCACATGCGGAATCACCGAAGGCAGGTTGTCGAACATGATGGCGATCTGGTTGCCCAGCAGGTCGGTCACGGCCGGTGCGCTGCCCTTGTAGGGAATGTGCGTGAGTTCGACCTTGGCCATCGCATTGAACAATTCACCCGACAGGTGCGGAGAAGCGCCGTTGCCGGGCGAGCCGAAGTTGATCTTGCCGGGGTTGGCCTTGGCATAGGCAATCATTTCGGGCACCGTTTTGAACGGCTGCTGGGGGTTGGCCACCAGCAGGTTGGGCACATTGGCCACGCGCGTCAGCGGTGCGAAGTCCTTGATGGGATCAAAGGGCATCTTCTTGTACAGGCTGGCGTTGATGGACTGCGTGCCCACGGTGCCCATGAACAGGGTGTAGCCGTCGGCCGCGGCCTTGGCGGCATATTGCCCGCCGATGTTGCCGCCCGCACCGGCCTTGTTTTCAATCACCACCGGCTGGCCCAGCTCGGTCGAGAGGTATTGGCCCACCAGGCGCGCCAGGATGTCGGTGGTGCCGCCCGCCGAGAAGGGCACGACGATGGAAATAGGCTTGGCGGGATAAGCGGCCTGCGCAAAAGCGGCGCCCGGCAGGGCAGCCGTGCCCGCAGCCAGGCTGGCCAAAACAGCCAGGGCCTTGCGGCGGCCGGTCAGGAAGGTGCGGTGTGTGGAAGTGGTCATGGTTGTTTCCTCTGTCTTTCTCGGTTCAATGGAATCCGCCGTGCCGGGCAAACATGCGCCCAGACGCAGCAGACGGGTGAAAGGGCCGGTTCGGGCGGCGCGGTGAAGGGGTGTGAACAAGGCGCTCACACGCCCGCCACGCCCACGGTCATGCCGCCGCAGACATACAGAACCTGCCCCGTGACGAAACCACTGCGCGCATCCAGCAGGTAGCTGGCGGCGTGGGCCACGTCGTCGGGCGTGCCAATGCGCCTGACGGGCACGGCCTCGATGATGGCGCGGGTGCGCGGGGCGTCGGGCGGGTTGGCACGGTCGAACAGCGCAGTGCGGATGGGGCCGGGCCCGATGGCGTTGGCTGTGATGCCGTGCGGCCCCAGCTCCAGCGCCCACACCCGTGTCATGCCGATCAGGCCGGCCTTGGTGGCGGCGTAGGCGGTGCGCAACTCTTTGCCCAGCGCCGCGCGCGAGGACATGTTGACAATGCGCCCGAAGCCCGCAGCCTTCATGCCCGGCAGCAGTGCCTGCATGCACTGAAACGCGCAGCGCAGGTTCAGCGAAACGGCCAGGTCGAACTCGGCCAGCGTCTGGTGCTCGGCATCGGCCGGCACCACCACGCCCACGTTGTTCACCAGCCGCGTGATGGGACCGCTGGCCAGCGCCTCTTGCAGTGCGCGCGCGGTGTCTGCCGCATCCGACAGGTCGGCACGGATGGCGCCGGGCACGGAGTCCACCACGCGGTCGATGACGATCGGCAGGTAGCCCTCGGCACGGCAGCGCTCGGCAATGGCAGCACCGATGCCGGCGCCGCCGCCGGTGATCAGCACGCGCTCGGGGGTGGTATTGGGCTGGGTCATGGTTTTTGCGGGTGAATGGCGTGGGGCGCCAACGGTTCAGGCACCCATGGCCAAAAAGGCGGCCAGCGCGTCGTCAAACGCAGCCGGTGCTTCCAGGTTGGACAGGTGCGAAGCCGGTACTTCGGCCAGGCGCGCACCGGCAATGGCCCGCTGCATGGCCTTCGCATCGGCCACGGTGGTCACCGGGTCACTGGCACCGGCAATCAGCAACGTGGGCACGCGAATGGCGGCAATGGCATTTCGCAGGTCGGCCTGGGCCAGTGCCTCGCAGCAGGCGGCATAGCCCTCGGGCGCGATGCCGGCAATCCAGCCTTGCGCCAGGGCCACCCGCGCGGGCTGGGCCGCGATGAAGGGTTCGGTGAACCAGCGGCCGGGCGCCGAAGCGGCCAGCTCGGCCATGGCCGCGGTGCCTTGGTTGCGCACCAGCGCAGCACGGGTTTGCCAGCCTTCGGCCGTGCCAATTTTGGCGGCACTGTTGCAGACCACCAGGTGGTTCAGGCGCCCGCCCGCGTGCACGCCCAGCCACAGCCCGGTGAGGCCGCCCATGGAGATGCCGCAAAAGCTGGCCTTGGCAATGCCCAGCGCGTCCAGCAGCGCCAGCACATCACCGCCGAGTTGCTCCAGGCTGTAGGGGCCTTGCGACACCACGCTGCCGCCATGGCCGCGCGTGTCGTAGCGCAGCACGCGGTGGGTCTGGGCGAAGTGCTGCGCCTGCGCGTCCCACATCTCCAGCGGCGTGCCCAGCGAGTTGGAAAACACCAGCACCGGCGCATCAGCGGGCCCATCCAGGCGCACGCGAAAGCGCCCGCCGGGGGTGTCGATGGTTGGTGTCTGCACGGCTTGTGTTGGCGCGGTGAGTTTTGGCACGGTCAGACGCGTTCGAGGATCACGGCAATGCCCTGCCCCACGCCAATGCACATGGTGCACAGCGCGTATTTGCCGCCGGTGGCGTGCAGGCGGTTCACCGCCGTGGTGGCCAGGCGGGCACCGCTGGCGCCCAGCGGGTGGCCCAGCGCAATGGCGCCGCCCCAGGCGTTCACACGGGCGTCGTCATCTTTCAGGCCCAGGGCGCGCAGCACGGCCAGGCCCTGCGCGGCAAAGGCTTCGTTGAGCTCGATCACGTCCATGTGGTCAATGGTGAGGCCGGTTTGCGCCAGCACCTTCAGGGTGGCGGGCGTGGGGCCAAAGCCCATGATGCGCGGCGCCACGCCGGCGGTGGCCATGCCGACCACGCGGGCGCGCGGCGTCAGGCCATACTTGGCGGCGTTGGCTTCGTCGGCCAGCAGCAGCGCGCAGGCGCCGTCGTTCACACCGCTGGCGTTGCCGGCCGTGACGGTGCCGTCAGGCCGCACCACGCCCTTGAGCTTGGCCAGCGCTTCCAGGCTGGTCTTGCGGGGGTGTTCGTCGGTGTCCACGACGATGGCATCGCCCTTTTTCTGCGGGATGGTGACCGGGCAGATCTCGCGCGCCAGGTGGCCCGCTTCGATGGCAGCCACGGCACGCAGCTGGCTGTTCAGGGCCATCAGGTCCTGCGCCTCGCGCTCGATGCCAAAGTCGGTGGCCACGTTTTCGGCCGTTTCGGGCATCGAATCCACGCCGTACTGCGCCTTCATCAGCTTGTTGACGAAGCGCCAGCCAATCGTGGTGTCATACACGGCGTTGTTGCGGCTGAAGGCGCTTTCTGCCTTGGGCATGACAAACGGGGCGCGGCTCATGCTTTCCACGCCGCCCGCGATCATCAGACCGGCTTCGCCGGCCTTGATGGCGCGCGCTGCCGTGCCCACGGCATCCAGGCCCGAGCCGCACAGGCGGTTGATGGTGCCGCCGGGCACTTCCAGTGGCAGGCCAGCCAGCAGGGCCGACATGCGCGCCACGTTGCGGTTGTCTTCACCGGCCTGGTTGGCGCAGCCATAAAGCACGTCGGTCACGGCGGCCCAGTCCACGCCCGGATTGCGCTCCATCAGCGCCTTGAGCGGGATGGCGCCGAGGTCGTCGGTGCGCACGCTGGACAAGGCACCGCCGTAGCGGCCGAAAGGGGTGCGGATGGCGTCACAGATGAAAGCTTGGGTCATGGGTGTCTCCTGGGGGTTTGTCGGGATTGAGGTGAATTCAGGCCTGGATGGGCAGGCCGACAAGGCGTTCGAGCTCAGCGTGCTCCAGCCCTTCGACCTTGTCGATGAGCTGCAGGCCCTGCGGCGTGCAGGCCAGCGTGGCAAGGTCGGAGTAAATGCGCTTGACGCAGCCGATGCCGGTGAGCGGATAGGTGCACTGCGCCACGACCTTGCTGGCGCCCTGCTTGGTGAGCAAGTCCATCATCACCCAGGTCTGCTTGGCACCGATGGCCAGGTCCATGGCGCCGCCCACGGCAGGAATGGCGCCGGGCTCGCCCGTGCTCCAGTTGGCCAGGTCGCCCGTGGCCGACACCTGAAAGGCGCCCAGCACGCAGATGTCGAGGTGACCGCCGCGCATCATGGCAAAGCTGTCAGCGTGGTGAAAATACGCGCCGCCGGGCAGCAGGGTCACGGGCTGCTTGCCTGCGTTGATGAGGTCATAGTCTTCGCTGCCCGCAGCGGGCGCCGGGCCCATACCCAGGATGCCGTTCTCGCTTTGCAGGACGACTTCGCGGCCCGCGGGAATGTGGTTGGCCACCAGGGTCGGCTGGCCGATGCCCAGGTTGACATAGGCGCCGTCGTGGATGTCTTGCGCCACCCGTTTGGCCAACTCTTCTTTACTACGTTTTTGATAGCTACTCACGCTTGCTCCTTTTGCGCCAGAGGCCAATTTCATGCAGATTTCTTCATGCCACCCGCCTGGGTGGCCACGCGGGCGATCTTCACCACGTGGCTCACATAGACGCCCGGCGTGACGATGGCTTCGGGATCGAGTGCACCCAGCTCCACCACTTCGTGCACCGTGGCAATCGTGGTCTTGGCGGCGGTGGCCATCACGGGGCCAAAGTTGCGCGCCGACATGCGATAGGTCAGGTTGCCCCAGCGGTCGCCCTTTTCGGCCTTGATCAGGGCCACGTCGCCGTAGATGGGGTACTCCAGCACGTAGTGCTTGCCATTGATTTCGCGCGTCTCTTTGCCCGCGGCCAGCTCGGTGCCATAGGCCGTGGGGCAGAAAAAGGCGCCAATGCCAGCACCTGCGGCGCGGATGCGCTCGGCCAGGTTGCCCTGCGGCACCAGCTCCAGTTCCAGCTTGCCGCTGCGGTAAAGCTCGTCAAACACATAGCTGTCGGCCTGGCGCGGAAAGCTGCAAATGATCTTGCGCACCTGTCCGGCCTTGAGCAGCGCCGCCACGCCCTGCTCGGCGTTGCCGGCGTTGTTGTTCACGATGGTGAGGTCGCGCGCACCATGGGCGATCAGGCCGTCGATCAGCTCGTCAGGAATGCCCGCCGTGCCAAAGCCGCCAATCAGCACCGTGGCGCCATCCTTCACACCCGCAAGTGCCTGCGCCACCGAGTCCGCTATCTTGTTGATCATGGAAAGTCTTCCGGGAAGTGTCAAAAAATTGCCACCAATTTGTTCGTATAATGAACAAATGTTCGCATAGAGAATTATAAACCGGGCATTTCATGAACACCAATACCCCTCCCGCCAGCCCGAAACCGGGCGACAGCTACGTGCAGTCGTTTGCGCGCGGCCTGGAAGTGATCCGCTCGTTCAGTGCCACCGCGCCGCAGCAGACGCTGAGCGAGGTTGCCGCGCAGACCGGCCTGACGCGCGCGGGCGCGCGGCGCATTCTGCTCACGCTGCAGACGCTGGGCTATGTGGAAAGTGATGGTCGGCTGTTTCGCCTGACCCCGCGCATCCTTGACCTCGGCTTTGCCTACCTGTCGTCCATGCCCATCTGGGATCTGGCCGAGCCGGTGATGGAAGAGCTGGTGGAGCAGGTGCGCGAGTCGTGCTCGGCGGCCGTGCTGGACGGCCTCGATATCGTCTATGTGCTGCGGCTGCCCACGCACAAGATCATGCGCACCAACCTGGGCGTGGGTTCGCGCCTGCCCGCGCCGTGGACATCGATGGGGCGGGTGCTGCTGGCGGGCCTGCCCGACGAAGAACTGGTGGCGCGGCTGCAGGGCCTGAACCCCCAGCGCTTTACCCAGCACACCACCGTGGCCGTGGCCACGCTGCTCGAACGCATACGCCAGGCGCGCACACAGGGCTGGTGCCTGATCAATCAGGAACTGGAGGAAGGGCTGATTTCGATTGCCGCGCCGCTGACCAACCGCGCGGGCCAGACCGTGGCCGCCCTCAATATCAGCGGCCAGGCCAACCGCACCAGCGCCGAGGTGATGCAGGCCACCATGCTGCCCGCCCTGCTGCAGGCTGCGCGCACCATTTCACGGCTGCTGAGCCTTCAGCGCAACTGACGTGCGGGCCTTGGGGCCGAACAGCCGCCGGCAAACGGCTGACAGCGCGCACCGCGTATTCGCGCTGCCTGCCCAAGCAGTTCAATTCTTGCGAAAACCCAGCACCAGCACCACGGCCCCCAGCGCAATGGCGCCCAGGCTCAGCCACTGGGGCACATTCACCGATTCCTTGTCTTTCACGGTGAGCTCCAGCGGACCCAGCTTGGCCTGCGTGGTTTCTTTGGTGAAGCTGAAACCGCCGGTAAAAAACCCGGCCAGCCCCAATACGATCAGGATCGCTCCGGTCAGACGCAGTGCATTCATGGCATATCTCCCAAATCCGGGGCTGTTGGACAAAGGCGCAGCAGCGACCCCGGTTTCCCCGCCTGTGCCCGGCCACTGTAGACGCGCCCGGCGCCTGCGCATGTAGGACGCCACCGCAACGGCGCACCACCCGTTGTGCGCCGGCATCGCTGCCACTGCGTGCTACGCTCAGGGCCATGTTCAACCCGTCCCAAGCCGATGTGCGCCGCTTTCTCTGCGCAGTGCACGCCAAGACCCTGAGCGGCGCCCCCATGGAGGCCATCGAAACGCTGGCCAGCCTGTGGATTGCAGAGCACCCCGAGTACCACGCCGAGCTGGCCGACGCCGACGCCGCCGTGGCGCGCAACTACGACGAAACGCCAGAGCAGACCAACCCGTTTTTGCACCTATCAATGCACCTGTCGATCAGCGAACAATGCAGCATCGACCAGCCGCGCGGCATCCGCCAGGCGGTAGAGCTGCTCACCGCGCGCCTTGATTCCCTGCACGACGCCCACCACGCCACCATGGACTGCCTGGGCCAGATGCTGTGGGAAAGCCAGCGCGCCGGCCGCCCCCCCGATGGAGACGCCTACATCGCCTGCGTGCAGCGCCGCGCCACCCGGGACTGAAGCGGTCGCCAACGCTGCGTTGATCGCGGCGCAAGCTCCACCACAGGTTTTGGGCGCCTGGGCGCTCAAACGCTGAACGGGACGGCGCAAGCGTCAGGCCGACAAGCCAGAAACAGCACAGTTTCGCGCCGTTGTGCGGCCTTCGCGCAACGCATAGTCGCGCGGAAACACCAACACATCACATTGCACGTGGCCCACCAGCCGGACCGCGACACTGCCCATCAACCAATCAACGGGTGCCGGGCGGCGCTGGTACCCGACTGCAATGAGATCGGCTCCTGAGGCTTCGTGTTGCACGGCAAGCTGCCGGGCCGGGTCTCCGGCTCCCAGCACCGAGGCCACACGGTTGCGCCGCGTGTCCAAAGCGGTGGCAAGCGGCAGCATCTTTTGGCGTGCCTGCTCGCGCACTTCGGCGCGATAGGCCTGAATGGCCTGCATCGACGCTTCGGCGCTGCGCAGTTTGGCTTCGTTGCGCCGGTCAATCGCGTGATAAAGCTCCAGTCGCGCCTCCCCTTGCAGCCCCCCGGCATACCGCACCAACGCCCCTGCGGTCTCGGAAAAATCCACCGCAACCAGTACATGACGATAGGCACTTTTGGGTGCGTTCTGCACGATCAGCACCGGACAGCGACTGCCGCGCAAGACTCGCGCCCATGGCGAACCCCGCAGCAGGCGCCCCCAGTTGAAATGCGCCCGCCGGTCCATCACCAGCAAATCTGCTCCCGCCGTTGCGGCCAGCGCATCGGCCACCACGTCGCCGGTGCCCTGCCTTGCGGCAACGACGGCAACATCATGGCGCCGGGCCAGCTGGCGCGCCCGCTGTTCCAGCCGCGCGTGCGGATCGGCGAACTTGGGATCGGGCGTGTCGGTGCCGTAGTGGATGCGCAAGCGCGCATGGTGATCGGCTGCAACCATGGCAGCGCGGTCCAGCGCCTGCTCGGCGGCGGCAGAAAAATCGGTGATGGCAACAATGGTCTGAAGGTGCATGGAACTTCCCGGTAAGCGTACAAACGGCCGGCGCAAAGCGCCGCGCTGGATGGCGCCATCAGTGCGCCCACGCAACGGAAAACCACGAAACGTGAGCGGTGAAAACCGGAATCTCAATGGCCGCAGCACGACATGCTGTCGCGCGCACTGGTCCGGCATGACTGCCCGGCGGTGGGTCGATGACGCTCTTGGGGAAAGAAGAAACCGCCGGGCCTAGGAATCTGCGGCCGTGGAAGCTGGTTTCAGAACACCCGTCCTTTGCACGATATGTGCGGGCAACGCAGCAGTCGTGGACGACTCGGCGGCACGGACACAGGAGGGAGAAACCAGAAAACGCATAGGGGTATTTTACGAACGACTCCCCCAAAGGACAACCAAGCCCCTGCGCGGTGTGCCAGATAGGCAGGCGCCTGCGACACCAAGCGCCATGTGTGCATGGCCAGAAACAAAAGAGCCCGCTGGCTGCGGGCTCTGTGCGAATGGCCTGGTTTGCGGGGCGAGGCCCCAACCGGCGGTCAGCTCAACGAAAACGCGATTGCGGCACCGTGTGCAGGTCGCTTTCGAGCGAGCCCACATAGCTTGCAATTGCCTTCAGCTCCGCGTTGGTGAACTGCTTGGCGATGCCGCCCATGATGGCGTTGCCGCGGCCGACATGGGTGTTCTTTTCCACCTTGTAGGCCTTGAGCGCCACGAACAGGTAATCAGCGTGCTGGCCCGCAATCTTGGGATAGGACGGATCGATGGGCTTGGCAAAGTTGTCGCCGTGGCAGGAAACGCAGGCACCCTTTTTCAGCAACTCGGCCACTTGCACACTGGGTTCGCGGCCCGACTTGGCGGGCAGTTCGGCGCTGGTCTTGCCGTGTTGTTCGTAATAGGCCGATACGTCGGCAATGTCCTGCTCGGTCAAGGAGTCGGACACGCCGCGCATCGTGGGGTGCTTGCGCTCGCCCTTTTTGTAGGCCGTGAGGGCGGCAGCAATGTACTTGCCGCTTTGGCCCGAGATCATGGGCACCTTGTGCACTTCGGGAAAGCTCGACTGGTAACCCGGAATGCCGTGGCAGCCGATGCACATCGCAATTTTCTGCTTGCCGGCTTCGACATCTCCCTTGGCTTCCTGGGCGTGGGACACCGCCGTCACGCAAGCGACAGCCAGGGCGAATATCGTGGTCAACGTCTTGTTCATTTTGCGCGCACAATCGTATGAAGGTTCAACTCGTGGCTCTGATCCGATGGCGATTATAGCCACCGCTTGTCAAGCCCATCCATCAACGATTCGGTGTTTTGTTCATGAAATTTCAAGGTTCCCAGACTTACGTCGCCACCCAAGACCTGATGCTTGCCGTGAACGCGGCCATCACGCTGCAACGCCCGCTGCTCGTCAAGGGCGAGCCCGGCACCGGCAAGACCATGCTGGCCGAAGAAGTGGCACAGGCGCTGGACATGCCCTTGCTGCAGTGGCACATCAAGTCCACCACCAAGGCGCAGCAGGGCCTGTATGAATACGACGCCGTGAGCCGCCTGCGCGACAGCCAGCTCAACGATGGCGACAGCGCCGAGCGCGTCAAGGACATCCGCAACTACATCGTCCAGGGCGTGTTGTGGCAAGCCTTCACGGCCGACCGCCCCGTGGCACTGCTGATCGACGAAATCGACAAGGCCGACATCGAATTCCCGAACGACCTCCTGCGCGAGATCGACCGCATGGAGTTCTACTGCTACGAAACGCGCGAACTCATCAAGGCCAAGCACCGGCCGCTGGTGTTCATCACCTCGAACAACGAAAAGGAACTGCCCGACGCCTTTTTGCGCCGCTGCTTCTTTCACTTCATCAAGTTCCCCGAAGCCGACACCATGCGCCAGATCGTGAACGTGCACTTCCCCACGCTCAAGAGCGAGCTGCTGGGCGTGGCGATGAAGACGTTTTACGACGTACGCAACCTGCCCGGCCTGAAAAAGAAGCCCTCCACCAGCGAGCTGATCGACTGGCTCAAGTTGCTGGTGGCTGAAGACATTCCGCTGTCGGCCCTGCAAAGCGCCGACAACAAGGTGGCCGTGCCACCGCTGGTGGGTGCACTACTGAAGAACGAACAGGATGTCAGCCTGTTTGAAAAACTCGTCTTCATGAATCAACGCAACCGTTGATTGCCGGAGCCCGGCCATGAGTTTTGTTCAACCACTGGTCATGCGCCACAACGGCGTGCGCCTGGAACCCCTGGCGCTGTCGCACGAGGACGGGCTGCGCGCGGCGGCTGCCGATGGCGAGCTTTGGAAGCTGCGCATCACATCGGTACCCGAACCGCATGAGACACGGGCCTACATCGAGACAGCGCTCAAGATGCGCGAAGACGGCCACCGCTTTGCTTTTGCGGTGGTCGACGATGCCACCGGCACAGTGCTGGGCACCACCAGCTACCACGACATCCTGCCCGCCGTGAAGCGTGTGGAGATTGGCTGGACCTGGTACCGCAAAAGCGTGCAGCGCAGCCACGTCAACACCATCGCCAAGCTTTTGATGATGGGCCACGCCTTTGACCAGCTCGGCTGCAACGTCGTGGGCTGGCGCACCGACAACTACAACTTTGCCTCGCAACGCGCCATCGAACGGCTGGGTGCCAAAAAAGACGGCGTGATCCGCGGCCACGCGCTGCGCCGCGACGGCACCATTCGCGACACGGTGATGTACAGCATGCGCTCGGGCGAATGGCCAGAGGCCCGGGCACAGTTGCTATACCTTTTAGAGCGTCATACGCTTGTCACATAAGCGCTTGAGGCCAATATCATGTTAATTGACTTTTTCTACACCCTGCGCGCGGCCAAGCTACCGGTTTCGGTCAAGGAATACCTCACGTTGCTTGAAGCCCTGCAGGCCGGCGTGGTGGGCCCCAAGTCGGCGGACGGCTGGAGCCTGGACGATTTCTACCACCTGGGCCGCACCGTGCTGGTCAAGGACGAGAAGCACTACGACAAGTTCGACCGCGCTTTCGCCGCCTACTTCAAGGGCGTGGAAATGGTGGCCGACTTCACCAAGGAGATCCCGGCCGACTGGCTGCGCAAGATCCTGGAAAACGAGCTCACGCCCGAGCAGAAAGCCGCCATCGAGAAGATGGGCTGGGACGAGCTGATGGAGACGCTGAAAAAGCGCCTGGAAGAGCAGAAAGAACGCCACGAGGGCGGCAGCAAATGGATTGGCACGGGCGGCACCAGCCCGTTTGGCCACGGCGGCTACAACCCGCAGGGCGTGCGCATTGGCGGTGCCAGCAAGAACAAGAGCGCCGTGAAGGTGTGGGAGCAACGCGCCTACAAGGATTACGACGACCAGCAGGAGCTGGGCACACGCAACATCAAGGTAGCCCTGCGCCGCCTGCGCAAGTTTGCGCGCGAGGGGCACGAGCTGGAGCTGGACCTGCCCGACACCATCCGCGCCACTGCCGCCAACGCGGGGTATCTGGACATCAAGATGGTGCCCGAGCGCCACAACAACGTGAAGGTGTTGCTGCTGATGGACGTGGGCGGCACCATGGACGAACACATCCAGCGGATCGAAGAGCTCTTCAGTGCTGTCAAGACCGAGTTCAAGCACCTGGAGTTCTACTACTTCCACAACTGCGTGTACGACTTCATGTGGAAAAACAACCGGCGCCGCTTCGCCGAGAAATTCCCCACCTGGGACATCATCCGCAAGTACAACAAGGACTACAAACTGATCTTTGTGGGCGACGCCACCATGAGCCCGTATGAAATTTTGCAGCCAGGCGGCAGCGTGGAATACAACAACGAAGAGCCGGGCGCCGAGTGGATTCAGCGGCTCACGCACGCCTTCCCCAAGCACGCGTGGATCAACCCCGAGCCACAAGGCGTGTGGCAATACCGCCAGAGCATCAGCATCATCCAGCAGCTCATCGGCAACCGCATGTACCCTTTGTCACTCAAGGGGCTCGAAGAAACAATGCGGCTGCTGTCAAAATAGGCACATGCCCATCGCTCTTTCAACGCCGGCCCGATGGCCGGCGTTGCTGTTTTTCTGCGTGGTGTGCCTGCAAGGCTGCAGCCTGTTGCCCCGAGGCGAACGCAACGCCACCGCAGACACAGCCTCCACCCCGGTCAACGACAGTTCCTCCTTGCCCGCGTTCACCCTTGAAGTGAACGCGCCCGACGGCGTGCGCGAGACCCTGGAGCGCCATCTGGAACTACAACGTTTCCGTGCACTGCCCGATCTGCAAGACGGCGAGTTGCAGCGCCTGCTGGCCGCCGCCGACGCTAACGCGCGCGAACTGCTGGGCACCATGGGCTACTTTGCCCCCACCATCACGGTGCTGATGACCGACACCCCCGAAAGCAAAGCCGCCTTGCGTGCCGTGGTCGTAGTGGTAGAGCCTGGCCCGCAAACCCGCATTGCCAGCACCCAGATCACCGTGGCCGACAGCACCGACAAAGACACCGAAAGCCACGCTCGCCGCGAGCAACGGGTGCAACGCAACTGGTCGCTGTTGCCAGGACAGCCCTTCACCCAGTCGGCCTGGGACAGTGCCAAGGCCGACGGCCTGCGCCAGCTTCAGGTGCGCCGCTACCCCACCGCCCGCATTGCGCAAAGCCGCGCCGAGGTGGATGCCGACACCCACCAGGCGGCACTGAGCGTGAACTACGACACGGGCCCCTCTTACCGCTTTGGCCCCCTGAAGGTGCAAGGCAGCGAGCGCTATGACCCCGATGGCGCGCGGCGCCTGGCCCGCTTGCCCACCGGCGCTTTTTATGACGAGGCGCAACTGCTGGATGCGCAGTTGCGCCTGGCCAGCAGCGGTTACTACGACGCGGTGTTTCTCACCCTCGACACCGAAGGCACCGACCCGCAGGCCGCCCCCGTGGTGGCGCAGTTGCGCGAGGCCAAGCTGCAAAAGCTGGTGTTTGGCGCCGGCATCTCCACCGACAGCGGCCCCCGCCTTTCCATGGACCACATCCACAACCAGCTGCCCGGCATTGGCTGGCGCGCGGTAAGCAAGCTGCTGCTGGACCGCGAGACCAAGCTGGCGAGCACCGAGTGGACCGATCTGCCCGACGAAAACGGATGGCGCTGGTTTGCCTCGGCCCAGGCGCAGCGCGAAACCACGGGCGACTACCAGGTCAACAGCGCACGCCTGCGCTCGGGCCGCAGCAAAAGCGGTGCACGCATTGATCGCAACTATTTTCTGCAATACGACTACGCCAACAGCCAGGGCCTGAATGCCCCGCCTTCGGGCACGGCGATCAGCGTGAACTATGGCTGGACGGGCCGCTATTTCAATAGCACCGTGGCGCCCACGCGTGGGCACGGGCTGGCGGTGGAACTGGGGGCAGGCACCACGCTGCACCCCGACCGTGCGGCCTTTGTGCGCACGCTGGTGCGCTGGCAATCGTTCATTGCGGCGGGCCGCGTGCAGGCCGAAACCGGTGGCGCGCGCAATGCCCGCATCGCCCTGCGGGCCGAAGCTGGCGCCGTGATGGCGCGGCAGACGGCGCAGATCCCGGTAACGCAGCTCTTTCTGACCGGCGGCGACACCACCGTGCGCGGCTATGGCTACCGCGCCATCGGCGCCCGCACCGAAAACAACCTGCTTTATGGCGGCCGCTATCTGGGCCTGGCCAGCGTCGAATGGCAGCGCCCCATCGTTTACAACGGCGCCATGACCGACTGGGAGAGCGCCGTTTTTGTGGATGCCGGCGCCGTGGCCGACCGTGTGGGCGACCTGGACCCCCGCGTCGGCGTGGGTGCCGGCGTGCGCTGGCGCAGCCCGGTGGGCCCGCTGCAGGCCGACCTGGCCTATGGCGTGCAGTCCCGGCAACTGCGGCTGCATTTGCGCCTGGGGTTCAGCTTCTGATGCGCCGCCAGACGCCCGCCCAGCGCACGCCCCCGGCCGATTTCTCTGCGGGCGGCGCCACCCCGCCCGCCGCACCCGTACGCGGCAAACACGTACGCCGGGTCCTGCGGTTCTCGGGCTGGTTGCTGGTGGGCCTGTGCGCCCTGGTGCTGGCGGTCGGCACGCTGGCCTGGTGGTGGTCGGGCCGCGACAGCTCTTTGGCAGCCCTGCTGGCGCGCGCCGCCCTGCATCTGCCGGCCGGGCAAACACTGGACAGCCGCGAGGTGAGCGGATCGCTGCGCAGCGGCGGCCGCATTGGCTGGCTGCGCTGGAGCAGCCCGACCCTGCGCGTGGAAGTCAACGATGCCAGCGTGGGCTGGCAACTGGCACCCTTGCTGCAGCGCCGCCTGGAGCTGGGCGAGGTGCATGCCGCCACCGTGACGATCACCCCGCTGGGCCCGCCCAGCGCCGAGCCCCTGACGCCACTGGACACGCTGGTGCTGCCGCTGCAGATTGGCCTGCCCTTTCGCATTGACCGCCTGCAATGGGCAGGCACACCGGCCGTGGAAGCCCTGGGGCTGGCGGGTGACTACCGCTTTGATGGGCGCCAGCACCATCTGGCCATTGGCAATGTGGCACTGGCCCAGGGCCAATACACCGCCCGCGCCACCTTGGACGCCCAGGCTCCCATGGCGCTCGATGCCACGGTGGATGGCAGCGTGCACCAGGCCGTACCCGGCAGCAGCGCCAGCGTGCAGGTGCAGGCCCACGCCACACTCAAAGGCACCTTGTCCACCGCTGCCGCGCAATTGCAGCTGGATGCCCGGCTGCGCCCGCTTTCCCAGGGTGCGCAGGCCGCCACCGCCGCCCGGTACCGCAAAGCGCGTGTTGATGTGGGTCTGGCGCACCGCCACGTGGGCGTACATGCCGTCGAACACCTTGCCGCCGTCCAGCGCCTGGTTGAAGCCCAGGTGCAAAAAGGTCTTCATGGCGTTGCCCGATTGCGTCGTGCCCTGCCCCAGCGTGTGCGTG
>ERZ1023696.126-NODE-126-length-16475-cov-8.230548_pt1 | contig 16475 bp, 14 predicted proteins | sample MGYA00520859_ERZ1023696 | MGnify/ENA primary metagenome ERZ1023696 (study PRJEB33180, sample SAMEA4046002) | wastewater metagenome | place: Denmark | collected 2016-03-13 | study: EMG produced TPA metagenomics assembly of the PRJEB13832 data set (Local...
GCCTTGCCATCGGGTGCACGCTTGAGCGCGGCCACAGCGGCGGCGGGGTCGGACAGGTCAGCGCCCAGGGCTTGCAGTTTTTTCAGCAGGGCGGGCGTTGCCTGGCCCTCGGCATTCAAGCCCACGCTCACAGGCATGAGCTTTTGCTGAACCGCCTTGTCCTCGGCCTTGATCGCCACATGGCTCACATGGGCCGCCAGCCGGCGCGGCGAGGCGTAGGCGGTAACGGCAGTGTCGGCAGAGGTCAGGCCTTGCGCCCTGAGCTGGTCAGCCAGCACCGTGGCGAAGGCATCGCCCAGCTTTTGGAGCGCCTTGGGGGGCAACTCTTCCACAAACAGTTCGACGAGAAGATTTTGGGTGGTCATGGGATCGATCAGCTCAAAGACGGCGTAACCGCGCTGTAGTGCAGCACGGTGGGAAAGGGGTCATAGAAATGGTGCAGCAGCGCACGCCATTCCTGGTATTGCACAGAGCCACGGAAGCCCTCGGTGTGGTCCTGCAGCCTGGCCCAGCGGACCAGCAGCACGTACTGGTGGTCGTCCTCCAGACAATGCTGCAACTCATGCCCTTCGTACCCGGGCATGGAAGCAATGATGCGCTGCGCCTGGGCAAACGCCTGCTCAAACGCGGCCGTCTGGCCGGGCTTGATCTGCAGGGTGGCAATCTCCAGAACCATCAGGCGGCCTTCTTGGCCGTGGGTGCCATTTGTGCCACCCATTCGCGCGGCGCCATGGGAAAGCCCAGGCGTTCGCGGCTTTCGTAGTAGCTTTGCGCCACGGCGCGCGCCAGGTTGCGGATGCGGCCGATGTAGGCGGCGCGCTCGGTCACGCTGATGGCGCCGCGGGCATCCAGCAAGTTGAAGCTGTGCGCGGCCTTGAGCACCTGCTCGTAGGCAGGCAGCGCGAGCTGCTGCTCCATGAGGTGCTTGGCCTGCTTTTCGTGCGCATTGAAGGCGGTGAACAAAAAGTCGGCGTCGCTGTGCTCGAAGTTGTAGGTGGACTGCTCCACCTCGTTTTGCTTGTACACATCGCCGTAGGTCAGCTTGGAGCCGTCGGCGCCTTCGGTCCAGGTCAGGTTGTAGACGTTGTCCACGCCCTGCAGGTACATGGCCAGGCGCTCCAGGCCGTAGGTGATCTCACCCGTGGCGGGCTTGCAGTCGATGCCGCCCACCTGCTGAAAATAGGTGAACTGCGTGACTTCCATGCCGTTGAGCCAGACCTCCCAGCCCAGACCCCAGGCGCCGAGCGTGGGGTTTTCCCAGTCGTCCTCGACAAAGCGGATGTCGTTCTTTTTCAGATCGAACCCCAGCGCTTCGAGCGAGCCCAGGTACAGCTCCAGAATGTTGGCCGGTGCGGGCTTCAGGACCACCTGGAACTGGTAGTAGTGCTGCAGGCGGTTGGGGTTCTCGCCGTAGCGGCCGTCCTTGGGGCGGCGGCTGGGCTGCACGTAGGCGGCCTTCCAGGGCTCGGGGCCGATGGCGCGCAGAAAGGTGGCGGTGTGGCTGGTGCCAGCGCCCACTTCCATGTCGTAGGGCTGGAGCAGTGCGCAGCCCTGGGCGTCCCAGTACGACTGCAGCTTGAGAATGATTTGCTGGAAGGTCAACATGCGTTTGTCTGGCATGGCAGCAAGGCCATGCGCGGTTGGTGTGTGTGGGTGCGCCTGGTGCTGCGCAAGATCCCCTGATTTTACGAGCCGTGGCCGCAAACAGGGCTTATAAGCAAAAAGAGCCGCAAGCGCCCGTCCATCAAGCGCAAGCAGCTCTCACTTTAATAGCAACCAGTGCGCGCGACTCAAGGCTCCCAGCGGCGCAGCACCAGGCTGGCGTTGGTTCCGCCAAAGCCGAAGCTGTTGGACAGCGCGGTGCGAATGGGCGCGTCAACCGTCTTGCGCACCAGGGGCATGCCTTCTGCGGCGGGCTCGAGCGTTTCAATGTTGGCCGAGCCGGCAATGAAGCCCTGGCGCAGCATGAGCAGGCAATAGATGGCCTCTTGCACGCCCGTGGCGCCCAGCGAGTGGCCGGTGAGCGACTTGGTGGACGAGAACGGCGGAATGGTGTCGCCAAACACTTCGCGGATGGCGCGCAGCTCGGGCACGTCGCCCACGGGGGTGGAGGTGCCGTGGGTGTTGATGTAGTCGATGGGCTCGCTCACGGTGGAGATGGCCTGGCGCATGCAGGCAATGGCGCCGTCGCCCGAAGGGGCCACCATGTCGGCGCCATCGGACGTGGCACCAAAACCGACAACCTCGCCCAGAATGGTGGCGCCGCGCGCCAGGGCGTGATCAAGGCTTTCGAGCACCACGGCACCGCCGCCGCCCGACAGCACGAAGCCGTCGCGGTTGGCGTCGTAGGCGCGCGAGGCTTTCTCGGGCGTGTCGTTGTAGGCGCTGGACATGGCGCCCATGGCGTCAAACAGCAGGCCCATGCCCCAGGTGACCTCTTCGCCGCCGCCGGCAAACATCACGTCCTGCATGCCCCAGGCGATCTGCTGGGCTGCGGCACCGATGCAGTGCGCCGAGGTGCTGCAGGCCGAGGTGATGGAGTAGTTGATGCCCTTGATGCCGAAGTTGGTGGACAGGCACGCAGACACGGTGGAACTCATGCAGCGCGTGACCTGGTATGGCCCCACGCGGCGGATGCCCTTGCTGCGCAGAATGTCTGCCGCCTCGATCTGGTTGGCGGGCGAACCGCCGCCCGAACCCATGATGAGGCCGGTGCGCGGGTGCGACACCTGCTCGGGCGTGAGGCCCGACTCGGCAATGGCGTTGGCCAACGAAATGTGCGCATAGGCCGCCGCATCGCCCATGAAGCGCAGCTGCTTGCGGTCGATCAGCGCTTCCAGATCGATCTGGGGCACACCTGCCACGCGGCTGCGCATGCCCAGCTCGGCAAACTGCGGCATGGCACGGATGCCCGAGCGGCTTTCGCGCAGCGAGGCCTCCACCGTAGCCATGTCGTTGCCGATGCACGAGACGATGCCCGTGCCCGTGATCACCACGCGCTTCATGCTGCCTCTCCTTGCGGCGCTCCGTCTTTGGCCGCGTCTTCCTCACGCTTGAACAAGCCCACGCGCAGGTCGTTGGCCACGTAAATCTCTTTCCCATCGGCCAGCAGGCGGGCGTCGCCAATGGCCATGACAAGCTTGCGCTTGATGACGCGCTTGATGTCGATTTCGTAGGTGACGCGTTTCACGTCGGGCCCCACTTCACCGGTGAACTTGACTTCGCCCGCACCCAGGGCACGGCCACGGCCGGGCAATTGCAGCCAGGTCAGGTAAAAACCGATGAGCTGCCACATGGCATCGAGCCCCAGGCAACCGGGCATGACCGGGTCGCCCTGGAAATGGCAGGCAAAAAACCACAGGTCAGGTTTGACGTCGAGCTCGGCCCGGATTTTCCCCAGACCGTGCGCGCCGCCATCGCTGTCAATGTGCGTGATGCGATCAAACATCAGCATGGGTGGCAGCGGCAGACGCCCGCTGTCGGCGCCGAACAGCCGGCCCTCGCCCGAGGCAATCAGTTGTTCGTAGGAAAAGGAATCTGCCATATTCAGTCGTACTCCAGAACAGCGGCCACGCCGCTTCAAATATTCACCGTTCGCAACCCCTGCTACCGGTTGCAGGGCTCCATTATCAAGGCACATCAGGGCATACGGCCCGCACACCCGCTGATTCGCTTTCAGGTCCATCATGACAGCCTGAAACTGCATGACACAAATCAACGCCTGCCACCCGTTATCGCCGCGCGCCGCCGTCAGGCCCAGTGCCGCAAGCGCCAGCGCCGCACGAACGCCGCCCCGGCGACCACGCAGACACCCACCGCCCACAGGGGCGCCAGGCCCCAGCGCGACACCCACCACGCATACGGTGTGATGGCCCAGCCCTCTTCTGCGCTGAGCCCGCGCCCTTGCACCTGGCCGGTCAGCACCCCGCGGGTGTGGCGCTCCAGTGCATGGGTGACCACGCCCCGGTGGTCGATGATCGCGGTGGCCCCGGTGTTGGTGGCGCGCACCATGGGGCGCTCGAACTCCAGCGCACGCATGCGGCTGATCTGCAGGTGCTGGTCGATGGCCACTGTGTTGCCGAACCAGCCAATGTTGCTGAAATTGACAAACAGCGTGGGCGCATTGGCCGGGTCGGCAAAGGCCGCGCCCAGCTCTTCGCCAAACAAGTCTTCGTAGCAGATGTTGGGTGCAATGCGCTGCCCGGCCCAGGCAAAAGACGACTGCCCGATGGCGCCCCGATTGAAATCACCCAGGGGAATATTCATCATGGCCGTGAACCACCGGAAAAACGGCGGAATGAACTCGCCGAAAGGCACCAGGTGGCGCTTGTCATACTGGTAGGGTGCTGGCTGGCCGGGCTTCATGCCCAGCACCGAATTGGTATAGCCCCGCCGCTCGTCGCCCAGCGGGATGCCCAGCAGCGCCGCCTGCGTGCCCTGGCCAAATCGTGCCGTGAGCCCCTCCAGATACCCCGGCATGAGCTGCTGCGGCAAAAGCGGAATGGCGGTTTCCGGCGCCACCACGAGGGATGCCTTGGCGGTGACCAGCACATCGGCATACCACTGCAGGGCCATCGGCACGCCGCTGCCAGCCTCGAATTTTTCGTTTTGCGGAATGTTGCCCTGCAACAGCGCCAGGCTGATCGGGGCCGACGGCTGCCGTGCCGGTGTGTGGCACGACTCAATGGCGCATTGGCGCTGCAGCCCCGCGCCCACCAGCACCAGCGCGCCCCCCGCCACCAGTGCCCAGGCGCGCAGGCTGCGCAGATCGCGGGTGCGGGCCTGCGCCAGCAGCATGGCCAACACCGCTGCCACGAAACCGACGCCATACACCCCCACGGTGCGCGCCAGCGCACTCAAAGGCCCTTGCACATGGGCATAGCCACCGGCGCCCCAGGGAAAGCCCGTCCACAGCGTGCCACGCGCCAACTCGGCCAGCAGCCACAGCGCTGCAAAAACAATAGCTGCCAGCGCCCGATGGGTGGGCGCCAGGCGCGCAAAAAGCCCCAAAGCAACAGCGTAATAGGTGCCCAGAAAGGCCGCCAGCCCCAGCACGGCGGCCGAAGCCAGAGGCGCCGCGAGTCCGCCATAGGTGTGCATGGAGATGAAAAGCCACCAGAAGGTAGCTGCCAGCCAGGCCGTGGCAAACGCCCAGCCCAGCCACACAGCCCGGCGCCAGGGCGTTGGGGCGCGCACCAGCCAGGCCAGCACCGCCAGCGACACAATCTGCAACCACCATTGCGGCGCGCCGTTCCAGGGCCACGCGAGGGACAGCGCCTGCGCCACGCCCGCCACCACAGCCATGCTGGAATGCGCAGCGAACGCGGCCCCGGGCAGCCGTTGCAGCCGGGCCATCAGGCGGCTGCGCTGTTTTCGTCGACGCGCGACACCTTGAACCAGCGCACGGCGCCACCCTTGGTGTGCAGCACCACAAAGTGCAGTCCGCACAGCTGCAGGTGCTCGCCGCGCTTGGGCACATGGCCCATTTCATGGGCGATCAGACCGCCGATGGTGTCGAAGGTTTCGTCGGGATCGCTGCCTTGCACGGTCACACCAAAGGCCTCGGCCACACGCTCGATGGGGGTGTCGCCGCTCACGCGGTAGGTGCGGTCTGCCAGACCAAAGATGTCGCCTTCGTCCTCGGGGATGTCGAACTCGTCCTCGATCTCGCCCACGATCTGTTCCAGCACATCCTCGATGGTGATGAGACCTGCCACACGGCCGAATTCGTCGATCACGATGGCCAGGTGGTTGCGGTTGCCGCGAAACTCGCGCAGCAGGTCGTTGAGCCCCTTGGTTTCCGGCACAAAGGCGGCCGGGCGCAGCAAGGCGCGGATGTTCAGCTCGGGTGCCCGCTGCAGCTTGAGCAGGTCTTTGGCCATGAGGATGCCGATGATGTTTTCGCGCTCCCCCTGGTACACCGGAAAGCGCGAATGCGCGGTGCTGATCACCAGGCGCAGCAGCTCGTCGAAGGGCGCCTCGATGTTGACGAGGTCCATGCGTGGTGCGGCCACCATCACATCGCCGGCCGTCATGTCGGCCATGCGGATGACGCGCTCAAGCATCACGCGGGAGTCGGCGCCAATGATTTCGTTGTCCTCGGCCTCGGCCAGGGTTTCAATGAGCTCTTCAGTGGAGTCCGGTCCGGGATGAATGAACTCGGCCACTTTTTGCAGAAAAGTGCGCTTGTCTTCCTTGTCGGGCAAGCGCTGGGGGTGCGGGTCGGACACTGTCTTGGAGTGCAGGACGTGCGGTAGTGAAACAGGCCGCTAGGATACCGGATTGTTGTGACACCGCCCCTGCCGCGGGCCGGCCAGTGGCTATTCGGCCGATTGGTGGCGGGCTTTGCGCACGCCTTGGCGTACTTCCTGCACACCCGCCAGAAAGTCCCAGAACTGCTTTGCCTGGCGCTTGAGGCGGTAGTCCAGCTCGGCGTATTGCTGCTCGACAATCTCGGCCATGCGCGTGTCCAGGCTGGGCGGAGAAATCTGCAGATAGGCCTCGGATTCAGATCCGTCGCGCTGCACCGTGGCACCCGCGTTGCGCGCAATCTTGAGCATGGCGGTGTTTTCCGTCAGTGCATGGATGAACACCATGTTCACCCCTTCATTGCGGGCGTGCATGACGGCCCGTTCAAACAGCCGCGCACCAAATCCCCGGCCACGCGCCTTCTTGAGCACCGACACGCCAAACTCGGCACATTGCTTGTGATCGGCGTTCTCGGCAAACGCCAGATGGGCCATGGCGATGAGCTCCAGACGGCGGTTGTAGATGCCGAAGATTTCGTCGCGATCAAAATCGAGCTGCTCGGTGTAGCGGCGAATCTGCTCGTCGGTGGCGGCGTAGCCAAAGCGCAGGTAGCGGTCTGGCGGCTCCAGCTGCAACAGATGCTGCGTGATGCGCTCGCGGTAAGACGGGCCCAGCGCTCGGATGGGCACCATCACGGGAGTGGGCGCGTGGGCCTCACCCGACGAACGGCCAGAGAGGGGCGTCAGCATGTCCTTGCCAGCGTCCCACGAAGCCTTGAGCCAGTCTTTGGTTGCGATCATGGAGTCCACTTTACGGGTTTTCCCTCGTCAATTCCACATTTTTTGCTGCACTGCAACAAAAATAGTGGCGCCTGCCAAAACCCAACAAAATGCGCAAAGACCCATACGGATAAAGCGCTTACAGCTACTAACATCATAGCAACTGTTACACAACCACCCCGTTGCGGCGTCCTGCCAGCGTCACACGGGCACGGCGGTGGTGGCTTTTACCCGGTCGAGCACGAAGCTCGTTTTGCAATCCTGCACGCTGGGGTGTTTGAGCAGCGTATCCATGATGAAGCGGCTGTAGTGCGCCATGTCGGCCACCACCACGCGCAGCAGGTAATCCATCTCACCCGTGAGTGCGGCGCACTCCACCACTTCGGGCCAGGTCTGCACGCTGGCGCGAAACAGGTCCATGGGATTGCGCTTGTGGCTTTCGGTGTGTTTTTCGAGCCGCACATTGAGGTAGGCCGTCAGCCCCAGCCCCACGGCCTCGGGCCGGACCAGTGCCACATAGCGGGCGATCACGCCGCTGTCTTCCAGGCGCTTGACGCGGCGCAGCACGGCGCTGGGAGACAGGCCCACCTGCTCGCCAATCACATCGTAGGTTTCGCGTCCGTTGTCCTGCAGGCGGCGCAGGATGGCCTTGTCCAGCTTGTCGAGGGCATTGGCGTCGTTCATTGCGCAGGATTCTACGAACAGGGCCGGCGTCAGGCGCCCCCGATTTTGGGGCACCGGGTATGTCCCGATAGTGACAACGCACACGCCGCTGAACAATGAACTTCGCGAAAAAGTACGGTCGTTCTTTTTCGCGAAACCAAAAATCAAATACCAGGAGACAAACACATGACCGGTTTTACCAGGCGCCTCTTGCGCCACCTTTCGTTCGCTGTCACGGCCTGCGCGCTCATGCTGGGGGCCAGTGCCCACGCGCAAAGTGGCTACACCCAGACCCGCTACCCCATCGTGCTGGTGCATGGGCTTTTTGGCTTTGATTCGGCACTGGGCGTGGACTATTTTTATGGCATTCCGGACGCCCTGCGACAAGGCGGGGCGCGGGTCTTTGTGGCGCAGGTATCTGCCGCCAACAGCACCGAGGTGCGCGGTGAGCAATTGCTGGCACAGGTGAAGACCATTCTGGCCGTCACCGGCGCGTCCAAGGTGAACCTGGTGGGGCATTCGCACGGCGGGCCCACCACGCGCTACGTGGCCGGTGTGGCGCCGGGCCTGGTGGCATCGGTCACCTCGATTGGCGGCGTCAACCGGGGCTCCCGCGTGGCCGATATCCTGCGCGGCGTGGCGCCCGCCGGATCGGTCTCGGAAACCGTGGCCAACGGCGCCGCCTCGGCGTTGGTGGGGTTGATCAACCTGGTGTCGGGCGGCAGCGGCCTGCCACAAATGCCCACGGCAGCGCTCGATTCGCTCACCACCGCCGGGCTGGCAGACTTCAACCGCCGGTTTCCACAGGCTGTCCCCACGGGCTGCGGCAGCGGTGCCGAGCTGGTGAACGGCGTGCGCTATTACTCGTGGACCGGCACCCAGCAACTCACCAACGTGCTGGACGTGACCGACGGCCCTCTCGCCGTGATGGGGCTGGTCTTTGGCGAAGCCAATGACGGGCTGGTTTCGGCCTGCTCGTCGCGCCTGGGCAAGCATCTGGGCGACTACCGCCAGAACCACCTGGACGAAGTCAACCAGCTGGTGGGCCTGCGCGACTGGTTCTCTGCCGATCCGGTGACGCTGTACCGCCAGCACGCCAACCGCCTGAAACAGATCGGCCTGTAACCCCATGCCCCGCCGACGCACCCTGGCCGCTGCGGCGGCCGCCACCACGGTTGCCGCCAGCGCGCTGGTGTGGCTTGCCTGGCCGGCGGACCCCGCGCCACTGCGCACGCAGCAGCAGCCAGGGGGTGCGGCGGTGGTCGGCAACAACCCCGGCACCCCGCGCACCGCAACGCCCGCAGAGCACCGCCTCGCAGCGCAGGCAGCGGGCGCTGGCGTGGATGGGCATGATTCCTTTTTGACCCGCGAGCTGCGCAACACCCTCGAAGCCCTGCTGCTGGAGGCTGGCGACGCCGCCGACCCCGCCACGCTGAAGCAGCGCCTGGCCGCACTGGTGGGGCGGCACTTTGCCCCCGACCTTGCCACCCGCGCGCTGGCGATGGCCGAGCGCTACGTGGATTACCGCGTGGCCTTGGGGCAATTGCGCGCCCCCGCCGACCTCAAGGACCCGCGGGCCCTGCGCAGCGCACTGGCAGAGCGCGAGCAATTGCGTCGCCAGCATTTTCAGGCCGAGGAATACGAAGCGCTTTTTGCGCACGAGGCCGAGCTTGACCAGTACACCCTCGCGCGGCTCGAAATTGCCCACAACCCCGCGCTGACAGCGCAACAAAAGGAGCTGGCCCTGCGCGAGGCGCAAGCCGGGTTGTCCCCAGAGCGCCAGGCCGAGCGCGCCGGCGCCACCCTTCACGTGGCCGTAGCCCAACAGACCCAGCAATTCAATGCCCAGGGCACGGACGAGCGCACGCGCCACGCCACCCGCAGCGCCCAATATGGCGAAGAGGCAGCACGCGCCCTGGCCCAGCTCGACCGGGACGAGACCGACTGGCAAAACCGGCTCGACCAGTACAGCCAGGCCCAGGCGCAAACCACCGACAGCGCCGCCTTGCAGCAGTTGCGCCAGCAACTCTTCACGCCGCAAGAGCAGCAGCGCCTGGCCGCCGCACAGGCCGTGCGCAAGCTGCAGCCGGCGCCCGCCCCGCGCTAAGCCCTGCCCCAAAGAAGGCGACAAGACACCGCAGAGCGCCGCGAACCGGCTAGCACCATCCCTTCATCGCGCATTGATCTGACGCAGCATTCCTGCAAACAACCGTTCATTGCATCTCCAAATCGCCGGAAACATGAGACAGCACGCGCCTACAGTGCACGGCATTCCTATTTTTTTGGCCGGAGACAACATGAACGCAGCATTGCCGCAGCAAGCCACGCAAGACACCGCCGCCTGGGAGAACCCCATGGGCACGGACGGGTTTGAATTCATCGAATTCGCCGCGCCCGACCCGCAGGCCATGGGCAAGGTGTTCGAGGGCATGGGCTTCAGGCCGGTGGCGCGCCACCGCCACAAGAACGTGCTGCTGTACCGCCAGGGCGAGATCAACTTCATCATCAACGCCGAGCCCGACAGCTTTGCCCAGCGCTTTGCCCGCCTGCACGGCCCCAGCGTCTGCGCCATCGCCTTTCGCGTGCACGACACCAAGGCCGCCTATGAGCGCGCGCTGGGCCTGGGGGCCTGGGGCTACGCGGGCGTGGCGGGGCCGGGCGAGCTGAACATTCCCGCCATCAAGGGCGTGGGCGACAGCCTGATTTATCTGGTGGACCGCTGGCGCGGCAAAAACGGCGCGCAGCCGGGCGACATTGGCAACATCGGTTTCTTTGACGTGGACTTCGAACCCCTGCCCGGCGTGAGCGCCGACGAGGCCCTGAACCCCGTGGGCCATGGCCTGACCTACATCGACCACCTCACACACAACGTGCACCGGGGCCGGATGAACGAATGGGCCGACTTTTACGAGCGCGTGTTCAACTTTCGCGAGATCAAATACTTCGATATTGAAGGCCAGGTCACAGGCGTCAAGAGCAAGGCCATGACCAGCCCCTGCGGCAAGATCCGCATCCCGATCAATGAAGAGGGCAAGGAAAAGTCCGGCCAGATCCAGGAGTACCTGGACATGTACAAGGGCGAGGGCATCCAGCACATCGCCATGGGCTCGGACCACCTCTACGACACCGTGGACGCGCTGCGCGCCAGCGGCGTGCGCCTGCTCGACACGCCCGACACCTACTACGAGCTGGTGGAAAAACGCATCCCCGGCCACGGCGAGCCGCTGCAGGCCCTGAAAGACCGCAAGATCCTGATCGACGGCGTGGCCGGCAAGCTGCTGCTGCAGATCTTCAGCGAGAACCAGCTGGGGCCCATCTTCTTCGAGTTCATCCAGCGCAAGGGCGACGACGGCTTTGGCAACGGCAACTTCAAGGCGCTGTTTGAAAGCATCGAGCTCGACCAGATCCGGCGCGGCGTGCTCGAAGGCAAGAAGGCCTGAGCGGAATACGGCCATGGCCATCGAACCCGTCGTCTACGGCGCCAGCGAGCGGGCGCCGCGCGGCGACTACTCGCGCGCAGCCGCCAACTACACCTGCCCGCAAAACCATGCGGCCTACACCGCCGCCGACCACGACACCTACCGGCGCCTGTACGAGCGCCAGAGCGCCCTGCTGCCGGGCCTGGCCAGCGAGGCCTTCATCGCCGCCCTGCCCTCGCTGGGCATCAAGGACCACATTCCGCGCTTCGAGGAAATCAACGAGCGCCTGTACCGCGCCACGCGCTGGGAGATCGTGGCCGTGCCGGGGCTGATTCCCGAGGTGCCGTTCTTCACGCTGTTGGCCAACCGCCAGTTCCCGGTGACGGACTGGATCCGTACGCCACAAGAATTTGACTACATCGTCGAGCCCGACATCTTTCACGACCTCTTCGGCCATGTGCCGCTGCTGTTCAACCCGGTGTTCGCCGACTATGTGCAGCGCTACGGACAGGGCGGCCTGAAGGCGCAAGGGCTGGGGTCTTGCGAAATGCTGAGCCGCCTGTACTGGTACACCATCGAGTTCGGGCTGATCCGGGAGGCCGGTGGACTGCGTGCGTATGGCGCGGGCATCCTGAGTTCGGCGGGCGAACTGCCGTATGCCGTGCAAAGCCCAAAGCCGCAGCGCCTGCCGCTGCAACTGGAGCGCACCATGCGCACGCGCTACAAGATCGACAGCTATCAGCAGACGTATTTTGTGATCGACAGCTTTGAGCAGCTTTTTGACATGACGGCGGCGGACTTTGCGCCGATGTATGAGCGGCTGCGGGGGATGCCGGAGTTTGCGGCGGATGAGCGGGGGGTGGTTGCGGTTTGAGTTTTTGAGGCGCATCGGCCTGTAGCGCTTATGTATCAAGCGCTGGTAGCTATGTTTTTTATAGTTGCCGCTGTGCTTGCTTTGTGCTCAGAGGCCGGGAGTCGCCCGGCGTGCGAGTAACTTTCTTTTGCTTCGCCAAAAGAAAGTCACCAAAGAAAAGGCGACCCTACACGCTGCGTCCCTGCGCTTCGCTTCGGGCAACCTGCGGTGCTCGCGTCCAGCGGGGTCTCGCTCGAACTCGCTCCACTGCGTTGCGCTCAGACAATCGCGAGCCCTGATCCGCTGGCCGCTGCGCTCCTCGGCGCATCGTGAAGGGAACCCGGGGAATCGGACATCCACTCGGGCCTTCGCTGCGCTCGGCCCCCAACACGCAGGCGCTGCGCGCCGCGACCGCCAGGCCGAGCGCAGCGACGGCCCGAATGGCTGTTTGCTCCCCACCCCTTCTGGATGCGCCTGGGGCGCGCAGGGCGCGGGGTGGCGGGTGTGCCGCAGGACACACCCGCTTCGTCAACTGACTCGCCGTGGTTGTTTGAACGGAGCGCCGCAGGCGCGCAGTGAGTTCCACGGCGCACCCCGCGCACGAGCACCCCAGGTTGCGGGTTATTGGGGTCAGACACCCATTTCACTGCGGTGCGCAGCACCGCACCCTCCGGGCGAGCCGAAGGCTCGGTGAATTGGGGCTCTGACCCCAATAACCCGTCGCAGACAGCAGGGTCGCCTTTTCTTTGGTGACTTTCTTTTGGCGAAGCAAAAGAAAGTTACTCGCACGCCGGGCGACTCCCGGCCTCCGCCCTCAACCAAGGCACGAACCACGACCAGCGCAAGGCCTCGACAAACTCAACCCGAACGGTTGGAAAAACAGCCAAACTATAAAAACAATAGCTACCAGCGCTTGATACATAAGCGCCAGAGCCAAAAAACACCAAAACCCACCCTCACCCCCGCGCAATCTCCTCAAGACAAGCCCGCATCACCGCTGGATCAAAAGCCATCTGCATATGCGCAACCCCCTCCACCAACCGGTTGTCCGCGCCCGCCAACATCGCCGTGCCAGCGGGAAAAACGATGTTGTCGCAGTTCGAATACCAGCAGGTAAACCGGGCCGCACGGGCCGCAGGCTCTTCCTGCTGCAATTGCCGCACCCACTCGCCCCCCAGCGCCATTTGCTGGCCATTCACCGAGCGGCTGAAACGCCCGGCCCAGGTGCCGCCATGCGGCGTTCCCAGCGTGATGACCCGGTGCACGCGCGCCGCAGCGCTGTCTGAAGGCAACGAGCGCAGCCAGGCGCGGGCCACCAGCCCGCCCATGCTGTGCCCTACCACCACCGGGGCCATGCCGGTGGCCTCTTGCACACGCTGCACCGCGGCATCGATGGTGGCGGTGTAGTCGTCTATCGAGCCAAAGGCGGGTTCCAGCGTGACCGCTACATGGGCGTGGCCGCGCTCGCGCAGCGCGGCCATCCACGGCAGCCAGAAGCCGCGGTTGCACAGAAAGCCGTGCACCAGCACCACGCCCCGGCGCGTGGCCTGCTGGCCAGGCGACAGGGGTGACAGGGGTGACAGGGACGGAAGCCAGTCGGGCACGGCGTTGTGGCGAAACGGCTGGCGCCAGCCAAACACCACCAGCGCCAGCCGCGCCTCGGCCCACCAGGCCGCCACCACCTGCTGCCACGACGGCCGTGGCGCGGGGTCAGAGCGGTTCACGCGCCGCATGATCACAAACTGCAGCCAGAGCACCAGAGCGAACAACGCCAGCGCGCCTGCCACGCCCGCCAGCGCCACCAGCGGCGAGCGGGGCCACTGCCATGCCAGCCAGGCGATGGTGGCCAGTGCATTGAAAAGGACCACAACTTGCTGCCAGCGTGCGTTCATGGAATCGGGTTTGTCGTTGTAAAGCAGCGCGCATTGTGCGGCCTGGCCCTTCAGCACTGCTTGGATGCGGCGACGCGAAACCCTGCAGACGCTCTGGCTGTTGGACGCCAACCCTGTCGCCTGCGAGACCGAACCGGCCCGCACCCTAGGACAAGCCCGGTAGTCGAATTCGCGCCCCTGCTCCCACAATCTGTGCCCACACCTATTCCCCCCTTTCAGAGCACCCGAGGACACCGCATGGAAAAGATCTGGCTCAAAAGCTACCCCCCGGGGGTTCCCCACGATGTGCAGCCCGAGCAATACCGCTCGGTGGCGCACCTTCTGGAAGAATCCTTTCGCAAGCACGCATCGAGCCCGTTTTCGGTCTGCATGGACCAGTGGATGTCCTATGGCGAACTGGAGCGCCTGTCGGCAGCCCTGGGTGCCTACCTGCAGGGCCTGGGGCTTGAGCCCGGTGCGCGCGTGGCCATCATGCTGCCCAACGTGCCGCAGTTTGGCGTGACCATGGCGGCCGTGCTGCGCGCCGGCTACACCTGCGTCAACGTGAACCCGCTGTACACCGCCCGCGAGCTGGAGCACCAGCTCAAGGACTCGGGCGCCACGGCCATCGTGATCCTGGAGAACTTTGCCCACACCCTGAGCGAAATCGTCGACCACACCGCCGTGCAGCATGTGGTGATGGCATCCATGGGCGATCTGCTGGGCACTTTTTATGGCCGGTGGATCACCTTTGCCGTACGCCACCTGGCCAAGATGGTGCCCGCCTACGAGCTGCCCCTGTCCCATGGCCGCAAGGTCGTCAGCTTCAAAAAGGCGCTGGCGCTGGGCGAGCGCCGCACGCTGGCCCCCAGCCAGGCCACGCTCGACTCCATCGCCTTTTTGCAATACACGGGCGGCACCACCGGCTTGTCCAAGGGTGCGGTGCTCACCCACCGCTGCATTGTGGCCGCCACGCTGCAGGCCGAGGCCTGGTTCACCCCGGCTCTGGCCAAGGTGGGCGACCTCAGCCGCGCCAACAGCATTGCCGCGCTGCCGCTGTACCACATCTTCGCGCTCACGCTGTGCCTGCTGGCCATCCGCCAGGGCTCCAGCCTCACGCTGATTCCCAACCCGCGCGACATTCCCAAATTTGTCGAGGTGCTCAAAAAGCGTCCCTTCCACATGCTGCCGGCCGTGAACACGCTGTTCAACGCGCTGCTGCAGCACCCGCAGTTCAAGTCCATCGATTTTTCGCACCTGTGCGTGTCGCAGGCTGGCGGCATGGCCGCATCCGAGGGCACGGCGCGCCATTGGCAAAAGGTCACGGGCAGCACCATGATCGAGGGCTGGGGCATGAGCGAGACCTGCGCCATCGGCACCAACAACCCCGTGACCAACACCGAGTTCAGTGGCTCCATCGGCCTGCCGCTGCCGGGCATCGACATCGCCATCAAGGACGACGCGGGCAACAGCCTGGCGCTGGGCGAATCGGGCGAAATCTGCATCCGCGGCCCCAATGTGATGACCGGCTACTACAACCAGCCCGCCGAAAACGCGCTGGCCTTCACGGCCGACGGTTTCATGCGCACGGGCGACATCGGCATCATGGACGCGCAGGGTTACACGCGCATCATCGACCGCAAGAAGGACATGATTTTGGTGAGCGGCTTCAACGTGTTCCCCAACGAGCTCGAACAGGTCATCAGCCTGTGCCCCGGCGTGGTGGAGTGCGCGGCCATCGGCATCCCGGATGAAAAACAGGGCGAGGCCATCAAGGTGTTCATCATCAAGAACGACCCGGCCCTCACCGAAGACGAGGTGGCCAATTTCTGCCACGCCAACCTCACCGGTTACAAGCGCCCCAAGTACATCGAGTTCCGCGACGAGCTGCCCAAAAGCAACGTGGGCAAGATCCTGCGGCGCGAGCTGCGCACGGCCAAGTAATTTCGTTCACTCACCTATTCATAGCAGATGCCGCAACACCCACCTGCGCTGCCGCCCGATATCACGGTGCTGGAGCGCGGCTGGCTGTCGGCCAACAGCATCGTGTTCAGTGGGCGGCACGGCACGGCGGTGGTGGACACCGGCTACTGCAGCCACGCCGACCAGACGCTGGCGCTGGTGCACGGTGCACTGGCGGGCCGTGCGCTCGACCGCATTCTCAACACCCACCTGCACAGCGACCACTGCGGCGGAAACGCCGCGCTGCAACAGGCCTGGCCGGGGGCGGAAACCGCCATCCCGCCGGGGCAGGCCGCCCATGTGCGCCACTGGGACGCCTATGCGCTCAGCTACACCCCCACCGGCCAGCAATGCCCGCGCTTTCGCTTCGACACGTTGCTGCAGCCGGACACCACCACGCTGCTGGGCGACCGCCCCTGGCAGGTGCACGCCGCGCCGGGGCACGACACGCACTCGGTGGTACTGTTTGAGCCACACCACGGCATCCTGATCTCGGCCGACGCGCTGTGGGAAAACGGCTTTGGCGTGGTCTTTCCCGAGCTGGAGGGCGACAGCGCCTTTGCCGATGTGGCCGCCACCCTCGATGTGATTGAGCACCTGGCACCGCGCACCGTGATCCCGGGCCACGGCCCGGTGTTTACCGACGCGGCCCGCGCGCTCGACGGCGCCCGCCGTCGCC
>ERZ1023696.129-NODE-129-length-16362-cov-5.653957_pt1 | contig 16362 bp, 15 predicted proteins | sample MGYA00520859_ERZ1023696 | MGnify/ENA primary metagenome ERZ1023696 (study PRJEB33180, sample SAMEA4046002) | wastewater metagenome | place: Denmark | collected 2016-03-13 | study: EMG produced TPA metagenomics assembly of the PRJEB13832 data set (Local...
ATATCACGGCCATTGCATCTTGTCAACAACTTTTAAAAATTAAATTTAAGCTGTTCGACTGATGAATCAGCAACTTTCATATGATAACATCGTTTTATCTTGCTGTCAACAATGAATCTTATCTTGCCGTCGCCTTACAAAAGACAACTTCACAATACTATCATCATTTCAAATCCATGTCAAACAGATTTTGAAAAAAATGTATCGGATTACCGAGGAACTAAACTTTACCACAAAAATGTAAGCCTTGTCAACACAAGCGTATCAGCATCCTTATGGATCCGACATCCAATTTTGAATTGTTTAACAACTAACTTTTTTGGTTGTGCTGCTCCAGAGAAGCCCTCCTCTCCGGAAGTCCTGACAAGATCGATTCGAATTCCTCCGCCCTTAGGGTTCTGAACTGCTACACAAGAAAAAAAGCGGACAACGAATTGTCCGCTTGAAGTAATTTACATCTTATAATCTGTCGTTTAATTCCTTAGCTAATTCTTCAAATCCAGGTTTGCCAAGAAGTGCAAACATATTCTTTTTGTAAGCTTCTACACCTGGTTGGTCGAATGGATTCACGCCGTTCAGGTAACCGGAGATGCCTACGGCGATTTCAAAGAAGTACACTAGATAACCTAAAGAATAAGCATCCATTTCAGGCATAGTGACTAACAAGTTCGGTACGCCGCCGTCTGTATGAGCCAACAATGTTCCTTGGTAAGCTTTTGTGTTTACGAAATCAACGTCTTTACCTTCAAGATAGCCTAAACCATCTAAATCTTCTGCACTTAAAGGAATATCGATTGTTTTGCGTGGCTTAGCAACTTTAACGACTGTCTCAAAGATATTTCTTTGTCCATCTTGGATAGATTGGCCGATTGAGTGCAAATCTGTCGAGAAGTTCGCACTGGTTGGATAAATTCCTTTTTGGTCTTTACCTTCAGACTCGCCGAATAATTGTTTCCACCATTCTGAAAGGTATTGCATACCTGGCTCATAGTTAGCCAAAATCTCAGTCACTTTGCCTTTACGGTAAAGGATGTTGCGGATAGCCGCGTATTGGTAAGCAACGTTGGTTGTCAAATCAGGATTCATGTATGCTTCACGGGCATCAGCAGCACCTTGCATCAATGCATCGATATCAGCACCGCTGACAGCGATCGGAAGAAGGCCAACTGGTGTCAACACAGTGAAACGTCCGCCGACATCATCAGGAATTACGAAAGTCTCGTATCCTTCCATGTCTGCTTCATGCTTCGCTGCTCCTCTTGCTTTGTCTGTGGTAGAGTAAATGCGTTTTACTGCTTCTTCTTTACCATATTTTTTGATCAACAATTCTTTGAAGACACGGAAAGCGATCGCCGGTTCAGTTGTTGTACCTGATTTTGAAATCATGTTAACTGAGAAATCACGATCTCCGATCACTTCGATCAAGTCAGCTAAATACGTTGAGCTGATGCTGTTGCCTGCAAAGAAAATTTGTGGTGTTTTGCGGTCTGCAGTTGTCTGAACGTTGTAGAAAGTGTTGTTCAGGAAGTCAATTGCAGCACGGGCGCCTAAATAAGAACCACCGATACCGATAACAACCAAAACTTCTGAATCGGATTGGATTTTTTTCGCTGCCGCTTTGATGCGCGCGAATTCTTCTTTGTCATAATCTTTTGGCAGATCAATCCATCCAGTGAAATCGTTCCCTGGGCCTGTACCTTCACGAAGCGCTTTGTCAGCGGCTGTTACTTGGTACTGGATGTAGTCCAATTCATGTTGTGCAAAAAACTTCAAAGCTTTAGAGTAATCAAATTGAATATGTGACATTTAATATCCTCCTAATTTGTTTTTATAAAATGACTATTGATGGGAAATAAGGCACCTTAATGGTAGATAGGTACACTGTCCAATTCCAAATCAGTAAGTATTTCCGAGATTTCTGAAGATTTTTTCCATGCGAACTTGCCGGGTTCATTCAGCAAGCTGTCCAAATCAGAAGGTTTTTCTAATGAATCGAAAACAAACAAAGGCATGTTTTTGCCATTTCCTCTCATGTTCGTCAAGTCAAGCAATCGCAACGACTCAGATTCAATGCCAATATGCGCCAGTAACACTTCCATTATGGATCCTAAGGGAGATTTTCCACTTTCGGATAAGTTCACATTAGGTAGGCTGTAGGTTCCGTTTTCTGTATTGACCAGAAAGTACGTCTCCTCTGCATCATTTGTGACCATAACAGTCCCTGCCACTATGTTTTCTTTTATCATCATGAATGTCCCCTTTCATCGGAAGTCGTATAGACAGGATTATTTCCCGTCGATTTCCTAACTTTCTCGTCTTCTTTGGCCTCTTCGATCCAGGTCGGCATCATTTCTTTCAATGTCTCAAAACCGATTTGCGGTAAGTATCTTCTTTTTCTTTTCTTTCTTTTTGCCGGATAACACGGTGTGGCCAACTTTTCCATAGCCCTGAGAGACAGGCTGATTTTCCCTGTGTACTCATCAATGTCTATAATTTTGGCTTCTACTTTATCATCGATCTGAATGAATTCGTCCAGGTTGGTCACATATCCATGCCTACACTCGGATATGTGGATCAGGCCTTGCGTATTCTTGTCCAATGAAATAAAGACACCATATGATTGGATACCTGTTACATTGCCTTCAATTATGTCTCCGATTTTATATTCCATTTTCATCCATAATTCCCCTCACAGTACCGAATAATTATACCACGTGCCTAAATGAAAGGATAGAATTTCTGATGCAACTTTAATCAGAAGCAACTCTTAGGCGGCTTTGTGATCCCTACTCTGAAAACACTCCAGCAATGTCAGGAGTGACGGAAATAGGATAATCTCATTCAAGTAGAAAAAGGGGCACTCTTTCAGCCCCTACTATTACTATTATAGAATCGTAATGCTCTCGATGACAACGTCTTCGACAGGTTTGTCTTGAGCGCCTTTTTTCACGCCTTCGATAGCGTAGACCGTGTCCATGCCCGCTTCCACTTGTCCGAATACGGTATGTTTTTGATCCAACCAAGGCGTTCCACCGTTTGCAGCATACGCTTCAACGATTTCTTTAGGCCAGCCACCCGCTTCCAATTGGGCTAACATTGTCATCGGCACTTCTTTTGCAGTTACGATGAAAAATTGGCTTCCGTTTGTGTTCGGACCAGCATTAGCCATCGACAATGCACCATTGAGGTTGAACAGATTCATTGAGAATTCATCTTCAAAAGAATCTCCCCAAATGCTTGATCCGCCCATGCCAGTTCCTGTAGGATCGCCACCTTGGATCATGAAGTTGTCAATGACACGGTGGAAAATGATGCCGTCATAATAGCCGCTTTCAGCCAAACCTAAAAAGTTCTCGACTGTTTTCGGCGCCATGTCAGGGAATAAACGGATAGTGATATCCCCTTTATTTGTTTTCATAATGACTTTCTTATCGTTTTCTGTTGGTTGTAATTGTGGAAATAAACTCATTATTCATCCTCCTTTTTTTACATTTTACCACAAGATGCAAAAGATTAGTCCTCTGATTCTCCAAAAATGAAAATTCAATCCGTTTTTTCTTTTTCATTAGGTTGTATCTATCGATTCATGTTATCATAAATGGAAAGTAGATATTTAAGTGAAGGATGAAAAATAATGATGATTTTCGAGAATTTTCCCCTAATTTGTTCCCTGGCAGCTATCATGTTCACCCAAGCTTTAAAATATCCGATTGCAATCTTTTCAAAAGACAAGAAAACTTCTTTGTCGATTGTTACGACTACAGGGGGAATGCCCAGTTCCCACTCGGCGGCCGTCAGTTCGCTGATAACGGCGCTTATTCTGCAATACGGCATCGGCTCCGGTTATGTAGCCATCGCTACAACTTTTGGCGTCATCGTCATGTTCGACTCGATGGGAGTCCGTCGCCAGAGCGGCGAACAAGGGATCGTCCTCATAGATGCCATCAAAGAGTTGACCCGCTTGTCACTCAAGTTCCCGAAAAACGAACAGGAATTAATCGCTGAGGAAGCGGAGGAGAAAATCTACCCTGAAGAAATGGCCGTAAAAAAATACCTTGGGCACAAACCTTCGGAAGTTTTTGTCGGACTGCTGACGGGTATTTTTGTGACATTCATCGTCAGAATGTTCTACGAACAAATCTGATACCGCTCCGGGCGACATTTCGCCCGGAACATAAATAACGGAGGAAGAAAATTGACAGATAAAGAAATATACGACATTACCATTATCGGCGGCGGCCCTGTCGGCATGTTCACGGCATTCTATGCCGGCCTGCGGCAAGCCAAAGTCAAAATCATAGAAGCCCTACCCCAGCTCGGCGGCCAACCCGGCATGCTCTATGCTGAAAAAAATATATACGATATCGCAGGCTATCCCGCTATTTCCGGCGGCGACCTCGTAACGAACCTGAAAGAACAGATGGACCGCTTTGACACAAAGTTGGTTTTCGGTGAAGAAGCGTTTGAACTCGAAAAAAACGCAGATGGTATCTTCGAAATTCAAACGACCAAAAATCGCCACTATTCGAAAGCAGTGATCATATCCGCCGGCAATGGCGCTTTCCGGCCGAGAAAATTGGAAATAGAACATGCTGACAAGTACGAAAATACTAATCTGCACTATTTCGTGAATAACATCGAAAGTTTCCGCGACAAGACGGTTGCCATCTGCGGCGGTGGGGATTCGGCAGTGGATTGGGCCTTAACTTTGGAACCTATCGCTAAAAAAGTCTATCTAATCCATCGTCGGCCGCAATTCCGCGCCCAAGAACACAGCGTTCATCTACTGCAAGAATCGTCCGTTGAGATCATGACACCTTTCGTTCCTATCAGTGTCAACGGAAACGATGCGTTCTTGACGAGCGTAACCCTTCAGGAAGCCCGGAAGGATAATACGTTGGAATTAGACATCGATGACTTTTTGATCAATTATGGCTTTTCGTCTTCTATCGGCGGCATGAAGAAATGGGGATTCGAGGTTCAAGGAAATGCAGTTGTCGTGAACTCGAAGATGGAAACCACCATCCCTGGCGTTTATGCTATCGGAGACATCGGTACCTATTCCGGAAAAGTAAAACTGATCGCCACTGGATTCGGAGAAGCCCCAATAGCCGTCAACAATGCGATGGCCTACATCAATCCGGACACCCGCGTGCAACCGATGCACAGTACCAGTTTATTCTAGATTTTATGGAGGACTGTCTCTTTCAGAGATGATCCTCTTTTTGCTTGTAGGCATGGATAATTGGCCGATATCCATCTTTTTTCGCACCCCAGCATCCGAAAAGGTGAATACTTGGCCTTTATTCATGTTCCGTTCATCACACGTATAACCGACCCAATCCAAGGTGCTTCCATACAGCTTATGTCGCAGTATGCGAACGAATACAACTAAATAAAGCAGCCTCAAAATAAAATGAGAGCACCTTTTTTTTACTTCCTCAGGCAGCCTCTCTTCCAAATCCAACAGTGTAGTGCAAATAATGAATCAAAAATGCCTCTTCTTTTGTTTTCACTTGTCATTCCTCTATAATAAAAGTATCAAATACGAATCCAGGAGGAATTTATATGGTAAAATCAGGCAGCGAGTTGCATGCACGAGCGGTAGTTTTAATGGAGGAACGAGGTGTGAGCGTCGAAGATATTGCAGACCTCGTTTTGCATCTCCAAAAGTCGTATGTAGAAAACTTGACTATGGATGAATGCATCGAGAACGTTAAGGCCGTGTTCCTGAAACGGGAAGTTCAGAACGCGATCATCACGGGTATCGAAATAGATAAACTCGCCGAATCGGGGGAACTCTCACAGCCATTGGCGGATATTATCCTGAACGACGAAGGGCTCTACGGCATCGATGAGATCCTTGCCCTTTCCATCGTCAACGTATACGGGTCCATCGGCTTTACGAACTACGGATACATCGACAAAGTAAAACCCGGCATCCTGCAGAAACTGAACGACAAATCCGATTCAGAGTGCCACACTTTCCTTGATGACATCGTCGGCGCCATCGCCGCCGCAGCCGCCAGCCGCATCGCCCACGACAACCCAAACAAAAGCGACATAATGAAATAGAGTGTGATGATTCGCGGGAGGGGATGAGCACTAAGAGGCTATTACGAGAACGGCCGCTTTTTGGCCGTGACGTAATAGCAGCTTAGGCGGAATCCCCTGCGAATCAGAACGCGTTTGATAGAGCGTGACAATTCGACTTTAGGGCATGAGCACTAACCTCGTTAAAAAATAGGCAATGGACAAAGCGTTTGCTTGTTCATTGCCTATTTTTGCACCTACATAAGCGTGTTGATAAAATGTTTTGCGATATTGAAATAGATCAAAACGGATGTCAAATCGCTGAATGTCGAGATGAACGGTCCGCTTGCGACGGCAGGATCAAAGCCAAGACGATCCATCAATACCGGAATCAAGCTGCCGGCCAGATTCGCAACCGTGATGGCAACCAACATGGAAATGCCGATGATCCCACCCAAAATGAAATTCTGTTTCCAAACACCGATGACGAGCGCAATCGTGACACCAGTAACCAATCCGGAAATCACCCCGGTCGCCAACTCGGATAAAATGGTACGGAACAAATTTTTCTCCTCATCATCCTGCATGCCGATCTTGCGGACTGCGACGGCAAGCGATTGTGTCCCCGCATTACCGGATGTTCCGGTGATCAAGGTGACAAACACGGAAAGGATCGATGCATCCGAAATCAAACCTTCATATTGGCTGATCAAAGTGGATGTTCCCATACCCAAGAATAATAGCGTAATCAACCACGGCAACCGCTTGGATGCCGCCACAAAAGGATTTTCCGATTGCTCCTCAACGACAACCGCGGCCAAACCGGAGCAGTCGCTGACGGCTTCCTCATCGATGACGTCGATGATGTCATCGACGGTGCTGATCCCCAGCAATACATTGTTTTCGTCGACTACCGGTACAGCCAGAAAGTCATAGTCCCTGATTTTATGAGCTACATCTTCTTGCCCTTCGTTTACGTTCACGGAAACGATCCGCTCGCTCATGATATCGCCAATCATCATATCTTCATCGTTCACGATCAGATCCCTCAAGGAAATGACGCCGACCAGTACATTATCCACATTGACGACGTAAATATAGTAGATGGTTTCCGCATCAGGCGCTTTACTCTTGAGGATGGCCATCGCTGAACGAACCGTTTGGTTGGCGACGATCGAGACGAATTCCGGCGTCATGATGGCCCCGGCAGTCTCATCTTCATAATTCAACAGGGCGCGAATTTCTTTTGCCGCCTCTATAGGCATAAGGCGCAGATACAACCAAATCCGCTCGTCCTTCAGCTGTTTCAGCATATCGACGGCATTATCGGCATACATGTTGGCCAACATATCAGCCGCATATTGATTGTTCATTTCCAAAAGATACGCTTCGATCGACTCGACATCTTCTTCGATAATTTCGAACATGTCAGCCATTTCATTTACGGAGAGATAATTGTACATCGCAATACGTTCCTCAGGCGCCAGGGCTAGATAGATCTGGGCCTGATCGTAGAGGTGATAGTCCAAAAAATCGGAACGGAATTTTTCCATATCCTCGCCTTGGAGTGATTCGCGGATTTTCGCAAACGCTTCGTCCAGTTCAAATTCATATTGTGGTTCCAACACGGACATCAGCCTCCTTGTCTCTCTGTCTGCTTTCCCATTTGATAAAATCATCCGGCAACGGCGCTTCTATCTTTAAGGGCTCCCCACTGATCGGATGCACAAATGCCAATGACTCACAATGCAGGGCTTGCCGCAATATTTCTGGGTCAGCCTTTCCTCCATAAAGGTCATCTCCAAGCAGAGGCGCACCGATGGAGGTGAAATGCACCCGAATCTGATGGGTCCTTCCCGTATGTAACTTGATTTTCACAGTCTGCCCATCAGGATAGGTCTTATCCACCCAATATTCCGTCAGCGCTTGTTTACCGTCTTCCCTGACCATTCGCGTCATGATCGAATCCTCTGTCCTGCCGATGGGGGCATCGATGAATCCGTGGGGTTGCGTCAGCACCGGTTCGGATAAGATCGCTCGGTACGTTTTGTCGACTTCCTTGTTGCGCAATAACGTGTCCATCAGAGCATGCGCATACCCATGCCTTGCAAAAAGCATCACACCGGTCGTATCGCGATCCAATCGCGTGACAATATGGATGACTTGGTCCACGTAGCCTTGACGTTGGTAGTAGCCTTTGACGCGATTCGCCATTGAAAGACGCGGGTGCACCTTTGATGGTATGGAGGCAGCGCCAAATGGTTTGTTCACAATTAAAAAGTGGTCGTCCTCAAACAATATGTCCAAAGGCATATCCACTCCGACAGTCGTTTCATGCTCCCCTTCATCCGGAATCCGGATCATTACTTTATCGCCCTTTTTCAAGGTCGCCAAGACCGTTCTTTCTTTACCGTTCAGCCAGATACTGCCACCATCAAATTTGATCGTAGCAAGCAGACTTTTTGATATACCCTTGGAACGTAAAAAAGTCTTCATTTGTATCGTCTCTTCTTTTTCATATATCCAGCTAAAAATCACTACACACTACCCCTACTCTATACCAAATCTCTACATGCGGATCAGCCGGATTGATTGTTTCTTTGCTGGTCCGGATATTGAACAGATCACCAAGCATTACAATGATCCTGAAAGCTTCAGGATTCAGCCCGGTAACATACATTCCTATTCTAACCAAAATGAGCACATTCCACAACTCATGCCCCGCCATCATGTGAAAAAAATTGGCAAAAAAGACCGCACCTGCCAAGTCGCTGGTGCAGCCCTTCTTTATCTGTTAATATTTCTTCCCAAAATCAATCAGATTACGGCTTGGTTTGCCGTCTTCTTTGTAACTCTTTGCGTTCTCCAAGACAACTTCAAACAGACTGTCCCGGAAATGTTCAACCACACCCGAAAAGTGCGGCGTAATCAGTACCTTTTCATGCCTCCATAATGGACTTTCTGCCGGCAACGGTTCCTCGTCGAACACATCCAAAGCCGCGTAGGCCACCGTCCCATTGTCCAACGCTTTGATGAGACTATCGCTGTCCACCGTGGCGCCACGCCCTACATTCACGAATAGAACACCCTTTTTCATGCGCGAGAATAGAGCATCATTGAACACACGATAGGTTTCATCCGTTTGGGGAAGGATATCCACGACAACATCCGCAAAATCGATGACTGTAACAATATCATCCATTTTGACCGTCACATCCATGCCAGGTAAATCCTTACCGCTGCGATTGACAGCGATGACTTTCATACCGAATGCTTTGGCCAGTTCTCCCAGCCGATTCCCGATGTGACCCGCACCTACGATCATCATCGTCTTGCCTTTCAGTTCCTGGAGTTCCATGGTCTGTTCCCATTTGCGTTGCGGCTGATTCAGGATCGCAGCCTTCAATCCGCGCATATGCGAAAGCAATACGCCGATGACGTATTCAGCAATCGGTTCAGCATGGATGCCGCTCGCGTTCGTCAAGTAGATTCCCTTTCTTTCAAAGGTTTCTAAGGGAAGACTGTTCACGCCTGCCGAAATCGCTTGGACCCATTTCAATGAAGGCAACTTTCCTTCCTCCAACAGGTTGGTCAATTCGTCGTTCCATCCGACAGTCCATTCGACTACACTGAACGCTTCTGTTTCCGCGTCATTGGTAATCATCTCGTAATCCGGGTAGAGCCCCTTCAGCGCTTCGATGTGCTGTTCCTTCAAACGCGCCTTCAGCAGCCACTTTTTGGTTGACATATTCACCGCTCCTTTGTCCGTTCGTTCCTATCGTTTTTCTTCACGCCGATGAACGCATCCTCCACCCGATCCCAGAAATGCGTGTGACGGTAACGCGCAAAATGCACGCGCTCCTGAGCAATCCGGTAAACCAGTCGTTCGATGCTTCGTTTCTTGAATGTCAAATGATCCACAGACAAAATCAAGCGATCTTCCTTGTGAGGATAAATAACAATCCATTCGTCTTTCGCTATGATCATGGGTGAACTCAGCGTCCGATAGATGCGGTTATTCACCGAGGCCATCTCGGTCAGCTGGATAGCTTCCGTGCGAGGATGGATAACGGCTCCACCAAGCGATTTGCTGAACCCGGTCGAACCTGTAGGAGTGGAAACACAAAGACCATCACCACGGAATGTCTCGAACAGCTCATCCTTCACGTAGATATCGCAAACCATCGTTCCGTCCATTTTCTTCAAACTTGCTTCGTTCAGAGCGATGTAGCGGGTTTCTTCCTCCTCATCAGCATACTTGACGCGCACATCGAGCAGTGGATAGCTGACGCTTTCCCCTTTGTCATGCTTCAGGCTTTCCACAAGTTCCGGCAGTTCATAAGTACGCCAATCCGTATAGAAGCCCAGATGTCCAGTATGGATTCCCACAAATCGCACATGGTTCAATTGTTCTTCGTATTTATGGAAAGCCGAAAGCAATGTGCCATCGCCCCCGATCGATACCACAAGATCCGGATGGTCCGTGATAATTTCAATTTTTTCAGAGAGGCACATCTCTTTGAACTTCGCCGCAACGGATAACGTCTCTGGCGTCTGGTTATGGACCAGTGCAATTTTCATATCCGATCTCCTCTCGAATAATTTTATCGTCCATCTTCTTTCTTATCGGAAAAATAACGTTGAGCATCCTTGATTTCTTCGCGTATTTCCGACATTTCTTCGTCAAGACGAAAGGCAGCTTCTGCCGCGCGTATCAGACGGTCATGCAATTCTTCCGGATATTCGCCCCGATATTTGTAGTTCAACGAATGTTCGATCGTTGCCCAAAAATTCATGGCTAATGTCCTGATCTGAATTTCGACGAGTATTTTTTTCTCTTCATAAATGCGTTGGACCGGATATTCGATCACCATATGGTACGAGCGATAGCCGCTCTCTTTTTTATGCGTAATGTAATCCCGTTCTATGATGATCTTAAAGTCTTTTCTTGCGCGCAAAAGGCGCACAACTTCGTGTATATCCTCTACAAATTGGCACATGATCCGCAATCCGGCAATATCCTGTACGTCTTGTTCCAGTCTGGTCAAGTCGATATCCCGGACTTCCGCCTTTTCCAATATGCTTTCCTTTGTTTTGACACGTCCCGTAATGAATTCGATGGGGGCGTGCGTATTCTCATCGCGATATTGCTTGCGGATCCCCTTCAGCTTAACTTTTAGTTCCTCTACCGCTTGTTCGTACGGCGCTAAAAATGAATCCCAGTTTTCAACTTCCTTATTTTCCATAGAACGACACCCTATCATATAGTATATGCTACTTTATTTTATCACAATTATTTATGATTCTATACAATTCTTGTCGAAAAGGGACGAATTCATTTTTTATTCAAATATAAACAATACGCACTTTACATCAGTATCGCTAAATGATAACCAATGCAAAACTTATGATACAATATGATTAAGATTTTGCATCACCTACTCGATTATGTGCTGATGAATGGATTTGACGCACATTCGAATTTTGATCAGCTACCGCGATCAAAACGACCCTCTTAACAGAAAGGAAGTACCGACAATGAGCCAAAATATTGAAAAAGAATTCAAAAACCTATTAAATAAAGAAGAATACGAAGCGTTGATCGTTGCCTTCGACCTTGATGAAACTGAACCGACCAAACAAACCAATATCTATTTCGATACACCTGACTTTAAACTGAAGGGTCTGAACAGTGGACTGCGCATCCGGATGTATGAAGATAAAGGTGAAATTACACTGAAGACGCCTATCCAAGAAAATGAAAAATTGGAAACGAATGATGATTTGACTCTCGATGAAGCAAAAACATTGGTCGAAGCTCATCTGATGAAAGCAACAGGGAATGTAGCCGACAAATTGAAGGGATTAGGTATCGCGCCAGGGGACCTTGTCATAATCGGACAACTCTCGACCATCCGCTATGATTTCCCGGGTGACAAAGGTACCTTCTTCTTGGATAAAAGTTTCTACCAGGATCAGATGGATTACGAATTAGAATTCGAGTCCGAGTCTTTGGAAGAAGGAGCCCTCATATTCCAGAATTTTCTGAAGCTCCATGGCATCAAAGTCCGAAAAGCGAAACAAAAAATCGAACGTATGCTGGCCTATCCAAATTCGACGACACATCATTAGTAGTTAATTTCCGCCGATCCATTCTCCGCAGAATCGAACGAAGAATGGATCTTTTTGCTTATTTCATCACGTAAAACAGACAAAAGCGCAAAATTCTTCTGTCTGAATCGAATTTCAAGCTATACAAGATAAAGAAAATCAATCGATTTAGTTGCAAATTAGTTCATTGTCTCGTAAAATACACCTTGACAATGAAACAGCCGATACTGAACAAGAAAAAAGAAGGTCATAAGGAAGAACTATTGCCGGTCTTCAACAGGCAACTCTTCGGGAAGCCTTATTGCTACTTGTTTGGGATTTTTTTTGGTAAACTAATAGTAAGCAAAACAGGAAAGAGGGAGGATTAAAATGTATAGGTCAAAACAGAATACAGCTGATTCTATCTCTTCTCCTCAACAGATTTTTGAGCTTTATCTATTCGTGAACCCGATAGGCCACAAGTGCTACCTTACCGAACAAGAAGTTCTGAAATTCATGAGTTCATTGGAAGGCCCGAAAGTTCACTTCCGCTTCATCACTTTCCATAATTTCAATACCGTGACGCAGTACATGAAGAGATTAAATTTGCCGGAAAAAGATTTAACCTTACGCAATCAAATATACAGTTCCATCTATGATGCCTCTTTGGCATATAAGGCTGCCTTGATGCAAGGCAAAAAACGCGGCCGCAACTTTTTGCTTCACCTGCAGAAATCACTTGCGGACGGTAAGACCGCCTACTCTAAAGAACTATTAACGGTAGTGGCTATCAAAGCTAATCTGGATGTCGACATGTTTTTTGAGGACAAAGAATCGCCTTTCGTAAAAAGCAGCTATGAAGCAGATCAGCATATCGCCCAAGAGATGAACATCAAAACGAATCCTTCGCTTGTCATCTTTGATAATCTGAATTATCAATACGGCCTCTTGTTGGAAGACAACATCACTGCCGAAGTATTGCATGAAGTAATCAAGGATTGCTCGGTAGCGTGCGACCAGAAGAATGCCAACCTGAAGAAAACAAACATCACGACAATCGGAAAAAACTACCAACGCATCACCCACTGATTAAGAAAAGCTTCGCGACCCTCGGAGGGCCGCGAAGCTTTTTCTAATGAAGACTATTATTAGAAGGACTCATTTGATTAAGCCTGTTGCGCTGCAATCAATTGTTCGAGTTCATTCAGACGTTCCTCGAACACTTTCATAGCATCCTCGATGTAAGCTGACTGAGTCATGTCCACGCCTGCTTTTTTCATAACTTCAATCGGATAGTCGCTGTTTCCTGCTTTCAGATAGGAAAGGTACTTCTCTAACGCGCCCTCTTCACCCTCCACGATGCGTTTAGCCAATGCCGTCGCAGCCGAAAAGCCGGTAGCGTATTGGTAGACGTAATAATTATAGTAGAAATGCGGAATACGGGTCCATTCGATGCCGATTTCAGGATCCTTTTCGACGCTCGGACCATAATACTTGGCATTCAATTCCGCATAATAAGAAGTCATGAAATCTTGCGTCAACGGAACACCTGCCAAGGCTTGCTGATGGATATAGTGTTCAAATTCGGCAAATTGGGTTTGGCGGAATATCGTTCCTTTGAAACCATCCAGGTAATGATTCAAAATATAGATGCGGACTTTGGGATCGGTTTGGGTCTTCAACAAATAATCGGTCAAAATATTTTCATTCGTTGTCGAAGCGATTTCGGCCAGGAAAATCGAATAATCTCCGTACACATAAGGCTGGTTCTTTCTTGTCAGATAGCTGTGCACGCTGTGTCCCAATTCATGGACCAATGTATACAATTGATTCAACGAATCTTGCCAATTCATCAGGATATACGGATTCGTGTCGTAGGCACCGGAAGAATAAGCTCCGCTGCGTTTCCCCTCATTCTCAAGCCAGTCGATCCAACGATTGTCAAATGCTTCCTGGAGGATAGCCAAATAGTCCTCTCCAAGCGGCTGAAGACCTTTCAAGGTTTCTTCCATCGCCGCCTCGATGCTGTATTTGATTGGGGCTTCCCCTGTCAATGGCGTATACATATCGTACATATGCAACTCCTCGACCCCCAACAAGTCTTTACGCAAGTCCACATAGCGATGCAACAAAGGTAGATGTTCATTCACCACATCCAACAACGTGTCGTAAACGGATTCCGGAATGTGATTATTCGCCAGAGCGGCTGCACGGGCGGATTCATATTTATGTACTTTGGCTTTGTAATTGTGCGCCTTCACGTTAGTCGATAAGGTAGTCGCAAACGTATTTTTCAGACCATCATATGTCTTGTATAGTGCTTTGAAGGCTCCTTCACGGACTTCCCGATCCGGGCTTTCCATCAACTTTCCATACAAACCATGAGTCAATTGGACCTCCTGGCCCTCTTCATTTTTCACTTTCGGGAATGTCATGTCAGCATTATTGAGAACGGAAAAAGTCTTGCTTGGCGCAGCAAAAATTTCTCCCGCACCCGCCAATAACTCTTCTTCTCTGGCGGTAAGGACGTGCTCACGAGCAGAGGTAAGGCTATCCAATAAATGCGCGTAAGGTTTCAGCTTATCGTTTTCTGCTAAGTACTTCTCCAGTTCATCCTCCGGAATCTCCATGATTTCTGGCTCGAACCAAGAGGTAGCTTCACTGACGCTCGTCAAAATCGACAAGGCTTTATCGTGCAAATTCTGATACAGACTGTCCGCCGTATCCTGATCATTCTTCAGATGGGAATAGACATAGACCCGTTCCAACTTTTGATTGATTTCGAGGACTTCTTCAATCCCTTTCAATAGAGCTTGACTGCTCGAGCCGATGGTTCCCTGCAAAGCCCGTATGAAAGGAACCGCTCCCGCTAATTCATCCAACTCTTTCTCGAAAGCTGCATCCGTCGGAAAGATCGCTGTCAAATCCCACGTGGAAGCCTCAGGGACTTCCGCTCTCTTTAAATGTTTCTCTGTGTTTGTCATCCACTTTCCCCCTAAAATTATTTCAATAGTATAATTTTAGCATACCTTAGGGCCGAAAGGGTACTGGCAAGAATATACAGATTCTAACTCAAACACGAATGATGATCCGTTTCATTTCTGTTCAACGGCTCGGATAGCAGGACCCATGCTTCCCTGCCAATGGCTGCGGCGTGGCCATCCTCGACCAACCGCATCATGAATTGGAGCAAGGGTTCCCATAGAAGTTCCATGTTGGCCTCCATCGCAACACGTGTCCGGATTCTGTTCGTGCGTATACAAGTTGACAGCCACTCGAGAAGGTGTTTTTTTGTGAGAAGCTTTGCCGTTTCCGGATTACTGAAGTCTTTAAGAAGATAGTAACGCCAGATGTAGGCCGGCGTTCGGATGCCTAACGTTCGACAAGGTAACTCAAACAGGATTGCCGGCAAATGATACAAATCCTTCCGATCGAGATAGACCGCCAAAAGAAATTTCCGATGCTCCGGATCGGTTCGATACCGCAACAGATTGATATCCTTCGCCTGCATATGTTTGCGGTCAACGATTTTGCCGGCAGACGGCAGCAGCAAATCTTTGTACCCTGGCAAGCAACCTTTTGCGTAAAGACTTTCTAAAGCAACAACTTTAAGATCATCCACCGGAATCGCAATCTTCATAAAATGAAAGCGATCATCGCTGCTCAACTTTAGATGGTGATGGATGGCTATTTCATTCGCTGCTGTATCCAGAATACAAATCCAATTCCCGAGTGCATCGGAATGATTCAAGAATTGGCAGATCGACTGCGTTATTTTGATGCCCCCCGGTTGATAATGCGTTCCACAAATCCACCACACTTCGTAGCCGAATCTTTGGTACCCCTGTGTACGTGCCCTAAGATCGGCAGGCGAAATCGGACTGCATTGGTACTCCACAGCAATTTTCTTTCCATTTTCCAGAACCAGCAGGAGATCCGGACGCTGCTGCAATTCCGGAAGCCAACACTCCAAAGTGACAGCAACCCCTTCACGCCGAAATTTCTCCAGAAGCATTTGTTTTCCCATCAGGTGAGGAAGTGTTTCACCTTCCGAAAAAACGGCGCAATCCGATTGTTGGTGATGGGCAAAATGAGCGATCATGACATCCCCTTTTTTCAGCACCAACCTCCCCTTACAGGCTGGGCAATAATACTCCCCGATAGTTTTGCCTTTTTGTTTTGAGGCTTGATAAGCTGGAATCAATTCCCCACTTGCATTTCTAGCGATCAACATAAACA
>ERZ1023696.131-NODE-131-length-16233-cov-4.155532_pt1 | contig 16233 bp, 16 predicted proteins | sample MGYA00520859_ERZ1023696 | MGnify/ENA primary metagenome ERZ1023696 (study PRJEB33180, sample SAMEA4046002) | wastewater metagenome | place: Denmark | collected 2016-03-13 | study: EMG produced TPA metagenomics assembly of the PRJEB13832 data set (Local...
GTTGTCCGATTCTTTGCGGTTATCGGACAAGCAGGACTCCTAATGCGATGCGGATGTCGGATACTTTGCAGTAATCCGACAAGCAGTGCACCAAATGCGGTGAGGTTGTCGGATACATTGCGGTTATCCGACAAGCACTGCACCAAATGCGATGCGGATGTCGGATACTATGCGGTTATCCGACAAGTAGCGCACCAAATGCGATGCGGATGTCGTATGCTTGCTCGCGTTGTCCGATTCTTCCCGGTTATTGGACAACCCCAACAACCCAGCCATCTCCGATCGAACCCAGATATGAAAAAACACATTCAAGTACCCGTAAGCACCAAGTGAACATGCAAAAAACAGGGCTATCCACATAGGAATAATGCCCTGTTTTTTTGATTAATTATCCTTCCGAACGTAACACTTCCTGCATGGTCGGGATGGATTGCATGCCACCCGGTCGCGTCGTCACCAATGCGGCCACACGATTGGCGAACAGGCCCATCTCGCGTATTTCATCCAACGTGCAGTCTTCCCAAGCATCCTTGCCGGCGATCTGATAGAGGAAGGACCCGATGAACGAGTCGCCTGCCCCTGTCGTATCGACTGCTTTAACGCTGATTCCTTCAACGCTGGCTTTCTCGCCTTTGAAGTACAGATCCGCTCCCTTGCTGCCTTTGGTGAAGATCAGCAGTTTCGGTTCCGTCTTCAGCAATGCTGCTATCCCATCCGCTTCCGAATCCATGCCCGTAATGAAGGCCAATTCATCATCGCTGATTTTCAGGATGTCGGCATATGGCAGGAATTCTTGGATCGTCTGCTTCAGCATTTCCGGATCCGGCCAGAGATTCAAGCGCACATTCGGATCGAAAACGATCGTTCCGCCGGCCTGCTGCATTTTTTCCAAAGCGGCAAGATGCGCATACTTTACGGGTGCTTCGATCAGATCGACCGAGCAAAAATGCAGGATGTCTGCAGCGGTGAAAACAAGCTCATTCAGTTCTTCCTTGTTCAACAACATATCCGCGCTGGGATTGCGGTAGAAACTGAATTCACGCTCCCCATTTTCCTGGAGCGACACAAACGCCAGCGCCGTGTTTGCCTCAGTGGTCCGGAACAGGTGACGGGTATCCACCTGATTCTGTTTGAGCACATCAGTCAGATAATCCCCGAAGGCATCCTGACCCACTTTACCGATGAAGCTCGCGTTCCCGCCTAGGCGGCTAACCGTCACCGCAACATTAGCAGGCGCGCCTCCCGGTTGCTTCGTGAAACCGGAAACCTCCTTCAAGGGCACCCCGATTTCACTCGGGAAAAAATCAATCAGTATTTCTCCAATAGTATAAACTCTCCGCATAACGTCTCCTTTCGGTTGCAGTTATTTGTTCCAAAAAACCTGAATTCCCGATCAGATAAAGGGCGTAAAAGTCGCTTCCTCAAATACCGCTTTGCCGCTGCATTCAAACGAAATGCCTTTTGCTTCCGCGGTTGGATATACGTTTGAAGTCATGACTACTTCACCATTTTTCTCAAACACTTCAACCGACGAACTGTCCAGGTAAATGGCGAGTTCAAGATGATCGCTCTTTCCGGACAACGCGACTTTCCGGCTGACGGGAGGATGTGCTTCCTCCCCTTTCAGTTCGATGCCGCTTGCAGATCGATCGAATCCTAATTCATTCTTTGCTTTATCATAGTAGACTATGGTTCTTTCGTTCTCGTTCTCACGCAGATGGATGGACAGTTTTTCCAATCCGGACGTATCCACTTTCAGTGTCAGCAATCCGCAGTCCCCTGCGATGCCTGGGATTGATTCTTTAGTATCCACCATTGTGATCACCGGGCTGTTTTCTCCCTGATTGTCGGCAATGGCTTCGATACCGATCGGATATTGCTTCAACTTGCCGTCTTCCCATTTCAACTCCCGCGGAATCGTCATTGATCCTGTCCAGTTGTGGCCCAGCGTATCTGTCGGGAAATTTCTTCCCCACATCTGCATCCAGCCGATACAGATTCTTCTGCCTTTGTCATCCTCCAGGCTTTGAGGAGCATAATAGTCCAAACCGTGATCCAATTCCTGATAACTTTCCGGGTGGAACTGTTTCGTCGCCCAATCCACTTCGCCGACAGCCAAGACCGAGGCATTCAGATTCTGATAGTCGTCCCCATCCTGTGGCCATTGCATCGGCGAGAAGATCAAGCAATCTTTCCCATTCAAGCGGAAGAAATCCGGGCATTCCCACATGATCCCTTGCTCTTTGTTCCCCTTCAGGAAGACGGAGGCAAACTCCCATTCCACCAAGTCAGCAGATTGGTAAAGCAAAATTTGCCCTGTCTCGTCGCCAGCCTTGGAGGCGACTACCGTGTAGTACATGCCTTCGTGTTCAAAAACTTTAGGGTCCCGGAAATCGATCTGGGAAGCGTCTGCCGGCAAAGCCGCAACCGGGATGACCGGATTTTGCTGCACTTTCTCGAAGTTCACCCCGTCCTCCGATACCGCCAGGCACTGCACCTGGTGATGCACGCCTTCTTCATTGGCTTCGGTTACGCCTGTATAAAGCAGATACAATTTCCCGTCCCGCTCGATGGCGCTTCCTGAGAAACACCCGGACCGGTCATACGCTTGATCCGGCGCCAAGGCAACCGGCAAGTCTTCCCAATGGATCAAGTCCGTCGACTTCATGTGGCCCCAGTGCATCGGGCCCCATTTCGCATCATACGGGTGGAATTGATAAAACAGGTGATACGCCCCTTGGAACTGGACGAAGCCGTTCGGATCGTTCATCCAGCCGACTGGCGGTGATGCATGATAGCGATTCCGGTAAAGAGGATTCACTGTTCCTTTATTTTCAGCTATATATTGGTTGGCACGATCTGCCGAGTAAGCCAATTGACTTTGAGTGTTCACGCTACCCCTCATTTCTTGGATTTGTTTTTTCTATGTGGTTATTCATTGTTTGATAAGTAAGTATCATACGCGTCTTGTTTGATCTGCATCCATTCTTCCAGTCCCAGACGGTTCAGTTCTTCCAGGTAAGCATCCCACTCTTCGGCAATTTTGCCGTTTGCGATCCATTCTGCACGTTTTCTGTTGACGAACGGCATCAAGTCCGCGTCGATCTGTGCGATCCGGTCAGCCTGTTCCAATGACAAGAATACACGAGGATAATTGAATTGATTATGAACATCAGCCAAGTAAGTGTCTTTGAAGATATCCAAACGCCATTGTGCATCATCCGGCATTGTCGTCACAGTTCCGTAGTAGTCGTCTAAAATTGCCAACGGTCCGCCAGCTTCGGTTTTTTGACGCAATTCGCCCGGTGCTGTGCCTTCCAAAGGCAAGTGTTTCAACGAATCAGTTGCTTCTACATATTCAAAGATATTTTGTTGCGTTTCATCCCCATATGTACCCCAGTTATTCTGTACAGATTGGATCGGCACATACATCTGATCTGCCCATTTGGCAGTCAACTCCAGATTTTTGTTGGCGCTGGTGATTACGAAACGGTCGCGGCTGAATCCGAAGCCGTTCGTACGCGTAACATGTTTTTCTCCACTTGGACCAGCCAATGCAGGCAGTGGCTCATAGGAATCGTTCGCTCCGGAAACATTCGCTTTATCCCATGTGAAGTACACACCGAACAATTGCTCTTTCCCTTTCGCCACGTAAGCATTCCAATCCTGTTCGAAAGCTTCCACATCGATCAGCTCTTTGTTGTACATTTCATTGAAATAAGCGACACCGTTTTTGAATTCTTCGTTGTCGGCCGTGAAGTCGATCGTGCCGTCATCATTTACGACCAAGTGATCATCATTGTCGCCGATTCCGAATGCGCCGAAGAGGAACTTCATGTCTTCATTCCCGCCATCGTTGATGAAAGAAATCGGGATTTCATCGGCTTCGCCGTTGCCGTTCGGGTCTTGAGTTTTGAATGCTTCCAATACAACCATCAATTCATCCGTCGTTTGCGGCATCTCCAAGCCTAAAGCTTCCAGCCAGTCGACATTGATCCAAGGGATATCGTTTACCGTATGGATGGACTCTTTATCCTGGCCCAACTCTTCGATCCATGGCAGTGAGTAGATATGGCCGTCCGGTGCAGTGATCATGGCCAAATATTCCGGATTTTCGTCCAATACTTTTTTGAAGTTCGGCATGTGTTCATTGATCAAATCTTCCAAAGGAATGATGATGCCGTCTTCTGCCCATGAGAGCAGATCATAGTCACTCGCGCCAGCGTTCCACATGGCATCCGGCAAGTCGCCGCTGGAAATGTCCAGATTCCGTTTTTCGATATAGTCAGAAGAATAATTTTTCCATTCGATATTGACGCCGGATTGTTCTTCCAAACGTTGGAAAATCAGCTTTTCGTTCGGATCGGCCGGAGCCAACGGAGAACTGGAAGTGGACATTTTCAAGCTGACGGTCTCTTCCAATGGGAAGGATACATCCGTCAATTCGTAGTCTGGAGAAGAGGCGCCACCGGATGAACCGCAGGCTGCTAAAGTCAGGACTGTTGCTGTGGATAATAGTGCTGTGCCAAGGTATTTTGCTCTCATTTTGTGTTTCTCCTTTATAATGTATTTATTTTGTGTTGCGTATTGCTTAACCTTTGAGTGAACCTGCCATCATCCCTTTATCGAAGTACTTCTGGAAGAATGGATACATGACCAGAAGCGGCAAGCTGGAGATGACGATTGTCGAGTATTTGATCAGTTCGGCCAATTGCGCCATTTCTGCCATCTGAGTGGCGGATCCGATCATGTCTTGTTGCGGTTGATTTTGGATCAGTATTTTCCGCAGCACCAATTGCAGCGGCTGCAGATCTGCATCGTTCAAGTAGATCATGGCGTCGAAGTAGGAATTCCACTGGCCCACAAAAGCATAGAGGAACAATACGAAGATGATCGGTTTCGCCAGCGGCAGCATGATTTTGAAGAATATCTGCATTTCATTGGCGCCGTCGATAATCGCAGCTTCTTCCAACTCGGCAGGCAGTTGTTTGAAGTACGTTCGCGCCAGGATGATGTTCCAGACGTTGATCGAGCCGGGAAGGATGATGGCCCAGACCGTATTCAGCATGCCCAGGTTTTTCACCAATAGGTAAGTTGGAACCAAGCCGCCTCCGATGAACATCGTAATCATCAGGAAAATCGTGATCGGCCGTTTTCCGACCAATTTCTGTTTGGACAACGGATAGGCGGTCAGAATGGAGACCGCGACAGTCAACGCGCTGTATGTGAATGAATAGAAAATCGAATTCACGAAACCTCGGATGATGGCCGGATCCTGTAAGACCCTCTTATAGCCGTCCAGACTCCAGTTCGCTGGGTTCAGACTCAATCCTTGCGAGCGGAGGATGAAGGGATCCATGAAAGAAGCGATCAATACGTACAACAAAGGGGATAGGGTTATCAAGACCAGAAAGCCTATCAGAATGCGATTCACCAGCAGCACGCCGCGGTCAAATTTTGTCAATGTTATCATTTTTGTTCTCCTCTCTATAAAGCTGCATCATCATTGCTTACTTTGTTCGCTAACGCATTTACGGCCAGCAACAAGATGATATTGATGACTGTATTGAATAGTCCGACTGCCGTTGAATACCCGTAATCACCCATCTGCAGACCGACTTTGTAGACGTAGGTCGAGATGATTTCCGAAACAGGCAGGTTCATCGATGTCTGCATCAGGAAAGCTTTCTCGTAGCCGACATTCATGATGCCCCCTACAGAAAGGATGAACTGGATGACCATGATTGGTCGGATCGCAGGCAGATCGATGTACCAGATACGATAGAGGATGTTAGCGCCGTCCATGTGGGCTGCATCGATCAAATCTTGACTCACGTTGGCCAATGTCGCCGTGTAGAGCACCGATGCCCAACCCATACCTTGCCAAATACCGGATAGGATGTAGAGCGTCCGGAAATAATCTGGATCCGTCATGAATGTAATCCGCGAACCGGTAATGCTTTCTATAAACCCATTGATCGGGCCATCAGCTGCCAGGAACATGAACAACATCCCCACAACGATAACCAAGGAAATGAAGTTCGGTGCGTACAGAATCAGTTGGAACCGCTTCTTCCATTTTGTGCTGATCAGATGGTTCAAAGATAATGCCAAGATAATCGGCGGGAAAAATCCCAAAATAAGTCCGTATATACTGATTTTGAGCGTGTTCTCCAACAGAATTCCGAAGTTGGGAGAGTCGATGAACTGGACGAAATTTTCAAATCCCACCCATTCACTCCCCATGATCCCCTGCAGCGGATTATAATCCTTGAAAGCCAAGAGAATGCCGTACATCGGGAAATATTTGAATACCAGCGTGAGTATCAGGCCCGGCAACAGCATATAATAAAGCATTCGGTGCTGTTTGACGAACTCCCATTTCGACTGTGTAATTCTTTTTGGCTTACTTGTCTGGCTTTTTTTCATAACTGTTCTGACTCCTCCTTTTGAAAATTGAAACGTTTCCACTCTTCCCCAAAAAAATTACGGAAACGTCTTCATTTGATAATAGAAACGTTTCCACTTTCGTTCAAAAAAATAAGTTCTGAAGAATCCAAGCGACTGATCCGATCAAATGGATCAATCAGTGCCAATGAAAAGGCACACTACTTTTGAAATCGGTGCGGTCGATGGATCATCAGCCTGCCCACGATTTCAAAAATAGGGAAACGTCCGTTTAGCAATTGAAACGTTTCCACTCTGCTTCAAAAAAATATGTTTTTGATTTAAACCTATAATAATTCAGTAACCGTTTTCTGTCAATACCCAAACCAGATTATTTTAACATTTTATTTTTCGTTGTCGGTCCTTCCACATAATGGACAGGCAAAGTGATCTTTGTTCTGACGGATTCACCATCGATCACCTGAATGATTTTTTCGACTGCAGCTTTGGCCATCAAATCTACGGGCTGGCGGATTGTCGATACGATCTGTCTGCGACCGGATTCCATCTTGATGCCATCACAACCGATGATCTGCATCTCTTCCGGCACTTTGCGTTTCATTTCCTCCAATATTTCGAGGATGTCCAGAGCGATGAAATCAGTGTGGGCAAATATGCCATCCACATCCGGATTTTCTTCGAAAAAGGTTCGGATTTCCTGCTTTAATTCTATAACGGGATCTTGTCCATCGTAGATGGCATAAGGAATTCCCGACTGTTTAGCCTGCTTCTCAAATCCGTTTCTACGCTTTGTCGTCTCAGTAGGAAAGCGTGAATGCGTTCCGATATAACCGAGTTTATGACACCCTTTTTCAACCAACTTTTCTACGGCTAGCTGGCCTGCATGAAAGTTGTCTGATGTGACGCAAACCGTTTCTTCCTTGAAATGACGGTCAATGGTGACGAAAGGCAAATGCGACGAGACAAAGTTATCCAAATCCGAATAGGTGATACCGATGATGCCGTCAACTTTGTTTTCTTGGACCATCTGGATATACTCCAATTCCTTGTCACTGCTGACATCCGAGTTGCACAACAGCATTTTGTACTTATGTTCAGCTAAGTTGCTCTCCACATAATAGGCGAATTCCGAAAAAAACGGATGCCAGATTGTCGGAATGATCAGCGCGACCGTGTTGGTCTTGTTCATCTTCAATCCGCGCGCGTAGGCGTTCGGGATGTAGTTCAACTCTTTCATCGCCGCCTCGACTTTTCTGCGGGTTGATTCTTTTACGGATCCGGAACTGTTCAGGACGCGTGATACGGTACCGACACCGACTTTTGCCAAAGCAGCTACATCTTTCATCGTTGCCAATTGAATGACCTCCTTTCCTCTATACTTCTTTCAAGCTAATTATCATGATAGCAGAGTCGGCAAAATAAGTATAGTTGCATTTTGGGACTCATTCATTTCTGAGCCGCATACACAATGAATGGAAATACAGAAATAATTATAACAATCGAATAATAAAGATTGACATAATGCTCATCAAGTTCTAATATTTATCTATCACGCTTCCCTAAACATTCGTTTATTTCGCAGCATGATGTTTATTATTTTATGAAAAGAGGGGAAACTATGACAAAAGTGAATCAAATCTTCAACAAGTATCTTACCTGGATCGTACTCGGCGTCGCGTTGGCGGCTTTCGTTTTCGACCAATCCTTTGTGTGGGCAAGCAATTATACGACATTATTCCTACAAATCATCATGTTTTTCATGGGCTTGACCTTATCGGTCAGTGATTTCAAGGAGGTGTTCCACCGTCCGGCTTATGTGGCCATGGTCAGCCTGATGCAATTCATCTGGATGCCTTTCGCCGGTTGGGCGCTTACGAAACTCTTCAATCTGCCGCCTGAACTGGCTTTGGGTGTAATTCTGTTGGGTTGCTGCCCCGGCGGCACGGCTTCGAACGTGATGACCTACCTTTCCAATGGTGATGTGGCGCTTTCCGTTACGGCAACTTCGATTTCGACGATGCTGGCGCCGATCATCATGCCCCTGAACATTTCGCTTTATGCCGGCGAAATCATCGAAATCAGCTTCTGGCCGATGTTCTGGTCGATTCTGAGGGTCGTTTTCCTGCCGGTCGTTTTTGGGGTTATTTTGAACTCCTTGTTCGGAAAAAAAATTGCTTCGTATTATTCCGTGCTGCCGACCTTCTCATCCATCGGCGTCCTACTCGTTATTGCGGCAGTCGTCTCCGTCAACAAAGAAACGATTATGCATTCCGGATTGCTGATCGCTTTCGTGACTTTCCTGCATAATTCAAGCGGTTATGCCTTCGCTTGGGGCGTCTGCAAACTCTTGAAAGTCGATGTGGCATCGACACGCGCCATGCAGATCGAAGTCGGCATGCAGAACTCTGGACTTGCTTCCAGCATGGCACTGAATGCGCCGTTCAATGCGCCGCAAGCTTCCATGGCTGGCGCCATCTATTCAATCATGCACAATGTGACCGGCTCTTTGTTCGCGAGCTATTGCCGCTACAAAGATGCCAAGTCTGCCGAATCAAGTCCGGCTGCTGTCGAGACACCCGTTACAGAAGCTTAACAGCCAAAAAATAGCCCGTCCAATGACCGTTTGAACCGGTTATTGGACGGGCTTCTTTTTATGTTCAATCTGCTTCGTCGTTCAACATCGCTTCCCTGCGCTGGAATTGGTGTTCGCTGAGTTTTCTGAAGTGGTGCTGCAGATCGGGATCGTCGGTCTTGTCGGCCATCTCCAGCAGCAGGTGGCCGTTGATATCGAGGTCGCAGAGCGTACCAAGTGCAGTTTGGACTTTCTTCATTTCTTTGATGGTGTCCTTGTCCTTCTCGCCCAGGATCGGCGCGAGGTAGGTCGCGGCGTAACGCAGTTTCTTGGCGTTGATGCGCAGGCTGTGGGTCTGTTCATGGTTGGAGAAATCTACCTCTTCCCACTTGCGCATCAGGCGTTTCTTCATTTTTTCGAGTTTCTTGATCGTCGCTTTTTTCTGCTGGGCATCATCCAGTTGGATCGTTTTCAGGAACTGGTCCGTAGCGGCTTCAGCATCGAGGATGCGTTCGGTTAAGGCTCCGCTCGTGATCAGTTCCTGGATACTGTCCTGCTCGCCTTGGCGTTCTTCCATCAGCCAGGTCATGACTTGGCCGTCCTCGGCCAGCATCTCCGGGTACAACCCGCGCAGCTCGCGGCATTCTTCCATCAGCACATCCAGCTCGCGCAGGTAACCGAAGGTAGTGGCGATTTCGCGCCAGTCTTCACCCGCTTCCCGGTAATATTTTTCTTCGCCGTTCGCCTTGTTGAAGTTCAATAAAGCCCGCAGCTGTCGGATTGCCACACGCAGCGCATGCGCCGATTCCGGCTCGACGGGATCCTGCTGATAAGCGGCATAGGCCAGCTGAATGCCTGCCAGCTGGTCTTTGATGATGCTGGCGTATAATGTGTCTTCGCCAACGCATGGGCTGCAATCCGCCGTCCCTTCGTGCTTATCGACCGCACGCATTTTGGCGGCGGCGGCTTCGTGTTTGCGTTTCGCCGATTCGCCCGGCGCCAACAGCCATTCCAGATTGCCGATCGGATCCTCGGTCAAGTCGACAGTAAAGAAGGCTACCGCTCCTTTTTTGAACGGGATCGCCGCCCCGATCAATTCTTTCGTCCAGCTGCTCATATAAGGCTCGTGACCGACAAGCGCCAAATTGAAACCCTCGTCCTCCTGTTTCAATGCATCCATGAAGGCTACGAAATCACCGGTCGCCAAAAATTCCTGTGGTTGGATTTCTTCGACAGCAGTAGCTTCCGCAACCAATTCAGCAGTCTCACGCGCCCGCAGCAACGGGCTTGTCCATATCTTCAAGTTACCGTCCTCGGTCAGTAAGGGTGCGATGTCGGGAAGGAATGCTGTCATTTCCTCCACTCCCGCTTCCGTCAGTTTTCTGTAGAAGTCATCCCCCTCAGGTGTGCGCTCTTCTGCGATTCCGTGCCGAATCAGTATCAATTGTCCTCCCATACTCGTCATCCTCCTTTATTTCGGTGTCCCAAATACGGATTTCACGCCCCGATTTGTAACCGCTCTCTCATCTGATATTATACCATTTTTCGCTAATGTATGTGAAAAAAATCCGCCTCTTTTCAGAAAGAGGCGGATAAATGAAAACTGATTAAATTTGTTGGCATGCACAAATGAGCCTGTTTATTCCGATCGAACTTAAGCGAAGTTAGGCCAACTTCATCCTTTTCCATTTGCCGGACTGGAAACGCATCGCGATCAGGAACCAACGAATGATCTGATCCAGCATAACGGCCAACCAGGCACCGAGGATACCCAGTCCGAGCACCTGCACAAAGAACGTAGCGGCCGCTACCCGGATGATCAATATCCCCAGGAAGGTCGAGATCAGCGGGAAAATCGTATCCCCTGCCCCGCGTAGCGAACCCGCAACAATCAGCTGGTGCGATTGGAAGGGCTGCGTGATGGCCGCCACGCGGATGGCGATCGCGGCATTCCGGATGATTTCCGGATCGCTGGAATAGAAGCCGACGATGTACTCAGCTCCGAAGAAGAAGGCCACTCCTAGGATAGCGCCCCAGAGACTTCCGATTTTCGCGGTCCGCGAAGCATAATTTTCAGCGAGGTTCGCGTCACCCGCTCCCAGCGCCCTCCCGACCAGGGAGGATGCCGCAATCCCGAAAGCCTGCCCCAGTGTGAAAGACAGCGACAGGATATTCATGCCGATGTTGTGGGCGGCAAAGACGACAGTCCCCAAGCCCGAGACGATCTGGATGAAGAGAATCATCCCTGCTCGCAGCGCCACTTGTTCCAGCGCTGAAGGCAGTCCGATTTTCGCCAAACTTTTCATCGTTTTCATCGAAAACTGGAAAGGATGCGCGAAGGAAAAATTGAGTTTGCTCTTTCCGGAACGCAAGTAACGGATCAGCAGGAAGCTGGCGACGAGGTTAGCTCCGACGGTCGATAGTGCGGCGCCTGTGATGCCGAATGCCGGCAATCCGAACAGTCCATAGATCAGCAGAGCATTACCGATGACGTTCAGGAAATTCGCGCGCAGGTTCACACCCATCGGAATCTGCGTTTCGCCGATGCCGCGCAAGGAACCGGAGATGCTGAAATTAAAGGATTGGAACAGGTAGCTGATGCAGATGAGGCGGAAATACAGTCTACCGATTTCGACCGTGTCCGGTTGCGCTCCCATGAAAGTCATGATCTGATCGGAATAGACAAAGGCGGCCAGAGCCAATGGAGCGGAAAGGATCATGCTGATGATCATGACATGCTTCATGACGTTTTCCATCCGATCGTGTTTACCGGCTCCGAAATAGCGTGCGATCAAAGCCGTGCCGCCGACGTTCAGCGCCTGCACCACCGCCAGCCCGAGGAACAGCGGCTGGTTCGTCACCCCAACGGCCGAAACGGCTGCCGCGGCGTAAGCATGGTCCGCGATGTTCCCCAGCATCATCATGTTGATCATCCCGAACAACGAACTCAGGACCAGTTCAATCAGAACCGGCCACGCGATGTTCATGATTTCCTTGTTGATCGGACTTTTCGGCTGCTTTATGTCCGCTTGCTTCTCTTCCCCCATAATTATCCTCCTACGACTCGTTCTCTGATCCGGATACCGAAAAATCGCTTAACTATCCAACTCTCTTTCTCTCAGTATAGCATATTTTTGCGCAACTATTCCGCTCAGGAATTTATGTTCAATAAACTGGCATAAACAGCCTATTCCCTTTCATTCATACATAAATCATGCACACTTCCATAATATAATTACACTATGGCCACACGTCTCCACTGCATGCTGCAGGAAAGAGCGGATAATGCCGCTGCAAAATTAATCCAGTGTCTTATCAATGGTACGGCCGCTCAAAGAGAAACAGATCACGAGATCTTCTGGTCCCAGCAATGCTAAGGCATGGGCTTGAAAATGCGGATCAACGATATGGTTCGCATGCACCCCAACCCGGAGCAACATCTTTTCCAATGAAGCGGCTGACAAGCCACTCGAACCAACTCCGATGATGTATATCGATTTGGCTTTTGTGATGGCCTCGATTGCTTGCTGGACCACTTCCGAATCAAGCAACTGCCGCGTCGATTCCAAAACTTTGATTTGGTTCTCCAAGATCCGGTCGTAAAATTTATGTTCATTATCACCTTCATACTGATGGGTGAATTCCTCTTTGGCGATGGCGATTTTCAAGTCAGAGAAACCATTAAACCCAATCTTTTGGGAGAAGCGGATAAGCGTAGCATCCCCTACCTTCACCGCTTCGGTTACATCCTTCATTGTCTGATACACGGCTTGTTCTTTTTTTCCAACAAGTAATCCGAAATCCGTTTCTCTGATTTCGTCAATACGCGGTATTTTTCTTGGATCAGGTGAGCTAGTCCCATAAAGTCAGTCCCTTTCATCTTTATGCCTCTCATTATACACGAACTTTCAGAAATGCAAATTGCCTGTTTACAAGCATGAAAGCGTATGCTACATTCCGTTTGAGGAGATAAACTCCGAATTAAAATAAATAACGGAGGTAATATCCATGAAGAAGGAAGATTTCATCAAGAAAGTCCGTGGCGGCATCATTGTTTCTTGTCAAGCACAACCAGGAGAACCTTTATACACCGAAGAAGGCGGCATCATGCCTTTGATGGCTCTTGCAGCTGAACAAGCCGGTGCAGTAGGCATTCGCGCTGAATCGGTAAGGGATATTCGCCAGATTCAGGAAAAAATTGATTTACCGATCATCGGGATCATCAAACGTGATTACCCTCCTCAAGCGCCATTCATTACGGCAACCATGAAGGAAATCGATGAATTGGTTGAAACGGGTGTAGAAGTCATTGCATTGGATTGCACCTTGCGGGAACGATATGATGGCAAAACGATCAACGCCTTCATCAAAGAAATTAAGGAGAAATATCCCGATCAATTGTTCATGGCGGATATTGCCACTTTTGAGGAAGGCCTTAACGCTTTCAAGGAAGGCATCGATTTTGTGGGTACGACGCTAAGTGGTTACACGGAGGAAAGCGCCAAACAGGATGGACCGGATATCGCCTTGATGAAAAAACTGGTGGAAGCCGGTGTGGATGTCATCGCCGAAGGCAAAATCCATACGCCTGAACAAGCCAAAACAATCCAGGAATTGGGTGTTGTGGGGATCGTCGTAGGAGGCGCAATCACACGGCCAAAAGAAATAGCTGAACGTTTCATCGACAACTTAAAATAAGGGGTGAAAAACATGTTTAAAAAATTCTCGCAAATCGGAAGAGCCATGATGCTCCCAGTCGCCATTCGGCTGGTTGCAAACTGTCGGGCGTACGCACAGGATGGCGTCGCGAACTGCCGAGAGATCACGCATCTGTCGACTGAACGATTACCGAAAAACGCGAAACACCCGACAGCTTGCCCTTCTGTCGGGCGCCAGCCCAGGACGGTATCTCGAACACCCGAGAGATCACGCATCTGTCTGGTGTTCGATAGTCAAACCCTTATGAATACCCGATCAGACATCAATAAGGTCACACAGACAAAAAAACCACTGACCCGACATGGGGATCAGTGTTTTTTTTGCTGTTAGGTCTTCAATCAGGCTTTGTTGCCTTCCTTGCGTCGTTTTGCGAACTCTGCAGTCGCAGTGAAGAGGACATCTGTCGATGAATTGAGGGCTGTCTCGAATGAATCCTGAAGGACACCGATGATGAAACCGACACCGACTACTTGCATAGCCACATCATTCGGGATGCCGAACAGACTTGCCGCAAGTGGGATCAAAAGCAGGGAACCCCCGGCGACGCCCGATGCCCCGCAAGCGCTGACCGCTGACAGGATGCTGAGGATCAGGGCTGTTCCGAAGTCGATTGGAATTCCAAGCGTGTTGACCGCTGCCAAAGTAAGGACGGAAATCGTCACCGCCGCCCCGGCCATATTGATGGTCGCACCAAGCGGAATGGAAACGGAATACGTGTCCCTGTCCAGCCCCAGGTCCTCACAAAGCGTCATGTTCACGGGAATGTTCGCAGCAGAGCTTCTCGTGAAGAAAGCTGTGATGCCACTTTCCCTCAAGCATCTGAGGACGAGCGGGTACGGATTGGACCGGATATAGACGTAAACGATGAGCGGGTTGATGATCAATGCGATGAACAGCATACAACCGATCAGTACCGCAAGCAGTTTCCCGTAGCCCAAGAGAGCGCCGATTCCGCTTGTCGCGATGGCATCGAAAACGAGTCCCATGATCCCCAGCGGTGCGAAGGCAATGACGATCCTGACCATTTCCGTCAGTGCATCAGAAACATTTGAAAGCATCAGCTTGGTTGAAGCTGCGGCATTCTTCAGCGTAAACCCAAGCATGAGCGCCCATGTCAGGATACCGATGTAATTAGCGTTGTAGAGCGCCTTGATCGGATTATCCACGACATTCAGAAGCAAAGCCTTGAGGACTTCCACCACACCCCCAGGAGCGGCGATATCCTCGACACCGGAGCCCAAGGTCAAAGTCACCGGGAAGAGGAAGCTCATGATTACGGCTACGAGTGCCGCCGAGAAGGTTCCTAAAAGGTAGAGTCCGATGACAGATTTCATGTTCGTCTGTTGGCCTTTTCTGTGCTGCGAAATTGCGGATGCAACCAAGAAAAAGACCAAAATCGGCGCGACCGCTTTTAAAGCGCCGACAAACAGAGTGCCAAAAATCGTGATCGGCTGTGCTGCATCCGGCACGGTTACGGCAAGGATGATACCTATGATAAGTCCGGCGATGATGCGTTTGACAAGGCTCAGACTGTACCAATGATTCATTAGTTTATACAATTCAAATTCCTCCTGATGTATGTAAAAAATTACAATAAAATGAGTACATAGGGTCCCATTTTACCATAATTTAATCTGTTCAGGAAGGACTCATTTTACTGGGTGACTCCCGATTTGTCATAAACAAGCGCGTATTCCGAAGTTTGTGGCTGTTTTTTTGTTATTTTTGCAAAATCTTCTTTTCTGATTGTCCGAAAAGCGTTATAATATCATTTATGGAGAATTACTCAAGTCCGGCTGAAGAGGACGCACTCGAAATGCGTTAGGTGTCGAAAGGCGCGCGGGGGTTCGAATCCCCCATTCTCCTTAAAAAATTTTAATATTGTCCAACAAAAGGCCGGAACTCCCGAATTGGGGTGCCGGCCTTTTGTTTTATCGAAATTGACTTATTTCCCTTTATTTTGTATTGACTTAGAGTCCACTTCAAGTGCTAGTCTGAATACAAAAGCGGATTGGTTCCGTTGCGAAGACTAGAGAAAGAAGATGATCCGATGACCAATACTATGAAATTACTGATTGATGGGATTGCATATACAGTTAAACTGAAGGAAAATTCGGCTATAAAAGCATTTGCTCTGCAAAGCCCCATCGAGCTGACGTTGAAAAGATATGCCGATCAGGAATATTACGCACCGTTGCCGAAGCCACTCCCGATTTCGGGCATGCCCACGACGACCAGCATCCATGCGGGCGAGCTCTATTGTTATGCAGGTTTCGGTGTCTTGTCCATTCCGTTCGAGGATGCGCCGTTGCACCCCTATGAGGATATCATCTCCCACCTTGCGCTGGCGGGCAATACCGTCAGCGCCAAAATAGAAATCATTGTTACTTGAAAGCAATATACCCGCGTTTTAAGATGGAAAGCTATACACCGAAAAAATAACAAAAGCGCACTGATAATCATTACATCTGATTTTCAGTGCGCTTTTTCGTCCTTCCATTCGAAATTGAACAATTGCTCTTATTCTTCTCGAG
>ERZ1023696.133-NODE-133-length-16102-cov-5.915931_pt1 | contig 16102 bp, 14 predicted proteins | sample MGYA00520859_ERZ1023696 | MGnify/ENA primary metagenome ERZ1023696 (study PRJEB33180, sample SAMEA4046002) | wastewater metagenome | place: Denmark | collected 2016-03-13 | study: EMG produced TPA metagenomics assembly of the PRJEB13832 data set (Local...
ATGATCACCGGCCCGGCCAACCTGGCCGCCATGCTCAACAGCCTGCAGATGGGCTTCAAGACGCTGGCGATTGAAAAGCGCTCGTCCGAGGTATGGAGCCTGCTGGGCATGGTCAAGACCGAGTTCGCCAAGTTTGGCGATGTGGTCGAGGCCACCAAAAAATCCATCGACGCCGCCGCCAAGAAGTTTGACGAGGTGGGCGTGCGCACCCGCGCCATTCAGCGCAAGCTGCGCGACGTGCAGGACCTGCCCGCGCCCGACACGGCCGTGCCGCTGGCGCGTGGCCACACCGCGGCGCTCACCGGACTGGATCCCGAGGACGATCTGACCTGAGCCGGCTCCCGGCCCGCCGGATGGCGAAGGGGTCTCAGAGCTTGTAAAAAGCCTTGATCAGGCCCCAGGCTTCCTGCGGGTCATCGGTGTAGTGGAACAGCTCCAGGTCCTTGGCCGAAATGGTGCCTTCTTCCACCATCACGTCAAAGTTGATGAGGCGCTTCCAGTAGTCGGTGCCAAACAGCACGATGGGTACCGGCTTGGCCTTGCGGGTTTGCACCAGCGTGAGCACCTCGAACAGTTCATCAAGGGTGCCAAAGCCGCCGGGGAACACCACCAGCGCCTTGGCGCGCATCATGAAGTGCATCTTGCGCAGGGCAAAGTAGTGGAACTTGAAGCTCAGCGAGGGCGAGATGAAGCGGTTGCCGCTTTGCTCGTGCGGCAGGCCGATGTTCAGGCCCACGTTCAGCGCGCCCGCCTCGTGGGCGCCCCGGTTGGCGGCCTCCATGATGCCGGGGCCGCCGCCCGTGCAGATGTAGATGCGGTCGGCCGGTCGCTGGCGTTCGCTGTGGTCGGCCACCAAGCCGGCAAACTGGCGGGCAAGGTCGTAGTAGCGCGCGTTGCGCACGGCACGGCGCGCGCGCTGCAGCTGTTCTTCGTCGCCGCTGGCCTCGGCTTCGCTGAGCAGGGCGGCCGCCTCGTCGGGCGCCAAAAAGCGTGCGCTGCCATACACCACCACGGTGTTCTCGATGCCTTGCTCGGCCTGGCCCAGGTCGGGCTTGAGCATTTCCAGCTGGAACCGGATGCCGCGCGTTTCACGGCGGAACAAGAACTCGGGGTCGGCAAACGCGAGGCGGTAGGCATCGGCGTGCAGGGGGTTGTCGTTGTTGGCGTGCGCGTGCAGCTCGGCCCAGGCATCGGCCAGGCGGCGTTCGTTGAGTTGGGTGTTGGCTTCCATGGGGATTCCAGACGTCGCGGCGGGGGCCGGACTGAGAGAGTAGGGTTGTGACAGGGGCCAGCCATTGGAGCGGCGGGCCTTGCAGGATTTTAGGGCCAACAGTGCTGTTGCGCTTTACAGACGTGCGTCATAAGCTATTAAAAAGATAGTAACTTATTGCGCTGCAGGTCAAAATGACCGGGAGGCCGGGTGCGCGCCGCGCTGTGGGCTGGCCCACCGGTCAGGGGCGGCTGGCCAGCGCCAGTGCCACCGTCTGCAGGCCCAAGAGGGTCATGAGCAGCGAGCCCCCCAGATGCAGCCCGGTGGTGCCGGCTGCCAGCAGGTAGCGCTGCTGCTGCAGCATGGTCACCACCTCGGCCGAAAAGCTGGAAAACGTGGTCAGCGCCCCCAGAAACCCCGTGACCAGCGCCAGGCGCCAGGCGGGGTCGATCTGCGGCAGGGCCTGGAAAGCCGCCACGCACACGCCGATGAGGTAGCCGCCGAGCAGATTGGCCGCCAGGGTGCCCCAGGGCAGCAGCGCGCCGGGCCCGCTGAGCCACACGCCCAGGCGCCAGCGGGCCAGGGCGCCGAGGCTGGCGCCGATACAGATGGACAGAACATTCAGCATCTCGCCATTGTCCACATCCGGGGCGCGCGCCCAGGGTTCTTGCCTTGGTGACACGGACCCATGGCAGACGCAGGCGCGGGTTTGGTATCGTTCCTTTCGTGTCCATCGTGTGCCATTCAGCGCGGTTTTCTTGCGATGGAGGGCCTCACGCCAACGCATCCTGTGCTCTGATGGACCGATCTTTTTTCTCTGGCTGCGCTGCGCGCTCTAATTGATATAAAAAGTGGCTTTTGCGCATATATGGCAAGCGCTCATAGCTATTAATACGGTAGCAACTCATGACGATTGAACCTTCTTTCTCACCCCGCTGGCAGTTCTGGGTTGACCGGGGCGGCACCTTCACTGACATCGTGGGGCGCCGGCCCGATGGCGGGCTGGTCACGCACAAATTGCTGTCTGAAAACCCTGGGCAGTACCGCGATGCCGCGGTGGCCGGCATTCGCCACCTGCTGGGTCTGAAGCCCGGCGAAGCCGTGGCGCCCGCGCAGGTGGAGTGCGTGAAGATGGGCACCACCGTGGCCACCAATGCGCTGCTGGAGCGCAAGGGCGAGCCCACGCTGCTCATCACCACCAAAGGCTTTCGCGACGCACTGCGCATTGCCTATCAGAACCGCCCGCGCCTGTTTGACCGGCACATCGTGCTGCCCGAGCTGCTTTACAGCCGCGTGATCGAGGCGCAGGAGCGCGTGGGCGCGCACGGCGAGGTGATCGAGCCGCTGGATGAGGAGCACCTCAAAGAGCGCCTGTGGGCCGCCTACGATGCGGGCCTGCGCAGCGTGGCCATCGTGTTCATGCATGGCTGGCGTTACACCGCCCACGAGCAGGCGGCCGCCCGCCTGGCCGAGCAGGCGGGGTTCACGCAGATCAGCACGTCGCACGCCACCAGCCCCATGATGAAGTTCGTGAGCCGGGGCGACACCACGGTGGTGGATGCTTATCTGTCGCCCATCCTGCGCCGCTATGTGGCGCAGGTCGCGGGCGAGATGCCTGGCGTGCCGCTGTTCTTCATGCAGTCCTCGGGCGGGCTGACGGACGCGCACCACTTTCAGGGCAAGGACGCCATCCTCTCGGGCCCGGCGGGCGGCATTGTGGGCATGGCCCGGACTGCGCAGCTGGCGGGGCACGATCGCGTGATCGGCTTCGACATGGGCGGCACCAGCACCGATGTGAGCCACTATGCGGGCGCATTCGAGCGCGAGTTTGAGACACAGGTGGCTGGCGTGCGCATGCGCGCGCCCATGATGGGCATCCACACGGTGGCGGCCGGTGGCGGCTCGGTGCTGGGCTTTGACGGCGCCCGCTTTCGTGTCGGCCCCGAGAGTGCGGGCGCCCATCCCGGCCCCGCCAGCTACCGCCGGGGCGGCCCGCTGGCCGTGACCGATGCGAACGTGATGGTGGGCAAGATCCAGCCGGCGCATTTTCCGCAGGTGTTTGGCCAGGCGGCCAACGAATCGCTGGATGCTGACGTGGTGCGCGCACAGTTTGGTGCGCTTGCCGTGCAGACCGGGCGAGCGCCTGAGGAAGTGGCCCACGGTTTCATCCAGATCGCCGTGCAGCAGATGGCCAATGCCATCAAGAAGATCAGCGTGGCCCGCGGCTACGACGTGACGCGCTACACCCTGCAGTGCTTTGGCGGCGCGGGCGGCCAGCACGCCTGCCTGGTGGCCGACGCACTGGGCATGGCGCAGGTTTTTGTGCACCCGCTGGCGGGCGTGCTGAGCGCCTATGGCATGGGCCTGGCCGATCAGAACGTGATCCGCGAGCAGACCGTGGAATGCACGCTGGCGCCCGAGGCACTGGCGGGCATCGAAGCCACGCTGGATGCGCTGGCCAGCACGGCGCGCGCCGAGCTGCAGCGCCAGCAGGCGGGCGCTGGCGCGGCGGTGGTGCATCGCCGCGTGCATGTGCGCTACGAGGGCACCGATTCGGCCCTGGTCGTGCCGTTTGGCACCCAGGCCGAGATCACCGTCGCATTCGAGAACGCCTACCGCCAGCGTTTTTCGTTTCTCATGCAGGGCAAGGGTCTGGTGGTGGAGGCCGTGTCGGTCGAGGCCGTGTTGCCCGGCGATGCCCCCATGGAGCCGCGCCACGCAGTGCACCCGCCGCGCGAGGTGCCGCGCCGCAGCACCGTGCGCATGTACACCGTGGGCACCAGCGGTGCCCCCGCCTGGCACGATGCCGCACTGGTGGTGCGCGAAGATCTGCGCCCTGGCGACGTGATCCCCGGCCCGGCCATCATTGCCGAGAAGAATGCCACCACGGTGGTCGAACCCGGCTGGCAGGCGCAGCTGACCGACCTTGACCACCTGCTGCTCAACCGCTGTGCGGCGCGCGCCGTGCATTGCGCGGTGGGCACTACGGCCGACCCCGTGCTGCTGGAGCTCTTCAACAACCTCTTCATGAACATCGCCGAGCAGATGGGGCTGCAGCTGCAGAACACGGCGTATTCGGTGAACATCAAGGAGCGCCTCGACTTCAGCTGCGCGCTGTTCGATGCGACGGGCCATCTGATTGCCAACGCGCCGCACATGCCGGTGCACCTGGGCTCCATGGGCGAGAGCATCAAGACGGTGATCCGTGAGAACACCGGCAAGATACAACCGGGTGATGTGTATGTGCTCAACGACCCGTACCACGGGGGCACGCATTTGCCCGACATCACCGTCATCACGCCGGTGTACCTTGCCGACGGCGCGCAGCCCAGCTTTTACGTGGGCAGCCGGGGCCACCACGCCGACGTGGGCGGCATCACGCCGGGCTCGATGCCGCCGTTTTCCACGCGCATCGAGGAAGAGGGCGTGCAGATCCGCAACTTCAAGCTGGTCGAGCGCGGGGTGCTGCGCGAGGCCGAAATGCTGGCCCTGCTCCAAAGCGGTGAATACCCCTCACGCAACCCGCAGCAGAACCTGGCCGACCTGAAAGCGCAGATTGCCGCCAACGAAAAGGGCGTGCAAGAGCTTGGCAAGATGGTGCAGCAGTTCAGCCTGCCCGTGGTGCAGGCCTACATGGGCCATGTGCAGGACAACGCGGAGGAATCGGTGCGCCGCGCCATCACGCGCCTCAAGGACGGCGCATTCACGCTGCCCCTGGACAACGGCGCGCAGATCAGCGTGGCCGTGAAGGTGGATGCGGCCAGCCGCAGCGCCACCATCGACTTCACCGGCACCAGCGCGCAGCAGAGCAACAACTTCAATGCGCCCACGGCGGTGTGTATGGCGGCGGTGCTGTATGTGTTTCGCACGCTGGTTCAGGATGACATCCCGCTGAACGCCGGGTGCCTGAAGCCGCTGAATGTGATCATCCCGCCCGGCTCCATGCTCAACCCGCTTCCACCGGCCGCGGTGGTGGCGGGCAATGTGGAAACCTCCACCTGCATCACCAATGCCTTGCTGGGAGCGCTGGGCGTGATGGCGGCCAGCCAGTGCACCATGAACAACTTCACGTTCGGCAACGCCAGCCACCAGTATTACGAAACCATTTCGGGCGGCAGTGGTGCGGGCGGCGTGTTCGACGATGCGGGGGCCCTGGTGGGCGGCTTTGGCGGCACCAGCGTGGTGCAGACCCACATGACCAATTCGCGCCTGACCGACCCGGAGATCCTGGAGTTCCGTTTTCCGGTGCGGCTGGACAGCTTTGCCATTCGTGCCAACTCGGGCGGTGGCGGCCGCTGGGCGGGGGGCAACGGCGGGGTGCGCCGCATCCGCTTTCTTGCGCCAATGACGGCCAGCATCCTCTCCAACGGCCGCCACCACGGCGCGTTTGGCATGGACGGCGGCAAGGCCGGAGCGCCCGGCGTCAACAAGGTGGTGCGTGCCAATGGCCGCGTGGAGTTGCTCGACCACATCGGCCAGGCCGAAATGCAGCCGGGCGATGTGTTCGAGATCCACACACCCGGTGGCGGAGGTTTTGGCGCTGCCGCAAGCAAAATTTGATGAAATATGCCGCTAGCCCTTGATGGTAAAGCGCTAGCAGCTATAAATTCAGGAGCATTGTGGTGCCGCCTGGTCGCGGCCGCCTGTCACGAATCGCGCTCGATCGAATCGGTGGTGCGGCTCAGGCTCGGGGGCACATCGTTGCCCGCCCGCCGTGCGCGGAACAAGGCGGCGCGCATGAGGAAAATATTGGTCACGGGCACCGTGATGGCTACGAACAGTGCGATCAGCAGGGCGTGCAGCGCCAGGCCTTGCCCCTGCAGCGAGAAGTAAACGATGGTGCCGTGCATGATGCACCAGCAGCCCATGGTGGCAATGATGGACGGCGCGTGCACGCGCTCGAAATAAGTTTTAAGGCGCAGCAACCCCCACGAGCCCAGCAGCGCAATGGTTGCACCTGTCAGCACCATCGCCGCGATGGTGATTTCGGCCCACAGTGGCAGCGCGGCATCGGTCATTCGATCACCTCGCCGCGCAGCAAAAATTTGGCCATGGCCGTCGTACCGACAAAACTGAACAACGCAATCAGCAGCGCCCCCTCGAAATACGCGTTGCTGCCGTAGTGAATGCCCAGCACCAGCGCCAGCAGCATGCCATTGAGGTACATGCAGTCCAGCGCCAGCACACGGTCTTGCGCCGAGGGGCCCTTGAGCAGCCGCACCAGCGCAAGCACCATCGCCAGCACCAGCATGCTCAGGGCAATGGGCAGGGCCCAGGAAAGGATGGGGTAGGTCATTCAAAAATCTCCATCAGCGGGCGCTCGTAACGCTGCTTGACGTGGTCGATCAGGGTTTGCGGATCGTCCACCTCCAGCGCGTGCAGCATGAGCATGGAGCGGTCCAGCGACAGCTCGGCCCAGGCGGTGCCGGGTGTGATGCAGACGATCATGGCCAGCACGGCCAGCGCATTGGGGTCGCGCAGTTCCAGGGGGATGTGCACAAAGGCCGCAGCATGGCGTGGCCGCCCGGGAGCCAGCAGCAGGCGCGCCACGGCCAGGTTGGACGCCACGGTGTCGGCCACCACCGTCAGACCCAGCCGCAGCACCGTGCCGGGGCGGCGAATGCGCACCGGCAGGGGCCGCAGCCCGCGCGTGAGCAGGGGCACCAGCCACGCCACCACCAGTGCCAGCAGCAAATTGCCGGGGCTGAGCGACTGGTTCAGCAACAGCCACAGCACGAACAGCGCGGCCGACAGCAATGGCGCGGGCAGCAGGCGTTTCATGGGGCTTCCTTGGGCAGATGGGCATTGCCTGGCGTGGTCGGGCCGGGGATGGGTTGTGCCTGCATCACGGCGCGGATGTAGGTTCCTGGCGAATGCAGCGCATCGGCCGTGGCCTGCGTGAACTGCATCAGGGGGCCCGCCATCACGGTCAGCGCGACGCACAGTGCCAGCAGCACGGCGATGGGCAGCCCCTCCAGCACACGCAGCTGGGGTGCCACGCGAACGTGGGTGGACCAGAAATGGCGAATGCCGACCCGCGTGAGGGCAATCAGTGCCAGCAGACCGGTGGCAATCATCAGCACAAACAGCGTCCAGCCCGGCGCGCCCGGCTGGGTGCCGGCCGAAGCGGTCAGGCCCAGCGGGTTGAGCAGGGCGCTGAGCATGGCGAACTTGCCCACAAACCCCGACAGCGGTGGCAGACCGGTAATGACCAGCGTGCAGACGATAAAGGCCAAGCCCAGCAGGGCGGCAGCGGCGGGGATGACACGGCCAATCAGCACCTCTTCGTCTTCGTCGAGGTTCAGTCCCTCGGTGGGAACGAGCTCGGCGTTGAGAAAGGGCGCGTTGTCGCTTCGCTCGAACGGGGCGTAGCTGGCACCGTCATTGCGCCAGCGGTCGATCAGGTCAGCCGTCAGGAAAAGGGCGCTGACGGCCAGCGTGGAACTGGGCAGGTAATACAGCAGCCCGGCCGTGAGCAGGTTCTGGCCAAATCCCGCCGCGGCCAGCAGGGTGCCTGAAGAAAGGATGGCGGCAAACCCGGCCAGATGCGTGAGGCGCTGCGAGCCCAGCATCCCCACGGCGCCAAACGCCATGGTGACCATGCCGCCACCAATCAGCCACAGGCTGCCAAACAGTGCGGAGGCGCCGGCTTCGCTGCTGAACAGCAGGGTCCACAGCCGCAAAATCGTGTAGACACCCACCTTGGTCATCAGCGCAAACAGCGCGCCCACGGGCGCCGTGGCGGCACTGTAGGCTGGCACGAGCCAGAAGTTGAGCGGCCACACCGCCGCCTTGATGAGAAAGGCCGTCGCCAGGATGGCGGCGGCGGCGTGCAGCAGGCCACGGTCGGCGGGGGCCACCAGTGGAATGACCTGCGCAAGATCGGCCATGTTCAGCGTGCCGGTGATGCCGTACAGCATCGACACGCCCACCAGAAACAGCGAGGACGCCGCCAGATTGATGGCGATGTAGTGCAACCCCGCCTGCACGCGCTGCCGACCCGATCCATGCAGCAGCAGGCCATAGGATGCCGCCAGCATGATCTCGAAGAACACGAACAGGTTGAACAGGTCGGCCGTGAGAAAAGCGCCCGCCAGGCCCATGAGCTGGAACTGGAACAGCGGGTGGTAGTGCACACCTGCACGGTGCCAGCGGGCCCCCGCAAACACGATGGAGGCCAGCGCAACCACGCTGGTCAGCACCAGCATCATGGCCGACAGGCGGTCCAGGGCCAGCACAATGCCGAACGGCGCCTGCCAGTTGGCCGCCAGGTACACACCCATGCTGCTGGTGGCGCTGGGCTGGTTGGACCACAGCAGCAGGGCCAGCGCCACCAGCAGCCCGAGCGCTGTCGAAAGCACATTGACGACGAGCTTCAGGAGCCGCTGTTCCTCGCGCATCAGCAGCATGAGCGCACCGGTGAGCAGTGGCAGGGCAATGGGGGCGAGCATCAGGTGCGGCATCAGCGCCGAGGCGCCTTGCTCCACCAGTGTGATCAGGCCCTGGCTCATCGGAGCGCCCCGGTGCACAGGGCTGCCGCCAGGGCATGGCGCGGCGCGGGCGGGCAGTGCGAAAGGTGGGGCAGGATGGTGCTCATGGCATTTCCTGCACATCACGCGCGCTGTGGCCGTCCACATGGTCGGTGCCCGACATGCCGCGTGAGGCCAGCAGCACCACGAGGAACAGGGCCGTCATGGCAAACCCGATCACGATGGCGGTGAGCACGAGCGCCTGGGGCATGGGGTCGGCATAGTGCGCCAGGTCGTTGGGCAGGCCAGGCCGTAGCACCGGCTCCTTGTCGATCGCCAGACCCAGGCGGCCCATGCTGAAGATGAACAGGTTGACGGCATACGACAGCAGCGACAGCCCCATGATGACCTGGAAGGTGCGCGGGCGCAGCAGCAGCCACACGCCTGAGCCCGTGAGCACGCCGATGGCGATGACCAGAACGATTTCCATCAGCGGTTGACCTCCGGTGGGGGTGGGTGGGCGCCACCCTCTTGCGCCGCTTCTTCTGCCAGGCGGGCGTGGTAGCGGTGGCCGCGCACCGATTGGTGGGCGATGGCCGTGAGGATGAGCAAGGTGGAGCCCACCACCAGCGTGAATACGCCGATGTCAAAGAACATGGCGCTGGCGACATGGATGTCGCCCAGCAGCGGCAGGCTCAGGTGAAAGGTGTGGCTGGTGAGAAACGGGTAGCCCACCGCGATTGCCCCGAGCCCTGTGGACAGGGCGAACAGCAGTCCGGTGCCGATCCAGCGCCGCGGGAGTAACGGCATGTGGGCCTCTACCCAGTGCGTGCCCGAAATGATGTATTGCAGCAGCAGCGCCACCGAAAGCACCAGGCCCGCCACAAACCCCCCACCGGGCTGGTTGTGCCCGCGCATGAACAGGTAAAACGACACCACGGCTGCAAAGGGCAGCAAAAGCCGCACCAGCACCGCGGGCACCATCAGATAGCCCACGGCGGTGTCGGTGGCGTGGCGTGGGTTGAGCAGGTCGGTCTGCAGATCGGCGGGCATGAAGCGCTGCTGTTCGGGCAGGTCCATGGTTTCGCGCGCGGGGCGAAAGCGCCGCAGCAGTGCATACACCGTGAGGGCCACCACGCCCAGCACCACGATTTCGCCAAAGGTGTCAAAACCACGGAAATCCACCAGCATCACGTTGACCACGTTGGTGCCACCGCCCTGGCTGAGTGCGTTTTCCAGGAAGAACGTGGATGTGCTGTCGGGAAAAGGGCGGCTCATCATGGCAAAGGCCAGCCAAGCCATGCCGCCCCCTGCCGCCAGCGCCAGCGCCATGTCGCGCTGGCGGCGCCACCGGGTGGTGGCCTGCTCGGCGGAGGTGGCAACGCGCAGGGTTTCATCGCGTTTGGGCAGCCAACGCAGGCCCAGCAAAATGAGCACCGTGGTCACGATCTCGACCACCAGCTGAGTCAGCGCCAGGTCGGGTGCCGAAAACCACAAAAACGTGATGCTGGTGCAAAGCCCTGCTCCGCCCGCCAGTGTGAGCGCTGCCAGGCGGTGGTATTTGGCCTGCCAGGCGGCTGCCACGGCGCATACCATGCCCACGCCCCAGAGCAGCACGAACGCGGGCGATAGCGGCAACATGCTTCGTTGGCCCAGTTGCATGCCCTGGCTCCACAGGGGCAGGGCGCCAGCAACCAGCGCTGCGCCAACCAGCCACAGCATCTGCCATTGCAGGCGCTGGGTAGACAGCATGCGCCGCCCATGGCGCCCCATCTGCGTAATGAAAGCCAGCGAACCATCAAACAGGCGCCGCCCCCGGATGTGGCGCATGAGGGGTGGCGCATCCACCCGGCCGGCAGCGCGCAGCGCCCGCAACGCCGTATACATTGCGATCCCGCCGCCCAGGGCCAGCAGGCTCATCACGAAGGGGGTGTTGAAGCCATGCCACACGGCCAAGCTGAAGGCTGGAAGCTCTCCGCCCACCACAGGCCTTGCGGCGGCATCCAAGAATCGGCCCACCGACCAGGCAGGCAGCATGCCCACCACCAGGCACACCAGCACCAGCAACTCCACCGGCACGCGCATCCAGTGCGGCGGTTCGTGCGGTGTGCGCGGCAGGTCGGTGGCTGGCGGGCCAAAGAACACATCGACCGTGAAGCGCAGCGAATACGCCACGCTGAACATGCCCGCCAGGGTGGCGGCAATCGGCAGCATGAAGGCCACCAGCGGTGTGGCATCCAGGAACACTGTCTCGGTGAAGAACATCTCCTTGGACAGGAAACCATTGAGCAGCGGCACGCCCGCCATCGCGGCACTGGCCACCATGGCCAGCGTGGCGGTGACCGGCATCATGGACCGCAGGCCCGACAGACGGCGGATGTCACGCGTGCCGCTTTCATGGTCCACAATGCCGGCGGCCATGAACAGCGACGCCTTGAAGGTGGCGTGGTTCATGATGTGAAAGACCGCCGCCACGGCGGCCAGCGGGCTGTTCAGGCCCAGCAGCAGGGTGATGAGGCCCAGGTGCGAAATGGTCGAGTAGGCGAGTAGCCCCTTCAGGTCGTTGTGGAACATTGCCGCATAGCCACCCACCAGCAGCGTGGCCAGGCCGGTCCCGCCCACCAGCCAGAACCACGGCTCCGTGCCACCCATCACGGGCCACATGCGGGCCAGCAAAAAAACACCGGCCTTGACCATGGTGGCCGAATGCAGATACGCCGACACAGGCGTGGGCGCGGCCATGGCATGTGGCAACCAGAAATGGAACGGAAACTGCGCGCTCTTGGTGAAAGCGCCCAGCAGCAGCAAAACAAGGGCCGTGAGGTACAGCGGGTGATCGCGCACCTGCTGGCCGGCAGCAAGCACATGATCGAGGTCGTAGCTGCCCACAATGTGGCCGATGACCAGCATGCCCCCCAGCAGGCACAGGCCGCCCGTGCCGGTGACGGTGAGCGCCATGCGCGCGCCGCGCCGCGCATCGCGCCGGTGGTGCCAGTAGCCGATCAGCAAGAACGAAAACAGGCTGGTCAGTTCCCAGAAGAACGCCAGCTGAATGATATTGCCCGCCAGCACCACGCCCGCCATCGCACCCATGAAGGCCAGAAAAAACGAGAAGAAGCGCGGCACCGGATCGGCGGGCGACATGTAGTAGCGTGCATACAGCACCACCAGCGTGCCGATGCCCAGCACCAGCATGCAGAACATCCACGCAAAGCCATCCATGCGGATGACCAGGTTCAGGCCCAGTGCGGGCAGCCATTCAATTTCCTGGCGCAGAACACCGCCGTCGGCAATCTGGGGAAAGTAAAGCGCGGTCTGAACAGTGCAGAAAAGCGCAATCAGCCCTGCGACCGTGGACTCGGTGTTACGGGCATTCGCGGGCAGTACCGCCGCAAGGAAGCTGCCGATGAAAGGAAGAAGAATGAGGGTGATCAGGGGCATGCGCCGAAGATTTTACGAAACGACCGGCTGTCGTTCTTGAAAAGACCATGCAGGCCCGGGTTTTGCCTCTTGCACCCTGCCAAGCAGAAAGCCCGCTGCAGCGGGCTTGGCGCGCGCGTGGGGTGCTTATTTTTTAGGAGCGCTCGCGGCGGCTGATGCCGGGGCAGGGAGGGGCGCCTTGAAAGTCCGGCCGTTCACCCGCATGCCCTCGGCCGAAAACTTGCCTGCACTGGTTTCGCCCACGCCGCGCACCCGTTGGATGAAATCGTCCCAGTCCTTGAACGCACCGTGTTTGCGCTCTTCGATGATTTTTCCGGAGAGGCCGGGCCCGATGCCTTTGATGCCGTCCAGTTCTGCGGCCGTGGCCTTGTTCACATCGACCGCTGCAAACGAGGCAGCGGCATACAGCATGACAAGGGTGGTCAGTATTTTTTTCAGCACGGATGAACTCCTGGTAGTTGATGCGACGCGATGAAATCGCCCAGGCATCATAGCGAGGCAACTGCGGCTTTACGTGCGGCCTGCCGGCACCTGCGGGTCAGATCATGAACCCTCTGCGCTCTCAGAGTTCTTCCACCCGGCGGGCGGGGTAGCTGTCCCAAGTCTGGCAGCCCGGGCATTGCCAGAAATGCTGGCGTGCCTCGAAGCCGCAGGCGGCGCAGCGGTAGCGCGTGAGCGGCTTGACGGCGTGGTCCAGCGCCCGCTGGATCTGCGGATGGAACTCTTCGTGCTCGAGTTTTTCTTCTGCCAGCCACTTGGCTGCTGCCACCAGGGATTGCTCTTTGTCCAGATGCCGGACATACCATTGCCGTGCCGTGGCCGCATCGGTGGGGTTCAGTGCCTGTAAGGCCACGATGCCCTCCAGCACATCCAGCGATGGCGCCTGGGCGTAATGCGCTTGCAGCAATGCCTGCATCTCCGGCGCCTGGCCTGCGGCGATGGCGGTTTCCAGCATCAGGGGAGTGGCCAGGGGCACTGCGGCAGGGGCCTGCCGGCTGAGCGCCTGGAGTGTGCCCAGGGCGGCACCACTGTCGCCCATCATGTGCTGCAGCCGGGCAAGGTCGATGCGGGCGCGCGCCGCCTCGGGCGCGGTGGCCACCGCCTGGTTCAGCAAGGCCAGCGCGCCGGGGCGGTCGTTGTTGGCGATGCAGGCTTGCGCCTGCTCGCACAGGTAGTGCGCCTGCCGGGTGCTGAAATCACCTTGATGTGCATCGTGCATCTTGCGGGCAATGCCTGCGGCATGGGGCCAGTCGCGCGAGCGCTCGTAAATGGCCAGCAAGGCAAGGCGGGCCTGGCCCTCAAACGGTGTGCCTTCCAGCTGGCTCAGGGCTGCTTCGGCCCGGTCCAGCAGCCCCGCTTTCAGAAAATCGAGCGCCAGGGCATATTGGGCACGCTCCTGGTCCGCACGGGACAGGTCGCCGCGGGACAAAAGGTGCTCATGCACCCGCACCGCACGGTCGTATTCGCCCCGCCGACGAAACAGGTTGCCCAGCGCAAAGTGCAGTTCGGATGTATCGGGATCGTTCTGTACCGCTTCAATAAAGGCATCGATGGCCTGGTCCTGCTGCTCGTTGAGCAGAAAGTTCAGCCCCTTGAAATAGGCCTTGGGAGCACGGCGGTTTTCCGCACGCAGCTGGCGCAGGTCAAAGCGGGAGGCGAGCCAGCCCAGCACAAAGGCCAGGGGCAGGCCCAGCAAAATCCAGCTGATATCAAATTCCATGGGGTGGCAGCAATTCGGCAGACGATGAGGCAGCCGCTGGAGCGGGCGCGGTGGGCGCGGGCGACAGCTTGGTTGAACTATCGGCGCGGCGCGCTGCCCGGCGGTGCTTCCACCAGCGGGGCACCATGCCCAGTACGCCCACCACCAGGCCGGCAGAAAACGCGGTCAACACCACCAGCACCAAAGGCGCCCGCCACTGCGTGCCAAAGAAAAAATGCACGGTGGCGTCTTGCTGGTTGTTCAGTGCGAACGCAAACAGCGTAAAAAAAATGGCTGCCTTGAGCAGCCACAGGAGGTATTTCATGGAGCTCCCCGGTGGTGGGGAGATTCTAAGAGCTTGGCAGTACGGCCCAGCCGTAGCAGCGCTGTGCGCGGTTCATTCACGGATTTGCATGATTTATGCCGCCAGCCCTTATGTATAAAGCGCTAATAGCTATTAAAATAATAGCAACCGGTCTTCAAAGACTTGTTTCCAGCTCGGCGGTGCGCTGGTCTACCGCCTCGCGAAGTGCCTTGCCCGGTTTGAAATGCGGCACGCGCTTTTCCGGTATGGCCACGGCTTCGCCGCTGCGCGGGTTGCGGCCCATGCGTGGCGGGCGATGGTTGACCGAGAAACTGCCAAAGCCCCGGATCTCGATGCGGTGCCCATGCACCAGGGCATCGCCCACAGCGTCCAGAATGGTCTTGACGGCGAATTCGGCATCGCGGTGCGTGAGCTGACCAAAGCGGGCGGCCAGTTCCTCAACGAGGTCAGAGCGGGTCATGGAGTCTTGGGGCATGGCAGGAGAATCAAAGGCTGAAAGAGAAGCGGGCGCACAAGGCGCCCGCTGTCTGACCGTCTAGGGAGCCTCTGCACGAGTCATCGCGTCGTGTGCATCTGCGGACTCGGGCGGTCTGCGTTGTCGCAAATGCTCGCAATAGCCAGGCTATTGCTGCGCTTTGCGCCTAGCAGGCCACCGCGATCCGCAGCGCACACTTGCCGCTCGATTCGAGCAGATGCTCCCGGGTCAGTGCTTTACTTTTCCGAGTTGTCCAGCTTGGCGCGCAGCAGGGCGCCCAGGCTGGTCGTGCCGGCGCTTTCGCGGCTCGACTGCTGGCTCAGGTTGGCCATGGCGCCTTGTTCGTCGGCCATGTCCTTTTGCTTGATCGACAGCTGGATGTTGCGGGTCTTGCGATCCACATTGACCACCACAGCGGTGACTTCGTCGCCTTCCTTGAGCACGTTGCGGGCATCTTCCACGCGGTCGCGGGAGATTTCCGAAGCGCGCAGGTAGCCCACGATGTCTTCGCCGAGGTCGATTTCAGCGCCACGGGCGTCCACGGTCTTGACCTTGCCGGTCACCGTCTGGCCCTTGTCGTTCACGGTCACAAACGTGGTGAACGGGTCGCCATCCAACTGCTTGATGCCCAGGGAGATGCGCTCGCGGTCCACGTCCACGGCCAGCACGATGGCTTCGACTTCCTGGCCCTTCTTGTAGTTGCGAACAGCGGCTTCGCCGGTTTCGTTCCACGACAGGTCGGACAGGTGCACCAGGCCGTCGATGCCGGCAGCCAGACCCACGAACACGCCGAAGTCGGTGATCGACTTGATAGGACCCTTGACGCGGTCGCCGCGCTTGGTGTCCTGGGCGAATTCTTGCCATGGGTTGGCCTTGCACTGCTTCATGCCCAGGCTGATGCGGCGCTTGTCTTCGTCGATTTCCAGAACCATGACTTCGACTTCGTCGCCCAGCGAAACCAGCTTGGCGGGAGCGATGTTCTTGTTGGTCCAGTCCATTTCAGACACGTGCACCAGGCCTTCGATGCCGGGTTCGAGTTCGACGAACGCGCCGTAGTCGGCAATGTTCGTGATCTTGCCGAACAGGCGGGTCGATTGTGGGTAGCGGCGGTTCACGCCCATCCATGGGTCGTCGCCCATTTGCTTCAGACCCAGCGAGACACGGTTCTTTTCGGTGTCGAACTTCAGGATCTTGGCAGTGATTTCCTGGCCAGCAGTCACCACTTCGGATGGGTGACGCACGCGGCGCCATGCCATGTCGGTGATGTGCAGCAGGCCGTCGATGCCGCCCAGGTCCACGAACGCACCGTATTCGGTGATGTTCTTGACCACGCCTTGAACGATGGAGCCTTCCTTCAGGGTTTCCATCAGCTTGGCGCGCTCTTCGCCCATGGAGGCTTCCACCACAGCGCGGCGGCTCAGCACCACGTTGTTGCGCTTGCGGTCGAGCTTGATGACCTTGAATTCCATGGTCTTGTTTTCGT
>ERZ1023696.135-NODE-135-length-16046-cov-6.604184_pt1 | contig 16046 bp, 15 predicted proteins | sample MGYA00520859_ERZ1023696 | MGnify/ENA primary metagenome ERZ1023696 (study PRJEB33180, sample SAMEA4046002) | wastewater metagenome | place: Denmark | collected 2016-03-13 | study: EMG produced TPA metagenomics assembly of the PRJEB13832 data set (Local...
ATTATGAGCTACTATTCGGCCAATGCGCAAATGAATTTGATATATAACCTTCATTCCCGTGTGAATTATAACGAGGAACGCTAAAAACATTGATATAAAAGGATTTTTCTGGATTTCCCTATTGAATTCTCGCACTTTCCACGTTATAATTATAACGTGGAAAGGCGTGATTTTATGAGTTTAGTATATGTAACCAACAAGAAGAACGGCACTACCTATGTTTACGAATCAACCAACTATTGGGATAAAGAAAAGAAACAGTCGCGCAGCAAGCGTGTCTGCATAGGAAAACTGGACGAAGCTGGGAACCTGGTTCCCTCTAAGCGATTGGCTATGCCGCCGGCATTAGCACCTGCAAAGCAAGGGCCGGTACCATCCACCGTCATGAAACGAAGCTTCTACGGAGCGACCTATCTGTTTGACAAAATCGGAGAACTGCTTGGTGTTACAGCCGATCTAAAAGCTTGCTTTCCTGAAAGCTATAAGCAGATACTCTCGATTGCCTACTTCTTGATTTTGGAAGATCGCAATACGATGCTTCGTTTTCCAAAGTGGGATCGCACCCATTCCCATCCTTACGGCAGCTGTATTCCCTCGCAAAGAAGCAGCGATCTGTTTGCCTCGGTTACGGAAGAAGCTAAAAATCGTTTTTTCAGCCTGCAGGCTAAGCGACGGACGGAGAATGAATATTGGGCTTATGATACTACCAGTGTTTCCTCCTATTCAGAGTCTCTTAAGCAAGTCAAATACGGTATCAACAAGGACCACGATCCGCTTGCGCAGATCAATCTTGCTTTGTTGTTTGGTGAAGAATCTGGCTTACCGTTTTACTACCGCAAGTTAGCAGGCAATATAAGCGATGTCAAAACAGTGAAGCACTTGCTTGCCGATCTAGGCAATCTTGGTTTTAGCAAGGTCAAACTCGTAATGGACCGAGGGTTTTACAGCAAGGAAAATATCGATGCCTTGTACCAAAATCATTTGAAATTTTTGATGGCCACAAAAGTATCCCTGAAATACGTGCAGGAAGAACTGAACAAGGTTCGAGATAACATCCGCACACGCGCTAATTACAATGCCAGCTACCAACTTTACAGCCATACTGCAACGATAGACTGGGAGTATTCACAGAAACGCCCGTACAAAGGCGATGTGATTGAAGGGAAACGGCGGATGTACCTGCATCTTTATTTTAGCGGTGAAAAAGCACTGGAGCACGAGAACCGTTTCAATGCGCTTCTTGATCGGCTCGAAGCAGAACTAGTTTCCGGGAACCGCAAAGCAGAACACGAAAAGCAGTACGCTAAATACTTCGAAATCACTTCAACACCAAAACGCGGGACAAAGGTAACCCCAAAACAAAAAGCCATTACCCAAGCGGAAAAAGACTACGGATTCTTTGCCCTCATCAGCAATGAAATCAAGGATCCCATCGCCGCTTTAGATTTGTACCGTAACAAAGACATCGTTGAGAAAGCCTTTGGAAATCTTAAAGAGCGGTTGAATTTACGGCGCACAGCCGTTTCATCAGAAAGTTCGCTTGAAGGAAAATTATTCGTGCAGTTTATTGCATTGATCTATTTATCGTACATCAAAAAGCAGATGTCCGAAAAAGGGCTGTATAAAAATTATACGATGCAGGAATTACTGGACGAATTGGATGTCATTGAGGCATTTGAAAATCCAGGCAGTGCAGTGCGAGTGGGTGAGATTACGAAGAAGCAGTCGCAATTATATAACACCTTAGGTGTTGTGCCCCCGACCACGTTATAATTTTTTGGGAATCTAGGTTTATTGCCTGCAATTGGGCCTATGCCATCAACAAACAATACACTGAAGATGATTTTCTTTTGTTCGAAAGATGGGTAAATGAATATGTTACCAATTGGGCATCTTGTGACACTTTTTGTAACCACACTGTTGGAACATTTTTGGAAATGTATCCGTTGTATATAGAAAAATTAAAAGATTGGACGAAATCCCCAAATAGATGGCTTAGGCGGGCGTCAGCTGTATCGCTTATCATACCAGCCAAAAAGGGTTTATTTAAAGATGATATATTTGAAATTGCCGACAGCTTATTGTTGGATAAGGATGATTTAGTGCAAAAAGGGTATGGCTGGATGCTGAAGTCTTTATGCACCAAATATGAAGATGAGGTATACCAGTATGTATTAAGCAAGCGGGACACAATGCCTAGAACTGCATTAAGGTATGCTATTGAAAAAATGCCAAAGCCAATGAAGCAAGAGGCCATGAAAAGAGAGAAGAAAAAGTGAGTAAGAGTCAGCATTCTCACTTTCAAAGCTTTTGTAATCTACATTTATGTGCTGCAAAAAGCAGGGGCTTTTTGAGGAGCAGAGTATCATTATAGTTCAGTTGGCGAGTCAATAATTAAGAGGTGAAATCAGATGGATAATCAATTCAATCCGAACAACAAGCTCATTCAACTGCTTCTTCAGGGGATGGGCATGGAAGACAGCGGCAAACCTGAAGAGGCAAGCCTGCTGTTTTCTAAGGCCTGGAGTGAAGCGACAGCCGATTTTGAAAAATTCATTGCAGCTTATTATGTGGCCCGGCATCAAAAAAATGTATCAGACAAATTAAAATGGTTCGAAACCTCTTTGCAGTTTGCGCTAAAAGTGAATGACGAGGCGGTTAAGAGCGCTTTCCCATCGTTGTATTTGAACATCGCGAAATGCTATGAGGCGTTATCCGATCCGGACAAGGCAAAAAAGTATGTTGCATTATCGCATTCGTATAAGTGTACGCCTTCTGATCCAGGTCCTTTTTTTCATGGGACAAGAGCAGATCTGCAGGTCGGCGAGCTGCTGACAGCAAAAGGAGAATCGAATTACAAATCCGGACTTAAAATGAACCACATTTATTTCACGGCTGTGATCAGTGGGGCGGGACTTGCGGCCGCATTGGCGAAAGGTGATGGATCGGAACGGATTTATATTGTGGAGCCGACAGGGGATTTCGAAAATGACCCAAATGTTACAGACAAGAAATTTCCAGGGAATCTGACCCGTTCCTACCGTTCGCAAGCACCTTTAAAGATTGTCGGCGAAGCAACGGAGTGGTTGCGACAGACGCCTGAGGACCTTCGTCGGTGGCAAGAAAAATTGGCCGATAATAAAGGCGAAATCATTAATTGAGTACGCAACTTTTGCCGCGTAAATATGGAGCGTTTTCCGCCATGTCCTGATTTAGGGAGGGCCCCTGATAGTTTTTTGTGGGCAGAAATGTTAAAATCTGATTAGTAGTAAGTGTTTGTGCATGAAAATACGGGAGGGATTTTGGAATGGAAAACGAAAAGAACAAAAAAGATTTACGCATCAACAGCTTCGTTTATGATGGAGTCGTGAAATCACCGAACCGTGCGATGTTGCGTGCGACAGGCATGCATGACGAAGACTTTAAAAAGCCGATGGTAGGGGTAATCAGCACTTGGGCTGAGAACACGCCTTGCAATATACATTTGAACGACTTGGCTGCAATCGCAAAAGACGGCATCAAGAAGCAACGCGGTTGGCCGATCCAGTTTACGACAGTGACCGTTTCAGATGGTATCGCCATGGGTACGCCGGGGATGAACTATTCATTGCCTTCGCGCGATCTGATTGCCGATTCGATCGAAGTTGCGGTGGGCGGCCAGAATCTGGACGCATTCATCAGTATCGGTGGCTGTGACAAGAATATGCCGGGCTCTGTCATCGCGATGGCAAATGCGAATATTCCATCCATTTTTGTTTATGGGGGTACAATCGCACCGGGGCAAGATGAAGATGGCAACGACATCGATCTCGTATCCGTTTTTGAAGCCATCGGAAAGTGGAACAACGGTGAAATGACGGAAGAAGAAGTTCGGGCAATCGAATGCAACGCCTGTCCTGGACCAGGGGCTTGCGGAGGGATGTATACAGCCAACACGATGGCATCGGCAATCGAAACGATGGGGCTGAGTTTGCCGGGATCATCGTCAAATCCTGCAGCAACCGGTGATAAATTGAAGGATGTTTTCGAAGCAGGCGAAGCCATCATCGGCTTGATCGAAAAAAATATCCGACCGCGCGACATCATCACGCGCAAAGCTCTGGAAAATGCCGTAGTGATCACGATGGCATTGGGCGGATCGACGAACGCCATTTTGCATCTGTTGGCGATCGCCCATGCCGCTGAGGTGGACTTTGCGATCGAAGACTTCAATGAAATCCAAAAACGGGTACCGCATTTGGCTGACCTGAAACCTTCGGGAAAATATGTCTTCCAAGATCTATACAATGTCGGCGGGGTGCCTGCCGTTCAAAAATACCTGCTTGACAACGGTTTGCTACACGGCGATTGTTTGACCGTAACCGGAAAGACACTGGCGGAAAATCTTGAAAATGTGGCACCTTTGGCAGAAGGCCAGGACGTGATCATGTCGCTTGAGAATCCGAAACGCAAAGATGGCCCGCTGATTGTCCTGAAAGGCAATCTTGCCCCGGATGGCGCTGTTGTAAAAGTTTCCGGACTGAAGCAACGACGCCATGAAGGACCTGCGAAGGTGTTCAACACCGAAGAAGCAGCCATCGAAGCGACCCTGAACGGGGAAATCGTGGACGGCGATGTGGTGGTTGTCCGCTTTGTCGGGCCGAAGGGTGGACCGGGAATGCCGGAAATGCTCTCCTTATCAAGCATCATTTCAGGAAAAGGCATCAAAGTATGTCTGATTACCGATGGTCGTTTTTCCGGCGGTTCCCACGGTTTCGTGGTGGGACATATCGCACCGGAGGCACAAGACGGTGGACCGATCGCGTTATTGGAAACGGATGATACGGTCATCATCGATCAGGATACGCGTGAGTTGACGATGAAAGTATCTGATGAAGAATTGGCTAAACGACGCGAAAAACTGGTGTTGCCGCCTTTGAAGTCGCGCGGTGTCCTGGGCAAATACGCACACATCGTATCCTCTGCATCGAAAGGTGCCGTAACCGACTTCTTCAACCGCAACCCATTTGAGGAAAAATAAAGGAGGGTGCCGAATAGTGGAAAAGGGCATCATGTATACGGGTCTGGCGAGCCAGTATAAGGAAGAACTGGAAGAAAAACTGATGAACGTTATGGATACCGAAATCGGTCTTGATATCGTCAATCTCGGATTGATTTATGGCATCGATTTAGATGATGAAGGGGTTTGCAACATCCGCCTAACATTCACGGGCGCCGGCTGTTCTTGCTCGGAGCATATTTTGAAGGGGGTCCATGAGCAGCTGGATCCGCTGGGGTTCATCACAGAGGTCAAAATCAAAATCGTCTGGAGTCCGGCCTGGGTGCTGGATCGCATCACCCGCTACGGCCGCATTTCGCTTGGAATCAATCCAGGCAGATAAGCAAAAGGATCGAAACAAAGTGTATCAAAAACACTTTGTTCCGATCCTTTTTTTGAATGAACGCAAGCATGGAAAAAATGAGGAATGAAAGGAGGTATGCTACAATTTAAGTAAGCATATACAACGATCAGAACCAAATGAAGTTGAACAGATTTCCAGGAACAAAAGTGAACACTTTCAAGCACAGCAAAAAATATGCCAGGCAAAGGAGTAAGGGTCATGCTAAAACTTATGAGAAGAGTTCCCGGAGGAACTTTATTGATCCCGATGTTTTTAAGTGCGCTGTTGAACACGGCTTTTCCGGAAGGGCTTTATGTAGGATCGATTAGCCAAGCTTTTTTCTCCGCTCAGGGAACCAACTATATTGTAGGATTTTTATGTTTTGTCTCAGCTATGGGTTTGGATGTTAAAAGCTTGGCTCAAATAATGAAAAAACAAGGCATGTTACTGGTGATCAAATTTATGATAGCGTATGTCTTGGGATTCCTGATGATCAAGTATTTGGGTGGGGGAACGATTCTCGGACTTTCGTCTTTGGCGATCATTGTCGTTCTTACCAGTACAAATCCAGCGTTGTATATGGCTCTGGTTAAAGACTTGTCAGAAAAAGACGATGCATTGGCATTTGGTTTAGCGGGTGTGTTTTGTGTGCCTGCTGTCCCTCTGTTGGTTTATTCCTTATCAAGCGGTACTGATATAGTCTGGACGCCGATTATCTCAGTTGTGATTCCTCTGTTGGCGGGGATGATCATCGGGAATTTGGATCATGAATTCAGAGATTTTTGCTTGCCGGCTATCGGCATCATCATGCCCTTTTTTGGATGGGTTTTAGGAGACAGCATCAATCTGTTTCAGGCGGCAAAAGCTGGGCTGGCGGGGATTATCTTAAGCGTCCTATTTTATATCATCCTCTTGCCGACTTTATATTTTACGGAAACGAAGCTGTTGAAAGCGAATGGACTATCCGCGATTGCGTTGACCTCTGTAGCCGGCGTGTCTTTAGCGGCCCCAAGTGTTATTGCACAAGCCTACCCTGAACTTGAACCGATTGTACCCTTGGTCGTATCTCAAATCGCGATGGCAGTGGTAATCACAAGTGTTCTGACACCGATGATCGCAAATAAAATTGCAAAGAAAAAGAATCTCGTCAAGCATTAGAAAGGGGCAGGAAGCATGAATAAATACTATGAAAGAGCCTATGCGCTGGAAGAGCAACTTGTAAAGGACAGAAGGACACTTCACCAAAACCCAGAAATAGGCATGGAGTTGCCCAATACAAGAGCCTACGTCAGGAACAGATTGGAAGAGATCGGGTTGGAAGTCAAAGAAGTGGGGAAGATGGGGCTGAGTGCCGTCATAGAAGGGGAGAAACCTGGCAAAACGATTCTTCTTCGTGCTGACATGGATGCCCTTCCGATGAAGGAAATGAATGAGCTGGAGTACAAAGCGACGAACAATATGGCGCACACGTGCGGACATGATTTGCACACCGCTATGCTGGTGACTGCTGCACAAATATTGCTTGAAAATAAAGCGGACATTCACGGTAGGGTCAAGCTTATGTTCCAACCAGGCGAGGAGATATTTGCTGGAGCGAAAGATATGATTGAAGCCGGCATTTTAGAAAATCCCAAGCCGGATGTGGCGTTTGCTATGCATACGGGATTAAATCAAGGTGTCGGAAGTTTTGAGTATTATAAGGGACATACAAGCACCTCTTGTGACAATTTTAAGATCACAATTACGGGAAAGGGTGCCCACGGAGCGTATCCACATACTTCCATAGACCCTATCAATGCAGGCGTGATCATTTATCAAGAGTTTGGTGAACTGATCTCAAGAGAAGTGAGTCCGTTGTCTGTAGCTACCTTAACATTCGGAATGTTCTCGGGAGGATCGAACAGCAACATCATTCCTGAAGTTGTAGAGATGCAAGGAACATTACGCACCTACGATGATGAAGTGCGGGAGTATGTAAAAGGGAGAATAACGGATATTCTGGCGGGAATAGAGAAAACGACAAGGGCAAAAATAGACTTTGAAATATTTGCGAGTGTGCCATCTTTATACAATGATCCTGACTTGACCGAAGAAATTGCGGAAATTTTGGAAACCGGGAATCCTGCCTTTAAAGGCTATCCGGATTTGAGGATCATGGCTTCTGAAGATATGGCTGTTGTGTCCAGGCATTTGCCGACAACCTATATCATGCTTAATTGTAAAGTTGAAGGAAATAACTTCTCGCACCATAATCCGGGTGTGTTATTTGATGAAGCGGCTCTTCCGATCGGAGCGGGTTCTTTTGCGACTGTGGGCATCGAATGGTTAAAAAAGCACAGTGACTAACTCAATGTCAGTAACTGAAGGCTAGTGACAAATAAGAGGCAGGAGTAATAATGCTCAGCGTGGTGGCCAAAGCTGTCGAATAGGTGAGGTGGATTCGACAGTTTGACACCAGATTGGATCGAAATTGTCGAATATCTGAGGAACATTCAACAATTTGGCCCCGCAGTCAAAAAAAAGCGAGAATGCATCAGGCATCCTCGCTTTTTTTACAGTTGTCAACTTGCTTAAGTGAATGGCATCGCTTGGTATCAAAAATGAAACAAGCGATCGATAGGTCATGTTTTTTTACCGGAGAACGGGCGCCATCAAAACTTTGCCTGTTCCACGATAGACATTGACCAAACCTTCGCCGGATGCGGCTGAACCCAGAAGCGTCTGGCCTGATCTTGATACTGTAAATTCCAGGCTGCCGGACCAAGCGATCGCCATATTCCCATCAATCTTCAATTCATCATTTTCCAACTCTATTTCTATCAGTTCTTCTCTTGGTACGTACGATTCAAGTGCGACAATCCCGCCGCCAGAAAGACCTAGGTTAAAAAGACCTTCTCCGCCCATCGCAGCAGAAGAGAGGTTGGACTTCATAACTGCTTTGTGGTTCAATTCCGAATCGCAAGCCAAAAATAATCCGTCTTCGATTACAATTGAGCCATTCCAGTCATCGACATCAATCAGCAAAATATGCTTATAGGTCGGTTCCAATACCAGTTTTCCGGTTCCGGTGTATTCAGGCTTAATTGCGGATTCATTCGTGACTTTCCCTCGAAGCGCTTTTCCCAAAAAATCGCCCACGCCTTTAAGCCCGGTTGTAGCACTGACATTCCCGACCATCCACTGCATGGCTCCTGATTGAACGGTGATGTCGGAAAGGCTGACATCGCAGACCAGCTGTCTTCTTCTGACGTTCATTTCAGAAGCATAGTAGGCAGCTTGAGCTGTCAGGTGATCGACACTCAAATCTTTCAAGTATTCCACGACCTTAAATGCGCCCATCTCTTCGACAATTTTCACATCATTGTTATCTTCGAAATTTTTTATTCTGAACATATCCATTTTCCTTCTTTCTTTTGCAGAGGCAATAGCTGTGTCTGGTCAATAAAGGCTTATTCAAATTTGGTGTATCATTGTCTCTCATTATAACACTATTTTAATTATCGACCAATATTTAGATGGAAACGGTAACCGGATGGAAGAAGAACGCTTGTGTTGTCAGCCGTAGAAGCAGAAAAGTCCTGACTCTCAGAGCTAGGACTTGTCATTCATCGGTGCGGATAAAAGGTGAATTGGTGTCACCGGAACGATTTAATATTCCAAAGCTTTCAATTCTTCGATCGTAACGTCTTGCTCGACATAGTTATCAACCATGAATCCACTTAAAATTGAAAACTCTTTGTAAAGAAGATCATACGCCGCCATGTCGGTATTGAAATTCTCTTTGTTCAATTGTTGGATCAGTGCCTTTGTTTTAGCTTGCGTGTCGCTGTCGAGTTCCCAGCTATCCGGTCTCAGGCGGCCAGCTTCATCATACTCGGCGTTTTCGCCATAAACCATATCGCGATAAATGCGGTCGATGTGCATGATCGGTGTTTCGTGGGTGCCTTTTTCGGTCATGACTTTGTAGAGACCGATACAATAAACAGGGAAGAACGGGATGACGGAGCTGGCTTTGGTGGTCACGGCAGTAGCTACCACAATCTGGGCTTTTCCGTTGATGTCAGCCAATAATCCATTGATGGTCTTCGCTTTTTCATCACAATCTGCTTTGGCAAGGCCAAGAGTACCGCCACCGTAGTAAGGACGGTTCAGCTCTGTTCCCAAATAAGAGTAATTGGTCGTCAGAACGCCATCTGCCAATACATCGGCTTCTTTCAATGCTTCCATCCATAATTGCCAGTCTTCGCCGCCCATAACTTTAAGCGTACCAGCGATCTCTTGATCAGTTGCAGGTTCCAGCGTTTCCGTGTAGAAAGCGTGATTTTGCATATTGATGTTCGGACCGACCACTGGCTCACCAAGCGATTTGATTGCGGATGTGTACGTCTCTCCGGTATCGGGATCGGTTCTTCGGCCGCTTGCCAGGCTATAGACGACCAGGTCCACTTTGCCGCCAAACTCGTTCTTGATGTATGCGATGACTTCTTGCTTGCTTTCGTGACTGAAGGCGTCCTGCACAAAGTTTTTGGCGATCAGGCCTTCTTTTTCGGCGGCTTCACGGAACGCGATATTGTTGTACCAGCCGGCTGTGCCGAGATTTCGTTCGTTCTTCGGTCCTTTTTCGAAAGAAACGCCGATCGTGTCCGCTCCCGCGCCGAATGCCAAACTGATCCGGGTCGCCAACCCGTAACTGGATGAAGCACCAATGATCAAGACTTTTTTCGGAGCCTGATACGTACCTTTATTTTTGACGTACTCGATTTGATTCAATACTTCCTGCTTGCATCCAAGCGGGTTTACACCTAGGGCCACATTACCCCGAATATTCTGTTTGAATTCCAACATAGTTGATTTTCCTCCATTAAAATGTCATAAGGATATAATACCAGAAAATGCTACCCAAGAATAAATTATCTGCTGAAATTTTGGGGATAAGTTAGCGACTTGTGTTTAGCAGTTAATCGCAAAAATATTAGAACCACTAAATTTAGTTAGTTAGTGGTTCTAATATTTTACTTACTGAACAAGTCACCCCTCAAGTCACCCCTCAAGTTACCCCTCAAGTTATGCACCAAATTATGTATCAAATTACCCTCAAGTTATACTAAGCAGATATTCCTTCTGTCATAAAAATAGTCATACACTAGCATTTTTGTGTTATCATTAGAGAAAAATATATGATACGAAGAGGGATTAAGTTTGATAAAAGATGAATATTTAGATCAAATAAGATCGGGTAAAGAGTCGATATCTTTAGAGTTTAAAGAAGCGTCTCAAGACATACCTAAAAATGTTTATGACACAGTGTGTTCTTTTTCAAACAGGAATGGTGGAAATATCTATTTAGGTGTAGCTGATGACGGAATGGTAACGGGTGTAAATCCTGAAAAGATATTACAGATGAAAAAAGACTTTGTTACTGCTATTCAGTCGCCGATAAAAATAAACCCGCCTTTATATTTAGACATCAATGAATTTGACCTTGACGAAAAAAAAATTTTACATGTTTTTGTTCCTAGCAGTTCACAAGTGCATAGACATGGCAGTAAAATTTTTGATAGAAACGAAGACGCTGATATTGATATTACGAATAATACAGTTTTAGTTCAACAAACATATATTAGAAAACAATCAGAATATACGGAAAGACAAATATATCCTTTTGTGAATTTAGAGGACTTGCGTGGGGATCTAATTGATAGGGTGAAAAAGGTAGCAATCACTCAAGACGCTAACCATATATGGGCAACTGCGGACCATATCGAGATTTTAAAATCTTTAGGTATGTATAGTAAGGATTATATTAACGGAAGAGAAGGGTTTACTTTAGCGGCAATCATTACTTTTGGAAAAGATGAATTAATTGCCTCCGTTTTACCTTATTTTAGAATAGATGCCTTATTAAGGATTGAAGATGTCGAAAGATATGACGATAGAGAAAATATCCGTACTAATTTAATAGAAAGCTATGAAAGGTTAATGGGATTTGTTAGGAAGCACTTGCCTAGTGCCTTTTATATAGAAGGTGATGTACGTATTAATGTTAGAGATGTCCTCTTTAGAGAACTAATAGTAAATATGTTAGTTCATAGAGAATATTCAAATGCATACGTTTCGAGATTGATAATTGAGAAAGATAGAATTCTAGTTGAAAATGCTAATAAGCCGGTTCATCCAGGGATAATGCAAAAAAACCAGATTGAGCCTTATCCGAAAAATCCAACTATTGCAAAAGTATTTAATATACTTGGCTTAATAGACGAACTAGGCTCAGGTGTAAATAAAATATTCAAATATGCACCTATTATGTTCGGGGAAATACCACTTATTGAAAATAGAGATATATTCAAAGTACATGTACCAAAAAAACAAGATAATGTAGGGAAAACAAACGATGTGAGCGAGGAATTGCCTGTTAAGGTTTCATTGAGTGAAAATCAAAAAATTGTATTAGAAAGTTTGAATACAGCAATGTCTGCAAGAGAACTGATGGAAATTTTGAATTTATCAGATATTAGTCATTTTAGAAGGAATATATTGAATCCATTGCTTTTAGAAGGGCTTATTGTTCGAACGAAGCCTGATAAACCAAAAAGTTCTAAGCAAAAATACATTAAAGCCAATTTTAGGTAAGATGTTGTTAAACAAAAGAAGGAATACACAAAAAAACTGACCTTGCACAAATCACTATCGGAAAATAAAAAAAGCCGGACACCAGCGAAAAATCGCATGGCATCCGGCTTTTTAGGTTTCCAAATTCATCAAGCCTATGGTTTCACCATTCTTTGGGCTCATAATTTAACGCTTGGAATAACTGCACCTTTTCCTTTTTTGACAGGTAGCGCCATTGTCCCACAGGAAGATTGTCCAGCTGGATATTCATGATGCGGATCCTTTGCAATCGGTAAACGTTGTATCCCAATGCCTCGCACATGCGGCGGATTTGACGGTTGAGTCCTTGGGTCAATATGATTTTAAAATCATATTTTGATAGCTGTTCCACTTTGCAAGGCAGGGTGACCGTATCCAATATTTTGACCCCTTCTGACATCTGCTTCAAGAATTCAGGCGTGATCGGGCGGTCTACGGAAACAATGTATTCCTTCTCATGCTGGTTCTCAGAACGTAAGATTTCATTGACGATATCGCCGTCATTCGTTAGCAGGATCAAGCCCTCTGAATCTTTATCGAGGCGCCCGATATGGAAAACCCGGAAAGGGTGGTTGACCAAATCGACAATATTCCCCTTGACGCCTTTTTCGGTCGTGCTCGTGATGCCGACCGGTTTGTTCAAGGCAATGTAGACATTGTTACGGGCTACGAAAAGTTGGTTACCGTTTACGCGAACATCATCCCCCGGCTCGACTTGGCTGCCGATTGTTGCCCGCTTTCCATTGATCGTTACGCGCCCCTCAGTAATCAGTTTGTCGGCCCCTCGTCGGGAGGCTGTGCCTGCCTCACTTATAAATTTATTGATACGCATGTGGACACTTCCTTCATCCAAAGTTTTTTAGATTTTGCGCCTATCGTCAATCGTAATAAACGGCATCCAGGAACAGTCCGTGGGAAGGGACGGTCATGCCGGCCTCACTGCGGATTCCGCTCTTGAAGATGACATCAATGTATTCCGGTTCCATCGTCCCGGCCCCGATTTCAAGGATCGTCCCCATCATGATCCGGACCATGTTGTAGAGGAAGCCTTCCCCTGTGAACGAAAAGTGCAGCAGATTGCCTTCCTGCTGGACTGTGATTTCATTGATGGTCCTGATCGTTGATTTTTTCGATTTCTTGAGTGAAGAGAAGCCGAGGAAGTCATGCTTCCCGACAAGCTTTTGGCAAGCCGCGTTCATCCTGTCCATATCAAGGTGTCCAGGGTAATGGTAGCTGTAATGGCGCTCAAATGCGGAAGGAACGACATTATTCCAGACATGATAGCTGTATGTCTTTCCGGCTGCGTGATAGCGGGCATGGAACCTTTCCGGAACCTCCTCCAGCTCCTTGACGACAATATCGCGCGGGAGATAACGGATCAGATGATCCTGCATCGCCTTCAAATCCATTTTGGATGTCGTTTTGAAATTGGCGACTTGTCCCCTGGCGTGGGTGCCGGCATCCGTCCGGCCCGATCCGATGATTTCGATTTCTTCTCCTGTCATTGCCGACAGGATATTCTCTATTTTACCTTGAATGGTTTTGTCCGAATCCCCGAGCCTTTGCCATCCCAGGTATCTGCCGCCATCATACTCGATCGTCATTTTTATATTTCTCATTTTATCTCCCTTAAACATCGGATTCTGGGCATCGTTACATGCCTTGTACTCCTGTATTATAACGGATATCATGCTGGTTTGGGGTGTTTTCGTTGAATCTTTAGACTTTTCAATCAAATCCAATAGGCTAGGCGGTTTTTCCCGGTCCAATATTTTTGTTCCCTATTATTAACACTGTTACTGTTAACGAACTGAATAGTTTAAACTAAACTCAATGACAGTTATCTTTTTCATTAAATCAATTTTATAGCTGTTCCAAGAATTCAAATATAAGAAAAAAGGAGGTATGCAAGGAGCAAACGTCCATTTTTCAATAGGATGGTACTATCTTCTCCGAATACGCTTTGCATAAAAAAGGAGGTCTCCTTACTGACACGGTATATAATCTGAGCGACACAGGAGACCTGCTGCTTCAGATCACACAGTAATGTGCGCCTTCGACGTAATCTTCAATATACAATCTGGAATTGGATTGTGGTGATCACCTTCTATTCGGCAGCCTAAATTCTGTTTAAAATTTTCCGAGAATCCAGTAAGAAAACCTTGTAAAAGCAAAGCAAGCAACCTGCGAAAAGACATCGCACGTTGCTTGCTTTTCATTCTGATTTACGTTTCTGCGCAAAAATTTCTCCAACAGAAATACCTAAAGTTATCCAAACACCAATGTTTCCTAAACCTATACCCGAAGCGGATTTCCCGCCTAAAGCGTTCAACAAAAGCATTACGAAGAACAAATAGATTATTGACAGTATCTGACCATTTATATTGTCTGTATTTTTGGAACGGCGGAATCGTTTTGATATTATAGATAAAAGATACAAACTTAAGATGATCCATATATTTAACTTTATGGGAATTAAATTAAATAGGAACGAATCAGGAAAATAGTCATTAACCATCAAAAGTGTTAAAGAAATATAAAAAATGAAATCAATGCATTTCCAAAAATTCATAATAGATTACCTCGAATTTGATGTTATTTTCTCTCAATATGAGTAGAGTAATACGTAACATGAGTCGGGTTATTAAAACTTGAACTTGAATGACGGACTATTGTAGAGAAGTATTGCCAAAAGTCGGTGTTTGGTGTATATGTAGCTCTGGAAATCCATTCTGAGGTATAAGTAGGAGCTATATTCCATCCTAAAACTGAAGAAACTATGTAATTTTTAAAAGTTGTGTCTGTATATTTAACAGGTATTTTTGTTCCTACCCAAGCGATAAAAACATCAACTACAAACTGAACACTTTTGTTGGAATTGACTCTGTTCACTGGTCCATATATGATGGATCCTGTGTATGTTCCAGGTTGAACAGGGCCGCGAACTGTGATTTTTGATGTTTTACTTGCTTCAGTTACCTCTTGTTGAATTCTAAGAAAATCGTCTTCCTCTAACGCGATATTAGAAGAAATAACAAGCCCGTCGTATTCGTACTCGTGTACAGTTTCTTCCGGGATAATATTAGCATTTATAATGGTAGTATTCGGACCTCCGGTAATCTCAGTTTTAATGACTTGTGTGTCGTTTTCATCTGCAAATACAGATAAATCTGGAGCGGCAACAATTAGAAGCGTTAGGGTCATTAAGACGCACATAAAGATTTTTCTCATATCTACTTCTCCTATAATATCATATTTTTATATTTAAAATTTTCCATTTACTCCAAGCGTGGAGTATCGTCATTCCGTCCATCGCTCTACAATAGTGGATGAATGACACAAGCCCTGTCCGCACTCGTGACTTTAGCGGATGGGGCTTTTCGTTTCCACCACAGCCAAATATAATTATTAACAAATTAAGAAATGAAAGATTTTTTAGAAAAGAATAAAACAATAGATATTCAAGGAACTATTAAACATGAATTTTTGCATTACATTGGGTGGAAACTTGATAAAGATTTTGACGATGGAGATGAGTGGTTTGAAAATCAACTTGCAAGAAACTTACTTTACAGCAACTATAATATCTTTTTAAATTATGCTCTATTGAGTTAAGTTCAAGTTATTCTTTTAATCTAAAAAATTTTATTCATAATAAGTAAAATTTATAGTTGTATGTATAGGATATAAACCTGTCCAGTAATAGAGAGAAGGCATAACAAGGAGAGTTAACATGAGTAAAAAAACAATTAAAGAATTAGCAGAAGAAATAGGTGTGAGCAAAACAGCAATTTCGAAAAAAGTAACAGAAACACAAAAGAAGAAATGGTTTACGAAAATCGGAAACCAGTTTGTGATAAGCGAAGAAGGTCAAAAAGTTATTAAATCAATGTTTATTTCGGATAAAAAAAACCAATCGCAAACTGATAAGCAAACTAGTTTCCGAAATAACGAAAACCAAGTTTACGACTCATATTTCTATCAAGAACAGCTTTTAGCTAAAGACAAGCAGAT
>ERZ1023696.136-NODE-136-length-15923-cov-7.810901_pt1 | contig 15923 bp, 12 predicted proteins | sample MGYA00520859_ERZ1023696 | MGnify/ENA primary metagenome ERZ1023696 (study PRJEB33180, sample SAMEA4046002) | wastewater metagenome | place: Denmark | collected 2016-03-13 | study: EMG produced TPA metagenomics assembly of the PRJEB13832 data set (Local...
GTAAAGTTGGAGCCAACGACAGAGAACAAAATCAATGTATGCTTCGTTTGCCCCGGGTTTGCCCGGCCATGTCAGCACGCACACCGTTCAGCCCCGCCTCCCGCCCACACACGCCCAACGAGGCCCGCGTGCTGGCCACGCTGATGGAGAAAGCCCGCACGGTGCCCGACAGCTACCCCATGTCGCTCAACGGCCTGCTGACCGGCTGCAACCAGAAAACCAGCCGCGAGCCTGTAATGCAGCTCAGCGATGCCCAAGCGCAAGAGGCGCTCGACGCCCTCAAACTCCTGAGCCTGGCATTCGAAAGCAGCGGCAACCGCACCACGCGGTGGGAGCACAATTTTCAGCGCGGCGTGGGTGTGCCCGAGCAATCGGCCGTGCTGCTGGGCCTGTTGATGCTGCGCGGCCCGCAAACGGCGGGCGAGTTGCGCATCAACGCCGAGCGCTGGTACCGGTTTGCCGACATTTCCTCGGTCGAAGCCTTTCTGGACGAGCTGCAGGAGCGCAGCGCCGAAAAAGGTGGCCCGCTGGTGGTGCAATTGCCCCGCGCGCCGGGTGCACGGGAGCAGCGCTGGGCGCACCTGCTGTGCGGGCCGGTGGATGCCAGCAGCGCCAGCGTGCATGCCACCGGGGGCAGCGCCATGGGCGCGGCCGCCTTGCAGGCGCGGGTGGAGGTGCTGGAGTTTGAGGTGGCCAGCTTGCGCACCACGGTGCAGCGGCTGTGCTCCGAGCTCGGAATTTCCCCTGACTCCACCCCGATGTCGCCACCCGGACAGGAATAAAACGAACGCCCGTGCTACAACCACGCAATCACTAGGAGACGCACCGCATGGATCTCGCATTCACCCCCGAAGAACAGGCCTTTCGCGAAGAAGTTCGCGCATGGGTTCAAAGCAACCTGCCCAAGGAAATTTCCCACAAGGTCCACAACGCCTTGCGCCTGACGCGCGACGACCTGCAAGGCTGGGCCAAGATTCTGGGCAAGAAGGGCTGGCTCGGCTTTGGCTGGCCCAAAGAGTTTGGCGGCCCCGGCTGGACGGCCGTGCAAAAGCACCTGTTTGAAGAAGAGTGCGCCCTGGCTGGCGCACCGCGCATCATTCCGTTTGGCCCCGTCATGGTGGCCCCGGTGATCATGGCCTTTGGCAATCCAGAGCAGCAAAAACGCTTTCTACCCGGCATCGCCAGCGGCGAAGTGTGGTGGAGCCAGGGCTACAGCGAGCCGGGCTCGGGCTCGGACCTGGCCTCGGTCAAGACGCGCGCCGAGCGCGTGGGCGACAAGTACATCGTCAACGGCCAGAAGACCTGGACCACGCTGGGCCAGCACGGCGACTGGATGTTCAACCTGGTGCGCACCAGCACTGAGGGCAAGCCCCAGACCGGCATTTCCTTCCTGCTGCTGGACATGAAATCGCCCGGCGTCACCGTGCGTCCCATCAAGCTGCTCGATGGCGAATGCGAGGTCAACGAAGTGTTCTTCGACAACGTCGAAGTGCCGGCCGAGAACCTCATTGGCGAAGAGAACAAGGGCTGGACCTACGCCAAGCACCTGCTCAGCCACGAGCGCACCAACATCGCCGACGTGAACCGCAGCAAGCGTGAGCTCGAGCGCCTCAAGCGCATCGCCAAAACCGAAGGTGTGTGGGATGACCAGCGTTTCCGTGACCAGATCGCGTTGCTCGAAGTGGACATCGTGGCGCTGGAGATGATGGTGCTGCGCGTGCTCTCGGCCGAAAAATCGGGCAAGAACTCGCTCGACATTGCAGGCCTGCTCAAGATCAAGGGCAGCGAAATCCAGCAGCGTTATGCCGAGCTGATGATGCTGGCCGCAGGCCCCTTTGCCATGCCCTTCATCGAAGAGGCCATGGAGGCTGGCTGGCAGGGTGACGCTACCGCAGGGGCGCTGGGAGGCTTCCCCGGCGGTGTCACCGCCAACGCGCCGCTGGCGTCCACCTACTTCAACCTGCGCAAGACCACCATCTACGGTGGCAGCAACGAAGTGCAAAGAAACATCGTCGCGCAGACTGTGCTCGGCTGAAGCCGACAACAGTCCACGCTTTGCACGACAGGACTGCTCCGCCGTGCCCCCTCCAGGAGGGGGTTTCACCTAGAGCTTCGCTGGTTGTATGAAGAAGGCGCCACGGCGCCACAACCGGCACAAGGAGAGACACATGGATTTCGATTTTTCTGACGACCAGGAACAACTGCGCGACGCCGTGCGCAAGTGGGTGGACAAGGGCTACACCTTTGAGCGCCGCCGTGCCGCTGTGGCCGCCGGTGGCTTTGACCGCGCCGCCTGGAACGAGCTGGCCGAGCTGGGCCTGACCGCTCTGACCGTGCCCGAAGCCCACGACGGCATGGGCCAGGGCCCCATAGACGCCATGGTGGTGGCCGAAGAACTGGGCCGCGGCATCGTGCTGGAGCCCATCGCTCAGGCCTTCATGGCCAGCGCCGTGCTGTCGCACTATGCGCCCGCCGCCGTGCAATCGGCCTGGCTGCCCCGCGTGGCCAGTGGCGAAGCCCTGGTGGTGCTGGCCCAGCAGGAGCGCAAGGCGCGCTACCGCCTTGATATTTGTGAGGCAAAAGCGGCCCCAGCACAATCAGGGTATGCGGTAACAGCTATTAAAAGCATAGTTTCCGCTGGTGACCAGGCCGACGCGTTCATCGTTCCTGCGCAGCTGGACGGCCAGATCGCCCTCTTCCTGGTGGAACGTGCGGCAGCTGGCGTGATCACGCGTGGCTACGTCACCCAGGACGGCAGCCGCGCCGCTGAAGTGCAGCTCGTCAACGCCCCCGCCACGCTCATCACCACCGACGGCCTGGCCGCGCTGGAGCTGGCCGTGGACACCGGCATTGCCGCCACCTGCGCCGAAGCCGTGGGCGTGATGGACAAGACCGTGGCCATCACGGTCGAATACATGAACCAGCGCAAGCAGTTCGGCGTGTTCATCGCCAGCTTCCAGGCCCTGCGCCACCGCGTGGCCGACATGAAGATGCAGCTCGAGCTGGCCCGCTCGATGAGCTACTACGCCAGCCTCAAGCTCGGCGCCCCCGCCCCCGAGCGCCGCGCCGCCATGGCCCGCGCCAAGGTGCAGCTGGGCCAGTCGATGCGCTTTGTGGGCCAACAGGCCGTGCAGTTGCATGGCGGCATCGGCGTGACGGACGAGTACATCGTGAGCCACTATTTCAAGAAGCTCACGCAGCTGGAAGTGGCTTTTGGCGACACGCTGCACCACCTGGGTGAAGTGTCGGCACGCATGCAGGACACGGCGGGGGTGTTTGCCTGAAGCCCTCGGGACGGTCTGCGATCAAGATCACACGGCTGTCTGCTCCCAAAAAGCCGCAGGGTGCTCGCCACCCGGCGGCTTTTTTGCGCCCAGAATGTCGGGTTCGCTTGGGTTGCGGCAGCCTCGCCGTTCTTCGGCGAACCCGTGGCACACAGCCTCTTACACGCTCCAGCAGGCGGGATCGTGAATCCGGGATAATCTCGGGATCAAAGGGAGTTGCCGCATGTCGACTGCGTGGCAACCCACCGTCTCTCTTAAGTCTTTTCCCTTTATTCCTTCATGAGCGCCACCGCCACTGTGTCTGACCCCAACCGCAAGCACCTCGAAGCCGCCCGCACGCTGATCGCCAAGGGCGATCTCAAGCAGGCCGCTCTCACGCTGAACAAGGCACAAAAACAGTTGCCCAATGACCCCCGGGTCTTCATGCTCGCAGGCCTGATGGCAGAGAAGTCCGGCAACATCAACGGCGCGTTCGAAGCCCTGCGCCGCAGTGTGGCGATGGCTCCCGACTGGGGCCCTGGCCTGCTGGAACTGGCCTTGCTGCTCGCCCGCCAGAACCAATTCAAGGAAGCTGTCGAGACCGCCGAAAAAGTGGCTGCCCTGGAGCCTCGCAACCTGCAGGTGCTGGCGGGTGTAGTAGACATCGCCCACCGCGCAGGACACACGGAAATGGCAGTGCAACACCTGCGCCGCGGCCTGGAACTGGTGCCTGGCGACACGATGCTGCGCCGCCTGCTTGCGCGCGATCTGAGCGAGCAGGGAAAACACGAGGAATCCCTGGCGCTGTGGACGGCGCTCGTTGCCGAAAACCCCACAGACCCGCAAGCCCTCGTGGGCCGCGTGCAGGCCTGTATTGCCAGCAACAAGCCGACCGATGCGCTGGCAGACACACAGGCCCTGCTGGCCCTGGCGCCCCAGGATGCCGTCTACCAATATTACGGACAACTGGCCCGGGGCGAGACCCCCGCGCAGCAACCCGCCGAACTCACCCGCCCCCTGTTCGATAGCCTGGCGGAGCTCTACGACATGCACATGGTGCGGGGCCTGAAATACCAGCTACCCAAGCAGATTGCCGAGAAGATCATTGCCCGTTACCCCGACAAGAAACTGAATGTTCTTGATCTGGGCTGCGGCACCGGGCTGCTGGGTGTGTGCCTGGGTCGGCTGGATGGATTCCTGATCGGAGTGGATTTTTCCCACAAGATGATCGAACAGGCTGTCCGCCACAATGTGTACGACCGCTTCCACACCGTCAATCTGCACGATGCACTGCGCAGCACACCCGATGCGCTGTACCAGGTCATCACGGCCCTCGATGTGTTTATTTATGCGGGTGATGTCACCCAAGCCGTTCGGGACGCATTTCGTATCCTCACCCCAGGCGGCCAGTTGATGTTCTCCTGCGAAACGGCCAGTGAAACAGGGCCCGATATGGTGCTACTGCCTGCAGGGCGATATGCCCACAAGCGCAGCCATGTAGAAGCCCTGTGCAAAGCCGCCGGATTTGATCCCATCGAGGTGGAGGATTCTGTGCTGCGCTACGAAAACAAAGCGCCTGTGCATGGTTTTGTGGTGGTGGCCCACAAGCCTGCCTGAGTCTCACGCCCCAACAAAAAAGGCCTGCAGCTATCTCTGCAGGCCTTTTTTGGTTTTTTTGGTCACGCCTAAGTCAGCTGAAAATTCATCGGATACAGGGGCGGCGGCAGGTCTTTCTCGCCCAGCGATTCCCGCAAATTGATTTCGATGGCCCGGCACAGGGTATCGAGAGGCAGGTCGTTGCTTTCGAGGCCGAAGGGTTCCTCGATTTCGTCGCCCAGCGCATCCAGGCCAAAGAAGGTGTAGGCCACGATGCCCACCACAAACGGCGTCATGAAGCCCGTGGTGTCCACCAGTCCAAAGGGTAGCAAAAAGCAGTACATGTAGGCCGTGCGGTGCAGCAGCAGGGTGTACGAAAACGGCACGGGCGTGTTCTTGATGCGCTCGCACGATGCGGCAGATGCGGTCAGGGACGACAGCGTGGCATCCATCGGCACCGCCAGGCAGGGCTCGATCTGCCCCTGGCGCACGCACGCTCCCAGGTCGCGCCCCATGTGCAGCATGAGCGTGCTGGCGGGGTTGAGGCTGCTGCGGGTCTGTTCAAACTCGGCTGCCGTCAGCCAGCGCTGCAGCACCGTGTCATCGCGCTGGTCGCGCAATTGCAGCCGCAGCGCATGCACAAATGCAATCGCACGGTGCACCATGCGTATGCGCACGTCATCGTCGCGCCGCGCAGGGTCCAGAGGCACCGGCAGGTCAATCAAGCCCTGGCACTGGCGCGACAGCGTGCGGGTGCGGTGCACGATCTCGCCCCACAGCTTGCGCGCTTCCCAGTAGCGGTCGTAGGCGGTGGTGTTGCGAAACCCCAGAAAAATCGCCAGCGGCAGGCCAATCAGGGTGAACGGGATGGCGGTGAGCGTGATCTTGAGCGAGAACAGGTTGCCGTGCATCACGGTGACCAGCGTTGCCAGCAAGATATTGAGCAGCAGGGTGAGGCGGATACGTTGCAGCACCGAACCGCGCAGCACCAGAAACAACCGCAGCCCGGAGGGACGCTCACGAACAATCATGCCGAAAAACCAAGGGTAAACCCTTATTTGACCACAACCAGTCTACCGGCAACGAAGGCCGCGCGCCCTGCATAACCAGGCATCGGGCCGCCCCGTCAGGCCAGTAAGCGCGATGATTTGGGCACATGCGCCATCAAAAACTCCATCTGATCGGCCAGGATGCGCCGGTTGCGCAGAATGAAGTCTTCCCACAGGCTGGGCACGTAGGGTGCGTACAGCAGCGGCATGTGCGCCTGCTCGGGCGTGCGCGGGCCCTTGCGGTGGTTGCAGGGGCGGCATGCGGTGACCACGTTCATCCAGTGGTTCTGCCCGTTGCGCGCAAACGGCACGATATGTTCGCGCGTGAGGTCTTCTTCATGAAAATGCCCGCCGCAGTAGGCGCACACATTGCGGTCGCGCGCAAACAGCTTGCTGTTGGTGAGACTGGGCTTGAGATCGAAGGGGTTGATGCCCGGCACGCCGCGGGTGCCGATGATGCTGTTGACGGAAATCACCGATTGCTCGCCCGTGATGGCGTTGTAGCCACCCCGAAAGCGGGCGATCTGCCCACCCGATTCCCAGCGCACCTCTGCGGCAGCGTAGTGAATCACCGCCTGCTCCAACGTGATCCACGATTGGGGCAGCCCTTGGGCTGACAGTTTCAAGACCTTCAAAACACGCCTCCTGGAACAAAAGTACACAAGGATCGGAACGGTGATGTCTCGCGGGCAGCCCTGCGCCGGGCCATCCGTGGGTCACAATATACTCCGTTTTCATGACAAATTGGCGTCTTGCGCTTGATACATCAGCGCAGACTGCTATCAAAACAATATCAAACCGATGAAGATCTTTCGCGGCTTCCACCACCCGGGCATCGCCCGCGCCTGTGCGTTGACCATTGGCAATTTCGACGGCGTGCACCGGGGCCACCAGGCCATGCTGGCCCTGCTGAACAGCGAGGCTGCGCAACGGGGCGTGGAAAGTTGTGTGCTCACGTTCGAGCCCCATCCGCGCGACTATTTCGCGGGCGTGCACCGCAAGCCCGACCTGGCCCCGGCACGCATCGGCACGCTGCGCGACAAGCTCACTGAGCTCAATCGCTGCGGCGTGCAGCAAACCATAGTGCTGCCATTTGATGCGCGACTGGCAGCCCAGTCGCCCCAGGCCTTCATCGACGAGGTGCTTGTGCGCGGCCTGGGCGCCCGCTATGTGCTGGTGGGCGACGATTTCCGTTTTGGCGCCCAGCGGGCGGGCGACTACGCCATGCTTGACGCCGCTGGCCCGGCCCACGGGTTTGATGTGGCGCGCATAAACAGCTACGAAATCTCTGCCCCCCAGGCGCGGCCCGGCAGCAGCGGGCCTGGCCTGCGCGTATCCAGCTCGGCCGTGCGCCAGGCCCTGGCTGCGGGCGACATGCAAGGGGCGGCGCGCCTGCTGGGCCGGCCCTACGCCATCAGCGGCCATGTCGTGCACGGGCGCAAGCTGGGGCGCGCGCTGGGCGCCAGCAGCGTCGCGGCCGGGGATGGCTTTCGCACCCTCAATCTGCGCTTTGCCCACTGGAAGCCCGCCGCCAGCGGCATCTTCGCCGTGCTGGTGCATGGCCTGAGCAATGCCCCGCTGCCGGGCGTGGCGAACCTGGGCGTGCGCCCCTCGCTGGACCCCCATGACGTGAACGGTGGCCGCGTGCTGCTCGAAACCCATTGCCTGACCTGGCCCGCCGATCTGGGGCCTGAAGGGGCGTACGGTAAAATCGTGCGCGTGGAACTGCTGCACAAACTGCACGATGAGCTGAAATACGACGGTCTTGATGCCCTGACGGCGGGCATTGCCAAAGACTGCGCTGATGCACGTGCCTACTTTGCGTCGGCCCACGCCCTCACGCTCACCAGTTTGCACACCGAGACCCGGCGCCAGACCACGCGCGACCGAATTTGAGGTGGCTGCCTGCGCAGCGCCTGCATGCCAAACCCCTCGCTTGTCGTGCCCTCTTCCCGTTTTTGACCCGGGCCAGCCCCGGAATGCCCCGTTTTAAGGCCCATCCATGTCCGACAACGCCAGTCCCGCACCCACCGACTACCGCAGCACGCTGAACCTGCCCGACACGCCCTTCCCGATGCGTGGCGATCTGCCCAAGCGCGAGCCGGGCTGGGTCAAGGAGTGGGAAGACCAGGGCACCTACAAGAAGCTGCGCGATGCGCGCTGCGGCAAGCCCAAGTTCATCCTGCACGACGGCCCGCCCTACGCCAACGGGCAACTGCACATCGGCCACGCGGTGAACAAGATCTTGAAGGACATGATCACCAAGGCGCGCCAGCTCGAAGGCTTTGATGCGCTGTATGTGCCCGGCTGGGATTGCCATGGCCTGCCCATCGAGAACGCCATCGAAAAACTGCACGGCCGCAACCTGCCGCGCGACGAGATGCAGGCCAAGAGCCGGGCGTTTGCCACCGAGCAGATCGCGCAGCAGATGCAGGACTTCAAGCGCCTGGGTGTGCTGGGCGAGTGGGACAACCCCTACAAGACCATGAACTACGCCAACGAGGCGGGCGAGTTGCGCGCCTTGAAGCGCGTGATGGAGCGCGGTTACGTGTACCGCGGCCTCAAGCCCGTGTACTGGTGCTTTGACTGCGGCTCGTCGCTGGCCGAGTTCGAGATCGAGTACCAGGACAAAAAGAGCCAGACACTCGACGTCGCCTTCAAGGCGCACAACCCGGCCCAGCTGGCCGCCGCCTTCGGCCTGCCCGCGCTGACCAAAGACGCCTTCGCCGTCATCTGGACCACCACCGCCTGGACCATCCCCGCCAACCAGGCGCTCAACCTCAACCCCGAGCTGCCCTACGCCCTGGTAGACACCGAGCGCGGCCTGCTGATCGTGGCCGAGACGCTGGTCGAATCCTGCCTGCAGCGCTGGAACCTGCAAGGCCAGGTGCTGGCCGTGGCCCAGGGAGAAAATCTTGCGGGCATCGAGTTTGAGCACCCGCTGCACGATGTGGATGCCGGCTACAAACGCCTTTCACCCGTGTACCTGGCCGAATACGCCACCGCCACCGACGGCACGGGTCTTGTGCACTCGTCGCCCGCCTATGGGGTGGAAGACTTCAACTCGTGTGTGGCGCACGGCATGAAGTACGACGACATCCTGAACCCCGTGCTGGGCAACGGCCGCTACGACGAATCGCTGGCGCTGTTCGGCGGGCTCAATATCTGGAAAGCCTGCCCCATCATCATCGAGGCGCTGCAGGCCGCAGGCCGCCTGCTGGGCACCACCACCATCACGCACAGCTACCCGCACTGCTGGCGCCACAAGACGCCCGTGATCTACCGTGCCGCCGCCCAGTGGTTCGTGCGCATGGACGAGGGCGAAGGCGTTTTCACCACCGACAAGGCCCCCGGCACGCTGCGCCAGACGGCCCTGGCCGCCATCGAGCAGACCCACTTCTACCCCGAGAACGGCAAATCGCGCCTGCGCGACATGATCGCCGGCCGGCCCGACTGGTGCATCTCGCGCCAGCGCAGCTGGGGCGTGCCCCTGCCGTTTTTCCTGCACAAGGATTCGGGCGAGCTGCACCCTCGCACCATGGAAATCATCGACCAGGCGGCTTCAATAGTCGAGCAGGGCGGCATCGAGGCCTGGAGCCGCATGACGGCCGAAGAGGTTCTGGGCGCCGAAGACGCCGTGCACTACACCAAGAGCACCGACATCCTGGAAGTGTGGTTCGACTCGGGCTCGACCTTCTGGCATGTGATGCGCGGCACGCATGGCAGCATGCACCACGACGAGGGCCCCGAGGCCGACCTGTACCTCGAAGGCCACGACCAGCACCGCGGCTGGTTCCACAGCTCGCTGCTGCTGGCCAGCGCCATCTATGGCCGCGCGCCCTACCGCGGGTTGCTCACACATGGCTTCACGGTGGACGGACAGGGCAAGAAGATGAGCAAGTCGGTGGGCAACACCGTCTCGCCCCAAGAGGTGAGCGGCAAGCTGGGCGCCGAAATCATCCGCCTGTGGTGCGCCGCCACCGACTACTCGGGCGACCTGGCCATCGACGACAAGATCCTGGCGCGCGTGGTGGATTCGTACCGCCGCATCCGCAACACGCTGCGCTTTTTGCTGGCCAACGTGAGCGACTTCGACCCCGCCGCGGACGCCGTGCCTTTTGAGCAGATGCTCGAAATCGACCGCTACGCGCTGGTGCGCGCCGCGCAGTTCCAGGAAGACATCCTGGCCCACTACAAGGTGTATGAGTTCCACCCCGTGGTCGCCAAGCTGCAGCTGTATTGCTCGGAAGACCTGGGCGGTTTTTACCTCGACGTGCTCAAGGACCGCCTCTACACCACCGCGCCCAAGAGCCTGGCACGGCGCAGCGCCCAGACCGCGCTGCACCAGATCACGCACGCCATGCTGCGCTGGATGGCACCGTTCCTGAGCTTCACCGCCGAAGAGGCCTGGAAGATCTTTGGCGACTCCGATTCGATCTTCATGGAGACCTTCTCGGCCCTGGGCCAGAGCGACGATGGCCTGCTTGCCAAATGGCGCCGCATCCGCGAGATCCGCGACGCCATCAACAAGGACATTGAGGCGCTGCGTGCTGCCGGGCAGGTGGGGGCCTCGCTGCAGGCCTGCGTCACGCTGACCGTGGCACCGGAAGACCATGCCTTGCTCGCCAGCCTGGGGGACGATCTGAAGTTCGTCTTCATCACATCCACTATTGAATTGATAGCTGGAAGCGCTTTACAGGTAAGCGCAAAGGCCAGTTCTGATGCCAAATGCGAGCGCTGCTGGCATTACAGCGCCGACGTGGGCCACGATGCAGCCCACCCCACCCTGTGCGGCCGCTGCACCAGCAACCTCTTTGGCAGCGGTGAAGACCGCAAGGTGGCCTGATGGCGCGGAGCAACTCCTCGCTCGTGCGCGGCCCAAGCGCTAGTTTGTGGCCCTGGCTGGCTTGGGCGGTCGTCATTCTTTTGGCCGACCAGTTCACCAAGACGCTGATCCTGGGCTACTACCGGCTGGGCGACGCCACCACCATCACCAGCTTTTTCAACATCGTGCGGGCGCACAACACGGGTGCGGCCTTCTCGTTTCTGGCCGACGCGGGCGGCTGGCAGCGCTGGCTGTTCACGGGCATTGGCGTGGTCGCCACGGTGTTCATCGTCTGGCAACTGCGTGCGCACCCGGGGCAAAAGCTGTTTTGCTTTGCGCTGTCGAGCATCCTTGGGGGCGCCGTGGGCAATGTGGTGGACCGGCTGATGCACGGCTATGTGGTGGATTTTCTCGACTTCCACTGGGCGGGTTACCACTTTCCGGCGTTCAACATTGCCGACGCCGGCATTACGGTGGGCGCGGCCTGCCTGATCCTGGACGAGTTGCTGCGCGTGAGAAACGCGCGTTGAGCCAGCAGCACCCACGCCCACCCCATGCGGGCGTGACCAATGCCATCAGGGCCCTCGCGGGTGGGGCGGTGTGCGGGGCTATAGTTGCACGCTTCTTTCCATGAAGCATCTCCTCAATCTTCTTGCTGCCGTGGCCCTGTTGATCTGGGGCACCCATCTGGTGCGCACCGGCATCTTGCGCGTCTTTGGCGCCAACCTGCGCCAGCTGATCTCGCGCAGCGTCAGCACCCGCCTCACGGCCGTGCTTTCGGGCATTGGCGTCACGGCACTGGTGCAGTCCAGCACCGCCACCGCCCTCATTGTTTCTTCGTTCGTCGGCCAGGGCCTGGTGGGCCTGCCGGCCGCGCTGGCCGTGATGCTGGGCGCCGACGTGGGCACCAGCGTGATGGCCGTGGTGTTTGCGATGGACTTGTCCTGGCTCTCGCCCCTGTTCATCTTTATCGGTGTGGTGCTGTTCATCTCGCGCCAGGACACCACCGTGGGGCGCGTGGGCAGGGTGCTGATCGGTCTGGGGCTGATGCTGCTGGCCTTGCGGCTCATCACCGATTCGACCATGGTCCTCATGCAGTCGCCCACCGTGCGCACCCTGCTGGAAGCTCTCACCAGCGATCTGCTGCTGGAGCTCTTCACCGGTGCTGTGCTGGCCGTGGTGTCTTATTCGAGCCTCGCCACGGTGCTACTGACCGCCACGCTGGCGGGTTCTGGCGGCATTCCGGTGGAAGTGGCGCTGGGCCTGGTGCTGGGCGCCAATCTGGGCAGCGGGCTGCTGGCGGTGCTGACCACGCTCAAGTCCAATGTGCAGACACGCCAGGTGCCGCTGGGCAACCTGGTGTTCAAGATCGTGGGCGTGCTCATCATGATGCCGCTGGTCGGCCTGTGGCTGCGCCATGTGCGCCCGTTTGTTCCGGATGCAGCCACGCTGGTGGTGCTGTTCCATCTGGCGTTCAACACCGTGGTGGGCCTGGCGTGCATCGGCCTGACTGGCACGGTGGCGCGCCTGGTGCAGCGCCTGCTGCCGCACGAAGAGGCGCCCACGGCAGGCGCCCGTCCGCAGCACCTGGACCCCTCGGCCCTGGCCACGCCCTCGCTGGCCATTTCGTGCGCCGCCCGCGAGGCGCTGCACCAGGCCGATGTGGTCGAGTCGATGCTGATGGGCATGCACCAGGTTATCCGCACCGATGACCTCAAGCTGGCCCAGGACCTGCGCAAACTCGATGACCAGGTGGACGACCTGTATTCGGCCATCAAGTACTACATGACCAAGATCTCGCGCGAGGCCCTGGACGAGCGCGAGGGCCGGCGCTGGGCCGACATCATCAGCTTCACCATCAACATGGAGCAGATCGGCGACATCATCGAGCGGGTGCTGATCGACATCGAGGACAAGAAGATCAAGAAGGGGCGCCAGTTCTCCGATGCCGGCATGGAAGAGATCAACGAGCTGCATGCGCGGCTGGTGGACAACCTGCGCCTGGCCATGAGCGTCTTCCTGAACGGCAATGTGCGCGATGCCCAGAAACTGCTCGAAGAAAAGGTGCGCTTTCGCGACCTGGAGCATGCCTACTCGGCCACCCACCTGGCGCGCCTGTCCGACAACACGGTGCAGAGCATCGAAACCAGCTCGCTGCACATCGACCTGATCAGCGAACTCAAGCGCATCAATTCGCTGCTGTGCTCGGTGGCCTATCCCATTCTGGAATCGGCCGGCGCCCTGGCGCCCAGCCGGCTGCGCACCTCGGTGCTGTAGCGGGCGTTGGACGGCCGGTGGGCCGTCCCCTGCATCGTCATCGTCAATCAGCCAGGCGCCCCGCCACCAGCCGCACCACGCGGTCGCAGCGGGCGGCCAGCGACTCGTCGTGCGTGACCATCACAAACGCAGTGCCCTGGTCGCGCGCCAGTTGCAGCATGAGGTCGAACACGCCGTCGGCGGTGCTGCGGTCGAGGTTGCCAGTGGGCTCATCGGCCAGCACGCAGGCCGGCCGCGTCACCAGCGCGCGGGCAATCGCCACCCGCTGGCGCTCGCCACCCGAAAGCTCGGCCGGGCGGTGGTGCAGGCGGTCTTTCAAACCCACAGATGTGAGCACGCGCTCGGCCTCGGCACGGCATTGCGCCAACGGCAGGCGGCGAATGCGAAGCGGCATGGCCACATTGTCGAGCGCGCTGAACTCGGGCAACAGGTGGTGGAACTGGTAGATGAAGCCCAGGTGCTGGTTGCGCAACTGGCCCTGGCGTTCGGCCGACAGCGCCGACATCTCCTCGCCCTTGAGGCGCACCGTGCCCGAGGTGGGCGCATCCAGCCCGCCCAGCAGGTGCAGCAAGGTACTCTTGCCCGAGCCCGACGCGCCCACGATGGCCAGTGTTTCGCCCGCGTGGATTTGCAGATCCACGCCATGCAGCACGGTCACATCCAGTCGGCCTTCGGTGAAGCGCTTGGTCAGGCCCTTGGCTTCAAGCACCACGTTATTTTTCAAACTCATCTCCGTTATCCATGGCATGAAACTGGCGCTCGCCAGGCCAGAGCAGCCGCGCAAGGGCCGCCCCGCCGCGCTGGCTGCGTCCCCCTGCCCGCATTGCAAAGCAATGCGAGAGCGGGGGGAAGACGCGAAGCGTCTCAGGGGGGTGTTTCTCATTCATAGCGAAGAGCCTCGGCAGGATTGACACGGCTGGCACGCCAGCTGGGGTACAGGGTGGCCACGAAGGCCAGCACGAGCGAGATGACCGTGATGGGCACGATGTCGCTGCTCTGCGGCTCGCTGGGCATCTTGCTGATGAGGTAAATATCCTGCGGCAAAAAGCTGGCGTTGAGCGCGCGCTCGATGGCGGGCACGATCACATCGATGTTGCTGGCAATGGCCAGGCCCAGCAGCAGGCCGGACATCGTGCCGATCACGCCCACCATGGCGCCCTGCACCACAAAGATGCCCATGATGCTTTTGGGGCTGGCGCCCAGCGTGCGCAGGATGGCGATGTCGGCGCGCTTGTCGGTCACCGTCATCACCAGCGTGCTCACCAGGTTGAACGCGGCCACGGCCACGATCAGCGTGAGGATGATGAACATCATGCGTTTTTCCAGCTGCACGGCGGCAAACCAGGTGCGGTTTTGCTGCGTCCAGTCGCGGATCAGCAGCTGGTCGCTCAGGCTGCCCGCCAGTTGCATGGTTACCTCGCGCGCCTGGTGCAGGTCCTTGAGCTTGAGGCGAATGCCCGTGGGGCCTTCGAGGCGGAAGATGCGCTGCGCATCCTCGTGGTGCAGCAGCACCAGCGCAGAGTCGTATTCGTAATGGCCCGAGTCAAACGTGCCCGCCACCGTCATCTGCTTGAGGCGTGGCACCACGCCAGCGGGCGTCACCTGCCCGGCCGGTGCGATCAGCGTCACGGCGTCGCCTGCACGCACGCCCAGGGCGCGAGCCAGCTCGCCGCCCAGCACCACGCGAAACTCGCCCGGCACCAGCAGCTTGAGCGTCTCTTCGTTGGTGGCGGCCAGGTCGGTCACCGCGCCTTCGAGCGCCGGGTCGATGCCGCGCACCAGCGTGCCCTTCATGTCCTCGCCGCGCGCCAGCAGGGCCTGCGCACCCACAAAGGGTGCAGCGCCGATCACGTTGGGGTTTTGCCGGGCCTCGGCCAGCGTGCGTGCCACATCGGGCAGGGCCGTGCTCTGGGGCGAAAAAATCTCGATGTGCGAGACCACGCTGAGCATGCGGTCGCGCACCTCTTTCTGAAAGCCGTTCATCACACTCAGCACGATGATGAGCGCCGCCACCCCGAGCGCAATGCCCAGCATGGACACGCCCGAGATGAACGAGATGAAGCCGTTGCGCCGCGTGGCGCGGCCCGCGCGCGTGTAGCGCCAGCCCAGGGCCAGTTCGTAGGGAATTTGCATGGTTTGAAAAGAAGGTCTGCGCCCTGCGCGGATGGCAAGCGCCAGACGGAACCAATTGTGGCATCCCGGACAATAGCGGGATGTCGGACACCACCTCTTTGCTCATTCCCTATGCCGCGAGCACGGCCGAGGGTTGCCAGCAAGCCCTCCAGGGCCTGGCCCTGCCCCATCTGGACCGGCTGCTGGCCCGGCTCAGCCCCCACACCGCGCAAACCGATACTGGCGAGGAAACCAGCTTCACCCCCCCGCACGAACGCGCACTGGCACGCGCCCTGGGCCTGCCCTTTGACGACGGCCGCACTCCCTGGGCCGCGTGGCACCGCCACCAGCAGGGCCAGCCCGCACACGGCCAGGCCTGGGCCTTCATCACGCCGTGCCAATGGCATGTGAGCACCGACCACATCACCCTGCGCGACCCGGACAGCCTGGGGCTCGACGAAGCCGCCTCGCGCGTGCTGCTGGCCATCGTGGCGCCCTGGTTTGCCGAGGACGGCATCGCGCTGCACTACGACCAGCCCACGCGCTGGCTGGCCAGCGGCGCGCTGTTTGATGGATTGGCCACCGCCTCGCTGGAGCGTGTGCTGCTGCGCGACGTACGGCCGTGGATGCCTGAACCCCGTGCAGCGCAGGCGGCCCGCACCCTGCACCGCCTGCACAGCGAGATGCAGATGCTGCTTTACACCCACGCATTCAACGACGAACGCGCGGCGCGCGGCCTGCCGGTGGTCAACTCGTTTTGGGTGCATGGCACGGGCTCCCTGCCCGCGCCCGCCCCAACAC
>ERZ1023696.138-NODE-138-length-15791-cov-8.897472_pt1 | contig 15791 bp, 15 predicted proteins | sample MGYA00520859_ERZ1023696 | MGnify/ENA primary metagenome ERZ1023696 (study PRJEB33180, sample SAMEA4046002) | wastewater metagenome | place: Denmark | collected 2016-03-13 | study: EMG produced TPA metagenomics assembly of the PRJEB13832 data set (Local...
ATAGCACTCTATTATTCTTTGTTTCATCATCGCTCTACATCTGAACATCACACTATGAATGTCGTCGGTAGCTTCCGGTGTATATACAAGACAGCTACACCTCAAACTCTTGCCCCGCCTGCAGCCACGAAATGTCATGCGGCTCACCACTGCCCGGGTGCGTGATGGCGTCGAAGCGGCGGACTTGTTCCACAATCAATTGCGTCTCGGACGGCTTGGTGTGGGTGATGTAGATGGGGCACGGCCTGCCGGGGTTGAGCTGGGCCAGTTCTTGCGCCAGGGTATGGGGTGCCAGGTGCTGGCTGCGCTGCGCCAGGGCGCTTTCGTGGTTGCTGAATGCGGTTTCTATGACCAGCATGGCCACGGGCAACTGGTTGATGCGTTGCCAGAAGGCGGGGTTGGGCCCGGTGTCGCCGCTGTAGACCCACCAGCCGCTGCGCCCGCGCACGGCGTAGCCCACGGCGGGCACGGTGTGGATGGCGGGCAGCACCTCGATGTCCAGCCCGGCAAGGCGTAACGTTTGCGCGGTTTCGAGCTCTTTGAAGATCAGGAAAGGCGCTGCGGCACTGGGGATGCGGCTGAAATCCGGCCAGATGACGTTGTTGAAAACATGGGCCTGCAGCGCGGCGATGGTGGCGGGCAGGGCGTGCACTTGCACCGGGGTGCTGCGCAGGGACGACACGGCGTCCAGCATCAGGGGCAGGGCTGCCACATGGTCCAGATGCGAATGCGTGAGCAACACATGGTCGATCTGGCGCATTTCTTCGAGGGTGAGGTCGCCCACGCCGGTGCCTGCGTCGATGAGGACACGCCCTTCGATCAGAAAAGCGGTGGTGCGGCAACCTTGCGCAATGGCACCCGAGCATCCCAACACGCGAACCTTCATGCCACCGCCTTGTCAGGAGTTGAAGCGGGCTATACCGATGCCGCCCGCTGAGACCCCGAAGGGTAACACCCCGAACATCCCTCCCACACGGCAAATACCTGCGGGGAATCAGCCTTGCTCGAACTGCATCTCGGTGCCTGCCAGGGTGATGCAGTCGCCATGCTTGAGGGGCACGGGGGCCTCTCCCATGGGAGTGCCGTTGAGCAGGGGCCTGTCGGGCCCTTCGACGTGCGCCAGCACATGGCCCTGGTGGCGTTTGGTGATGGAGGCCACAGCCACACCGGGCTTGCCGATGGTGGTGACCACTTTCAGCAGCGCCACCTCGCGCCCGGCCGCCGCGCCAGACATCACACGAATGACCGCCGACAACGGCACGGCCGCTTGCGGGGTTGCTGCGGCGGCAGCGCGGGGCGCCACCATGGACGGCGAAACCATGCCGGGCTTGACGAGCATGGTTTTTTCGAAGTTCTCGCCCTCGGCCTCTTGCAGGAAGCGGATCTTGTATTTGCCCACTTCGACTATGTCGCCGTTGCGCAGCTCTTGGCGTGTGACGGCCTTGGCGTTGACATAGGTGCCGTTGGTGCTGCCCACGTCTTCGATTTCCACCCCATCGTCGGTCATGTGGATGACGGCGTGCTCACCGCTGACGGCAAGGTTGTCGATGACGATGTCGTTGTAGGGGCGCCGGCCCAGCGTGGTGCGCTCCTTGGTCAACTCGACCTCTTTGATGACGACGCTGTCGATCGAAACGATCATTCTGGGCATGATCCACTCCTGGTGTGTTGAATTGTTGTGGGGTTGAGCGGCATCATGAAGCCCTGATCAATCGGGACATGAAGCCTCGTTTTTTGCCGCCCGCTGCCGCCGTTTGCACCAGCAGCACACTGATGTTGTCGCGCCCGCCCTGTGCGTTGGCGGTATCGACGAGCAGGTTGGTTTTTTCTTCCAGCGACAGGGATGCGCGCGCCATGTCCGCCACATCGGCGTCGGGCACCATGTCGGTCAGGCCGTCGGAGCACAGGAGGAACAAATCGTTCGGCGCCACCTGGAATTCGTTCACTTCCATTTGCACATGGGGCTCGACCCCCAGGGCACGGGTAACCAGATTGCCATTGGTGGACACGGCGGCTTGCTGGGGGGTCATCAAGCCGGCATCCACTTGTTCCTGCAGCCAGGAATGGTCGCGCGTGATTTGCTGCAACACGCCATCGCGCAGGCGGTAGCAGCGCGAGTCGCCGATGTGCCCCAGAATCAGCCGCTCGCCCCGAAAGACGCCCACAACCAGCGTGGTGCCCATGCCTGCATATTGGGGATTGGAGAGTGAGGCGCCCAGCACGGCGTGGTTGGCGTTTTCCACGCAGATTTCAAGCGCCTTGCGGACATCGGCGCTCTGCGCATTCTGGCCGGCATGTGCGAGCCAGCGCGCCATTTCCGTACGAATGAAGGTGGTGGCCATGGCGCTGGCCACTTCGCCGGCGTTGTAGCCACCCATGCCATCCGCCAGAACGGCAATTTGCGCATCGCGGTCGAAGGCCACGGAGTCTTCGTTGTTGTTGCGCACCCGTCCGCGGTCGGTACGGGCGAAAAATTCGTAGATCATGGAGGTTGCCGCGTGCGTCGTCAGGCAGCCGAACACGGTGGAAGTACCGAGTTCCGGACAGCGGGAAGCTTTATCACGCTTGGCGGGAAAGCTGCCATGTCAGGCCCATTTGCATCGCGACTCGCATCATAGACGAGTGCTTGGCTGGGCAGCACTGGTGCGGTGGCAGGCGTAGCAATGCCTGGCGTCATTGATTGCGATGGGCTTGCATGATCGAAAAACTCTCCACCTCACAGGTTGCTCTGTCCAGAGAACAGCAATTTTTACGCCCGCTCAGAATGCGGCGTTCGGGCCGCATTCGGCACATGTTTTCAGGTCATGGCCACTCAACAACGGCATGCCCCTGACACTGCTGGCGACAGAGAGACATCAGAGTGTCATTTTTGTCACCGCCTTGGCTGCATTGGGCGTCTGGCCGTTGCATCCAACCAAGACAGCCTGGATGCAAAAAGCGCCCGAAACCAGGGTTTCGGGCGCTTCTGTTTTTGACGGTTCCCGCTATCTTGCGGTGGCGCCCACGGCGCCAGTCACTCGCTGGCCGAATTACTTCAGTTGGGCCTTGAGCAGCTTGCCCAGTTCCGAAGGGTTGCGCGTGACGATAAAGCCGCACTCTTCCATGATGGCGAGCTTGGCATCGGCCGTGTCGGCACCGCCGGAGATCAGCGCGCCTGCATGGCCCATGCGCTTGCCGGCCGGGGCGGTCACACCCGCGATGAAGCCGACGATGGGCTTCTTCATGTTGGCCTTGCACCACTGGGCGGCTTCGGCTTCATCGGGGCCGCCGATTTCGCCAATCATGATGACGGCATCGGTGTCGGGGTCATCGTTGAAGGCGCGCATCACGTCGATGTGCTTGAGGCCATTGATGGGGTCGCCACCAATGCCCACGGCGGTCGACTGGCCCAGGCCCACTTCGGTCAGCATGGCCACGGCTTCGTACGTCAGCGTGCCCGAACGGGACACCACGCCGATGCGGCCCTTGCGGTGGATGTGGCCGGGCATGATGCCGATCTTGATTTCGTCGGGCGTGATGATGCCGGGGCAGTTGGGGCCCAGCAGCAGCGTCTTCTTGCCACCGGCGGCTTCCTTGGCCTTCATCTTGTTGCGCACTTCGAGCATGTCGCGCACGGGGATGCCTTCGGTGATGCAAATTGCCATGTCCAGGTCGGCCTCGACGGCTTCCCAGATGGCGGCAGCAGCGCCTGCAGGCGGCACGTAGATCACCGACACGGTAGCGCCAGTCTGCGTGGCGGCTTCCTTGACCGATGCGTAGATCGGGATGTTGAAGATCGACTCGCCGGCCTTCTTGGGGTTCACGCCGGCCACGAAGGCGTTCTTGCCGTTCGCGTATTCCTGGCACTTTTCGGTGTGGAACTGGCCAGTCTTGCCCGTGATGCCCTGGGTGATGACCTTGGTGTCTTTGTTGATGTAGATCGACATGTGCGTGTCCTAGCGTTCTGGTCGGGTCATTACTTGACGGCAGCGACGATCTTCGTCGCGGCTTCGGCCATGGTGTCGGCCGCGATGATGGGCAGGCCGGATTCGGCCAGCAGCTTCTTGCCCAGCTCTTCGTTGGTGCCCTTCATGCGCACCACCAGCGGTACCGACAGGTTCACGGCCTTGCAGGCAGTGATCACGCCGTTGGCGATGGTGTCGCATTTCATGATGCCGCCGAAGATGTTGACCAGAATGCCTTCCACCTTGGGGTTGCTCAGCATGATCTTGAAGGCTTCGGTGACCTTCTCGGCGGTGGCGCCACCGCCCACGTCCAGGAAGTTGGCTGGCTCGCCGCCAAACAGCTTGATGGTGTCCATGGTGGCCATGGCCAGACCAGCGCCATTCACCAGGCAGCCGATGTTGCCATCGAGGCTGATGTAGGCCAGGTCGAACTTGCTGGCTTCGACTTCGGCGGGATCTTCTTCGTCCAGATCGCGGAAGGCCACGATTTCGGGGTGGCGGAACAGCGCGTTGGGGTCAAAGTTGAACTTTGCGTCCAGCGCCATCAGGTTGCCCTTGGAGTCGCAGTTCAGGGGGTTGATTTCCACCAGCGATGCATCGGTTTCCATGTAGCACTTGTAGATCTTGGCGAAGATGTCTACAGCTTGGTCGATGGAAGCGCCGGTCAGGCCGATGGCTGCGGCCACCTTCTTGCTCTGCTCGGCGGTGATGCCGGTCAGGGGGTCGATCATCTCGGTGATGATCTTCTCGGGCGTGGAGTGGGCCACTTCCTCGATGTCCATGCCGCCCTCAGACGAAGCGATCAGGGCCACCTTCTGCGTGGCGCGGTCGGTGACCAGCGACACATACAGCTCGTTCTTGATGTCGGCGCCGTCTTCGATGTAGAGGCGGCGGACCTTCTGGCCTTCGGGGCCGGTCTGGTGCGTCTTGAGCTGCATGCCCAGGATTTCGCCCGCGATGCGCTTGACGTCTTCGATGGTCTTGGCAACCTTCACGCCGCCGCCCTTGCCGCGTCCACCGGCGTGGATCTGGGCCTTGACAACCCACACGGGGCCGCCAAGTTTTTGTGCTGCTTCCACGGCTTCTTGCACCGTGAATGCGGGAATGCCACGCGGAACGGGCACACCAAAATTGCGCAAGATTTCCTTGCCTTGGTATTCGTGAATCTTCATGAGGTCTCTCTCAGGGAAGGGTGGTATTTACCCGTTTACCATGGACAAAGAATGTCTGGCCGCGGGCTGGGGACATGGCAGCCTGTGAATGTATCATGCTGCAATGCACCATCCCTTGTGCCAAGCTTACAGGGGTGGCCAGAACGCGATCCCCCTTGCAGGAGCATTCACATGTCCAGAATCTTTATTGATGGCGAAGCCGGCACCACGGGTCTGCAGATCCGCGAACGCCTGCAGGCCATGCCCCAGATCGAGCTGGTGAGCATTGCGCCCGAGTTGCGCAAGGACCCTGCCGCCAAGCGCGAATTGATTGCGGGCGTGGACCTGGTGGTGCTGTGCCTGCACGACGACGCGGCACGCGAGACCGTGGCCATGGTCGACGACATCGAAAAGACCACTGGCCGCCAAGTCAAGGTGATTGACGCCAGCACCGCGCACCGCACGGCGCCCGGCTGGGTGTTTGGTTTTCCCGAGCTGGCCGCAGGGCAGGCGCAGGCCGTGCGTGAGGCGCTGCGCGTCTCCAACCCCGGCTGCTACGCCACCGGCGCGATTGCCCTGCTGCGACCGCTGGTGGATGCAGGCCTGGTGCCCAAGGATTTTCCGCTCGCGCTGCCTTCGGTCAGTGGCTATTCGGGCGGCGGCCGCACCATGATCGAGGCTTATGAGCAAGGCCAGGCCGCACCGTTTGAGCTGTATGCACTGGGCCTGTCGCACAAGCACCTGCCCGAGATCCTGAAATACACCGGGCTCACACGCCGGCCCATTTTTGTTCCCGCCGTCGGCAATTTCCGCCAGGGCATGCTGGTGCAATTGCCCTTGCACCTTGATCTGTTGCCGGGCCAGCCCAAGGCGGCCGATCTGCACGACGCGCTGGCATCGCACTACGCCCAGAGCAACACGCCCGCGCAGTGGGTAAGCGTGCTGCCGCCCACCGAAGACGGCAAGTTGGAGCCCACCGCGCTCAACGACACCAACAAGCTGGAGTTGCGGGTGTTCGCCAACGAAACCTACCGCCACGCCGTGCTGGTGGCGCGCCTGGATAACCTGGGCAAGGGCGCCAGCGGTGCGGCAGTGCAAAACCTGCAGTTGATGCTGGGTTTGTGAATGGGCAGGCCCTGCGACAGCGGGGCCTGACGCAGCCGACTGGCTTGGCTGGCAGTTGAAATGCTTCGTATTTGATAGCTTGTTGCGCTCATGGATAAAGGGCTGAGGGCCTTTTTTATCCAAAATTACCGGCAATCCAGTTCCCTGGCAGTGGCCCCATCTTTCACGTGGGCTCGTCGTCGGGGCTGCCGTCGCGCACCACACGGCGCACCACGTCGCCCGAGAACCCGCGTGCGGCCAGAAAGCGCATTTGCCGCGCTCGCTCTTGTGCATCGGTGGCCACACTGCCAAAGCGCTGGCGCCACACGGCCTGGGCACGCTCGTGCTCGGTGGCGCGCAGGCGCTCGGCCGTGGCGCGCACCAGATCATCATCGAGCCCCTTGCTGCGCAGCTCCTGCACCAGGCGCTGCGTGCCCAGGCGCCCAGCGCGGCGGTGCACCAGCGATTCGGCCACGCGGTTGGCGTTGATGAAATCCTTGGCCTGCAGGTCGTCCAGCACGGCGTTGAGGTCGTCGCCCTCCTGCACGTGCCGCGCCAGCTTGGTCGCCAGCTCGGTGCGCGAATGTTCGCGCTGGGACAGCAGCCGCAGCGCGCGGCCCTTGAGGGAGAGGGTGCCAAAGGCCATGGCGATATTGTTGCTATACTATTAATAGCTGCTCGCGCTTATTGGGTAAGCGCCAGCAGCCTATTTGACCTCAAAATAAAGTAGCCGATGCGCCTTGCATGAAAGGCGCCCGCTGCCGCTCTTGCTACCGCTCTTACTTGTCTTCCTTCTCACCCTTCTCGGCCTTGGCTGGCTTGGCGGCAGGGGCGGCTTCCAGGGCGGCAGGCAGCAGGGCGATGCCCAGGCTTTCGCGCACCTTGTTTTCGATCTCGCGGGCGAGGTCGGGGTTCTCGCGCAGGAACTCGCGGGCGTTGTCGCGGCCCTGGCCGATTTTCTCGCCGTTGTAGGCATACCAGGCACCGGCTTTTTCAACGATCTTGGCGTTCACGCCCATGTCGATGATCTCGCCTTCGCGGCTGATGCCCTCGCCAAACAGGATGTCGAACTCGGCCGTCTTGAACGGGGGCGACACCTTGTTCTTGACCACCTTGACCTTGGTTTCGTTGCCGATGGCTTCGTCACCCTTCTTGATGGTGCCGGTGCGGCGAATGTCCAGGCGCACCGAGGCGTAGAACTTGAGCGCATTGCCGCCGGTGGTCGTCTCGGGGCTGCCGAACATCACGCCAATCTTCATGCGGATCTGGTTGATGAAGATGACCATGCAGTTGGTCTTTTTGATGGTGGAGGTGAGCTTGCGCAGCGCCTGGCTCATCAGGCGGGCCTGCAGGCCGGGCAGGCTGTCGCCCATTTCGCCTTCGATTTCGGCCTTGGGGGTGAGGGCGGCCACCGAGTCGATGACGATCAGGTCCACGGCGCCCGAGCGCACCAGGCTGTCCACGATTTCGAGCGCCTGCTCGCCGGTGTCTGGCTGGCTGATGAGCAGGTCGGAGAGCTGCACGCCGAGTTTCTGGGCGTATTGCACATCCAGGGCGTGCTCGGCATCGACAAATGCGCAGGTGCCGCCCTGCTTTTGCATCTCGGCAATCACCTGCAGCGTGAGCGTGGTCTTGCCCGACGATTCCGGGCCATAGATTTCGACCACCCGGCCACGCGGCAGGCCGCCCACGCCCAGGGCGACATCCAGGCCCAGCGAACCGGTGGAGACGACCTGGATGTCCTCGATCACCTCGCCTTCGCCCAGGCGCATGATGGTGCCCTTGCCAAACTGCTTCTCGATCTGGGCGAGCGCGGCGGCCAGGGCCTTGGCCTTTTCGGTGTTCACTGGCAATGCGGGGTTGGTGCCTTTGACTGCGACGTCCATGAGAAACTCCTTGAAAAACAACAGGTTGGATGCTGGCATCGCTCTGCGGTTAATCACAGGCTGGATGCTTGAACAGTAGTTTATGCGAGCAATGGAATCGGGATAAAGCAATTTTTAGTCAGTTTGCCTGACAATGTGGCATGGATGATTTTTCACCCGCGACCCTCTCCATCACGCCCCCCATCCCGGCCGTTTCGGCGCCCGACGACCGCTGGCGCCAGACCCACCTGGGCCGCCTGATGGGCAGTGCGCTGCGCCGCTTCGATGCCCGGGTGCTGCAGCTCATGGCGCGCAATGTCGAGGTGCCGCTGGCGCTGTCCAACCTGGCGGCGCGCGATCAGGTCACGGCAGCCCATGTGCACATCACCCGGCACTTGGCATTGCAGGGCGACCGGCTGACCGACCTGGCCCAGCGCGCGGGCATGACCAAGCAGGCCATGGCCAACCTGGTGGACCAGTGCGAGGCCTGGGGCCTGGTCACGCGCGCGGCCGACCCGCTGGATGCGCGCGCGCGGCGCGTGTGCTTTACGCCCACGGGCCTGGCCTGGCTGCAGGCGTTTCGCGACGCCGTGGCGCAGGCAGAAGCAGAGTTTCGTGAAGAGGTGGGGCAGGACGTGGCCACGGTGGTGGCCATTGGGCTGGAGGCCTATGCCGGGGCAGCGGGTGGTTGAAGCGCCGCTGCTGCGTCCATAGCGTCCACGGGCTCCGCGCAGGCCAGCACCCATTGCCGAAAACACTGCAGCGCATGCAGCTGCATGCGCCCTTCGGGGTAGCAAAGCCAGTAGCCCACATCGCTCTGGTAGCCGCCGCGCCGGGCGGCATCGGCCAGGGGCTCGCGCACCACGCCTGCGGCGATCTCGTCCTGCACCAGGCAGCGCGGCACCAGCGCCAGGCCCATGCCCGCCATCACGGCACGGATCATGGTCTGGAACTGGTCGAACTGCGGGCCGGCCAACGGGTCGATGCTGCCCTGCACGCCGTGCGTTTCGCTCCAACGCAGCCAAGCCTCTGGCACGGTCACATGGCGCAGCAACGTGTGGCGCGCCACGTCGTGCGGGGTGTGAATGGGCCAGTCGGCCACCTTGGCACGCGGGGCGATCAGCGCCACATCGTTGCCCGTGATGTAGTGGGCGTGGGCACCAGGCCAGTGGCCGTCACCGAAGAGGATGGCGCAGTCGAGCTCGGGCCGCTCGAAGTTGTAGCTGTGCACATACGGCACGAAATGCAGCGTGACCTGCGGGTGCTGCAGCTGGAACTGCGGCAGCCGTGGAATGAGCCATTTGGCGCCAAAGGTGGGCAGGCTCGACAGGTGCAGTGCGCCGCCGCCGTCGTCGCTGGTGATGAGCTCCAGTGTGGCGGCTTCCAGTTGCAGCAGCACGGCCTGCACGGCTTTTTCGTAGCGCTCCCCGGCAGGGGTGAGCGCCAGGCGCTTGCGGGTGCGCTCGAACAGCGGTACGGCCACCCAGGTTTCCAGGTCCTTGATCTGCTTGCTCACGGCGCTTTGCGTGAGGTGCAGCGCTTCGGCAGCGCGTGAAACACCGCCGAATCGCGCGACGGTGGAGAACGCGCGCAGCAGATGCAGTGGAGGGGCCAGGCGGCGCAGCGACATGGTAGGGTGTACTCAAAACATTCCGAATTGGAATGTTATCAGGCATATCCATTGCTTGGTATACGGCGTTCCTTTCGATAACCTCAGTGCATTCCACAGGAGAACCACTCTATGCAACGCCGTCAACTGCTTGCCTCATTGGCTGCTGTGTCTTTCGTGCCTGGAATGTCTTTTGCCCAGGAAGGCAAGCCATTGCGCATGATCGTGCCTTTCCCGCCGGGGGGCGCTACCGACATCACGGCGCGCACGCTGCAAGACGCTTTGGCCCGCATCCTCAAGCAGCCCGTGGTGCTGGAAAACCGCGGCGGCGCGGGTGGCTCCATCGGCATGGCCGAAGTGGCCCGCGCCCCGGCAGACGGCCTGACCATTGGCGTGGCCACGCTGTCCACCCACGGGGTCAACCCCGCCGTGTACAGCAAACTGCCCTACCACCCCACCAAGGATTTCGTGGGCGTGACCGAGATCGTCAAAGCGCCGGGCGTCATCGTGGTCAACCCCAAGGCACTGCCGGTCAAGGACTTTGCCGACCTGGTGAAATACCTCAAGGCCAACCCCGGCAAGGTGTCGTATGCCACGCCGGGCAACGGCACCATCGGCCACATGTGGGGCGAGCTGTTCAAGAGCAGCACCGGCACCTCGATGGTGCACATCCCCTACCGTGGTGCAGGCCCGGCCATCAACGATGTGCTGGCGGGACAGGTGGCGGTGTACTTTGACCAGGTGGCTTCGTCACTGCCGCACATCAATTCTGGCAAGGTCAAGGCGCTGGCCGTTTCGTGGCCCCAGCGGCTGGACGTGCTGCCCGATGTGCCCACCTATGGCGAACTGGGCCATGCTGCCAACAACGATCCGTCGTGGTTTGGCCTGGTCGCACCTGCCGGCACGCCGGCTGCGGCGGTGGATCGCATCCAGCAAGCCGTGGCCCAGGCCCTGCAGGAACCCGACGTGCGCGAGCGGCTGGCCAGGCAAGGCTTGTACCCCTCGGGAACGACGCCCAAGGCATTCACAACCCAAATCGCCCGCGAAATCGACAAGATGAAAGGCGTGGCGGCATTCGCCAAGGTCAGCCTCGACTGATTTCAGCAGCGGGCCTGCGGGCCCGACGGCCACAACCAGAAAGACTCAGGGATAACCACAGGGTCTTTCGGGTCTGGGCGGCTAGGCCGGCCGCCCCAAATTGCGCACACTTTGCCTATGCATGCAGCCTTGAAACTGATCAACCACCGCTTTCAACAACCTGATCCCGGTGCCACCGGCACGCCCGGCGTTGCCGCGCCCCCCGTCAGCATGGTGTCGCAACAGCCCGGCACCACCCCGCTGGTGCTGGACTCGCCGCACAGCGGCACGTTCTACCCACACGATTTTGGCGCGGTCTGCGATCTGCCCACGCTGCGCCGTGCGGAAGACACCCACGTCGAAAAGATCTACGCCTTTGCCCCCGCATTGGGCGTGGCCTGGGTCGAGGCGCATTTCCCGCGCATCTACCTCGATGCCAACCGCGACACCACCGAGCTCGACACCACGCTGCTCGATGGTGAATGGACCGACCCCATATCGACCGACCCCAAGGTGCTGAGCAAGGTGCGCCTGGGCAAGGGCCTGATCTGGAAGTTCACGGACGAAGGCGAACCCATCTACAACCGCCTGCTCTCGGTGGCCGAGGTGCGTGCGCGCATTGACCGCTGCTGGCGCCCCTACCACGGCGCCGTGGCGCAGGCCATTGACGCGGCCCATGCACGCCATGGCTACAGCATCCACATCAACTGCCATTCGATGCCCGCCGTGGCCGCCAGCCATGCCACCGAGTTTCCGGGCATGGTGCATGCCGACTTCGTGGTGGGCGACCGCGATGGCAGCACCGCCAGCCCGGCGCTGTCGGCCCTGATCTGCGAGCACCTGCGCGGCTGTGGCTACAGCGTGGAATACAACCACCCCTACAAGGGCGTGGAGCTGGTGCGCCGCTACGGCAACCCGGCGCAGCACCGCCACAGCATCCAGGTCGAGATCAACCGCAAGCTCTACATGGACGAAACCACCCTGGAGCAGCACCCCGAGGGCATGGCCCGCCTGCAGGCCGACCTGCAGGCGCTGGTGCACAAGCTGCTGGTGACCGACCCACGCTGAAGGGCCTTGGCTGCGCCGGGGTGGGCCCTCCACCCCCGCCCTCGCTGCAAAGCGCCTGCACTGCGGCGCGGCGCCGCCTAAAATCGTGGCACAGGCGCGGCACCAGACCGCCGCCACCCACCAGGAGACTCCCGCATGCGCATTCTTATTGCCGAAGACGACCAGGTGCTGGCCGATGGCCTGCTGCGCACGCTGCGCGCCTCGGGGGCGGTGGTGGACCATGTGGCCAGCGGCAGCGAAGCCGATGCCGCCCTGCTGACCAACAACGAGTTCGACCTGCTCATCCTGGACCTGGGCCTGCCCAAGATGCACGGCCTGGAGGTGCTCAAGCGCCTGCGCAGCCGGGGAACGGCCCTTCCGGTGCTCATCCTCACCGCCGCCGACAGCGTGGAAGAGCGCGTGAAGGGCCTGGACTACGGCGCCGACGACTACATGGCCAAGCCGTTTTCACTGCAAGAGCTCGAAGCCCGTGTGCGCGCCCTCACGCGCCGGGGCATGGGCGGCACCAGCAGCGCCATCAAGCACGGCCCGCTGGTGTACGACCAGGCCGGCCGCGTGGCCACCATCGACGGCAAGATGGTCGAGCTATCGGCGCGCGAGCTGGGGCTGCTCGAAGTGCTGCTGCAGCGTGCCGGCCGCCTGGTGAGCAAGGAGCAGCTGGTGGAGCGCCTGTGCGAGTGGGGCGAAGAGGTGAGCAACAACGCCATCGAGGTGTACATCCACCGCCTGCGCAAAAAGATCGAGAAGGGCCCGATCCGCATTGCCACCGTGCGCGGGCTGGGCTACTGCCTGGAAAAAATCCCCGGCTAGCCGCATCCATCCAGGCTGCATTCACTATGAAATTAATAGCTGTTAGCGCTTATCCAATAAGCGCTATAGCCTTATTTCATTACAAACCGGGGGCGCAGTGAAGATTTTCCAGCGCGAGCAGCGCTCGCTGTTCGGCGAGATCCTGGACTGGATGCTCACGCCGCTGCTGCTGCTGTGGCCCGTCAGCCTGGCGCTGACCTGGCTGGTGGCGCAGGGCCTGGCCAACAAGCCGTTTGACCGCGCCCTGGAATACAACGCCCATGCGCTGGCGCAACTGGTGACGGTGCAGCACAGCAAGGTGCAGTTCAACCTGCCCCAGCCTGCCAGCGAGATCCTGCGCGCCGACGACTCCGACATCGTTTATTACCAGGTGACCGGGCCGGGGCGCAAATTTCTCTCGGGCGAACGCGATTTGCCCCTGCCCGACGATGACGATCACACTGCGCCCGGCGAAGTGCGCCTGCGCGATGCCGAGTTGCGCGGCGTGGAGATTCGCGTGGCCTACATCTGGGTGCGGCTGGCGCTGCCCGATGCGCCGCTGGCCCTGGTGCAGGTGGCCGAAACGCGCGAAAAGCGCAGCGTGCTGGCCACCGAAATCATCAAGGGCGTGATGCTGCCGCAGTTCGTCATCCTGCCGCTGGCGGTACTGCTGGTGTGGCTGGCGCTGGCGCGCGGCATCCAGCCACTGAACCAGCTGGAGCAGCGCATCCGCGAGCGCAGCCCCGACGACCTCTCGCCGCTGGACGACCGCACCGTGCCGCTGGAGGTGGCGCCACTGGTGTCGTCCGTGAATGACCTGCTCACGCGCCTGGGCGATTCGCTGGCCACGCAAAAGCGCTTTCTGGCCGATGCGGCGCACCAGCTCAAGACGCCGCTGGCCGGCCTGCGCATGCAGGCCGACCTGGCCCAGCGCGAAGGCACCAGCACCGAAGAGCTCAAGCGCTCACTGCAACAGATTGGCCGCTCCAGCATCCGCGCCACGCACACCGTCAACCAGTTGCTGGCGCTGGCGCGCGCCGAAGGCAGCGGCGTGGGCATTGCGCGCGTGCCGTGCGATCTGGCCAAACTCACCATCGAGGTGGTGCGCGACTCGGTGCCGCGCGCGCTCGACAAGCAGATCGACCTGGGCTACGACGGCGCCCAGCCGGGCGCCCCCGGTGTGTGGATGGACGGCAACCCCACCTTGCTCAAGGAGCTGGTGCGCAACCTGGTGGACAACGCCATCAACTACACCCCCTCGTCCCCCGACAAGCCCGGCATGGTCACCGCCCGCGTGCTGGCCGACACCTTTGGCCATGTGCTGCTGCTGCAGGTGGAAGACTCTGGCCCCGGCGTGCCCGAGGCCGAGCGCGAGCTGGTTTTTCAGCCTTTTTACCGGGCGCTGGGCAGCGAGGCCGACGGCTCGGGCCTGGGTCTGCCCATCGTGATGGAAATTGCGCGCCAGCATGAGGCCGAGGTGACGCTGGAAGACGCCAACCCCGGCCAGCAGCCACCGGGCGCACGTTTCACGGTGCGCTTTGCCGCCCGCATGCCGGACACCGACGCGCCACAGGGATAAGCACGGCCCGGGCGCGCGTGCGCCACACAGGCCCTTGCGGGCGTGGACGGACAGCAGGGCCTGAATGCTATAACAACAGAAGCATGTTGCGCTTACCCATCAAGCGCTGCAGCCGTTTTTGCCTCAAATATCAAGGGCAGGTGCGCAGTCTCTTTTCGCCCAAGGCCGGACGCAGCTGCGTTTCGACCTGCGCGCGCGTGGCGCTGTCGAGGGCGGGCAGGCGCAGCGTGAAACCTGGGGCCTCGGCCCGCTCTACCACCACGCGTGCGGTGCGCACGCCCTGGTTGCCCAGCGTGGTCAGCGCCCGCTGGGCGGCTTCTTCCGAGGAAAAGCGGCCCAGCGACAGGCCCGGCTCCAGCGTCGGGTTGTTGGGGCGGTCAAAGGGCACCTTGCGGGCGCGCAGCTCGGCGCGCTTCTTGGCGAGTGCCTCGTCATCGGCAAAGCGGCCCAGGTAAACCATCCAGCGCCCGGGAATGGGCGTGGATTCGAGGCTCCAGCTGCCCTGCGGCAGGGCCGCGGCAGCGGTGCGCACGGCGTCGGCCTGGCGCTGGTCCAGCGTGCCGGCCTGCAGGCACACCGTGGCAGGCGCGGAAGCCGGGGCCTCGCTGGCGACGGATGGCGCCACCGGCGGGGTTTCGCGGGCCCGCAGAATGCGCAGCGTTTCGGGGCGGATTTGCTGCGCCATGCGTTGCGGCTCGGACTGTTCGACCGGCGCCAGCCCCCACGAGCGCAGCCAGCCGTGCGACCACGCGTAATAGCCGGCATTGGCCAGCAGCAGGACGATGACAGCAAGTCGCAGCATGGGCAGGTCTTTCAGAGGGCGCGGGCGGCTGCGGGCCGCACGCTGATTTCAGCGCTGGTGATGGCCTGCATGCCTTGCGCGGTGTGCACCAGCAGCGCACCGTCCTCGGCCACGCCGTGCGCCGTGCCGGCCTGCCCGTCGCTCAGCGTGACGGCCCGGCCCTGCAGCACGTCGCGCGCGGCAAAGCGCGCCTGCATGGGCGCAAAGCCATAGCCTTCAAACGACTGCAGCATGGCCACCAGGGGCGCAGCGATGCGCAGCAGGACGGTGGGGGCGTCCAGGCCGGGTTCCACATCCTGCAGGCTGCCGGGCGGCATGCTCAGGCCCTCGGGGCTGCGTGGCAGCACATTGATGCCAATGCCCACCACCACATAGCGGGCGGCGGGTGCGCGGGTGGCAGCAGGCGCCTGGGGCGCAACAAAACTCGCGGTCTCCACCAAAATGCCGCCCAGCTTGCGCTCGCCCGTTGCGCCGTCCAGCCACAGGTCGTTGGGCCACTTGAGGCCAATGCGCGCCGCGTGGCCACTACCCAGGGCGGGCAACACGGGTTGCAGGCTCTCGGCCACGCTCACGCCCACAGCCAATGACAAGCCAGACCAGTCGGCAGGCGCCAGTGGCAGGCCCAGGGACATCATCAAAGACGCCCCCGCATCGCTTTGCCACACGCGCCCCAGCCGCCCGCGCCCTGCTGTTTGCTGCTCGGCCACCAGCAGCGTGGGCTCGCACTGGCCGGCGCGTGTGGCAAAGGGAGGCGGGGGCGTCTTTGATGATGTCCCTGGGCCTGCCACTGGCGCCTGCCGACT
>ERZ1023696.141-NODE-141-length-15730-cov-7.173428_pt1 | contig 15730 bp, 13 predicted proteins | sample MGYA00520859_ERZ1023696 | MGnify/ENA primary metagenome ERZ1023696 (study PRJEB33180, sample SAMEA4046002) | wastewater metagenome | place: Denmark | collected 2016-03-13 | study: EMG produced TPA metagenomics assembly of the PRJEB13832 data set (Local...
ATGCCCGCCTTGGCCACTTCGTGCACGGCCGTGGGCTCGTAGGGCTTGCCGGCCAGCTCGAAGGTGCCGCTGTCGGGCGTGTAAAGGCCGGTGATCACGTTGAAAAACGTGGTCTTGCCCGCGCCGTTGGGGCCGATCAGGCCATAAACCTGGCCGCGTTCAATGGTGATGCCCACGTCGGACAGCGCCTGCAAGCCGCCAAAGCGCTTGGAGATGCCGGCAACCCGCAGCACCACATCTTTGTTTTGTTCTGCCATGTTTTCGCTCTTTGTGGTGTTCAGGTCTTCTGTGTGAGGCTCTTGCCGCGCTCGGGCGCTGGCCACAGACCACGGGGACGCAACAGCATGATGACGATCATGGCCAGCGCGATGAGCAGCTGGCGCAGGATGGCGGAGTCGATGCGGCCATCGGTCATGGCCTGCAGCGGGCCGGCCACATAGCGCAGCACCTCGGGCAGGGCCGACAGCAGCACGGCGCCCAGGATCACGCCCGGAATGTGACCAATGCCGCCCAGCACCACCATGGCGACGATCATGACCGACTCCATCAGGCTGAAGGATTCGGGCGAGACAAAGCCCTGGAACGCACCGAACATGGCACCCGACACGCCGCCAAACGAAGCGCCCATGCCAAAGGCCAGCAGCTTCATGTTGCGGGTGTTGATGCCCATGGCCTTGGCCGCAATCTCGTCCTCGCGGATGGCCATCCAGGCGCGGCCGATGCGCGAGTCCTGCAGGCGGTAGCAAATGATGACGCTGACGACCACCAGCACCAGGAACAGGTAGTAGTAGAGCGTGACGGAGTTGATGTCAAAGCCAAACAGCTCCAGCCGCTTGCCCAGATCGAGCCCGAAGATCTTGACCGAGTCGATCTGGCCCATGCCCTTGGGGCCGTTGGTCAGGTTGACGGGGTGATCGAGGTTGTTCAGGAAGATGCGGATGATTTCGCCAAAGCCCAGGGTCACGATGGCCAGGTAATCGCCGCGCAGCTTGAGGGTGGGAGCCCCCAGCACCGCCCCGAAGATCGCCGCCACCAGCGCCGCCAGTGGTATCACGAGCCACAGCGAGGTGTGCAGCCCGTTGGGAAACATGGCGGCAAATGCCGCAAAGTTGTCCGCCAGGTGCGGCGATGCCATCAGGGCAAACAGGTAGGCACCCACGGCATAAAACGCCACATAGCCCAGGTCGAGCAGGCCGGCATAGCCGACCACGATGTTCAGGCCCAGGGCCAGCATCACATAGAGCAGCGCCAGGTCGGCAATGCGCACCCAGGCGTTGCCGAAATATTGCAGGATCAGTGGCAGGACCAGCAGGGCAATGCCGCCCAGGATCCAGTTGAGTTTGGTGTTTTTCATGGTCTGGTGCTCCTCAGGCGCGATCCGCCACACGCTCACCCAGCAGGCCCGAGGGGCGCAGCGTCAGGATGATGATGAGCACGATGAACGCAAAGATGTCGGTGTAGTGGCTGCCCAGCACACCGCCCGTGAGCGCACCGATGTAGCCCGAACCGATGGCCTCGATCAGGCCCAGCAGGATGCCCCCCACCACGGCTCCGGCCAGATTGCCGATGCCACCAAAAACCGCTGCCGTGAAGGCCTTGAGCCCCGGCAGGAAGCCCATGGTGTGCTGCGCCGTGCCATAGTTGGATGCATACATGATGCCGGCGATGGCGGCCAGAATGGCGCCGATGATGAAGGTGGCCGAGATCACCACGTCGGGTTTCACACCCATGAGCGACGCCACGCGGGGGTTTTCTGCCGTGGCACGCATGGCGCGGCCGAGCTTGGTGTAATTCACCAGGTACATAAGCGCAGCCAGGGCCACCACGGTCACGCCCAGGATGAGAATCTGGGTGGATGTGATGACCGCCCCGCCCACCTCGAACGGCGCGGCCGGCAGCAAGGTGGGGTACGACTTGTAGTTGGGCTTCCAGATGATCATGGCCAGCGTCTGCAGCAGGATCGACATGCCGATGGCCGTGATCAGCGGCGCCAGGCGCGGGCTGGTGCGCAGCGGTTTGTAAGCCACCTTCTCGATCACGAAATTGAGCGTGGCAGCCACCACGCAGGCAATGATGGTGGCCAGCAGCAGGATGAGCCAGCCGGGGGCGCCTGGCATGGCGTCCTGCATGAGCCCTATGCAACTCCAACTGGTGAGAGCGCCGACCATGAGCACTTCGCCATGGGCAAAATTGATCAGCTGAATAATGCCGTACACCATCGTGTAGCCCAAGGCTATCAAGGCGTACATGCTGCCGAGAACCAGACCGTTAATGATCTGCTGCAGCAAAATGTCCATAAGAGAAGTCCTTCGTTTGTGACGTACCCACCGCTTTGGCACCGAAATCGGTACAGCCTTGTGGGCCCGACTGCCATGTAGCAAAAAACCCGCCAGGAGTGCAGCTGTGCGGGTTTGAGGACGGGATTGTAGCGAGTAGTCTGTGGCCGCCCGGGCCCCGGTCGGCGGGGTTTTCCCTTGGGTTTCAGGCCCATCAGCCAGGGACGCCGTGCATAAGCAAGGTTGATGGACCTGCCGCACAAGACGTTCAGATTTATCACCGCAAGCGTGCCCATGCGGCCGCCACACCGCCAACGCCCATCGCGGCGTCTGCGGCCATGGCATTCAGTGCAGCCCGCAGGTTGCGTTCAAGGCGTCTGCGGATCCGGGTCGATGGCAGCGGCTGTGACAGCGACGGCCGCATTGCGCGCGCGCATGTCCCGCAGCTTTTGCGCAATCTTGATTTCCAGGCCCCGCTCGACCGGCTGGTAGAAGCCCGGCTCGTCCATGCCGTCGGGCAGGTAGCGCTCGCCGGCGGCAAAACCGCCCTCCTCGTCGTGCGCGTAGCGGTAGCCCTTGCCATAGTCCAGCGCTTTCATGAGCTTGGTGGGCGCGTTGCGCAGGTGCATGGGCACGGGGCGCGTGCTGTCCTGCTTTACCAGGGCGCGGGCGGCGTTGTAGGCCTTGTAGACGGCGTTGGACTTGGGCGCCACGGCCAGGTAGACCACGCATTCGGCCAGCGCCAGCTCGCCCTCGGGGCTGCCCAGGCGCTCGTACACCTCGGCGCAGTCGAGTGCCAGGCGCAGCGCGCGCGGGTCGGCCAGGCCAATGTCTTCGCTGGCCATGCGCACCAGGCGGCGCGCCATGTAGCGCGGGTCGGCGCCGCCGTCGAGCATGCGCACCAGCCAGTACAGCGCCGCGTCGGGGTCAGAGCCGCGCACCGATTTGTGCAGCGCGCTGATGGTGTCGTAGAACTGCTCGCCGCCTTTGTCATAGCGGCGCATGCGCTCGCCCAGCACCTTGAGCAGCCAGGCGTCGGTGATTTCGGCCAGCTGCTCCTGCTGCGCCGCCATCTCCAGCGTCTCCAGCGTGTTGAGCAGGCGCCGGGCATCGCCATCGGAATACGCCACAAGCCGCTCGACCGCTTCTTTTTCAATAGCACGTAGCGCTTGCTGTGATTGGGCCAGCGCCACAATTTGCTTCAAATCATCGACAGAGAGCGGTTGCAGCACATACACCGCCGCGCGCGACAGCAGGGCCGAGTTGACCTCAAACGACGGGTTTTCGGTGGTGGCGCCAATGAAGGTGAACAGGCCGCTTTCGACATGGGGCAAAAAGGCGTCCTGCTGGCTCTTGTTGAAGCGGTGCACTTCATCAACGAACACCAGGGTGTGCTGCTGCATCAGCCCATCACGCGCAACCTGTGCCCGCTCGACAGCCTCGCGGATGTCCTTGACCCCGCCCAGCACTGCGCTGATGCTGATGAACTGCGCATCAAACGCATCGGCCATGAGCCGCGCAATCGTTGTCTTGCCCACACCCGGCGGCCCCCACAGAATGCAGCTGTGCGGCCGCCCCGACTCAAACGCCAGGCGCAGCGGCATGCCCGGCCCCAGCACATGCTGCTGGCCAATCACCTGCGCAAGGCTGCGCGGGCGCAGCAACTCGGCGAGTGGAGTATGAGAATGCGGCACGCTGGCCGCTTTGGGGGCATCTGTCATGAATAACGGGCATTGCGGCTCACATGCCTGGCACGGCAATCATGCCACCGCCACGGCAACCTGACGGAGCACAACACACTGTGCAGCAGCACAGGCGAAAATGGTACCGCCTACGGATCCATTCGCTGTGCCTTCCATCCCCCTCCCCCCAGCATCCCTTGACACGACGCCCCCGCCATCACCGGGCTGGCGAATGCTGCTGCGCATGACGCGGCCACACTTTTTGCTTTTGACCGCAGCGGCGTGCGTGCTGGGGATGTCATTTGCCGTGGCCTGCGGCTGCGGGTTCGATCCCGCCAGGGCGGCAGCCACCATGGTGCTGGCCATCATGGCGCACGCAGGAGCCAACGTGCTCAACGACTACCACGACGCCCGCAACGGCGCAGACGCGGCCAATCAGCAGGGGCTGTATCCGTTTTCGGGTGGCGCCCGGCTGATCCAGCAGGGGCAGGTGTCCGCGCTGGACACGGCCCGCTGGGCAGCGTTGCTGCTGCTGTTGCTGATCCCCGCAGGCCTGTTGCTGGCGGTCAAAACGGGCGGCGGCTTGCTCTTGATTGGCATGGCGGGGCTTTTTTTGGCCTGGGCTTACTCTGCGCCGCCATTCAAGCTGATGTCACGAGGGCTCGGTGAAGTGACCGCAGCCGTCGCTTGGTGGCTGGTGGTACTGGGGGCCGACTATGTTCAGCGGCGCCATTTCTTCTTGATACCGGCGGTGTCCGCCGTGAGTTTCGGGCTGCTGGTCGCCAATATCCTGTTGATTGCCGGCTTTGCAGACGCCCCCTCGGACGCACAGGTGGGCAAAAAGACGCTGGTGGTGCGCATGGGAGCACGCCGCGCCGCCTGGCTCTATCTGGGGATCGCCCTGGCGGCGCACGGGTGGCTCGCGCTCGGCGTATGGCTGCTGATCCCGCCCACGACTGCGTTGTGGGGCATGGTGTCCCTGCCCCTGTCCCTGGCAGCGGCCGCGTCACTGATGCACCATGCCCACGCGGCACAACGCCTGCAACCGGCGATGGTGCTCACCATTGCCGCCGCTGTGGTCCACGCGCTTGCGGTTTCCGCCGGGCTGATGTCGTTGGCCTGGGGCTGAACCCCGATTCAGTCGCCAAAAATTTACTGCCGTACTACATCCGCCCCTTGCGGCGGCTTGAACTGGAAGGTGGCGGGTGGCAGCGCTGCATTGGCCTGCATGCCGGTGAAGCGGATGGCCGAGCGCTGGCCAAAGCTGTCCAGAATGTCGAGCGCGGCCAGTTGTTCACCCGCAAAGCCTACGCGCACGCTCTGCAGTTGGCCATCTTTGGTCTTGGGACGCGCCAGCACCCATTGCAGGCCATCCTGGTCGGGGGCGGCTTCCAGCGTGAAATCGGCCTTCAGCGCCGACAGGTCGGGCGCAGAGGCCAGCAGCGCGGCGGGCGTGCTGCCCAAAGCCTGGGACTGGGCACGCTGGGTGACCTGGTTCAGATCGGTGTCGTAAAGCCACAGCGTTTGCCCGTCGGCCACGATGGTCTGTTCGAAAGGCTTTTTGTAAACGAACTTGAACCGCCCCGGCCGCTGGAACTCGAATGTGCCACTGCTGGTTTTGGTGCGCGCGACCTGGCCGTCTTTCGGGGGCGAGGTGACCACCTGGGTAAAGTCGGCGCGGCCGGTCTGGCTGCCCTTCATGAAGGATTCAAGGCTTTTTAGCCCGTCAGCGCTTGCCAGCTGTGCGCCAGCTGCTATCAAAATTGCAATAGCGATTTTTTTCAACAGAAACTCCTTTGGGGTGACCGCAGGGCCGGGCTCATTGCCCTGCCCCCGTCATTCACTGCGTGCGGGTACCAGCACTTCACGCTGGCCGCTGGTGGTGAGGCCACTGACCAGACCCGCCTTTTCCATGTCTTCGAGCAGGCGTGCCGAGCGGTTGTAGCCAATGCGCAGCTTGCGCTGCACGTAGGAGATGCTGGCCTTGCGGTCTTTGAGCACCACTTCCACGGCCTGGTCGTACATGGGGTCTTTCTCGCCGCCGTCACCACCGTCTGCGGTCAGATCACTGTCGCCGTCCACAGTTCCCCCTTCGAGCACGCCCTCAATGTAATCAGGGTCGCCCTGGCTCTTGAGGTAGCTCACCACGCGGTGCACCTCTTCGTCACTGACAAAGGCGCCGTGCACACGGATCGGCAGGCCGGTGCCGCTGGCCATGTAGAGCATGTCGCCCATGCCCAGCAGGGCCTCGGCACCCATCTGGTCGAGGATGGTGCGGCTGTCGATCTTGGAGCCTACCGAAAACGCAATGCGGGTGGGAATGTTGGCCTTGATGAGGCCCGTGATCACATCCACACTGGGGCGCTGGGTGGCCAAAATCAGGTGAATGCCCGCCGCGCGCGCCTTCTGCGCCAGGCGCGCGATCAGCTCTTCGATCTTCTTGCCCACCACCATCATCAGGTCGGCCAGCTCGTCGATGATGACCACGATGTGCGGCAGGCGCTGCAGCGGCTCAGGACTTTCGGGCGTGAGGCTGAAGGGGTTGTAGATGAATTCTTCGCGCGCCTTGGCTTCGTCGATCTTGACGTTGTAGCCCGCCAGGTTGCGCACACCGAGCTTGGACATGAGCTTGTAGCGGCGCTCCATCTCGGCCACGCACCAGTTCAGGCCGTTGGCGGCCTGCTTCATGTCGGTGACCACGGGCGCCAGCAGGTGCGGAATGCCTTCGTAGACCGACATTTCCAGCATTTTGGGGTCGATCATCAACAGGCGCACATCGCGTGCCTCGGCCTTGTACAAGAGCGAGAGGATCATGGCGTTGATACCGACCGATTTGCCCGATCCGGTGGTGCCGGCCACCAGCACATGCGGCATCTTGGCCAGGTCGGCCACCACCGGGTTGCCCACGATGTCCTTGCCCAGGCCCATGGTGAGCATGCTCTTGGCTTCGTGGTAGACCTGCGAGCCCAGAATTTCAGACAGGCGGATGGACTGGCGCTTGGCGTTGGGCAGCTCCAGCGCCATATAGTTTTTACCGGGAATGGTCTCCACCACGCGGATGGACACCAGGCTGAGCGAGCGCGCCAGGTCCTTGGCCAGGCCCACGATCTGCGAGCCTTTCACGCCCGTGGCCGGCTCGATTTCGTAGCGGGTGATCACCGGGCCGGGCATGGCCGCCACCACGCGCACCTCCACGCCGAAGTCCTTGAGTTTTTTCTCGATGAGGCGGCTGGTCATCTCCAGTGTCTCGGGTGCCACGGTCTCCTGGCGCAGCAGCGGGCCGTCGAGCAGGTCCACCAGCGGCAGCTTGCTGTCGGGCATTTCGGTGAACAGGGGCTTTTGCCGCTCTTTGACCACACGGGCGCTTTGGGGCACATCCGCCAGCACCGGCTCGATGATCTGCACCGGCGCAGGATGGTGCTCTTCGCTTTCGGTGCGCTCTTCCAGCACCACCACAGCGCGCTCGCGCGCGGCCTTTCGGCCCACGGCCACATCCTTGGCCACTTCGCGCCGGGCCAGGCGCGACCGCACCAGGGTATCAATGCGGGCACCCAGCACCTCTGCCACATGACCCCAGGAAAAACGGAACACCAGGGCAGCCCCCAGCACCAGGACCACGATGCCCAGCAAGCCCGAGCCCGTAAAACCCAGCCATTTCACACTGGCAGGCCCCACGATGTAGCCCAGCACGCCCCCCGCATGCCCCGGCAGCAGCGCTTCGAGGCGGTAAAGGCGCGACCATTCCAGCGCCGTACTGGCGCTCATGAGCAGCGCCAGCCCACCCCAGAACAACGCACGGCGCGCGGCGGGGCTTGCGGCACCCACCACAGGTTCGCCGCCACGCATCCAGCGCGCCAGCGAAGCAATCCAGGCACGCACCCCTGCCGCCACACACCACCACACCGAAAATCCGAGCATGAAATAGCTGCCGTCAGCCAGCCAGGCACCAAACCGCCCTGCCCAATTGGCCACCAACCGGTCGCCGCGCGTGCCCGAGGTGGACCACGCAGCGTCCTGTGCGGAATAGCTGGACAGCGCCAGCAGCCAGAAAACCAGCGCCAGCAGGCCCACGACAAGGCCTATTTCGTGGCCGAAGCGGGCTGCACCGGTGCGGGGTGCAGACCGGGCCGAAGAAGAAGCATTCAGGGTATTGAGTGAATAGGTCATAAGCGTGCCGGGCAAGCTTACCCCATGCACCACAGGGGTCACACCGTCCCGCAGTGGCAACCCAGCCCCACCCATAAACATCCGGTAACGCCAGTGACTCTATCTTGCTGTTTTGGGGCGAACACAGGGCACTCGTACCGCACACATACGCACAGCGCGCGTTGTTTTGGTGCCATGCGACCTGTGCCGCAACAGGTTTTTCATGGGTTCTTACAATCGCGCTGATTGATAAGGGGTCACCTGAAAAGGCCGCGTGCGGTGGATACTTGACGGTTGATTCCGCATTTTTTCAACAGCATCTGGCTTGAGGCCAATGCAAAACACAGGTTTAGTCCATGTCCACCACCCAACACGCGAAAGTTCTGATCCTCGGATCTGGCCCTGCAGGCTATACGGCGGCTGTCTATGCGGCGCGCGCCAACCTGAACCCGGTGCTCATCACCGGCATCGCGCAGGGCGGCCAGCTCATGACCACCACCGAGGTGGACAACTGGCCAGCCGACGTGCACGGCGTGCAGGGCCCGGACCTGATGCAGCGCTTTCTGGAGCATGCCGAGCGCTTCAAGACACAAATCATTTTTGACCACATCAACAAGGTCGATTTCAGCCAGCGCCCCTTCACGCTGACGGGCGACAGCGGCACCTACACCTGCGACTCGCTCATCATCGCCACCGGCGCATCGGCCAAATACCTGGGCCTGCCCTCCGAAGAGGCTTTCATGGGCAAGGGCGTTTCGGGCTGTGCCACCTGCGATGGCTTCTTCTACCGCGACCAGGACGTGTGCGTGGTAGGCGGCGGCAACACGGCCGTGGAAGAGGCCCTGTACCTGTCGAACATTGCACGCAAGGTGACGCTGGTGCACCGGCGCGACAAATTCAAGGCCGAGCCCATTCTGGTGGACAAGCTCAACGAAAAGGTGGCTGCCGGCAAGATCGAGCTCAAGGTGTTCCACACCCTCGACGAGGTGCTGGGCGACAACACGGGCGTGACGGGCATCCGCGTCAAGAGCACGGTGGATGGCAGCACGCAGGACATCGCGCTGCAAGGCTGCTTCATCGCCATTGGCCATGCGCCCAATACCGACATCTTCCAGGGCCAGCTGACCATGGAAAACGGCTATATCGTCACGCAAGGCGGCCTCAAGGGCTTTGCCACGCAGACCAGCGTGCCTGGCATCTTTGCCGCGGGCGACGTGCAGGACCATGTGTACCGCCAGGCCATCACCAGTGCAGGCACCGGCTGCATGGCGGCCCTGGACGCCCAGCGCTTCCTCGAACAGGAGTCTTGAGAAAGCCAGGGCGTCCCCAGACTCCGTCGCTGTGCGGGTCGCCGCCTCCCGCTGGGGGCTTATCTGTCTTGGGGCGGCCCGGCGACAAAAAGCGAGCCGCAGGCTATAATCTGCGGCTTTGCTGAATTCGGCCCGTTTTTGCGGTCCTCCGAAACAGGCAAATCGGGTTACCGCCACCCCTTCTGGCGAGGTGAGGCCGCTAGCCAACCTGGGCAAACAAGCCCAGGGCCCAGCGAACGGCCGTTAAAAAGTATCGGAGTGTCCTCATGGCACGCGTCTGCGACGTAACGGGCAAGAAGCCCATGGTCGGGAACAACGTTTCCCACGCCAACAATAAAACCAAGCGCCGGTTCCTGCCGAACCTGCAATACCGCCGTTTCTGGGTTGAGACCGAAAACCGCTGGGTTCGCCTGCGTGTTTCGAGCGCTGCCCTGCGTTTGATCGACAAGAACGGTATCGACTCGGTGCTCGCAGACCTGCGCGCACGTGGTCAGGCTTAAGGAGAAGCACCATGGCAAGCAAAGGCGGACGCGACAAGATCAAGCTGGAATCCACTGCGGGTACCGGTCATTTCTACACCACGACCAAGAACAAGAAAACCATGCCCGAGAAGATGGCGATCATGAAGTTTGATCCCAAGGCTCGCAAGCATGTCGAATACAAGGAAATGAAGCTGAAGTAATTCAGCCTCAGGTCTTTCGGAAAAACCGCCCTGCCGCAAGGTTGGGCGGTTTTTTCATGCCCGCGCCCACCATGCGAGGGCGAATTTGCCAAAACACCCGCTGCGTTGTCGCCCCGGCGGGCGGGGCTCAATCATCATCAGGGCAACCGTCAGGCCTGCGCCGCGCGCAAGCGCATCGAAAAATCATGCAGCGCCGCAATGCCACTCTCCTCGGCCCGGCGGCACCAGGCCTGCAGATCCAGCGTGAGCTGCTCACGCGAGCGCGAGGTGTTCAGCCACAACTGGCGCAACTCCTCGCGCATGGTGATCATGGTGTCGAGCACGGGCGAAGCGGCGCGCACCTGCGCCAATTGCGGCAATGCCATGGCGGGCACCTTTTCCACATCACGGTGCAGCCAGCGCCTGGCCACCTTGAGCACCGTTGCATCAGCCTGGCGCGCCTGCAACGCGGCCAGCTCGGCACGACAGGCCTGGCGCACACCGCGCGCATAAGCGGCCATCACTTCATAGCGGTTGGCAATCAGGGCCTCCAGCGTCTTTTCATCGGCCACGGGCTTGACCTCGCCCAGTTGCAATCTGGGCGGCACTTTTTTGACCGTGGCCCAGCCCATCGCCTGCATCAGGCGGATGTAGGCCCATCCGATATCGAACTCATAGCGCTTCACCGAGAACTTGGCCGACGTGGGGTAAGTGTGGTGGTTGTTGTGCAGCTCTTCGCCGCCAATGACGATGCCCCAGGGCAAGAGGTTGGTGCTGGCGTCGTGCGCCTCGAAGTTGCGATAGCCCCAGTAGTGGCCCACACCATTGACCACGCCAGCCGCCCAAAAAGGTATCCAGACCATCTGCACGGCCCACACAGCAGCGCCCAGCGCACCAAACAGGGCCAGATCCAGAATCAGCATCAGCGCCACCCCCTGCCAGCTGAAGCGGCTGTACAGGTTGCGCTCGATCCAGTCGTTCGGTGTGCCGTGGCCAAACTTTTTGATTGTTTCCAGGTTCTTCGACTCGGCACGGTACAGCTCGGCGCCGCGCCACATCACGGTGCCCAGGCCGCGCGTCTGCGGGCTGTGGGGGTCGTCCACGGTTTCACATCTGGCGTGGTGCTTGCGGTGAATCGCCACCCATTCCCTGGTGACCATACCCGTGCCAATCCACAGCCAGAAACGAAAGAAATGCGCGGGAATAGCGTGCAGATCGAGCGCACGGTGCGCCTGGGCGCGGTGCAGAAAAATCGTGACCGCTGCAATGGTGAGGTGGGTGGTTGCCAGGGTGTACAGCACGATCTGCCACCAGGTCAGGCGCCACAAGCCATGGCCCAGCCAATCCACGGCGGCGTTCAATACAGCCCCATCGGGTAACAGCATCATCAGACCCCTTGCTTCAGCAAACCCGCACCCAACAGAACGGACTGCAACTCCTGGAGTGCCACGCCTCGCGTGAGTTCGGTGCATGGCAACGCGTTCAGGCCCATTTTCAACCGACGGAGCCGGTGCGCGCCCCCGCTGATCGGGTAAGAAAGTGTGAATGAACCCGGAGCGCCTAAGCGGGCGTCCCGGGTTGTTTCACCCTTCTCAGGCCTTTTTGGCCCAGACTGCCGCGAAAAACCCGTCGGTCTGGTGCAGGTGGGGCCACAGACGCAAATAGCCAGTGCCCGAGGCACCGCCGCTGCACAGGCTGCGGGCATCTGCCACCTTCAGTTGCTCCAGCAATTCACCGGCATCCAGCATGTCGAAATCCGGGTGCGCGGCGCTGAACGCCTCGGCAATGGCCTCGTTTTCCTGGGGCAGGATGCTGCAGGTGGCATACACCAGTCGCCCACCCGGCTTGAGCAGGCGCGCTGCGCTGTCCAGGATGGCGGTTTGTTTGGCCACCAGTTCCTGCACGCTTTTGGCCGACTGGCGCCATTTGAGGTCGGGGTTGCGGCGCAGCGTGCCCAGGCCCGAGCAAGGTGCATCCACCAGCACGCGATCCATCTTGCCCGCCAGGCGCTTGATGCGCTCGTCGCGCTCGTGGGCAATGGCCGCCGGGTGCACGTTCGACAGGCCGCTGCGCGCCAGCCTTGGTTTGAGCGCATCGAGCCGGTGGGCCGACACATCAAACGCATACAGGCGGCCGGTGCTGCGCATGGTGGCGCCAATGGCCAGCGTCTTGCCGCCCGCGCCCGCGCAAAAATCCACCACCATCTCGCCACGCTTGGCGTCCAGCAGCAGGGCCAGCAGCTGCGAGCCTTCGTCCTGCACCTCGATGGCGCCGCGGGTGAACGCATCGAGCTTGGTCAGCGCGGGCTTGCCTTCAATGCGCAGGCCCCACGGAGAATAAGGGGTTGCTACTGATTTAATAGCTGCTTTCGCAAGCTCCTTCTGCACATCAGCCCGTTTTTCCTTCAAGGCATTGACACGCAGATCCAGCGGCGCACTTTGCGAAAGGCTCTCTACCAGCGGCCAAAAGCCTGCGCCCAGCTGGTCCTTGAGGGGCTGCACCAGCCATTCGGGCAGGTTGTGGCGGTGCCGCTCCATCAGGTCATCGGGCTTGACGGAGTCGCATTGTTCGAGCCAGTTCTTTTCCTGATCGGTCAGGCCGCCCAGCAAAAAGTCGCGCGGGCCATGGAATCCCAGAATGGCCAGGCGGCGCTCTTTGGGGCCGGAGCCCGAAGGGGCCATGTGGTCAAACAGCAGTTTCTTGCGCAGCACGGTGTAGACCGTCTCCGCCAGCGTGGCGCGCTCACGGGGGCCGAGGCCCCGGTTGTCGCGGAAAAAACGCGACACCACGGCATCGGCGGGGTGTTCAAAGGTGAGGGTGAGCCTGATGAGTTCGGCACAGGCATCGATAAGGACTTTGGGGTGCATGCCCCGATTGTCCCACTGTGACTGGAATCCCCCAGAGTCGCCTTCAGCGTTTCCCCCACGGGGCAGCCCTCGCTTCGGGGCGGCCCTTGCTGGGCACCCCTGGCACGGGACAGGTCTGCTCCAGAGCCCGAGGGCAGCCCGCGGCACGATGTCTGTCGTGATGGAAGGGCGCCGCCCCGCTCAACGCGTGTAGACCGGGTCAAATGCGTGGCGCTGAATCTCCTTCAGGCTGGGAGATTCACCCGCCCACAAGACCAGCGCAGGGCCGGGCAGACTGAGATTGCGCTCCAGGGCGCGGCACAGGTGGTGGCGGCTGTCATCGTCCATCCCGGGAAGCTCGATAAAAACGATGTAGGCCCGGCGCTGCGGATGCTCGCGCAGGTTCTTGCGCACCAGCCAGCAGCGGGTGAGTGGCGCACAGCGGGCCAGTTCGGACTGCAGCTCGGCCAGCTCGAAGGGGCTCAGGTCGTGCCGCGCGATCTGGCTGAAGAATGAGTGACCCGAAAGCTCTTCCCAGGCCCGCTCCTCGGATTCCTGCGCGCGTTCCAGTCGCTTGCGCCATTGCTTGAAGGCTGCCGCGTCATGCTCCATGCCCATGCGAGGAGTTTCCAGCTCTGCCAGCGCGGTGCGCGCGGCCCAGTAACGGTCGCCGCTGCCCGCCTCCCACACCCGGTGCAGCAGCAGGAGCTTGCCCTCGCGGTCGTCATCAGGCAGACAGGCCACCAGCCCGCACAGGGCAGGCGGGTAATCCGGGCTGCGCTCCAGAGCATGTTCATACAGCGCACGCACATCGGCATGAGGGTCCAGATGGCGCTTGAGGCGGGCCAGCTCCACCAGCTCGGCGGCACTGTTCTGGGGCATCGATGTCCCCAGGACTTCGGCGCGTGCGCGCACACGCTCAAGCCAGGCATGGTGCTGCTTCCACTCCGTGGCGTTGTTGGAACACCATTGTTTGTCGAAGTATTTCACCCATTGCCTGGCCCCACCGCCCAACAACGCCAAAGCACTGCCACGGGACCAGGCCGGCAGTGTGGGGGTGGCATCCAGGGCTTCGATACGATCGCGCAGGCCGGGGTGGGTATCGTCCACACTGCTCAGGCGCTTAAGCGCCTGGAGCAATGCGTCATTGGCAAAAGTGGCATCGGGAGCCTCGGCCAGGTAGCGACGCATGCTGCGGTACGGCCCCACCGGCAGCGGATTGCCTGCGGCCACACACCAATGCCGGCCCCAGAACTCTGCCTGCAGCCAGGCGCCCCGAATCTCGATTTCGGCCAGCGCCGCAGCGGTTACCTCCCGGCCCAGCAACTTGCCCGCAATGCGGTCGGCCTCGTATTCGTCCTGGCGGGCCAATGCAAAGGTTTTGGCCAAAAAGCGCGGGAAATACCAGCGCATGAAAGCCTGCGTCGCGGCGGCCACCGGGCCTTCGTCGTCGGCCAGACTGTGGTTCAAGCGCATCCACGACAGGCGGGTGCGGTAAATCCACGCGGCAAACCGGCCGTGGTCGCCCCGCAAGTGGCCATATTCGTGCGCCAGCACGGCCAGAAAACGCGGCCGGTCCAGCGCCATGAGCAGGGGCAGGCCAATGCTCAGGTGGTTGGTGGCGCCGCCCAGAAGACCCCATTTTGGCAACTGCTGAATGCCGGCATTGAACTCTTCGTTCAGTGTGACCTTGTGGATGGGTGGGCCTTTGATCTTGCGGCGTATACGCTCCAGGGCCTCAAACAGCTCTGGCGCCTCCAGGGCCGTGATCTCTACACCGTCTGGTCCGTCCAGCCTGACCCACAGCGCACGCAGACTGATCCACAGCAGCCCCCCTGCGCCCAGCAAGGGCCATACCATCGCAAACCGGAAGCTTCCCTGCAGCATCTGCGGCACGATCCACAGCAAAATCCCCACGGCGAGCGCAAGGCAACCCAGCACCCATGCATAACCCAGCGCAGCAAACGCCACGACACTGCGACGGTAGGCACGGCTGTTGTCCGCACTGGCATGCTCGCTCATGCGCACAAGGTGCACAAAATCTGCCTGATCCACGGGCGCCCCTCACTCTTGGTTGTTTTCAGCCGCCATCTTAACCACTCACGCCAACAACCCACCTTCACCATGACCGACGCCGACCTGCCCGCACTCATTCGCACGCCGCCCGGCCTGTACCGGCACTACAAGGGAATGCTCTATGAGGTGAACGACACCGTGCGCCACATCGTAACCCTGGAGCCTATGACGCTGTACCGTGCGCTCTATGGCCAGCGGGGCTTGTGGGTGCGGCCGGCCGCCATGTTTGAGGAGCAGGTGCTCATCGACGGCGTGCTGCAGCCCCGGTTTCAGCAATGCAAGGATGGCGCGACGCCAACGAAATAATGAGTCATATCAGGCTTTAGAGCTTATAGCCAAAGCGCGAACAGCTACATTTTTAATAGCAAAAGCGCTGTACTGCTCAACAAAGCGCCTGCACCAGCGTCCGCACAGCGCGCGGATAGATCACATGTTCCTGCGTGAGCACGCGCGCGGCCAGGGTGTCCGCCGTGTCGCCCGGCAGCACAGGCACCACGGCCTGGTCCAGGATGGGGCCCACATCGAGCTCGGCAGTTACCTGGTGCACCGTCACACCCGCAAACTTGCAGCCTGCATCAATGGCGCGCTGGTGCGTGTGCAGCCCGGTAAATGCGGGCAGCAGCGAGGGGTGGATGTTGATGAGCCGCCCCGCGTAATGCGCCACAAAACCCGGCGTGAGAATGCGCATAAACCCCGCCAGCACCACCAGCGCGCCATTGATGCAGGCTGCAAG
>ERZ1023696.142-NODE-142-length-15730-cov-5.014548_pt1 | contig 15730 bp, 13 predicted proteins | sample MGYA00520859_ERZ1023696 | MGnify/ENA primary metagenome ERZ1023696 (study PRJEB33180, sample SAMEA4046002) | wastewater metagenome | place: Denmark | collected 2016-03-13 | study: EMG produced TPA metagenomics assembly of the PRJEB13832 data set (Local...
GTCCACGAACGCACCGTATTCGGTGATGTTCTTGACCACGCCCTGAACGATGGAGCCTTCCTTGAGGGTTTCCATCAGCTTGGCGCGCTCTTCGCCCATGGAGGCTTCCACCACAGCGCGGCGGCTCAGCACCACGTTGTTGCGCTTGCGGTCGAGCTTGATGACCTTGAATTCCATGGTCTTGTTTTCGTACGGCGTCAGATCCTTGATCGGACGGGTATCGATCAGCGAACCGGGCAGGAATGCGCGGATGCCGTTGACCAGGACCGTGAGGCCGCCCTTGACCTTGCCGCTGGTCGTGCCAGTGACGAATTCGCCGGATTCGAGGGCCTTTTCCAGGCTCATCCACGAAGCCAGACGCTTTGCGGTGTCGCGCGACAGGATGGTGTCGCCGTAGCCGTTTTCGATGGAGCCAATGGCCACCGACACGAAGTCACCCACTTGGACTTCGACTTCGCCCTTGTCGTTCTTGAACTCTTCCAGCGGCACGTAGGCTTCGGACTTGAGGCCGGCGTTGACCACGACGAAGTTGTGCTCGACGCGCACAACTTCAGCGGTGATGACTTCGCCTGGGCGCATTTCCGTGCGCTGCAAGGATTCTTCAAAAAGGGCGGCAAAAGATTCGGACATGTGTTTCCTTGCCACAAACAGGATTCCAGTAGCACCATTGCTACTGTTTTTATAGCTGCTTGCGGTGGTTTTTTGCGGTAAAACCGCGGGTTAGGTTATCGATCCAGGCAACCTGTGCGCTGGCGCGCGAGAGGGGTTGCATGGGCCTGTTGCAAGGCCTTGCGGTCTTGCCTGCGGGGCCCCTTTTTTAGGAAGGCCCCACACGTTTCAGCGTTGCGCAGTCACTGCGAAAGGCTGGCGCTCTTGCCACCATGACAACACCTGGTTGACGGCTTCATCAATCGTCAAGGTGGAGTTGTCCAGGACCAGAGCATCTTGCGCAGGCTTGAGGGGTGCGACGCTGCGGGAGCTATCCCGGGCATCACGCGCCTCCAGATCTGCGCGAAGGTCGTCGATATTAGCCGAAAAACCCTTTGAAATCAATTGTTTAAGGCGGCGTTCTGCGCGGCAGGAAGCACTGGCCGTCAAAAACACCTTCAAAGGAGCGTCCGGGAAGATCACGGTGCCCATGTCCCGGCCATCGGCCACCAGCCCCGGCAGGCGCTGAAAGCCGTGCTGCAGGTCGACCAGTGCGGCGCGCACGGCAGCCAAGGCGGACACGCGCGAGGCGTTCATTCCGGCTTCTTCGGTGCGTATGGCGTCGGTCACGTCGTCGGCCCCCAGCAGCACGCGGCCTGCCTCAAACCGCACGGGGAGGCTGCGTGCCAGCGTGGCAATGGGCGCTTCGTGGGCGGCATCAATGCCCAGTCCCGCCCGCAGCGCAGCCAGCGCGGTGATGCGGTACATCGCACCGGAGTCCAGGAATTCGTAGCCCAGGCGCTTGGCCACGGCCTCGGCCACCGTGCCCTTGCCGGAGGCCGTTGGGCCATCGATGGTGATCACGGGAATATGGCGGGGCAGGGCTTGTGTCACCGAGAACAGGGCCTCAAAGTAGTCAGGGAAGGTTTTGGCCACGCATTTGGGGTCTTCGATGCGCACCGGCAGGCAAGCGGGGTTGAAGGCTGCCAGCGAGAAACACATGGCCACGCGGTGGTCGTCGTAGGTGTGGATGCTGGCGGCTTTCCAGCCGGATGGCGCCCCCGCGCTCCCTGCTGAGGATGGTTCGCTTCCCCCCGAAGAAGCGCTAGCACATCGGGGCGGCCCGGCGGTGCCCGTGCCCGTTGTCGGCGGCGTAACCCGGATGAAGTCCGCACCTTCTTCCACCGTGGCACCGAGCTTGCGCAGCTCGGTGGCCATGGCGGCGATGCGGTCGGTTTCCTTCACGCGCCAGCTGGCGATATTGCGCAGCGTGGTGGTGCCTTCAGCATAGAGCGCCATGACGGCGAGTGTCATTGCGGCATCCGGGATGTGGTTGCAGTCCAGATCGATGGCCTTGAGGGGCCATGCGCCGCGTTCGATCTGCAGCCAGTTGGGGCCGCCCGTGACCACGGCTCCCATGGCCCGGGCTGCATCAACAAAGCGTATGTCGCCCTGGATCGAATCCAGGCCAACCCCCTGAATTTTGATGCCATTTTGGCCTTCAGTGCTTGATGCAATTGCGCCAAGCGCTATGAAATAGCTAGCGGATGATGCGTCCGCTTCTACATGGATGTCGCCGGGAGACTGGTAGCGGCTGCCTGCAGCAATGGTGAACCGCTGCCAGTTCTGGTGTTCGACCACGATGCCAAAGCGCGCCAGCAACTGCAGGGTGATGGCGATGTAGGGCTTGGAAATCAGCTCCCCCACCACGTCGATCGCGATGCTGTGCGTGCCAGCCGCCAGCGGCAGCGCCATGAGCAGGGCGGTAAGGAACTGGCTCGATACGTCGCCGCGCACGCGGATGGGCGAGGCAAGCGCCAACGCAGGCACGCCGTCCGCATGGGCGATGCGCAGTGGCGGATAGCCATCGTTGCCCAGGTAGTCAATATGGCAGCCCAGCTGACGCAGCGCATCGACAAGATCGCCAATCGGGCGCTCGTGCATGCGCGGCACCCCGGACAGCTCGAACTCGCCGCCCAGCAGCGCCAGCGCTGCCGTGAGAGGGCGCATGGCCGTGCCGGCATTGCCCATGAAAAGCTGAGCGGGCGATTGGGGCGATCGGTCACCCAGACCCGTGATGCGCACGGTGCTGCCTGCTTCTTCGACCGTGCAACCGATCTGACGCAGCGCATCAAGCATCACGCGCGTGTCGTCGGAGGCCAGCAGGTCGTGCACGGTGGTGGTGCCACGGCTTAGCGCAGCCAGCAGCAGCACGCGGTTGGAGATGCTTTTGGAGCCGGGAAGGTGCACGCAGCCCCCGGCAGTGTCGAGCGGGGGCAGATCGAGAAAGGCGGTGCTGAACATCTATCGGTTTCTGGACGTGCGCTGTGCGCCCATGCGCCAGTGGGCGCGGGTTTCGCTGGCCAGGGTGAGCATGTCTTCCAGTCGCTGTGCATCGCCTTTTTCCATGGCCTGCTCAAAGGTGTGCAGGGCCTGCTGGAACAGGCGTGACTGGGCCAGTAATTCTTCGCGGTTGGACAGCAAAATGTCGCGCCACATCTTGGGGTCGCCCGCAGCGATGCGGGTGAAGTCGCGAAACCCCGGACCTGCCAGCGACAAAAAATCATCGCCGTTTGATTGCCCGGTGATGCTGTTCATCATGGCAAACGCCAACAGATGCGGCAGGTGACTGATGGCCGCAAAGGCCGCATCGTGGGACTCGGGGGACATGCTGGTCACCCGGCAACCCAGCGCGGTCCAGACTTCTTCGGCTTTCTGCAACTGCGCTGTGAGGGTTCGCTCGATAGGGGTGAGGATGACCTGACGGCCACTGTAAAGCTCGGCGTCGGCGTGTTCCACACCGGAAACCTCGCGCCCTGTAATAGGGTGGGCCGGCACAAACGATCCCAGCTGGTCGCGCAGCGAGCGCCGGGCCGCCTGCACCACGTCGGCCTTGGTGGAACCCACGTCCATGATCAGCATTTGCGGAGTGACAAGGTGCTTGATGGCCTTGAGCGTGGCCTCCGTGGCGGCGACTGGCACGGCCAGCAGCACAATGTCGGCCCCTGCCACTGCCAGCAAGGCCGATGGCGCCTCGACGTCAATCACGCCCAGCTGGCGGGCGCGGTCGGTGGTGGAGGGCGATTTGCTGTAGCCCACCACCCGTTTGACGAGGCCTGCCTTTTTCATTGCCAGAGCGAAAGAGCCTCCCATGAGGCCGCAGCCGATCAGTCCGAGTTGTTCAAACATGGCGGCCTCTCATGCTGAAACGGGGTAGGTTCCCAGAACCTTGTAGAACGCGCACAGACTGCGCAGCTCTTCCAGAGCCCGCGCCACATGGGGGTGTGCGGGATGCCCGTCGAGGTCGATGTAGAAGTAATACTCCCACTGGCCGGTGCGCGCGGGGCGCGACTCAAAGCGTGTCATGGAGACACCATGGGTCTTGAGCGGCACGAGCAAGTCATGCACGGCGCCGGGCCGGTTGGGAACCGACACGATCAGGCTGGTGCAGTCCTTGCCGGAAGGCGGCGGAGTCTGCAGCGTGTCGGGCAGGCAGATGATGGCGAAGCGCGTGCGGTTGTAGGCGTCGTCCTGTATGGCGTGGGCGACGATGTGCAGGCCAAACTGCTGGGCCGCGCGCTCGCTGGACAAGGCGGCCCACGCGGGGTTGGTGGTGGCCAGGCGCGCGCCCTCGGCATTGCTGGAAACCGGGCGTCGCTCGGCATGCGGCAGGTGCTTGGACAGCCAGGCCTGGCACTGTGCCAGCGCTTGCGGATGGGCCAGCACCACGTCGATCCCGTCGAGCGAATTGCTCGTGCGCAGCAGGTTGTGGCGCACCAGCAAGCTCACCTCGCCGACCACATGGGTGGGCGTGTGCAGGAACATGTCGAGCGAGCGCGTGACCACGCCTTCGGTGGAGTTTTCGACACCCACCACGCCATATTGGGCGCTGCCGGCGGCAGTGGCATGAAAAACTTCATCGAAGTTGGCGCAATACATCAGGTCTGCGGCGCCGCCAAAGAACTCGATGGCCGCCTGTTCGCAGAACGTGCCTTCCGGGCCCAGCACGGCCACGCGTTGCGGCGATTCAAGCGCCAGGCAGGCGGACATGATTTCGCGCCAGATGGCGGCCACGTGGGCGCCCTTGAGCGGCCCGGGGTTGGCGGTCTGGATCTTCTCGATCACCTGTGCCACGCGATCGGGGCGGAAGAAGGGCGTGCCTTCGCGTTTTTTGATTTCACCCACCCGCTCTGCCACCAGTGCGCGCTGGTTCAGCAGCGTGAGCAGTTGCTGGTCGATGGTGTCGATCTGCACGCGCAGGCTGGCGAGTTCGGGTGAGGCTTGCGGATTGTTCATGAATGACTGAGGCGTTCGCGGGGCGTGCGCCTGAACGGGTGTTCAGGCGTTTTTTTGTTCAAATTCTCGCATGTAGTCCACCAGCGCCTGCACGCCTGCCAGCGGCATCGCGTTGTAGATGCTGGCGCGCATGCCGCCGACCGACTTGTGCCCCTTGAGCTGCAGCAATCCGCGCTCCTTGGCGCCTGCCAGGAAGGCATCGTTGCGGCTTTCGTCCCGCAGGAAGAAGGGCACGTTCATGCGCGAGCGGCAGTTGGCCGCCACCTTGTTCACGTAGAACTGCGACTGGTCAATGGTGTCGTAGAGCAGGCGAGCCTTGGCGATGTTGCGCTGCTCCATTGCCGCCACACCGCTGTGGCTGCCTTCGCGCTGGCGCTTGAGCCACTGGAAGGTCAACCCCGCCACGTAGATGCCCCAGGTCGGGGGCGTGTTGTACATCGACTGGTTGTCGGCCACGGTTTTGTAGTCGAACGCGCTGGGGCACGAGGGCAGTGCGTGGCCCAGCAGGTCTTCGCGCACGACCACCAGCGTAAGGCCTGCGGGTCCCAGGTTCTTCTGGGCCCCGCCGAAGGCCAGGCCCACGCGCGACCAGTCCACGGGGCGTGAGGCCACATGGGACGAAAAATCGATCACCAGTGGGGCATCGCTGCCCAGCGCCTTCAGATCGGGCAACTGGTGGAATTCGATGCCATTGATGGTTTCATTGCTGCAGATGTGCAAATAGCTCGCTCCGCGGCTGATTTTCCATGCAGCCGGATCGGGCAGGGTCGTGAAACCAGCATCTTCCCCCGATGCGATCACGTTCACTTCAGACGCGTATTTGCGCGCTTCCTTTTGCGACTTCTGGCTCCAGCTGCCGGTCACCACAAAATCGACGGCCCCAGCGCGCGACAGATTCATTGGCACGATGGCGTTTTCAGCCAGGCCGCCGCCTTGCATGAACAAAATCTTGAAATTGGCAGGCACCGCCAGCAGTTCGCGCAGGTCGGCTTCGGCCTGTTCGTAGATGGACAAAAACTCCTTGCCGCGATGGCTCATCTCCATCACGCCCATGCCGCTGCCGTGCCAGTCCAGCATTTCGGCTGCAGCTTGTTCGAGGACTTCGTTGGGAATGGCGGCAGGGCCTGCCGAGAAGTTGTACGGGCGTGTCATTAAATATAGGTCAGAATGGCTGCTAGTGCTTACCAGTTAAGCGCTAACAGCTATTGTTTTTGTAGCGTTCAATGCGCGACGAATCGTGCGCTGCTGAAATCAAGCGTCTGGCGAATCTGGAGCTTCGGGCGCAGCGGTGGCGCCACCGTCCGCGCCAGCGTCTCCATCAGTTTCGGCATCGGCCATGTTCGCGTCGTTTTCGACAATGCGCTGCAGGCCGCTGAGCTGGGAGCCCTCGTCCAGCGCAATCAGCGTCACGCCCTGCGTGGCACGGCCGAGTTCACGGATTTCGGACACGCGGGTGCGCACCAGCACGCCCTTGTCGGTGATCAGCATGATCTCGTCGTCGGCATGCACCAGCGTGGCGGCCACGACCTTGCCGTTGCGCTCGCTTTGCTGGATGGCAATCATCCCCTTGGTGCCACGGCCGTGGCGGGTGTATTCGGTGATGCTGGTGCGCTTGCCGTAGCCGTTGATGGTGGCCGTGAGCACACTTTGGGTTTCGTCTTCAGCCACCAGCATGGCGATTACGCTCTGGCCGTCTTCGAGCATCATGCCGCGCACGCCGCGTGCCTGGCGGCCCAGGGGGCGAACATCGTTTTCGTCGAAACGTACGGCCTTGCCACCGTCGGAAAACAGCATCACGTCGTGCTGGCCATCGGTGAGCGCAGCGCCGATCAGGTAGTCGCCGTCATCCAGGTTGACGGCAATGATGCCGCCCTTGCGCGGGTTGCTGAATTCGTCCAGCGCGGTCTTCTTCACGGTGCCCATGCTGGTGGCCATGAACACGTAGCGGTCGGCCGGGAAGGTGCGCATGTCGCCAGTGAGCGGCAGCACCACGTTGATTTTTTCACCGTCTTGCAGCGGGAACATGTTGACGATGGGGCGGCCACGCGATCCGCGCGAGCCGGCGGGCACTTCCCACACCTTGAGCCAATACAGGCGGCCCCGGTTGGAGAAGCACAGGATGTAGTCGTGCGTGTTCGCAATGAAGAGCTGGTCGATCCAGTCGTCTTCCTTCGTGGCTGTGGCCTGCTTGCCGCGCCCGCCGCGCTTTTGCGCGCGGTATTCGCTCAAGGGCTGGCTCTTGATGTAGCCGGTGTGGCTGAGCGTGACCACCATGTCGGTGGGGGTGATCAGGTCTTCGGTGGAGAGGTCCTGCGCGCTGTATTCCACCACGCTGCGGCGGGCGCCCAGCTTGTGCTGGCCGAATTCCTGCTTGATGGCGGTGAGTTCGTCGCCAATGATGACCGATACGCGCTCGGGTTTGGCCAGGATGTCGAGCAGGTCTTCGATGACCGCCATGACTTCCTTGTACTCGGCCACGATCTTGTCCTGCTCCAGACCGGTCAGGCGCTGCAGGCGCATTTGCAAAATTTCCTGGGCCTGCGTGTCCGACAGGCGGTACAGGCCGTCCTGGCCCATGCCGAACTCCTTTTCCAGGCCCTCGGGGCGGTAGTCATCGGCGTTGATCATCCCCCCATCGGCACGGGTGCGCGTGAGCATTTCGCGCACCAGCTTGCTGTCCCACGAGCGTGTCATCAACTCCGCCTTGGCAACGGGCGGCGTGGGCGATTCGCGGATGATGCGGATGAAGTCGTCAATGTTCCCCAGGGCAATGGCCAAGCCTTCAAGCACATGGCCACGATCGCGCGCCTTGCGCAGTTCGAACACGGTGCGGCGCGTGACCACTTCGCGGCGGTGCTGCAGAAAGACACTGATCAAATCCTTGAGATTGCACAGACGCGGCTGGCCGTCGATCAGCGCCACCATGTTCATGCCGAAGGTGTCCTGCAGCTGCGTCTGCTTGTACAGGTTGTTGAGTACCACCTCGGGCACTTCGCCGCGCTTGAGTTCGATCACCAGGCGCATGCCTGATTTGTCCGACTCGTCCTGGATGTGGCTGATGCCTTCGATCTTTTTCTCATGCACCAGCTCGGCCATGCGCTCTTGTAGCGTCTTTTTGTTGACCTGGTAGGGCAGTTCGTCAACGATGATGGACTGGCGCTGGCCGCGGTCGATGTCCTCAAAGTGGCAGCGCGCACGCATCACCACCTTGCCGCGACCGGTGCGATAACCGTCCTTTACGCCATTGATGCCGTAGATGATGCCCGCAGTGGGGAAGTCTGGCGCGGGAATGATCTCCATCAACTCGTCGATGGTGGTTTCGGGGTTGCGCAGCATGTGAAGGCAACCATCCACCACCTCGTTGATGTTGTGCGGCGGAATATTGGTGGCCATGCCGACGGCAATACCTGCCGAGCCATTGACCAGCAGATTGGGCAGTTTGCTGGGCAGTACCAGCGGCTCTTTCTCGCTGCCGTCGTAGTTGGGGCCGAAATCGACGGTTTCCTTGTCGATATCGCCCAGCATTTCGTGCGCGATTTTCGCCAGGCGAATTTCGGTATATCGCATGGCTGCAGCGCTGTCACCATCCACCGATCCGAAGTTGCCTTGGCCATCTACCAGCATGTGGCGCAGCGAGAAATCCTGGGCCATGCGAACGATGGTGTCATACACCGCAAAGTCGCCGTGCGGGTGGTATTTACCAATCACGTCGCCCACGATACGGGCCGACTTTTTGTAGGGTCGATTCCAGTCGTTGTTGAGCTCGTGCATGGCAAAGAGCACGCGCCGGTGTACGGGTTTGAGGCCATCCCGTGCATCGGGCAAAGCTCGCCCCACGATAACGCTCATTGCGTAGTCGAGATAACTGCGCCGCATTTCCTCTTCGAGGCTGATCGGCAGGGTTTCTTTGGCAAACTGGGTCATTGGGAGGCGGCGGTGACGGCAAAGGAAAGCCATTTTAGGGGCAAGAGCGTGTAGCGCCTTAGCAACATATCGTGGCAATTGGGCTTTTGTCCTACGGAACCTAATGCACAGCCCCCGCACTTGCCCTGTTACGTATGGCACAATCGATTGAACGTTTTTGGTGATGGTCACCGATGACGTCCTGATTCGCAGCGCGGCTGCGGCTTTTTCCCCAAGAGGAGAACCATGAAGAAACTGAACAAAGTGGCGATGTTGTTTGCCTCCGCAGCGCTCGCAACCGCCGCTGGCGCACAAACCGTTGACAACTGGAAGAATGGCTCCGGCGAGCTGGTCTGGAAAAACGGCACCAATGAGTACTGCTGGCGCGATGCCTTCTGGACGCCCGCAACGGCTGCTCCAGGATGCGATGGCGCTCTGGTTGCGGCAGCTCCTGCGCCCGCAGCTGCACCAGCTGCTGCACCCGCAGCTGCTGCACCTGCTGCCAAGCCTGCTCCAGCACCCGCCGTGGCCACCAAGGTGACCTACGCTGCTGACGCATTCTTTGACTTCGACAAGTCCGTGCTGAAGCCCGAAGGCAAGGCCAAGCTGGATGACCTGGCCTCCAAGGTCAAGGACATCAACTTGGAAGTCATCATTGCCGTGGGTCACACCGACTCCGTCGGTTCTGACGCCTACAACCAGAAGCTGTCCGTGCGTCGTTCCGAAGCCGTGAAGGCCTATCTGGTCTCCAAGGGCATCGAAAAGAACCGCGTGTACACCGAAGGCAAGGGTGAAAAGCAGCCTGTGGCTGACAACAAGACCAAGGAAGGTCGCGCCAAGAACCGCCGCGTCGAAATCGAAGTGGTTGGTACCCGCGCTACCAAGTAATCTTCGGATTGCTCAGAAAAAGGCCCCGAGATCGGGGCCTTTTTTTACGTCTGTCCGTTCGTTCTCCGTGGCTTGATGGAAAATGGTGATCATGAGTGAAACTGTGAATGCTGATCCCGCCGAATTGGCTAAATTTTCTGAACTAGCCCATCGATGGTGGGACACTGACAGCGAATTTCGTCCGCTGCACCAGATCAATCCGCTTCGACTCGGCTGGATTGATGGCTTTGCAGGCCTGTCTTCCAAGGTGGTGCTCGATGTGGGTTGTGGCGGAGGCATTCTGTCAGATTCCATGGCACGCAAGGGGGCCAATGTCACCGGCATTGATCTCTCCACAAAAGCACTGCGCGTAGCCCGGCTGCATGCTTTGGAGGCGCAAACTTCCAACCTTCAGTTCCGGGAAGTGAGTGTTGAAGCCTTGGCAGCAGAACAGCCGGCCAGTTTCGATGTTGTGACATGCATGGAGATGCTTGAGCATGTGCCAGACCCCGCGTCCGTCGTTAAGGCTTGCGCGCAGCTGGTTAAACCGGGGGGATGGGTCTTTTTTTCCACCATCAACCGCAACCCGAAGGCATTTGCGCTGGCCATCGTGGGGGCTGAATACATTTTGAACATGCTGCCACGCGGTACACATGAATACGCCAAACTGATTCGTCCAAGTGAACTTGCTGCCAGTTGCCGCGCAGCTGGTTTGGACGTCACGCACACCTGCGGCCTGGAGCACAATCCGCTCACGCGTCGCTATTGGCTGGGTAATGACACTAGTGTCAACTACATGTTTGCCACACGCCGTGGTGTTTGAAGCGCTGTATGTTTTCTGACGTTCGTGCCGTATTGTTTGACTTGGATGGCACCTTGATCGACAGCGCACCTGACCTCGGTGCTGCCGCAGACAAAATGCGCACCGACCGGGGTATGCCCTCGTTGCCAGCAGATCGTTATCGCCCAATGGCTGGTGCTGGGGCGAGGGGCATGCTGGGCGAGGCTTTTGGCATGACGCCCGAGCACCCAGACTACGAAGCATTGCGTGAAGAGTTTTTCGTCAATTACGAAACTCGAATGACCCATCTGACCACTGTTTTTGATGGCGTCGGTCATCTGATTGAGCAGTTGCTTCAGCGGCAACTGATGTGGGGCGTGGTCACCAACAAGTCGGCCCGTTTTACGGAGCCGCTCACGTTTGTCATGCCGCTGTTTGCTACTGCTGGCGCGGTTGTGAGTGGAGATTCAACACCTCACGCCAAGCCGCATCCTGCCCCGCTCCTGGAAGCTGCATCGCGTCTGGGGTTGAATCCTGATCACTGTATTTATGTGGGCGACGATCACCGAGATATCGTCGCGGGGCTTGCTGCCGGAATGGGAACCGTAGCGGCGACGTATGGATATCTGGGGGATAGGGCTGATCCCCTGCAATGGGGCGCCCACGCGGTAATTAATTCACCGCTTGACCTCTTGCAATTGCTTGAGAAGGCCTAAAATACGCTTTGTAGGGGCTGTCCTGGTTTCGACGTGGGTTCGGAATCGGTGTGGTGCATGTCGAGCTTGAGTCACGCTCGTAAATCTCGATTTAAAAAACTAACTGCAAACGACGAACGTTTCGCACTCGCTGCTTAATTGCCAGTGAGCCTTGCAACAGTTGGCCGATGGGCTGGGCAAGGGGGTTCTGAGCAATCAGCGCCTCCCGGCTGCAAGGATAATTACATGGGCTGGCTCTGATCCGGGTACCTTGGGTTGGGGTGAGAAAATAGGGTGCTGGCGACCGGTGTAGCGTGCGACTGCGCGACAAAGGTGGCGAGACTTAAATCAGACCGCTAAACATGTAGATCTGCCCGATGAAGGCTTGCGGACGCGGGTTCAATTCCCGCCAGCTCCACCATCCACCAAAACAAAGGCCGCCAAGGAACACCACCTGGCGGCCTTTTTCATTGGTAAATCAGGCACTTACACAGCAGGAACAGACAAGGGTAACCATTGACAGCCAAACGGTGAGCGGGGAACATATCGGGGAACAAAACCCGATTTACCCCGGTAGGCGGGGAACAACTGCCCTGCCAAGAGCGGGGAACACCCCAGGAAACACCCATGCTGACCGACGCCCAGTGCCGAAATGCCACCTGCCCACCCGACAAGAAAAGGGAGCGCCTGACCGACGGCGCGGGGCTGTACCTGGAAATCAGTCCGGCGGGTTCCAAGCGCTGGTTCCAGAAAATTTACCGGGAAGGCAAGGAAACACGGCTGGCGCTGGGCAGCTACCCGGCTGTGGGGCTGACTGCGGCGCGGCGGGCGCGGGATGCTGCCAAGTTGCAAAAAGCCGAGGGGCAAGACCCCATTCAAGCCCGCAAGGTGGAAAAGCTCAAGGCAATGAACCCAGCAGGCGACAGCTTCAAAGTGGTGGCCCTGGAGTGGTACGAAAAGCAGGAACCCCAATGGAGCGAAGCCCATGCAGTGCGGGCAAAGCGCCAGTTTGAGCGAGACCTGTTCCCCTGGCTGGGGGATCGGCGGCTGGCGGATATCGAACCCGTGGAACTGCTGGCGACGCTGCGCAAGATCGAGGAACGCGGCGCTGTAGAAACTGCTGACCGTGGCCTGATGCTGGCGCGGCAAGTGTGGCGCTACGGGGTAGCCACGGGCAGAGTGAACCGGGACATTACCGGCGACCTGAAAGGCGCACTGGCCCCCTACCGGGGAACGCACTTCGCTGCTATCACCGACCCCGAGCGGCTGGGCGAGTTGCTGCGCGCCATCAAGGGCTACAAGGGTGGCCCTGTAGTGCGGGCGGCGCTGCGGCTGGCCCCGCTGCTGTTCCAACGCCCCGGCGAACTGCGCGGCGCGAGCTGGGCAGAAATCGACCTGGAGGCAGCGCTGTGGACGATCCCCGCTGCACGCATGAAGCGCACCAAGGACGGCAAGGAAAACGGACAGCCTCACCTTGTCCCCCTGCCCACCCAGGCCGTGCAGATTCTGGAAGTCTTGAAGCCCTACACCGAATCAACCGGGCTGGTGTTCCCCGGCGAGCGCCAGCGCAGCAAGCCCATATCTGAAAACTCAGTGCGCACGGCGCTGATATCCATGGGCTACACGCCCGACATTCAGACTTGGCACGGGTTCCGGGCGACGGCGCGCACGATGCTGGCCGAGCGGCTGGAATGTGATCCGCTGGTGATTGAGGCGCAATTGGCCCATTCCGTGCGCGATGCCAACGGGCGGGCCTACAACCGCACCACCTACCTAAAGCAGCGCCAGACCATGATGCAGCGCTGGGCGGACTACCTGGACAAGCTGGCCGCTGGTGCGGATGTGGTGCAACTCAAGCGGGCATAGACAACAGTTTGACGCCACGCCTTACCCGACGGGGGACAACCGGGACACCCTGACCCGGCGGCGCTTGTTTCTTTCCGGGGGGGCAAAACAGGGAATGCAATGAAAACGTCTGGCGGTAGGGGTACCCTCGAAACCGAAAGCGATATGGAGTTGTTCGAGGCGATGCAGCGCCTTGCGCAGCGGCTGCGAGACACAGAGAAAAAACGTGCCACGGTTGTCTTTAACGCTTTCATAGAGGGGTCTGAATTTGTCGATATCGATGACGATCCAGTAAGCGCATGGCACGCGGCTAACGAATGGAAAGAAAACTTGGACAGGGCTATTGAAACGAGCCTTGACCACAAGTCAATGCCTCATTTTGTAGCACTAGTCGCGGAGCATCATTACAAGGCACAACAGGCTGCGCGGGCGCATTCTGCCCATGCGGAAAACCGGGCGATGAAGCAAGAAGTTTTCAATTGGTTGGACGCGAACCCGCCAAAGGTACTAGACGCGGCTGCCGACGCCATAAGAGAGAAAAAGCTTGTCCCCGTGACATGGCGCACCGTCCGCGACTGGGTAGGCGAGTGGAAAAAACTACGCTCTACCGGCACACCGTAGGCCCTACCGGCAAGGTGTAGGCCCCACCGGCACACCTTGCACCCTACCGGCTGACAGGCTTCAAATAGCAAGCCCCAAAAACCAAACTTCCCTACATCACAACACCGGCAACCACTGCCGAGGAAAGATGTACGGATATGGCACTTTGGAGAATCGACGCCTGCAAAGCTGAAACAGGCGACCGCAGTAACACCAGCATTTACAACGCCATCCGGGCGGGGCTATTCACCCGGCCCGTGGCCATCGGGCAGCGCGCCAAGGCATGGCCTGACTATGAGGTGAAGGCCATCACCCGTGCCCGCATCGCAGGCCAGTCCGACGATGAAATCCGCGAGCTGGTGAACCGCCTGCATGCCAAGCGGGTAGATCAACTTGCGACGGTTTGAGAGGGCGACCATGACCAAGCCCCAAGACCTTCTCGCACTTGCGCAAGCCGCCATCCACTACACCCAGGCCGTAGCCCACACCCAGCACTGCAAAGAGCTGCTGCGCGGCGGGTACATCGCCTGGCGCAATTCCACCGGTCACCAGCACACCGACCTTGCGCGGGGCGATGCCAACTGGAAAGCCATGATGGCCGCAACGGCTGGCGAATACCAGCACCTGCGCAATGCCAAAAGCCGCGAGCGACGTTCACAGCAAAAGCTGCTGGCGCTGGCAAAGCAGTGGGAGGGCGTGCAATGACCACAAAGAAAACGCCCGACCCCACCAAAGCAGAATCGAGCGCCCCGAACACTGCGCAGTCTACCGCCACGGACAAGGATTTTCACGCTCTGCGCAGCGCCTATGCGCAGCAAGGCCACCACCTGCACAGCGTCACGTCCAAGGACGGCGCAACCACCTATTGGGCCGAGCGCTGGGGGCTGGTGCGCTACCTGCCCAGCCTGCACGACGCGGCGCTGTTCCTGGCGCAGATTGGGGGGCGGCTGTGATCGCATCCGAACAATTCCAACAAGCCATTGCAGGCGCCGGCCTGCCAGTGCCCGAGGTAATCCACGGCGACGGCACGCTGTACCGATTCAGCACCAACGGCAAGCGCATGGATCAATCGGGCTGGTATGTCTTGCACGACGATGGCGACGTTCCGGCGGGCGCTTTTGGCTGCTGGCGCAGCGGTCTATCTCAGACCTGGTGCAGCAAGGACACCCAGGCAATGACCCAGGCCGAGCGCAGCGCCCACCAGCAGCGCATGCAGGCCATTGCCCAGCAGCGCGAAGCCGACAAGGCCCAGCGCCAGCACGATGCAGCGACGGCGGCGGCGCAGCGCTGGGAAGCTGCTGAACCTGCCCCAGCGGATCATCCCTATCTGGTGCGCAAAGGCATCCAACCCCACGGCATCAAGGCCGAGGGCGAGGCGCTGCTGATCCCGCTGCGCGATGCAGCAACCACCTTGCACAGCCTGCAAGCCATCGGCCCCGAGGGGGATAAACGCTTTCAACCGGGCGGGCGCATCAAGGGCTGCTACTTTGGCATTGGCAAGCCCAAGGGCGTGCTGATCGTGTGCGAGGGTTTCGCCACCGGGGCCAGCATCCATGAGGCCACCGGCCATGCCGTAGCGTGCGCGATGAACGCGGGCAACCTGCTGGAAGTGGCCCAGGCACTGCACAGCAAGTACCCCAGGCTGCGCCTGATCCTGGCAGCGGACGATGATGCGTTTACCGACGGCAATCCGGGTATCACCAAGGCCAGCGAGGCAGCGCGTGCCGTGGGCGGCGACCTCACAAAACCTGACTTTGGCGAGCAGCGCAGCGCGGCAGAAACCGACTTCAACGACCTGCACCAGCGGGCCGGATTGGACGCGGTGAAGACGTGCATTGATGCGGCTGCACCCGTGGCGCAAGCCCCTGCATTCCCGCCATTGGAGGGGGCAGACGATGGCGGCACATGGCCTGATCCCGTGCCCCTGCCCGACGCCCTGCCACCCGTTCCCGCATTTGATGCCGAGCTGTTGCCCGAGGCGGTGCGCGGCTGGGTGATGGACATTTCCGAGCGCATGCAGTGCCCACCGGATTTTCCGGCAGTGGGGGTTATCACGGCGCTATCGGGCCTGATCGGTGCGCGTGCCGTGGTGGCC
>ERZ1023696.143-NODE-143-length-15547-cov-16.031064_pt1 | contig 15547 bp, 11 predicted proteins | sample MGYA00520859_ERZ1023696 | MGnify/ENA primary metagenome ERZ1023696 (study PRJEB33180, sample SAMEA4046002) | wastewater metagenome | place: Denmark | collected 2016-03-13 | study: EMG produced TPA metagenomics assembly of the PRJEB13832 data set (Local...
GGCTTCACAGCCTTCGCTTTCGCGTTTTTGGGATCGCATCAGTGAGAGTCCCGATGCACTTGTGCAACTCCAAGCACTCAATCAAGCGATGCTGGATAAGGTACGCATACAACGTAATGCAACAGAAATGGTATTGGATTTGGATTCCACCTATAGTGACACCTACGGCAACCAAGAAGAAACGGCCTTCAACAGACATTATCAAACAACCGGTTATCATCCGCTCGTTGCCTTCGATGGTCTGACCAAAGACTTTCTGAAGGCGGAACTGCGTTCCGGAAACACCTACTGCTCAACCGGAGCAGCCGATTTTTTGAATCCGCTTCTTGAACACTATAATCAGACTGTTCCAGTCAGCACCATTCTTGTTCGCGCAGATAGTGGCTTTGCATCGCCGGAACTGTATGACCTCTGTGAAGAAAAAGAGCATCAGTACGTCATTCGACTCAAGCGAAATCGCCGCTTATTCAAGATGGCGGAAGAGTTTGTTCAAGTTGGGGATGAGACCGAATGGAGTCAGAAGGAAGAGTATTTTTACTCCATTCGCTACCAAGCAGGTACTTGGAAGCACGACCGTAGGGTTTGTATTCGTTCCGTAAGGGCAGCTGATGAACTGATTTTTCACCATGAGTTCATTATCACCAATCTATCCGATGCTGTCTCGACTGAACAAGTCTATCAAACGTATTGGAAGAGAGGTACCATGGAGAATTTCATCAAGGAAGCGAAGAATGGTTTCTTCTTCGATAAGACGGACAGTTCTCATTTCTTGGAGAATGCTGTTCGCATGATGGTCAGCTTGCTTTCCTACAACATCAACAATTTTATGCGTACACTAGCTTTCCCAGAAAAGGCCAAAGGCCTACAGATACAGAGTATTCGTCTTCGGTTTTTCAAGATTGCCGGGAAACTGATCCACAGCGGAAGACGCATGATGCTAAAACTCAGTACCCATCATGTCTATCAAGACGAATTTTTTCATATCTTACGGCAAATTCAATCCTTGTCTTGGTGAGATCCCGCTAATTTAAAAAAATCGTTCGAACAAAGGGATTAGTATGCCCAAAAACACAATAACAATCGCACTCCGTGCTTCTTTTCGTCTCTAAGAGACATTTTGAAAGGGAAAAAATAACAACTCTGCCAAAAATCCAATACTGCAGATGAAATAGGGTTATTCATGTCAAAGTTTCGGGTAGTATGAATAATTCAGGTGAATAGATATATTAAATATTTCATCATGCCTTATATCCCCTGACTGAACAATGTATAGATAAGCATTACCCCAGAAACGATTGTACTAACCCATAACAACTTCTTCGTTTTCTTTGAACTATTTTTTTGTTTCCATACAAGTAAATGAGCAAAAGAAAGCATAACAACAGTGATAACAATAAACCAAATTCGATATGGCGCAAACGTAACGGCTAGTGTTCCAGCTAAACCACTTAGACCAAGTGGTATTAAGATCGCTAAGCCAATTCAACAAAGACTTGCTAAAAAAGCTGAAAACATCGAAGCAATTGCAACAACTCTTTCTTTCATTTTTTACATCTTCTTATTTTTATGTGATTTTTCATATTTAGAATAAGCATAAAAAGTTAAACCAAGAAAAACAGCTAAAACAGGAATCAGAACAAAATCTAAATAGCCTGTTATTGCACCTAATCCAAGCGTACCTAATAAAATAACTAAAATAGGTGTAGCACAACCTAACAAAACCAAAAATGTACCTATAAGCCCTGCAATAAAGGTCTTTTTATGTTTCATTTCAAAATTCCTTTCATTCTTCCTCAATTAGGGTTTCAATTATCGGACAAGCATATAAACTTTTTTCATCTGGACATCGTTGTTTTAAGTCGTCTAACATAGTTTCAATTCGTTTTAAATCCTCTATTTGTTTTTGAACTTCCTTTTGTTTTTTAGAAACAAATTCGAACATATCTTGACAACGAACTTCATCTTTATCTACAACACCAAATAATTTATAAATCTCGCTTAAAGAAAAACCAAGTTCCTGTATTCGTTTAATAAACCCAACACGCTTAACGTCATCATATGAATATATCCGATAACCAGCTTCCGTTCGGTGAGGTTCTTGTAATAAATTTTTTCTCTCGTAATATCTAATCGTTTCTTTATTAACTCCACATTTATCTGCAAACTCACTAATGCGATAAATCATCTTATTTCACCCCATGAATATTATAAACCGTGTACCATAGTACACGGTCAAGTAAATTGGACTATTTTATTTTTTTCCCAAAGTATCACTCGTATGTGATTGATACTTTTATATAATACTATTGATTGTCCTAACATCCCACCAGAAAATCCGATTTAAACACCAGTTGTTTTTAAACTATTAAGAAAGTAATTCCACTATATATTCCGAAGACCCGATATTTCCACGCAAGTATTGCCTCGTGACCTACATGCTGAATATTTCTCAGCAATGGCGTTGATCGCAACGAGCATTGAGAAATTTGCCACCGAGATCCGTGGACTACAAAAATCAGAAACGCGGGAAGTTGAAGAATTCTTCGCCAAAGGACAAAAAGGTTCTTCTGCCATGCCCCATAAGCGTAACCCAATCGGTTCTGAAAATATGGCCGGACTTGCAAGAGTCGTTCGCGGTCATATGGTGACGGCTTATGAAAATGTCTCCCTTTGGCATGAACGGGATATCTCACATTCATCGGCAGAACGGATCATTATTCCGGATACGACGATTTTGATCGATTACATGCTGAATCGCTTTGGCAATATCGTCAAAAATCTGACCGTTTTCCCAGAGAATATGAAGCGCAATATGAATGCGACCTTTGGATTGATCTACAGCCAACGGGTGATGTTGAAATTGATCGATCACGGAATGACCAGAGAGCAAGCCTATGACTTGGTTCAGCCGAAAACAGCGCAAGCTTGGGATGAACAAACGGATTTCCGCCCATTGTTAGAAGCTGATCCAGCAATCACGGAGGTTTTGACCAAAGCTGATTTGGACGATGCCTTTGATTACAACCATCATTTAAAACAAGTTGACACGATCTTTGAACGTGTCGGTTTAGCCGAATAAAAAAAGCTGCAACCTTGAGACCTCCGTCTTAAGGTTGCAGCTTTTTTTAATAATGTTCAGCTAAGTAGGTCAATAGATCAGGTGCTAAACCAGTTGCTGATTGGTTTTCCTGGCGATCTTCTAACATGGAAACCATCAGAAATCCTTGATCTTGCGAATCGAAGGCGAATAAGAAGCTGTTTTCTTGGCCTTTTTCATCTTGCTTTTCTTTGATTTCAGCAGTTCCTGTTTTGGCAGCTAGCGGAATGTTCAGCGCTGCCAAAGAGTGTGCCGTTCCGTTGGCATCTGAGACAACAGCTGTCAAATCTTGATTGATTTGCTCAATCGTCTCTGCTTTAAAGACTTCTTTGTCCTTTTGTTCTGTCTCTTTCAATAAACGAGGATAAACCAGTTTTCCTTGATTGGCAAAGACCGAATAAGCAGCAGCTTGCTGAATGGGATTCAGTAACAGTTCTCCTTGTCCATAGCCGGTATCTGCCAGTAAAATCTCTGAGTTGAAGGAGTCTTCATTGGAAATTTGAGCAGGATTCATCGCAATCGGTAAATCCAACGTTTCACCAAAAATCAATTTCGACAAACCGTTACGAAAAGCATCTTCACCCATAGCTAAGGTTTGTTGTGCCATATAGATGTTATCAGAATAAACCAGTGCATCTTTTAGATTGACAGAAGCTACGTCGCTGACTCTGGTGACAAAGTAGTCCCCCCACGAGCTGTCTTTTTGCCACTTCAATCCATCGATCGCAATACTTTGGGTAGGGTCGATCGTACCATTTTCTAAGCCAATCGCTGCCGTGATGGTCTTAAAGGTCGAACCTGGTGCATAGGCCGTAGCAAAGCGGCTGATGAAAGGCAAGTCTTCGTTTTGTTCATACGCATCGTAGTCTTCTTGGGAGATCCCTTGGGTCATTTTATTGGGATCATAACTCGGTGAGCTGGCTAATACCAGCAGATCACCGGTTTTTGGTTCTGTGACGACCGTGGACCCCGCCTGATTTTGTAAGGCGTCAAAAGCTGTCTTTTGGGCTTGTGCGTCAATGGTCAGTTGGATATCTTTACCATCTGCCCGTTCTTTTTCTAAAAGAACCGATTTTTCAGCACCGTCTTCATCTGTGATGGCGATTTTTCCGCCATTTTCGCCCCGCAACTCTCTGTCAAAGGCAGCTTCCAGACCACTACGACCAATTTGTCCGTTGCTTGCTAGCGTTTCATCCTTTTCGATATCTTCTGCAGTCACGTTCCCTAGATAACCAATCAACTGGGCAGCGGCTTCTCCAAGAGGATAAGTCCGTCCCGTCGTTTCTTTTAAACTTGTTCCAGTTGGCATTTCATCGGTTGGTTCGATAATCTTTAAGGGAACGAACAACTCATCTTGGACCCACGATTGCGCCAATGCTTGATCGATCGCATCTTCTGTTAGGTCAAAACGTTCCGCGATTGCTTTGATATTGGCGGTTTTTTCGTCTCCCGTACCCAGCTGCCCCGGAATGACGCCTAGTTGATAGAGCGTGCCATTTTCTGCTAGCGGTTCATTATTTCGGTCGAGGATTTCTCCGCGTGTGGCATTATCTACCGAGATACTGATTTTGTCTTGTCCTTCCATTCCCGGAAAAATCAATTGAGGCGACCAATCGATCTTGGCTTGGTCATCAGTCAGAGTAATCGTGCCACTATAAGACAGCTTTGTTAATTCACCTAACGAGGTGGTTAAGGAACCGTTGTATTGGAAATTGAATTGATCGGAATCCTTATCATCGGGCGTTACCTCAATTCCTGAAGCTTTAAATGATTCGGCACCGATACCAGTGAAAATCGCTTCGTATTTTGCTGAGACTTCGTCTGCGGTAAAGCCGTTTGATTCCAAACTTTCTTCGGTCAGTAAAGCAGATAGATCGCTGTACTTCTGATCAGATATAGCATCGATAAAGGAATTGAGGACTTTTTTTGCTGCTGCTTCTTCTTGTCGATTTTGATAGACTGTATAGCCATAATAACCGCCACCAAGTACTAATAAGGCGGCAGGGAGTGCCAGCCAGACGAAATGCTTAGGTTTTTTCGCTGGTTTTTCTTTGCGAGAGCGCCGGTTTTCTGACATATTATTGTTCCTCCTTTAGTGCCGACAAACGGGCGTGATAAAGCGGCAACAGCGTTTGATAAACTGCTAAAATATCCGCCATTTCAACGTCTTCGATCATTTCTTTTGGAAAGATCTTGCCAATTTGAAGTTCACTTTTTTTGACTTTCTGTAATCGTTCTAAGTAGGTTGGCCATTTAGCGATTGGAGAGTGGTCATACTTGGTATGATCAGGAGATAGCGTAAAGTCTGCTGGCAATTGATCAAATAATTCTTTTTGAGCCAGCCAAGATTCCGCGATCGTTGCTTGATTTTTCGGTTGATCGATCACACTGAGCCAAACAAAGACATACGCTTGATTGATCCCAATTTGAAAGTGGGCATCCATTTTATAACCACGCTTGTTAGGGCCGATCCCCGCCCACGTTTCGGCAGGAGGGTAGACGGTTCTACGCCGATGCTGTGCGATATGCAAATAAAAAGGTTCTTGACAGCTTTCTTCAAATAATGGGATCGCTGCCTCGCCGATGGTTTGGAAAACCGGCTGGATCTCTGAACGGATTTTTTCCATTCTTTCTTCTAATGTTTCTAAAGCAAAAGCATCAAATGACTGTTTTGTAAATAGCATAATCGTGTCCTTTCTTTTGTCTGAAAACAGTATAACAAAAATATTCTAATGTATTAAGCGAATTTTCTGGAGAAAATAGAGAAAATATTAAATATATGAAATTCAATATAATTGCCTACTCTAAAGATGAATATATTAGTGGACATACAGCTTATAATAAAACTACTATAAAAAATATGGAATACGCCAAAATTCCTGAAAGAGTGATTTATGGTTCTATTAGAAACATTTCAAAATATAAGCCGACTAAAGTAAAATTATTCATTGAAAATTCTACAGAATATTCACGAATCGGTCTAAACAAAACGTTAGAAGATCAATTAAATGTTCAGTCTTTATATAGAAATGATAATTTTGTAATAGAGAGAGCGGGCCTCTATCCTAAAGGAAAAGAAATTGGTATAGAAATTACGGATATGATTTTGGGAATTATTAGTGTCATCATAAGAAATGCATATGCGGTCGATTCAAATGGAGAAATACTTAGCAATAACTTATTAGGCAAAAAAAGGTTCATTTACAAGAATAGGTTAATTATCGAATCTATTTTAGAAAATACTTATTACTTTGAGATGAATGGTCTTGATAGACTGACAAAAAGAGACTTATTCCCTTTTTGGCATGAGTTTATCATAAGATTTGAGCAAGAATTATTCCTAAGAGAAAATAAGTAGGTATGTTGAATTACTTTACGTAAGTATTCCCCACCACTTTGTGCTTAACAGTCATGCTTTAATGATTATAATCAATAATTAAAAAATATTGTTTTGAAGGATAAAATAATTAAAATATAAAATCCGGCATAGAAGCAGTACAGATAAAAACAGAGGTGACTTATGAACGAAAAAGAAACCGCACTGATATTGAGACCTGAGCAGGCACTACTCGACGTCACTGACAAGTCGCTGTATTCATTTAACGAGCGAGAGAGTATGGCTAAGTTTCGTGAAGCTTCCACAGTGATGGCCCTCAATAGGTTTTTTTCATTAGCAGATTCGGAAGCTGCTCAACTTATTGTCGGCATTGCCGAAAAGGTTCCGCATCTAAAAAATACTTTCGATTCACTCAAGGGCAAGACAGAGCTTGTAGTAAAGATGTCTGAGGAGGCCCGTAAGAAACTCGAAAGCGGAGAGTGGCACTGGGTTTTGGCAAGCGACGGCAGTGGAATGCTTCCGTCTATGAAAGACGCGGCGGAACATTTCGCAGGACAGATAAGGGTCGGTCAGAAAACCATTCACCCTGATGTGATTAATTCCCTTATAGGTTTGACGCAAAAAAATAATCTTGATGCACTTACAGACAAGGTTATTTATCTCACAGATATTGTGGAACGAATATCCGCCGGCCAGTATAACGATAGGGTCGCAATGTTTTATGGCGCAAGACAAATGTACATTGAAGCAATGGGTATGAATGACACGGATAATCGCAGGATTGCGCTACTAAATGCGGCCAAATCTGCCAATGAGGCTATCGCTTCGTTACAGCAGTCAATACGATACGATTTGAACAATTTGGCCAATGTTAAGTCTGGCAAACAACTCGATGAGAGTACAAAGTTAATTGCAAAGTGTTTTGCAAAACTCAACGATTCCGTTCAAATTTCGGTTAATGTATATGCTGCACTAGGGGAAAACCGTGCGTTGCTTGCATCGGTGACATCGTATCAGTGTTTCGTAGAGCAAACGTTACTATCTACTCCAGAAAATATTATGGCTAAAAAATATACAGGTTGCACCCTGGCGGAAATAATGCACTCATGTTCGAAAACAGATGGTACCGATTGGCGCCAACTCCCAGAAGAAATAGTAGGTGCTTGTGAAACAATAATACTAACGGATCGCGAGATAATCGCCGTTCTTTCAGAAACGATCGAGCATCAAAGTCTAGGAGGACAAGAAAATGAAGTGTAAAGCTTGCGGTAAAGAACTAATAGGGGTCCCGAGCGCTTAGTGGGAATTTGTATCGATAAGGGGTACAAATTCCCACTAAACCAATGTTTCAAGGCCTATTTATTTTTTATATTCAATTCTCTTAAGTGTTTAGGAATAGATAACAAGTCAAATTTATACTCTCCAAGAAAAGTGATATGCTCCCAATTAATAGGAGATACATGCTTCATATACTTAGTTACTTCGGGATCTATTTTGACGAGATAATTATAAGCTGCTTGTAAGTAGACGGCGTTCCATATACTTATTGCATTTATTAACACATTAAGCGCACTAGCACTTTGAAGTTGTCGGCGAATATCGCGCTCCATAAATTTTCCGCGTCGCCCAAAAAATAGTTCTCTAGCTAAAGCATTAATCGCTTCTGTCTTATTTAGTCCATGAGTGATCCTTCGCCGTAGCTCACTATCTGTAATATAATCTATCATAAAAATGCTCTTTTCAATGCGACCTAGTTCTCTCAGTGCAAGAGCTACTCTATTCTTACGTGCGTATGAGCCTAGCTTTCCTAATAGTAAAGAACTAGATACTTTTCCTGTTTGAATCGAATAGGCGATTCGTTTAATTTCATCATAGTTTTCTTCAATAATTTTTACATTGATTTTTCCGCTTATATCTTCTGATAAGTTAGGGTAGTAGGAAGGTGATTTGATAGAAAATAATTGTGATTTTTTTATATTTCTGATGCGAGGTTCAAAATCAAAGCCTAGTAATGCGGTCATTCCAAACACCTGATCAGAATACCCATTTGTATCAGTAAAATGTTCCTCAATATCTAGATCTGTTTCATGATAAAGTAGGCCATCAAGGGTATGAGTAGCTTCCCTTGTATTAGTTGAAGCAACCTCGATATGATGAGTCGTATGCCTATCATTTATTGATCGAATCATTGTAGCTCCTTTTTCCATACTTTTGTAATGTGGATTAACATCGGATTTTAGAGCTGAGACGCCCACTGGGACGCGCATTCCGTCTGAAGCAGTGGTTTTTCCTTCACCCCAAAAGTCTGCAACAGGAAGCTTTAACTGATAATTAACCAAAACAGATTGAGCACGAGTCAGAGCTTCTTTATAAAAGCGCCATTGTTTGGCATTGGCTAACTGAGAATAAGAAATTCCAGGAGTTGATTGGGCCATTTTTTCAAGACCAATATTCATCCCTAAACCCAGCAAAGCAGCAAAAATAATTTTTCTTTCTTGTTCACTCGGCGGTTTCCCTGTAGAATCATGACTAAATTCTTGTGAAAAGTTGGTCCAACTGTCCACCTCAATTAAAAGATCACTAAGCCTTATCTTAGGAATTATTGAATAAAGTTTTTTTCTATATATTTCTGCTTCGCTAGGTGTAACTTTTTCCAACTTTTTAAGGTTTGCTCTTGAAATTCTCTTATCAACTGTCGAATAAAATTGAAGCTGTAAATCTAAAATTATTTCCCGATCCTTTAAATAGTCCTCAAACGTGTCTGGAATAGTTTCTGAATCAATACAAGCAGATAAATCAACTAAGTAATCATCAATATTTCGATGGATCATACTTCCTTCAACTGAAATATCTCCTGATCGAATATTGTTCTTTAGCTCGGTGAAAGCTACTAACTCATAGTAAGACCGATCTATTTTCCCCTCTTCTGGCCGAACAAGGCTTTTCCATTTTTTACTCACAAAATCAGTAGAAGTATCTGCCGGTATTTTTCTTTTACCACTATTGTGTAAATCAGTTAGTTGAGTTAGGGCCATGAGGACTGGATTTGCTGCCGGAGTTGCTTTGAACGAAAGGGTCCTCAATAACATTGGCGTGTATCTTCGGAGGTAATTAGCTTTATTTCGAACCATTTCTAAATAGCCATGATTTTTATTACCTGTAATTTTTTTAGCTTCTTCTCCATCTTGTACTAAATCTTCCCAAGGCATGATTCGTTCAATTTCGTCAAAAGGATTACTATCATTATCTTTTGCAAAGTGAAGAGCATCAATTAAAGAAGCATAATGTTCCAATTTTTTAGTAGCCAATTTTCCTTTTTCTTTTAACTGTTCTTGTGAATCACGTGTCCCTTTGCGTTTAATACTTGCTAAAATGCGGTCATTAATCTCAATCAGTTGATCGATCAGATATTGATGATGATTGACTAAAAAAGCAATAAGTAAAGAGTATCTTTTTTCAAGCTCAAAACGGGAGAAGTCATATGCATCATAATTTTCCCCTAGTCTAGCTAGCTGAAGAAACCTGTTCCGATTAATATGGGAGACATTAATTGTCCCGAGTCCCATGGAAGCAATCACTTCCACTTTTTTACAAATACTCATAAAGCTTTCTGGATTTGCCTTACCTGGAATGTCTTTTAGCCAAGCGAGTTTAGTTATTTTCGTCTCTTCATAAATTTGAAACAAACTCTCTAGTTTTTCAATTTGTATATCTGTTAATGAACAGAGTAATATTGAAAATAAGTTGTTTTCTGCTTTATCTCGACAGCGGCTTATAATGTCTTCAAGTGTAGCTATAGATGGAAAAATAATTCTTTTTCGAGTTAAGAAATCAATTGTTTTTTTCATTAGATAGATAGAGTCATCATTTTCTAAAGCTAGTTCAATTAAATATTCTATTAACTGTTTTTGTGTATTAGCACTACCGAATCGATGATAGTTGAATACTTCTAAGATCTCGTTGAAGTGATTTGCACGTGTATTTCTATGATCATATGAATTTAAATCAATTGCATCAAGATGGAGCTGTCGACTCACATAAGAAGTTAGTCTGGTTGATTTAATCGGCCAATTACTTAAAGAACACCCAGGATACCGGGCCAAACAAAGTTGTATCGCAAATCCTAGTTTATTGACCTTTCCACGGTGTTGATTAATAACCTCCAGATCATAATCAGAAAAACTAAAATACGCTTTAAAATCCTCTTCTGATAAGTGGTCTACAGAAAGAAGTTGTTCACGCTGTGAAGTAGTTAAAATTCTTTTCATAGCCATATCTTAAGCATTCCTTTTATTGAGGTAACGGTAAAAGGTTGTTTTGCTTAATTTAGAGGCATCAAGAATTTGACGAATAGAATACTCTTTGCTGTCATACATTTTTAAAGCTAAATCAATTGATAGCTTACCTTTACTTGGACGGCCCCCTTTTTTTCCTCGGACTCTGGCTGCCTTAAGACCAGAGTTAGTTCGTTCAATAATAATATCCCGTTCCAGTTCTGCTAAACTAGCCATAACTCGGAAAAAGAATCTTCCCATAGACGTTGAAGTATCTACGTTATCTTGAATAGATATAAAATTGACACTAAGTTCTTCAAATAATTCAGAAAGTTCAATCAAATGTTTAGTTGATCGTGAAATTCGATCTAACTTGTAAATGACAACAGAATCTCCTTCACGTAGTAGGTTGATCATTTCTTCTAATTGCGGTCGGTCTTTTTTCGCACCAGTTACTTTTTCTTGAAATAATTTATCAATTCCATAATGAGTAAGTGCATCAATTTGTAAACTAAGATTTTGATCATCCGTACTCACTCGAGCATAGCCAAAAATCATAAAAAAACCTCCTTAATTTTATAATTTAAATGTACCATAACTCATTAAGTATAACTATATAGGAACTATGAAAAAGGAACGGATTTTGGTACTTGATTTACTTAAAAAACATTTAGAAAAAGCAGGAAAATGAAAAGGTACCATAAACGGTCGTTTATGGTACCATTCAAATTTATCCTTATTGTACAAAATAACAGCGAAATTTTTAAATCTATTCCTTATCGATACAAATTCCCCGTAGGCGCTAGGGACCTCTTTAGCTCCTTGGAAGCTGTCAGTAGTATACCTAATAATTTATCTACATTCCCTTTAGTAACGTGTAACTTTCCAAATTTACAAAAGCGACTCATAGAATTATTTCCTCCCGTTAAATAATAGATAACTATTAAAAATAGACAATACTTGCTCATAAGTAACGGTACTTAAATTGTTTACTTTGGCGTGTTTCATTGCTTGATGAAACTGATTTTTAGTAAACAGTTGACGATATTCTCGATTGACCCATTTTGAAACAAAGTACGTATATAGCTTCCAATATTTATCTGGAACATCTGTGGTATGGCGGGTAAGTTTTATTAAGACACTGTTTACTTTTGGTTTAGGATGAAAGCATTCCGCTGGCAGCTTAAGCAATTGCTGAATCGAGACTTGAGTGTGCAAGAGCAACCCTAGTGTTCGGTGAATATCCAAGGTACGCTTGTAGAATCCTTCTTCAACAATCAGATAGATGTCAGACGCATGGCTTTCAAAAACCACTTTTTTAATAATTTGTGTGCTTAAATGGTAAGGAATATTCCCAACAATTTTATACCTCTGTTTGTTAGGGAATTGAAACTGTAGAATATCTTGGTGAATTAAAGTGACACGAATGTTCAGTTTTAATTTTTCTGACGATAAGTTGAATAGATGACTGTCTAATTCAATAGACGTTACCTGTTTACTTATTTTAGCCAGTTTCGTCGTTAAATGCCCTTTACCTGTTCCAATTTCGTAAACGGTATCGGTTTCTTTTAAATTCAATTGTTTTATTATTTGGTTGAGTACTTTTTCACTCGTTAAAAAGTTTTGAGAATATTTTATATTTTTGTTCATGTAATCACTCCTGAAGTGATTACATCTATAAATAAATACAGAAGTTAAACGATTTGTTTGTAATTTTAGTTATCTGTTTAAAAAGTCATAAGATTAGTCACTGGTAGGAATTAATCTAACGTATTTATTTATCTGCGTAATCACTGTTTTTAGTCTGTTTCAAAACAGTAGATGTTTTATCTACATTACGCATTTGGAATACCAACATGACGAATCCCTCCTTCTTAATTACAAATTTTTAGCATCTAATTTAACTTCAATTCCTATTATACAAAATTTTAAGATAATGCACTATCAACACACTCTTAAGTTTGCTTCTAAGTCTTATTTCCATAACTTTAGGGTTAACCATACGCAAGACCAATCACTCTCGGACAATACTCATGATTTTAATGATAAAATCCATGTTAAACCCATAGATAAGAAATACACCTGCAATAACCGTTACCTGTTTGTGCCAATTTAAAAATGCACCACTTTTTTATAATTAAAACGGTTGAAAACTGTACCACTAATAACTCACAATAGAGAGATGTCACCGTCAAGTTAAATGTACAAAATAACAGCGAAATTTTTAAATCTATTTCTTATCGATACAAATTCCTCGTAGGCGCTCGGGACCCCCTATAGAGATATGACAGGTGATGAACTGCTATCAGCGATGATTGCCTTAGCAGTTTCAGCAATTCCAGAAGGATTACCTGCCGTTCTTTCTATTATATTATCCGTTGGTGTTACTCGAATGGCTAGACAAAATGCCATCATAAAAAAAATGCCAGCTGTTGAAACCCTTGGAAGCATGGAGGTTATCTGTTCAGATAAAACTGGTACGCTGACAAAAAACGAGATGTCTGTGGTGGCTGTCATCACGGCAGATGACCTGTTTGATACAACTGATCCAAATGAACATGATAATCAAATAAATCAAACTAGTTCAAATCAAGCATTGACCAAAATGGTCGAGACAGCTTTATATTGTAACGACACGAAAATTACTTATAAAGGTGGGGTGCGCGAAATCATTGGTAACCCAACCGAAGGTGCACTGCTTGATTGGGCTAATCAAATGGCCTTGACTGAAAATGTGAAAGAAATCAGTAAACTCCCTTTTGATTCAGCCTATAAGTATATGGCCACCTTAGTAGATGTTGAGGATAAACGGTATATCTACTTGAAAGGAGCGCCTGATGTGTTGCTTGATTTAGTGGAAAAGGAAGTATCCCATAATCAAGTGAAAGTATTTGATGAAAGTCCGTGGAATGAGAAGATTGCGACTAATGCAAAGCTTGGCCAACGTATTTTAGCAGCAGCATATAAGGAAGTTTCAAATACTAAAGAGACGCTGACACATGAGGATATCTCGAGTGACATGATTCTAGTTGGACTATTTGGTATCATTGATCCACCTAAAAAAGAAGCAATTGAAGCGGTTAGAGTTAGCCGTCAAGCTGGTATATCAGTGAAAATGATTACGGGTGACCATAAGGATACTGCTATGGCAATTGCTAAAGATATTGGTATTGAAAACTATGCCAATGCTCTAGTGGGTAAAGATATTGAGGCGTTGTCAGACGAAGAGCTAGAAAAAGTTGTCATGTCGACAGATGTCTTTGCTAGGACAACACCTGAACATAAGCTACGATTGGTTGAAGCTATCCAAAGAAATGGTCAAATTGTTGGTATGACTGGTGATGGCGTTAATGATGCACCCGCGCTGAAGCAAGCTGACATTGGTATTGCAATGGGGATAAAAGGAACAGAAGTAACGAAAGACGCTGCTGATATGGTATTATCGGATGACAATTTTGCAACGATTACCAGTGCTGTTAAAGAGGGACGACGTGTCTACGAAAATCTTAAAAAGACAATCTACTTTTCATTGCCAACAGCATTTGCACAAGGGTTATTAGTAGTGGTTTCCTTGTTAGCTGATCGCCCATTACCACTCTCCTCTGTCCAAATACTATGGCTTAATATGGTGACAACTATTACTTTATCCTTTGCCTTGGGCTTTGAGCCATTAGATGAAAAAGGAATGACACGTCCGCCTAGGGATCCTAAAGAAAATATTTTAAGTTCCTATGCGATTTTCAGGACAGTGTACGTTTCACTATTACTTGCTGGTCTAGGATTTTTGATTAATAGTTTCTTAGGAAGCAAGGGTGCTTCAATTCCGATAATGCAAACAACTCTTATTACAACGCTTGTATTTGGACAAGTATTCTATATGATTAACTGTCGAGAAATCATACGTTTCTCAATCACCAAGACGATTTTATCAAATAAGGTTTTGTGGTATTCATTAGCCATTTTAGCTATATTGCAACTATTAGTGACCTACGCACCATTTATGCACGTTGCATTGGGTACAACAGTGATTACGGGTCAACATATTGGGATTTCTGTTTTAGCAGGTTTAGCTGTCTTCATCATTGTTGAAATAGAAAAAACAATTACGAGAACCTTTTTCAAACCAAAGAATTAGTAGTCTAAAAACGAAATAATTTAACAAAAAAACAAAAAATAAAGAGTCAATCAGATGAAACGAATAAATTAAACAAATCTAATCTAATTGATTTATTGTAGTCGCTTAAAATTGTAGTCATTTAAATTACTTCCTTTCTTTAAAAAAATTATTTTTTTAGGAGCTTTGGCTGGGTGCTTAATCTTTTAAAATCGAGTGAAGATTTATCTAAGATACGCACTTCGCTTTAGTTCCTAATTATTTTTTTCAGTGTGCTTATGGTGGTTTGCTTGGTTATAAAAAAGTGGAGAGATAAAAAAGCTGCAAGGGCGATCTATGATCGTGCATTTACCCTTGCCGTCTTTTTTGAACGTAACTATAACCGTAAAAGCAAAGCGCTTAGCACACTAAAATGATTAAGGAACGTTAAGCTGTATCTTGGATAGTAAAATCGAACGGATAAAAAGCACTTGATATACTTATCAAGTGCTTTGTAAGCGCCAAATAATCAGGTATATACTACAACACAAATAACCCTGCTACAATATGGATATCATATCGTAGTAGGGTTATTTACAGTTTGCTTGGATCTCTAGACTCCATGGCAAATAATCCTCAAGAAGTTCGGGCTCCTCTTTGAAGGGAGTGTTCGGAAGTTCCTTGAACAAATACGTCAGGTATTTGAATACATTCAGATTATTTGCTTTGGCAGTCTCAATGATGCT
>ERZ1023696.144-NODE-144-length-15464-cov-6.827802_pt1 | contig 15464 bp, 10 predicted proteins | sample MGYA00520859_ERZ1023696 | MGnify/ENA primary metagenome ERZ1023696 (study PRJEB33180, sample SAMEA4046002) | wastewater metagenome | place: Denmark | collected 2016-03-13 | study: EMG produced TPA metagenomics assembly of the PRJEB13832 data set (Local...
GTGTATAGCTACGCAATGTGGATCAATCCACGTTTCCATTTATTGGTAATACGTGCTTTTTCTTGTCTGACGATCCTTCACAATGCACTTAGCCAGCAATTCAATGAGCTGTGCAAAGAGTTCAACACAGTAAATAACAACCGTCTGTACTCAGGGCGTTTGCGAAGCATTGGTGGTAAACAGAGTGAGCCACAAATATAGCAAGATATTGATAGCATGCTAAAACAGATGCAACCAAGTCTTGAACTTGTAGGAGGTGCTGACGGTGAAAAATGATAGTGAAGTTCTAGAACCGCGCCTAGTGGCAGTAAATAGCTATTACTTGTCTGTCATTAATAACCGCATACAAGACCTATCAAACGATGCTGAGAGCCTAACAATGGCGCTTAGTGCGATCAGTACCGATGATGACACAAGTAAGGGCGTAATAGTCGCTGTAAGGTCAACCTTAAGAGAAAAAAGGGACAAAGAAACCAGTCAACGAGAGAAGAGAGAAGGAAGGAGAGGAAGAAAGGAAGGGGAGGGAAAAGAAAAGGAGGGGGAAGAAGAAAAAGAAAAAGAGAGAAGAAAAAAAAGAAGAGAGGGGGAAGAGGAAGAGGAGGATAAGAGAAAGACATCCTGTGGGACATCGACCAGGCACTGGGGCGGGCCACGGCCTAGGAGCCTGTGGGCTGTCAATACTCCTGCGGCGGCATGCGCTGGGCTGCCACGCGGCACCGCTGCCAGCGGCGCCCGCGCTGCACGGCTGGCGCCAGCCACAGGATGTGCACGGCCACATATCCCAGCGCTGCCAGCAGCAGCCCCAGCGTGGGCAACCCCACCAGCAGCGGGGTGCCCAGGGCCTGCATCCATGCGGCCAGCGCCTGCACTGAAAACGCGCCGTCGGGTGCCACGCTGCCCCAGGCGGGCATGACCTGTTCTCCGGGCATCACCAGCGCGCCCAGGTAAAAGGCCAGCGCATACAGCGGCACGATCGTCAGGGGGTTGGTATAGAACGTGGTCATGCCGCCCGCCACCACATTGCCGCGCAGCCAGGCGCAGGCCAGCAGGGTGCCAGGCAACTGCAGCGGGCCGGGAATGAGCCCGCAGAACATGCCCGCTGCTACACCCCGGGCCAGCGGCTGGCGCTGAAAACGGAACAGCGCGCGCTGCTCCAGCCAGGGCTGCAGGCGCAGCAGCCAGGGCCGGTCCATGTGACCCCGCACGCGGGGCTCCAGCCCCCGCAACCAGCGGCGCAAGCGGCACAGCATCTGCATGGCGGCGAACACTTAGAAGGTGTGAATGAATCCGGCGTGGCCGAGCAGGCCGCCAAAACGCGGCCTGTCGAGGCGCAAAGCGCAGCCATAGCTCGGGCTATGGCGAGCATTTGCAACGACGAGGGGGTGCGTTTTGGCGGGATGAGCGGGCATGGTGGGTTCGTTCACGCCTTCTCAACCCTTGGGGGGCAGGGCCGGCGAGCCTTGGCTCGACGCCCGCAGCGACAGCACGATGGAGCCGGCAATCAGCGAGGCCGTGACCAGCAGGGCATAGCCAATCGGGATCTTCACCAGGTCGATGAGCAGCATCTTGCCGCCGATGAACACCAGCACCAGGGCCAGGCCATAGGCCAGCAGGTGAAAGCGGTTGGCCAGGTCGGCCAGCAGGAAGTACAGCGCGCGCAGGCCCAGGATGGCGAAGATGTTGGCCGTGAGCACGATGAACGGGTCGCTGGTGATGGCAAAGATGGCGGGGATGCTGTCCACCGCAAAGATGATGTCGGTGGTGCCGATCAGCACCAGCACCACGAACAGCGGGGTGTAGTGCTTGACGCCGTCGATCATGGTGCTGAGCTTTTCGCCGTCAAACCGGTCGGTGATGCGCATGCGCTTTTTCAGCAGGGTGAGCACCGGATTGGTGGCAATGTCGGGCTCCTGCCCTGCGGCAAACCACATTTTCGCGCCGGTAAACACCAGAAACGCGCCAAATACATACAAAAGCCAGTGGAAGGTGGCCAACAGCCAGGCGCCCACCAGAATCAGCAGCGTGCGCAGCACGATGGCGCCGATGATGCCGATGATGAGCGCGCGCTTCTGGTATTGCGGCGGCACGGCAAAGTAGCTGAACAGCATCAGAAACACGAAGATGTTGTCGATCGACAGGCTTTTTTCCACCAGATAGCCGGTGATGAACTGCATTGACACCGTGTTGGCCACCTCACGGCCCTGGCTGCCGTCCAGATACCACCACAGGATGGCCACAAACACAAAGGCCAGCGAGAACCACAAAAGACTCCAGCGCACGGCCTCTTTCATCGTGACCTTGTGCGCGCCCTGGCGCTCCATCACCAACAGGTCGATGGCAATGGCCACCACCACAAAGACGGCAAATCCCGCCCACATCCACCAGGTTCCTATCGTTTCCATGCTTTTTCTCCGAAAGGGAATTTGTTTTGCCCACCGCTCGCCTCGGGCACAGGGCTGCACTGTAGGGGCGGCATCGATTCTTAAAAACCTGTCATATTGGTAGCATTGGTTCGGTTTTTACGAACCCCACCGCTTCACCCACCGAAAGCCCCCCATGAGCCAAAGCTTCAATTACCGCCATCTTTTCTACTTCTGGGTGGTGGCCAAGGAAGGCGGCATTGCCCGCGCCGCCGAGCGGCTGGACATGGCCGTGCAGACCATCAGCGCCCAGGTGCGCGAGCTGGAAAAATCGCTGGGCGTAAGCCTGCTGCGCACCGAAGGCCGCAACCTGGTGCTGACCGACGCCGGCGTGGCGGCGCTGCACGAGGCCGACCACATCTTTGCGCTGGGTGAGCTGCTGCCCGTGCGCGTGCGCGAGGCCGCCAGCGGCCAGACGCTGCGGCTGAACCTGGGCATCTCCGACGGCATTGCCAAGCTGGCCGTGCACCGGCTGCTGACGCCCGTGCTGGACGAGCCCCACCTGCGGCTGCTGTGCCATGAGGGCGAATTTCAGCCGCTTTTGGGCGAGCTGGCACTGCACAAGCTCGACGCCGTGCTGGCCGACCGCGCGGCGCCCCCCAACCCCGCCCTGCGCACCACCAGCCAGCTGCTGGGCAGCAGCGCCATTGCCTGGTATGCCCCGCCGCTATGGGCCGAGGCAGCGGCCAACGGCTTTCCGCACAGCCTGGCCGTGGTGCCGGTGCTGCTGCCCACCGACCACGCCGCCATGCGCGCGCGCATCGACCACTGGCTGGAGCGCGAGCGCATCCGCCCGCGCATTGCCGGCGAGTTTGAAGACAGCGCCCTCTTGAGCACCTTTGCCGCCACCGGCATGGGCGTGATGCCCGCGCCGGTATCCCTGGGCGAGCACCTGGCGCAAACCCACGGACTGGTGCAGGTGGGCAGCACGCCCGAGGTGCAGGAGCAGTTTCACCTGATCTACAGCGCACGCAAGGTCATGCACCCGCTGCTGACAAGGCTGCTGGAGGCAGGCAAGATCGGAACGCTATTAAATTAATAGCTTATAGCGCTTATCCATCAATGGCTAGAAGCCAAAAACACCCAAACTTCGAACCACAACCCGCTGGATGTACAGCGTTTGCGGCCCATCCCCGCGAGCAGGCCGACGCAACAGGAGGACCGCTTCTTCCAGACCGAAACCCGGGCCAGTGGCCTGCGCCAGCGCGCCCTGCGACAATTGCGGGCATGAGCACCACCTTCGCCCCCCTCACCAACGACACCTTTTTGCGCGCCTGCCGCCGCCAAGCCACCGACTACACCCCCCTGTGGCTGATGCGCCAGGCGGGCCGCTATTTGCCTGAATACAAGGCCACGCGCGCCCAGGCGGGCAGCTTCATGGGCCTGGCCACCAATGTGGACTACGCCACCGAAGTGACCCTGCAGCCGCTGGAGCGTTTCCCGCTCGACGCGGCCATTTTGTTCAGCGACATCCTCACCGTGCCCGACGCCATGGGCCTGGGCCTGACGTTTGCCGAGGGCGAGGGCCCACGCTTTGCCCAATCGATCCGCACCGAGGCCGACGTGGCCCAACTGGCCGTGCCCGACATGGACAAGCTGCGCTACGTGTTTGACGCCGTCACCAGCATCCGCAAGGCGCTCAATGGCCGTGTTCCCTTGATCGGATTTTCGGGCAGCCCCTGGACGCTGGCCTGCTACATGGTCGAAGGCAAGGGCTCTGACGACTACCGCCTTGTCAAGACGCTGATGTACAGCCGCCCCGACCTGATGCACCGCATCCTGGCCGTGAACGCCGACGCCGTGGCGCAGTACCTGAACGCCCAGATCGACGCGGGCGCCCAGGCCGTGATGATTTTTGACAGCTGGGGCGGCGTGCTGGCCGACGGCGCGTTTCAGGAGTTCAGCCTGGCCTACACCCGCCGCGTGCTGGCGCAACTCAAGCGCACCGGCGTGGACGGCACCGACGTGCCGCGCATCGTCTTCACCAAGGGCGGCGGCATCTGGCTCGACGACATGAAGGACATCGACTGCGAGGTGCTGGGCCTGGACTGGACGGCCAACCTGGGCAAGGCGCGCGCCATTGTCGGCGGCCAGGTGGGCGGCCCCGGCAAGGCGCTGCAAGGCAACATCGATCCCAATGTGCTGTTTGCCCCGCCCGCGCAGATCGTGACCCAGGTGCATGCCGTGCTCGACAGCTTCGGCAAGCCGCACACCGACAAGACCACCACCGGCCCCACGCACATCTTCAACCTGGGCCACGGCATCAGCCAGTTCACGCCACCCGAGCATGTGGCGGCGCTGGTCGAGGCAGTGCATGGCTACTCACGGGCGCAGCGCCAGCGGTGAACACAGGGGCAACCGCCCCGTGCACCAGCCGGGGGCGTCCCGGCCCTGGTTATGCACAAACCGGGCGCAGCGGCCGCCACCACGCCCTGCCCCGTGCGCCCCGTCGAAACAATCTTTGACAGCTCGCAAAGTTTGATCTAAGTAATTGATTTCAAACGAGTTAATTCCAATGCCTATTTTCTGGGCAATCTAGCCAGAGCACGTAATTTCAAGGGCTTGCAAGCCAAATCCAGGGGATATCAACAAAGTTATCCACAGAAATTCTGAATTTCCTGCAAATACCTTGTGAAATCAAGGACTTGGAGCCCAAAGTGAACCAGTTTTTGAAGATCCCCGCCAACGGCTAGCACAAAACGGGGGCGTTTTCCCCTCTTGACGTACCCCGGCTGTACGACTTATGCACACAAATGGTGGTGCGGCGCAGCAAAATGACGGGTGAGCGCGCTACCACAAAAATTTCGCAAAAATTTCTTCAGATGATTGATTCATAAGGATTTTTTGCAGGTGCCATTTTTCCGGGCAATCTGTTGCAAGCCAGTATTCATGCGGCCTGGCAGCGCATCCCGGCAGGATGTCAACAAAGTTATCCACAGAAATCCGGGATTACTCCCCAATGCCTGCCAGATCAAGCACTTAGCCGCCACATCCCCGCACCACATCAACAAGCGGTTGTAACCCTTGCCTGTTCATCCCTCCATCGTCCATGTGGCCCTGCACACCCCGTCGCACAGCGGCGTGGGCGACCTGCTGAGCTACGCCAGTGAGCGCCCGCTTGCGCCCGGCACGCTGGTGCGCGTGCCGCTGGGCAGCCGCGAGGTGCTGGGCGTGGTGTGGGATGCCGACCAGGCCACCGGCGAGTTGCCCGACGGCGCCACCCTGCGCGCCATTGCCGGGATGCTGGAAGGCGTGGCGCCGCTCGATGCGCACTGGCGCCGCCTGGTGGCGTTTGCGGCGCGCTACTACCAGCGCGCGCTGGGCGAGGTGGCCCTGGCCGCCCTGCCCCCGCAGCTGCGCGACCTGAAACCCGAGCAGCTGGCCCGGCGCCTGCGCCGCCCGGCCACGCCGGCAGGCGACACGTCAGACACTATTGAAAACATAGCACTTACCGCAGAGCAGGAGAGCGCCAGAGCCCGAATTGCTGCAGAAAAAGGCCCCTTCCTGCTGTTTGGCAGCACCGGCAGCGGCAAGACCGAGGTGTACCTGCGCTGCGTGCAGGAAATGCTGGAGGCCGACAAGGGCGATGGATTTCCGGCCCAGGCGCTGGTGATGGTGCCCGAGATCAACCTCACGCCGCAGCTCGAAGAGCGCTTTGTGGGCCGCTTTGCCCCCCGCTTTGGTGCGGGCGCCGTGGTGTCGCTGCACAGCGGCATGACCAACCCGCAGCGCCTGAAAAGCTGGCTGGCCGCCCACAGCGGCAGCGCGCGCATTGTGCTGGGCACGCGCATGGCGGTGTTTGCCAGCCTGCCGGGGCTGAAACTCATCGTGGTAGACGAAGAGCACGACCCCAGCTACAAGCAGCAGGAAGGCGCCCGCTACTCGGCGCGCGACCTGGCCATCTGGCGCGGGCGCGAGCAGGGCGCCAAGGTGCTGCTGGGCTCGGCCACGCCGTCGCTGGAGAGCTGGCACGCCAGCCGCCCGCCCACGCCCGAAGACCCCGAGGGCGGGCGCTACGTGCGCCTGCACATGCCCAGCCGAATCGGTGCCGGCGCCCTGGCCCGCGTGCGGCGGGTGGACATGAACCAGCAGCCCCGTCGCACCGTGTTCAGCGCGCCGCTGCTGCAGGCCATCACCGAGCGCGTGGCGCGTGGCGAGCAAAGCATGATCTTGCTGAACCGCCGCGGCTATGCCCCCGTGCTGCACTGCGTGGACTGCGGCTGGAAAAGCGACTGCCCCCACTGCAGCGCGCACCAGGTCTTTCACAAGACCGACCGCACCCTGCGCTGCCACCACTGCGGGTTCGCGGTGCGCGTGCCCCACCACTGCCCCAGCTGCGGCAGCCCCGACATCCACCCCATGGGCCGGGGCACCGAGCAGCTCGAAGAGCAACTGGGCGCCCTGCTGCGCAACGTGCAGCGGCCCGATGGCGACCCTGCCCGCATCGCCCGCATCGACGCCGACACCACCAAGGCCAAGGGCGCGCTGGAGGCGCAGCTGGCGCAGGTGCATTCGGGCGAGGTGGATGTGCTGGTGGGCACGCAGATGATTGCCAAGGGCCACGACTTTCGGCGCATCACGCTGGTGGCCGCCGTGCAGCCCGACGGCGCCCTGTTCAGCAGCGACTTTCGTGCGCCTGAGCGGCTGTTTGCGTTGCTCATGCAGGCTGCGGGCCGCGCCGGGCGCGACGCCGCCTACATGGCCGCGCAGGGCACGCAGTGCGAAATGTGGGTGCAGAGCTTTCACCCCCAGCACGCCGTGTTTGAGGCGCTGCGCACGCACGACTACCCCGCCTTTGCCACCCAGCAATTGAAGGAACGCGAAGAGGCCGCCATGCCCCCGTTCTCATACCAGGCGCTGGTACGGGCCGACGCCCGCACGCAGGAGGTGGCCCAGGGATTCCTGTCGGCCGCCACCGCCGCAGCCCATGCGACGGGCCTGCCGGGGCTCGACCTGGTGACCCTGTTCCCGCCCGTGCCCCTCACCATCCAGCGCGTGGCCAATGTAGAACGCGCCCAGATGCTCATGGAAAGCCCCAGCCGCGCTGCGCTGCAGCGCTTTCTGGCCGCCTGGCAGCCCGTGCTGCAAACCACCCGCAGCCAGCCCGAGCACAAGGGCCTGATCCGCTGGCTGGTGGATGTGGACCCGCTGGCGATTTGAGGTGTTTTTTGGCTCTTGCGCTTGCTTTACAAGCGCAAGGGATGACCTGCATAACCCTCGCGCGTCGGTGGTAGTGCGGATCGGGATGGGCCGCAAGGCGTCTTTTTGCAGCCAATAGCTCGGCTATTGGCAAGAAAAGCAACGCAGTGGACCGCCCGAGGCCGCGCTGCCACAGACCGCAGGGAGTTATGCAGATCATCCCTCGAAGCTATCGAAATGGATGCAGCCCAGAGAGCCGAAGCGGCACCTCGGTACGCCGTGGGTGCGCATGCACGATCTGCCGCTGCAGCGCAGCGTGCCAACCTACAAGTGGAAGTCGCCCGCGGCTTCCGGCTGGTAAAGCACTTTTTCAATCCGGATGTGGCAGGTCCGGTCCGGAATCCGCCAGCTGAAGGCATCGCCCGCCTTGTAGCCCAGGATCGCGGTGCCGATGCCGGAGCAAACCGACAGTTTCCCGGCACGGTCGTCCGCGTCCTCCGGGTACACCAGCGCCACTTCCAGTTCCTCGTCGTCCACCTGCAGCAAGGCCCGGGAGTTCATCGTGACAACATCCTCGGCCACGTTCCAGGGATCAACGACGATGGCCCGCTCGATCTCGTGCTCCAGCTCAAAAACCTCCGAGCCGCGGTCAAGCTCGACCAGGCTCCTGAGCCGGGCCTTGTCAATCTCGGTGATGTAGATGTCGGCGGCGTGCACCGCAGGGCTTTCGCGCAAGAGCCGGAGATAGCGCTCCGAGCTCATGGAAAGCGACTTCATCGCAGGCGTTTCGCTTTCCAGCAAAAAGCCGCTGTGCAGGAAGGCCTTCAGCGAGCGCGCATTGTCCGGATGGATCTTGGCGATGAGCTTCTCGGCCCGCATGTCGAAGAAGGCGAGCTTCATGCCTTCGCGGATGGCGCTGGCGCCGAGCTTGCGGCCCCAGTTGTCGCGGTTGCCGATGACCAGCACCATTTCGCAGTCCCGCCCCACCTTGACGAGGCGCACAAAGCCCACCGGCACGTCCTGCCCGTCGTAGGCCATGAAGAACCGGCCGCCCTGGTTGAAAAGATGGGTCAGAATCGGCAACTGGACGCGCCCGATGACCTGCTCGATGAACCGGGAGACATGGCGCGAATCGCTCAGGTAGCGGGTGACGTCCTCGTCTTCCAGCCAGTCCATCAGGGTCAGCGCGTTGGCCCGGGTGATCTCGGGGCACAGAGCAATAAAAGGCTTGTTCATCTTCACCACCTTTGGTTTCAAGAATGAAAGCCTTTCAGGGCCACGGCCGTGACGGTTCTTTCGGTTAACGTTTCATTTTAAAGCGGTACGCGAGTGCGGGCGTTCGATGCATTGCAAAAACCCCTGCGTTGCGTGCGACGTATGGGCCAGCGCTGAAGCGCCCGAGTTCACCGCGAAACGGTCGCTTGCGCCATGTGAGTGAGCGGCCGCAACGGCTCGGCGGCCGCCTTTCGAGGCAATTCGGCGGTGTCCGCTCGCAACGGGGGGCCTGTACCAACCGTGCCGGGCCGCGCAGCCAGACGATAAGTACGCTGGCCATTTAGCGGTGGCATTTTCTGGCAGACCGTCATAGAGTGACCCAATGCACGTCCCTCCCTGCCACGTCACCCACCTTGTCTATCGGCTTGGCACGGGTGGCATGGAAAACGTGGTGGTGCAACTCATTCGGAACTTGCCGCGCACATCGTTTCGGCACACCGTCATCGCACTCAGTGACATCGACCCCGAGTTTGCCCGGCGTCTTGATGGAACGGATGTGGAGCTCATCGCGCTCAACAAGCCGCCGGGGCAGCCCTATGCCCTGTACCCCAAGGTCTATCGACTGTTGCGTCGCCTGCGGCCCGACGTGCTCCACAGCTGCAACCTGGGGGCACTGGAGTTCGTGCCCGTGGCGGCACTCGCGCGGGTTCCGCTGCGTGTGCATGTCGAGCACGGACTGGACTTGCATGAAATCAATGGCAAATCGGCGCGCTACCGCCTGCTCAGACGGCTTTATCGCCCCTTTGTGAGCCAATACGTGGCGGTGTCAGTGGACCAGGCGCGCCAGTGTGCGCAGATTGGAGCGGCCGCCGAGCGCGTGCACCTGATCCCCAACGGTGTGGACACGCGTGTGTTTCGTCCGCGCACCAGCGACGACGCCTTGCCGGTGGGTTTTCCGTTCCAGCGCGAACGGCACTGGGTCATTGGCACGGTGGGGCGCCAGGCGGACATCAAGAACCCCTTGCTGCTGGTGGACGCCTTTGTCCACCTGGTGCGTTCGGGCGCTCCCGGCACAGAACGCCTGCGGCTGGCCATGGTGGGTGACGGGCCATTGCACAGCGAGATGGCACTGCGGCTGCACAACGAAGGGTTGAGCGATCGCGCCTGGCTGCCGGGCGCGCGTTCGGACATTGCAGACATCCTGCGATCGTTCGACTGCTTCGTCCTCCCGTCCCTTTCAGAAGCGACGTCGTGCGCCCTCCAGGAGGCCATGGCCACGGGCCTGGCCATCGTGGCCACCAACGTTGGCGGCAACGCGGACGTGCTGGACCAGGGCCGGTGCGGCAGCCTGGTGCCCTCGGGCGACGCCACCGCGCTGGCGACCGAACTGCTGCGGCTCAGCCAATCGGGCCGGCCGAACGCCCAGGCGCAAGAAGCGCTCATCTCGGTGCAGCGCCGATACAGCCTTGAGACAGTGATCCAGCGCTATGGCGACCTCTTCCTGAGCGCGGCAACCCATGGCCCCCTTGAAATAGCGGCACAGCAGCCGGCGCCCCCTCAAGACACCATGCATTGATCCCCGCGCAAAGAAGCGGATTCACCAACGGTCTCATCCCTCTTTGCGTCCGAACGACGTCACTTTTTACCGCCATGAAAATACTCACGTTCTCTACCCTGTACCCCAATGCCGTCAAACAGCATCACGGCATCTTCACGGAAACCGCTCTGAAGAAGGTCATGGAGACGGGCAAGATCGAAACGGTGGTGGTGGCGCCGGTGCCATGGTTCCCGTTCACGCACAAGATGTTCGGCGACTATGCGGGCTTTGCGAAAGTGCCCACAGAGGAAATGCGCAGTGGCGTGCGCGTGCTACACCCCCGGTACTTTCTGCCGCCCAAGATGGGCATGCATGTCGCGCCGTTTCTGATGGCCATGGCTTCCAGGTCCGCGATAGCCAGACTGATGGACGAAGGCTTTCAATTTGACGTCATCGATGCGCATTACTTCTACCCTGACGGGGTGGCAGCAACGCTGCTGGGGCGCTACTTCAACAAACCCGTCGTCATCAGCGCCCTTGGCACAGACATCAACCTGATCCCGAAGTTTTACCTGCCCCGGAAAATGATAGTGTGGGCAGGCAAAAATGCTGCGGCCGTCGTGACGGTCTGTGAGGCCCTGAAGACTGAACTGAAAAAGATTGGCTTGGCGCGCGAAGACATCATGCCGCTGCGCAACGGCGTCGATCTGGAATTGTTCAAACCCGTCGACCGGCCCACCACGCGGTCTGCGCTGGGGATCAGCGGCTTTACCTTGCTGTCGGTGGGTTACCTGGTGGCACGAAAAGGGCATCACCGCGCCATTGCCGCGCTCGCGTTGATGCCCGACGTGACCCTCGCCATCGCAGGCGGCGGCCCCGACGAGAACAAGCTCAGAAAACTGGCCACAGATCTCGGTGTTCAGAACCGCGTCAAGTTTCTGGGTGTGCTGTCGCAAAAAGAGCTTTGCCTTTACTACGGTGCCTGCGACGCCCTGGTTTTGGCCTCCAGCCGGGAAGGCTGGGCCAACGTGCTCCTGGAGTCGATGGCCTGCGGCACCCCGGTGGTCGCCAGCAATATATGGGGAACACCTGAGGTCATTACCTCGCCCGAGGCTGGCGTCTTAATGCCCAGCAACACGCCGGCTGGCATTGCCCAGGCGGTGGCGCACCTGCGAAGCAACTACCCTTCGCACACATCCACCCGCGCCTATGCCGAGCGGTTCAGCTGGTCCGACACCACGGCAGAAAAAGTGCGGATCTACAGCCGCGTGAGCCAGCAACCTGAATCAGCGCACTGAGTTTTTATTGCGCTTGAGCTTGCAACAGCCCTTATGCAATAAGCGCCAACAGCTATCAAAATGAAAGCGCTCAGGTCAGCAACGCCACCGCCCCCGAAAAGCTCAGAAACGCCAGGGCCGTGGACACCAGAATGATGCGTGCGATGCGGCCGTTGTGGGCGCCGAAGCGTTCGGCCAGCAGCGAGACATTGCTGGCGCTGGGCAGGGCGGCCAGCAGCACCAGCACCGTCAGCGCAAAGGGCGTGAGCGGCACACCCACGGCGATGGCCGCCGTACCCACCGACCACACCAGCAGCGGGTGCACCAGCAGTTTGGCCAAGGCAATGGGCACGTAGTCGCGCACCAGCACCTGTTCATGCTGGTTCATTTGCGAGCGCGCCAGCACGGCGCCAATGGTGAACAGCGCCACGGGCGAGGCGGCGTCGGCCAGCATGGCCACGGTTTTTTCCACCGGGCCGGGCAGGGTGAACTGCAACGCCGAGGCCAGCGCCCCCAGCGCAATGGACCAGGGCATGGGGTTGGTGGCCATGCCCTTGAAGGCGCTCTTGAGCGCCACGCCCACGCCGTGGGTGCCCGCGCCGTCAAGGCGTGACAACGCAATGCACAGCGAGCTGGTGATGACCATGTCCACCACGATGGTGACGATGGCCGGGCCCGCGCTTTGCGCGCCCAGCAGCGCCACCAAGAGCGGCACGCCCATGAAGCCGGTGTTGGGGAAGGCGGCCACCAGGGCGCCAAAGGCGGCGTCGTTCCAGCCGATGCGCGTGCTGCGCGTGAGGGCCACCGCGGCGCCCACCATGACCAGCGCGCACAGCAGGTACACGCCGGCCACGGCCGGATCGAGCAACTGCCCGATGGGCGTGCTGGCGCCAAAGCGGTACAGCATGCACGGCAGCGCGAAATACAGCACGAAGGCGTTGAGCCCGGGGATGGCCGGCTGCGGCAGCACGCCGCGCCGGGCGGCCAGATAGCCGCACAGCACCAGCGCGAAGAAGGGAAAGGTGATGAGGAGGACAGACAGCACGGGAAAGATTGTCGGTGCTGCGCCCGGCGCCGGGGCGGTGCGGTCCGGGCCACGGTCAGCGCAAAGTCAGGCGGGGGTCATCGCACAGGGCGAATGCGCGGCGGATCGCAGGCTTGGGGGGTCTCTTCAGGGGGTGCTTCTAAGGATTGCCTTCCACCGGATAACCAGGCGGAGAGCCGCAGACAGTGCTATTGCACGGCAAGGCTCTTCAACGACGTTAGCCGGTTGGAGGCATTCCTTGGTCACTGCTTGCGCTGGATGATGAGGTTGCGCTTGGCGTCTTCGGGGTAGGCAAAGGTGATGCCGCCGTTTTTGACCATGCCGATGACCAGCATGTTGCGCGTGATGGCGTCCTTGTCTTCCACGCTGAACGGTTTTTCGTAGGTGGACACGACGCCGTAGTAGGTTTTCATCTTGCCTTCGAGCGATTCCTTGATGGCCTTGCCGGCCAGGTTGCCGTCGCGGATGCCCAGAAACGAATACATCAGCAGGTAGGTGGCGTCGTAGGCGTTGGCGGCTGCCATGGGCACGGCCACCTTGCGCTGGTATTTGCGGGTGTAGCTCGACAAAAAGGACGCCCGGCGCTCGTTGCTGGGCTCGGCAATGAAGGTCTGCACCATCAGCGCGCCTTCGGCGGCATCTTTGGCGCCATCCAGGAAAAAGGGGAACGACAGCGTCCAGGGGCCCACCTGCGGCACTTTCCAGCCCAGTGCCTTCTTGCCATTGGCGATGACAGCGTTTTCCTGGCCCACGGTGTAGCTGTAGATCACGTTGGCGCCGGCGTTGCGCGCGGCGGTGAGCTCGGCCGAAAGGTCTTTCACGCCCAGCGCGAAGCGCGACACATGCACGGGCTTGAGGTTCTTGGCGGCCAGGGCGGCCACCACGTCGTTGTAGCCGCCTTCGCCATGGCCGGTGGTGTCGGCAAACACGGCCACCTTGTCCCAGCCGCGCTTGACGATGTCCTCGACCATGAAAGGGGCCTGCAGCGCATCGCGCGCCGTCACGCGAAAGATGTAGCTCTCGGGGGCGGGGTATTTGGCGGTGACGGCCGTGCCGGTGGCGCAGGGCACGATCAGCGGGGTCTTGGTGTCCTGGAACAGGTCGATGGCCTTCATCGCCACGCCGGTGTTGCAAAAGCCGATGGCGGCAACCACTTTTTCCTTGAGCAGCTCCTGGCTCACCTTGCGCCCCTGGTCCGGGTCGGCCGCGTCGTCCTTGACCACCAGTTCCAGCGGCCGCCCCAGGTAGCCACCCACTGCGTTGATTTCATCCACCGCCAGCTTGATGCCATTGAGCATGGGCACGCCAAAGTCGGCTGAAGGGCCGGTGAAAGGCCCCACCACACCGATGCGCACGGGCGTGGAGCTGCCGATCTGGGCCTGTGCAGGCAGGCAGGCCGCGCCCAGCAGCAAGCTGCCTACGGCCATTGCGCCCCACGAAGGGCGGCGTGCAACGCACAGGATCGAAAGAAAACGGTGCATGGAGGACATGGGTACAGACGTTGCAGCGCAACCGCTGGCAAGAAAAGTGATGAGATGGGTCAAGAGCATCAAACTGCAACGCCAAACGCCCTAGCGGGAATTCCCGAGACCACAGGTGGGGTGTCAGGGCGGCGTCAGGCAAAGCGAAAACTGGGCCGGCCGGTATCATTGCGCGCTTCGCGTCGTCCGCCCCCTGCCTGTACTCTTCCCTCTCCCTCCCTCCATGTCTGCCGGTCTCAACCTCGCCCAGCTTCAGGCTGTCCATTACACCGACGGTGCCTGTCTGGTGCTGGCGGGGGCCGGCTCGGGCAAGACGCGGGTGATCACGCACAAGATCGCGCACATGATCGAAAAAGGGATGGAGCCCAAGCGCATTGCCGCCATCACCTTTACCAACAAGGCCGCCGCCGAAATGCGCGAGCGCGCCAAGGGCCTGATCGGCCGCCGCGCCAAGGATGTGCTGGTGTGCACCTTCCACGCCCTGGGTGTGCGCATGGTGCGCGAAGACGGCGCCGTGCTGGGCCTGAAGCCCCAGTTCAGCATCATGGATGCCGACGACGTGGCCGGTATCCTGAAAGACGCCGCTGGCGGCACCACCGACCTGGCCACCGCGCGCCAGTGGCAGTGGACCATCAGCAAGTGGAAGAACATGGGCCTGACCTCGGAGCAGGCACTGGCCCAGGCGGCAGACGACAACGAGCGCAGCATTGCCGTGGTGATGGCGCGCTACGAAGAGCGTCTGGCGGCCTACCAGAGCGTGGATTTCGACGACCTCATCGGCATGCCGCTGAAGCTGCTGCGCGATTTTCCCGAGGTGCGCGCCAAGTGGCAGGCGCTGCTGGCCCATGTGCTGGTCGATGAATACCAGGACACCAACGCCACGCAGTACGAGCTCTTGAAGCTGCTGGTGGGTGAGCGTGGCCATTTCACCGCCGTGGGCGACGACGACCAGTCCATCTATGGCTGGCGCGGCGCCACGCTCGACAACCTCAAGAAACTGCCGCTGGACTACCCCGCGCTCAGGGTCATCAAGCTCGAGCAGAACTACCGCTCCACCAGCGCCATCCTGCGCGCGGCCAACAACGTGATCGGGCCCAACCCCAAGCTGTTTCCCAAGACCCTGTTCAGCGAACTGGGCGAGGGCGAGCCGGTGCGCGTGGTCGATGCCGACACCGAAGAGCACGAGGCCGACCGCGCCGTGGCCCGCATCCAGAGCCTGCGCGCCGCCAGCAACCCGCCGCCTGCGTGGAAGGACTTCGCCATCCTGTACCGCGCCAACCACCAGGCCAAGCCGTTTGAAAAAGCGCTGCGCCGCGCGAGCATTCCTTACAAAGTGTCGGGCGGCACCAG
>ERZ1023696.147-NODE-147-length-15275-cov-6.652099_pt1 | contig 15275 bp, 13 predicted proteins | sample MGYA00520859_ERZ1023696 | MGnify/ENA primary metagenome ERZ1023696 (study PRJEB33180, sample SAMEA4046002) | wastewater metagenome | place: Denmark | collected 2016-03-13 | study: EMG produced TPA metagenomics assembly of the PRJEB13832 data set (Local...
CCCCTGCACCTGGACATCCGCTTCACAGGCAGCGTGGACGCCATTCGCGCACTCAACGAGGGCCGCTGCACGCTTGCTGGCTTTCACACGCTCGAACAACCCGCAGCCACATCCCTGGCCCACGCACCTACAAGCCGTTGCTTCAGCCGGGCCTGCACAAAATCATCGGCTTTGCGCAGCGCACCCAGGGGCTGATCGTTGCCAAGGGCAACCCGCTCGGCCTGCAATCCCTCACGGACGTGGCCCGCACCGGCGCCCGCTTTGCCAACCGCCCCCTGGGCAGTGGCACCCGCGTGCTGCTGGAAGACCTGCTGGCGCAGGAAGGGCTCACAGGCCAGCACATTGCGGGTTTTGAACGCGATGAAACCTCGCACACCGCGGTGGCACAGGCCGTGGTCAGCGGTGCGGCTGACACGGGTCTGGGGATCGAGATGGTCGCCCGCGCGCGCGGGCTGGACTTTGTCCCTCTGGTAGACGAGCGCTACCACCTGGCCTGCCTGAAGGCAACGCTGGAGCAACCAGCCACCCGCGCGCTTCGTGAGTTGCTGCTCACGCGGGTCTGGCAAGACCACCTGGCGAGCTTGCCTGGGTATTCACCCATGCACAGCGGGCAAGTGCTGGCGATGAGCAACGTCCTGCCCTGGTGGGATTTCACGCGCCCCAAGCGTCCTTCTGCGCATAGGAAGAAACCCTAATTGCTACGTTTTTGATAGCTGAAAAATCAAAGCTGACCAAGGGATAACACCGTCACGCTGCTGTCAGACTCGGCCTACAGTGCTCCGTAGAATCGCGCCGTGCAAAAAGTTCGGGCTCCGCGCTGGCTATCAGCTGCCGCGGACCGCGCGTTGTAGGCAAAGCCTTTTTATTGGAGACACCATGCAGGCTCTATTGAAGTTATCAAGAGGGATCGACTGGCTTAACACCCAAGTCGGTAAATACGTGATCTGGCTGATCCTCGGTTCCACCTTCATCAGCGGTGTGAACGCAGTGGTTCGCAAAGCGTTCAACATCAGTTCCAACGGTTTTCTGGAAGTGCAGTGGTACCTGTTCGCTGCATCGTTCCTGCTGGCTGCTGGCTACACGCTGCTGCAGGGCGAGCACGTGAAAGTGGACGTGGTTTCCAGCCGCTTTTCCAAGCGCACCCAGATCTGGATCGACGTGTTTGGCTATATCGTCTTCCTCACGCCCATGTGCATGGCCGTGCTGTGGTACGGCATTCCCTTCTTCACCCGCGCTTTTGTGTCGGGCGAAATGTCCAGCAACGCTGGCGGCCTGATCCGCTGGCCCGTGTATCTGATGATGCCTCTGGGCTTCAGCCTGCTGTGGCTGCAAGGCGTGTCTGAACTGATCAAGCGCCTGGCTTTCCTGAAAGGCTTGATCGAAGACCCCACTGCCAAGAAAGCAGAAAAGACGGCAGAAGAAGAACTGGCCGAATCCATCCGCAAGCTGGCCGAGGCAGCCAAGGGCAACGGCAGCAACAAGGCCAAAGCCTAAGAGCGGGAGACACACACCATGGAATTTATTGCCCATAACCTCGCCCCCATCATGTTTGCGGGGCTCATCTGCTTCTTGCTGGTCGGCTTTCCGGTCGCCTTCAGTTTGGGAGCTTGCGGCCTGTTCTTCGCCTTCATCGGCATTGAGCTGAACGTACTGCCTGAGGCACTGCTGCAGGCCTTGCCGCTGCGTATCTACGGCATCATGCAGAACGACACGCTGCTGGCCATTCCGTTCTTCACGCTCATGGGATTGATTCTTGAGCGAAGCGGCATGGCCGAAGACTTGCTGGACACCATTGGCCAGCTCTTCGGCCCCATCCGTGGCGGCCTGGCTCTGGCCGTGATTTTTGTGGGCGCCCTGCTCGCCGCAACCACCGGCGTGGTGGCGGCCTCGGTGATTTCGATGGGCCTGATCTCGCTGCCCATCATGCTGCGATATGGCTATGACCGGCGGCTCGCTGCCGGTGTGATTGCCGCCTCTGGCACTCTGGCACAGATCATTCCCCCATCGCTGGTGCTCATCATCATTGCCGACCAATTGGGTCGCAGCGTGGGTGACATGTACAAGGGCGCCTTCCTGCCTGGTCTGATGCTCACCGGTTTCTATGCCTCGTACGTCATCTTGCTGGCGGTCATCAAACCCCAGTGGGTGCCTGCAATGCCCCCCGAGGCACGCACGCTGCGTGAAGACAACGGCAAGAGCGGTGTGCCATCGCTGCTGGTTTTGACTGCCATCTGCACGGCAGCCTCCATCTATGTCGCCAAGAACATGCCGGCACTGCACACATGGTGGTCTGGCGAAGCGGTGGACAAGGTCGCCCTGGACGAAACCATCGTGGTGTCCATGTGCTTTGGTGTGGCACTGGCTTTCGTTGCCGCCAGCTTCAACAAGATCACTCGCCTGGGCCTGCTGTCGCGTGCGGCTGAACGAGTGACGTTCGCGCTGATCCCCCCCCTGCTGCTGATCTTCCTGGTGCTGGGCACGATCTTCCTGGGCGTGGCAACACCTACCGAAGGCGGCGCGATGGGCGCGCTGGGTGCCATCATCATGGCTGTCATTCGCGGTCGTCTGTCGATGAGCCTGTTGAAGCAAGCCCTCAACACCACCACCAAACTGTCGTGCTTCGTGGTGTTCATTCTGGTGGGCGCCACCATCTTCGGCCTGACCTTCCAGGGCGTGGATGGCCCGCTGTGGGTGGAACATCTGCTGTCGGGCCTGCCAGGCGGCCAGCTGGGCTTCCTGATCGTCGTGAACATCATGGTGTTCTTCCTGGCGTTCTTCCTGGACTTCTTTGAACTCTCGTTCATCGTGGTGCCTCTGCTCGCCCCCGTGGCCGACAAACTGGGCATCGACCTGATCTGGTTCGGTGTGCTGCTGGCCATCAACATGCAGACATCGTTCATGCACCCTCCCTTCGGCTTCGCGCTGTTCTATCTGCGCAGCGTGGCTCCAGCCAAGGAATACATGGACAAGGTCACCAAGAAGATGATTGCGCCCGTGACTACGACCCAGATTTACTGGGGCGCCATTCCCTTCCTGTGCATCCAGATCCTGATGGTGGCCCTGGTGATTGCCTTCCCTGGCATTGTTTCGAGCGGGCTGGACAAGGCCGAGGTGTATGACCTGGACAAGGTTCGCCTCGAAATGGAAGCCAACATGCCAGCACCCATGGAGCAGGCTGATCCCACGGCTGGCATGCCCGGATCAGAGGCCCCAGCAGCCGAAGATGATCCTCTGAAGGCCATGCAGGAATCCCTGTCGCAGGACGCTGAGAAGAAGAACTGATGACCATGGCAAGGCCTGCAAGGGTCTTGCCATCATGCTCACCTTACAAACCCGCCAGTGGCAGCACTGGCGGGTTTTCTTTTGGGGGGTGCGAGCTACATCAGTTCACATCGTCGATACGACCCCAGCGACTACCCATATCGCCAGCGCACATCCACCGCCATTCATGGTTACGGAGCAAACGCGGCAGCACTGGCATATGAATGGAGCGCGACCACCAAGGCCGAGACATCACTGCAAGAGGCACGGGACGCCTGGCAGCGCCTGTGTCTGGGATACGCACCCCTGAATGCCTTCCCTGGCCCACTCTAGGACGGCATACGCAGAGGGTTATGTTGAGGGGCTATACAACCTCGCCGGCCACTCAAGGATCAGGACGTTTCGCACCTCTCTCTTCATCGAGGTCGCAGGCCCCTCTACAGCACGCACCCACAAAAAAACCCCGCCAAAGCCCAAAGCTTTGGCGGGGTTTTGCATGCCCGGAGTGGCGCTAGACCACCCGTTTGCAATCAGAGCTTTTGCGACGACATGAAGCTGTCGAAACGCGACTCCGCAAAGCGGAACCAGAGGATTTGATCGCGCTGGAAATTGCGGAAGTCAGCGTAGATCTTCTTCCAGTCTGGGTTGCTCTTGTCGAGGTCGGCATACAGGCCCATGGTGGCTTTGAACGAGGCGTCCAGCACCGTTTGCGGGAAAGGCACGACCTTGGTCTTGGCAGCCACCAGTTGCTTGAGGGCGCCGGGGTTGCGAGAGTCGTAGCGGGCCTGCGTGGTGACGTGGGCTTCGTGCGCAGCAGCACGCACAATTGCACGGTTCTCGGCAGACAGGCTTTCCAGAGCCTTCTGATTCACGTAGAACTCCAGATTCAGGCTACCATCCCACCAGCCTGGGTAGTAGTAGAACGGAGCCACCTTGTTGAAGCCCAGCTTCAGATCGTCGTATGGGCCGATCCACTCTGCGGCGTCGATGGTGCCTTTTTCCAGGGCTTGGTAGATTTCGCCGCCAGGAATGTTCTGTGGCACGCCACCCATGCGCTCGATCACCTTGCCAGCAAAGCCACCCACGCGGAACTTCAGGCCCTTGATGTCTTCAGGCGACTTCACTTCCTTGCGGAACCAGCCGCCCATCTGCGCGCCGGTGTTGCCACCCAGGAAGTTCACGATGTTGTACTGAGCGTAGAACTCGCGCATCAGCTTGGTACCGTTGCCATCGACCATCCAGGCTGTGAGCTGGCGGGAGTTCATGCCGAAAGGAATCGCACCGCCAAGGGCAAACGCTTCGTTCTTGCCGAAGAAATAGTACGGAGCCGTGTGGGCGATTTCCACCGTGCCGTTTTGCACGCCGTCCACCACGCCAAACGCAGGCATCAGCTCGCCGGCCGCGTGGACAGAAATTTCAAACTTGCCGCCAGACATTTCCTTGACGGCCTTGGAGAACACTTCGGCAGAGCCGAAGATGGTGTCCAGGGACTTGGGGAAACTTGACGCCAGACGCCAGCGCACAGCAGCCTGGGCGTGAACAGCCGGGGCAATACCCGCTGCGAGCACGCCGGCAATACCGGTCTTCTTGATCAGGGAACGACGATCCATGGTGATTTCCTTCAATACACATGCGCTTTTGGCACACGATGGGCCCAAAAAAACCGGCGTCAGCGCTGCCAAGGGTGTGCAGCACCGGAACCGGATCGAGAAAGAATGGGGCGGGGGCCCACCAGAGGCCTGCCGCCCAAGCGTGGGCTGATTACAGCTTCACGCCCGTCATGTAGTTGTCAAAGCGCAATTCGGAATACCGCGCCCACAGCAACTGGTCGCGCTGGAATGCACGCATGTCCTGGTGAATGGTCTTGAACTCAGCCGACTTGGCTTCGTGCTCGGCAAAGACCTCCATGGAAGCCTTGTAGCCAGCGTCCATGATTTCCTTGGGGAAAGCCTTGAGCTGCGTCTTGGCGGCCACCAGGCGCTTGAGCGCGATGGGGTTGAAGGCGTCGTACTTGGCGGTCATGTCGCGTGCAGCCACGGTGGTGGCGGCATCCACAATGGCCTGGAATTCCGGGGTCAACGCCGCGTAGGCCTTGGTGTTGATGAAGAACTCCAGCTCGGCACCACCCTCCCACCAGCCGGGGTAGTAGTAGAACGGCGCAACCTTGTTGAAACCCAGCTTTTCATCGTCGTAAGGACCGACGAACTCTGTGGCATCGAGCGTGCCTTTTTCCAGCGCCTGGTACACATCACCCCCGGGCATGTTCTGCGGGACCACGCCCAGCTTCTGCATGGCTTCGCCGAACAGGCCGCCACCCATGCGCATCTTCAGGCCCTTCAGGTCGGCAACCGTCTTGATTTCCTTGCGATACCAGCCGCCCATCTGCGTGCCGGTGTTGCCTGCGCTGCGGCTCTTGATGTTGTAGTTGGCGTAGAACGCATCCATCAGCTTGCGGCCGTTGCCGTGCTCCATCCAGGCGTCCATCTGACGCGCCGTGAGGCCGAAAGGCACCGCGCAACCGAACGCGAAGGTGGAGCTTTTGCCCGTGAAATAGTAGGGCGCCGTCTGGGCCATTTCGATCGTGCCGTTCTGCAGGGCATCCACCACGCCGAAAGCGGGCATCAGCTCGCCGGCGGCATGCACGGACACCTCGAACTTGCCACCCGAGAGCGCACGCACCGTCTTGGCGAACATTTCAGCGCTACCGAAAATGGTGTCCAGAGATTTGGGGAAGCTGGAAGCAAGACGCCAGCGCACAGCGGCCTGGGCATGGGCGGCAGGGGCGATGCCCGCGGCGAGCACGCCTGCAATACCAGCGTGCTTGATGATGGAACGACGATCCATGAGATTCTTTCCAAAATGATGATCACAGCGCCTCTTGAGGGTGCCCGAAGGCACCGCCCGGATGGAGGCGTATCGAAAGGCAATTGTAGAAACATGGCGGGGGCGCCCGTTGCGGGTTATCCCGCGGAATCCCCCATGCGGCACCCTGTATTCAGGGTTTTGCAAGCTTGAGGCCCTGAAGCGTTGTCCCTCGAACGCCTCGTGGCGTTGAGGCCTGGTTCAGCGCGCAGTCAGAGGGCCGGGGCAGGACCGAATCGCGCCGCGATGGCCAGGCGGATGCCTTCGGCGTCCAGACCCTGCAGCGACAGCAGCTTGGCCGGATCGCCATGCTCGATGAACACGTCAGGCAACCCCAGCTGCAAGACAGGCACCACCACCTTGGCAGCGGCCAGCGCTTCCATCACGGCACTGCCAGCGCCGCCCATGATGGCGCCCTCTTCCAGCGTCACGAGGGCATCGTGGCGCGCTGCCACTTCGAGCAACAGTGCGGTGTCGAGCGGCTTGGCCCAGCGCATGTTGACCACGGTGGCATCCAGGGCCTCGGCCGCCTGCAGCGCGGGATACAACAAGGTGCCAAAGGCCAGAATGGCGATGCGCGGAGTCGCCGCATCGACCTGGCCGCCCTTGCGCTCGCGGCGGATTTCGCCTTTGCCGAACGGCAGACCCTCCAGCCCGCGCAGGGGCGCCACGCCCGCGCCACTGCCGCGCGGGTAGCGTACGGCAACGGGATGGTCTTGCGCGAACGCGGTGCTCAGCAGCTGGCGGCATTCGCGCTCATCGGCCGGGCAGGCCATGCTCATGTTGGGAATGCAGCGCACAAAAGGGATGTCGTATGCACCCGCATGGGTGGCGCCGTCGGCCCCCACCAGGCCGGCCCGGTCCAGTGCAAATACCACGGGCAGGTTCTGCAGGGCCACGTCGTGGATCATCTGGTCGTAGCCGCGCTGCAAAAAGGTGGAATAGATCGCCACCACGGGCTTCACGCCCTCGCAGGCCATGCCAGCGGCAAAGGTGACGGCATGCTGCTCGGCGATGCCCACGTCGTAATAACGGTCGGGGAAACGCTTGTGGAACTCGACCATGCCTGAACCCTCGCGCATGGCCGGGGTGATGCCCACCAGCCGGTCATCCTGCGCCGCCATGTCGCACAGCCATTCGCCAAACACCTGCGTGAAGGTCTGTTTGGGCGCGGCCGTGCTTTTGACCAGCCCCACGGCCGGGTCGAACTTGCCCGGACCGTGGTAGGCCACGGGATCGGCCTCGGCCAGCTTGTAGCCCTGGCCTTTTTTGGTGACCACATGCAGGAACTGCGGGCCTTTGAGCCCCTTGATGTTTTCCAGCGTGGGGATCAGGGAATCGAGGTCATGCCCGTCGATGGGCCCGATGTAGTTGAAGCCGAATTTCTCGAACAGCGTGGCCGGAACCACCATGCCCTTGGCCTGCTGCTCCAGCCGCTTGGCCAGCTCCAGCAGCGGGGGCACGGGGCGCAGCACGGTCTTGCCCACATTCTTGGCGGCAGCATAAAACTGCCCGCTCATGAGCTGGGCCAGATAACGGTTGAGCGCGCCCACGGGCGGGCTGATGCTCATGTCGTTATCGTTCAGGATGACGAGCAGGTTGGCGTCGGCCACACCGGCGTTGTTCAGGGCCTCGAAGGCCATGCCAGCGGTCATGGCACCGTCGCCGATGATGGCCACGGCATGCCGGTCTTCGCCCTTGCGCTGCGCGGCCAGCGCCATGCCCAGCGCGGCAGAGATACTGGTGCTCGAATGCGCCGTGCCAAAGGTGTCGTAGACGCTTTCAGCGCGCTGCGGAAAGCCCGAGATACCGCCCAACTGCCGCAGCGTGTGCATGCGGTCGCGTCGGCCGGTGAGGATCTTGTGCGGGTAGGTCTGGTGGCCCACATCCCACACCAGCCGATCCTCGGGCGTGTTGAACACATGGTGCAGCGCCACGGTGAGTTCGACCGTGCCCAGATTGGAGCTGAGGTGCCCGCCCGTCTGGGACACGCTTTCGATCACGAACGCACGCAGCTCGGTGGCCAGTTGCTTGAGATCGGCGCGCGCCAGGCGGCGCAGGTCAGCCGGGTCATTGATGGTCTGCAGCAGGGGGAAGGATGTCGTGGACATTTACTATTATTTTGATAGCTTATAGCGCTTGATACACAAGGGCTAGAGGCCAATTTGACATAAAATTCAACGGCATCGAACCCCACCCGGGCTCAATACGATCGGTTCACCACCATGTCGGCCAGCGCCGCCAGTGCGCGCGTGTCCGCCAGGCCCGAGGCCGCCAGCGCGTCATGCGCCTGCGCCAGCAACTCCTGCGCATGGGCCTGCGCGGGGGCCAGCCCGAGCAACGAGACATAGGTGGGCTTGTCGCTGGCAGCATCCTTGCCGGCGGTCTTTCCCAGCGTAGCCGAGTCGGCGACCACATCCAGGATATCGTCCACCACCTGAAACGCCAGACCCAGCGCCGCACCGTAGTCTGCCAGCGCCTTCTGCGCTGCTGCGGTGGACACCCCGCAGGCCACGCCCATCATCACGCTGGCTTGCAGCAATGCACCGGTTTTAAGGCGGTGCATGTTGCGCAACTGGTCCTGCGTCAGCGCCAGCCCCACGCTGGCCAGGTCAATCGCCTGTCCGCCCGCCATGCCTGCAGATCCGGCGGCGCGCGCCAGCTGGCGGCACAGCGTGGCCTGCACGGCCGGGAGAATGCGCTCATCCTCCGGTGTGAGCAGCTCGAACGCAAACGCCTGCAGAGCGTCGCCTGCCAGCAAGGCCTGCGCCTCGCCAAACTGCACATGCACCGTGGGCTTGCCCCGGCGCAGCACGTCGTTGTCCATGCACGGCATGTCGTCGTGCACCAGCGAATAGGCATGGATCAGCTCGACGGCGCACGCGGCGCGCAGGGCCGCCTCGCCAGCGTCGCCAGCCCCGTTGTGCACAGCCTCAAAGGCCGCCAGCACCAACAACGGCCGCAGGCGCTTGCCACCATCGAGCACCGCGTAGCGCATGGCTTCACCCAGGCGAGCAGGGGCATCCTTGCCCACCCACTGGCCCAGGGCCTGTTCGACCTGATCGAGATGGTGCTGGCTCCAGCCTGCCAGGTCAAAGGCCGGGCGAGAACTCATTGCGGACGTCATTCCTGCGTCCATGGCTGCAACGCGCCTTCGTCCAGCACCTTGATCTGGTCCTGGACTGCATCGAGCCGGTGGCGGCAAAAAGCCAGCAGGGTGGCCCCGCGCTGATAGCCGGCAAGCATCTCCTCCAGCGGCAACTGACCTGCCTCGATGCGGCCCACGAGCTGCTCCAGCTCTTCCAGCGCCGCTTCGTAGCTGGCAGGTTCGGCGGGCGGGGCTTTGGAGGCAGGGGCCTTGGGCATGGGCAGGACGGCAGAAATTGCGCAGGTTAAACGTGTGATTTTAGGCGCAGCGACTGGAACGCCGCCGCCGCCCGCCCGCAGGAGTCCCTTGCCCTCACATGGAGGGGGGCATCAGTGCTCCCCGAACCGCCCGGAGGGATACAGAACCAGTCGCTTTAGCTGGTTTGGCAATACACGTAAGAGGGGTGCGGGAATAACCCCACCGCCTATAATCCCATTCCCGTCGAGCCGGCTAGTCACCTAGCCGGTTTCTTTTTTTCCAGATGCGCACAGGCGCACCTCCCTGTGGGGAGTCTTTAGGTCAGGTCACCCATGTCTGATTTAAGTCTTCGACTGCAGCAGGCCGCAAGCCAACTACCAGTTTCAAGCTACTTTGACGAAGCGCTGTTCCAGCGCGAATTGGAAACCATCTTCCAGCGCGGGCCCCGTTATGTGGGGCACCAGCTTTCCGTGCCCAACCCGGGCGACTACCACGCCTTGCCCCAGGAGGGCGAAGGGCGCGCGCTGGTGCGCAACGCCCAGGGCGGCGTAGAGCTGATCTCCAACGTCTGCCGCCACCGCCAGGCCATCATGCTCAAGGACCGCGGCTCGCTGAACACCCAGCAAAAGGGCAGCGCGGGCGGCAACATCGTGTGTCCCTTGCACCGCTGGACCTACAAGGACAACGGCGAGTTGCTGGGCGCCCCCCATTTCTCGCACGATCCCTGCCTGAACCTCAACAACTACAAGCTGCGTGAGTGGAACGGCTTGCTGTTTGAAGACAACGGCATCGACGTGGCGGCCGATCTGGCCGGCATCGGCCCGCGCGCCGACCTTGACTTCACCGGTTTTGTCCTCGATCGCATCGAACTGCACGAGTGCAACTACAACTGGAAGACCTTCATCGAGGTCTATCTGGAGGACTACCACGTCGGCCCGTTCCACCCAGGCCTGGGGCATTTCGTCACCTGTGACGACCTGCGCTGGGAATTTGGCAAAAACTACTCGGTGCAGACCGTGGGCGTGGCCAACCGCCTGGGCAAGGCGGGCAGTCCCGTGTACGAGCGCTGGCACGAGGCTTTGCTGGCCTACCGCAACGGCGAGCCGCCCACGCATGGCGCCATATGGCTCACGCTGTACCCGCACATCATGGTCGAGTGGTACCCGCACGTACTCACCGTGTCCACACTGCACCCCATCAGCCCCACCAAGACGATGAACATGGTGGAGTTCTACTACCCCGAGGAAATCGCGGCCTTCGAGCGCGAATTCGTCGAGGCACAGCAGGCGGCCTACATGGAGACCTGCATTGAGGACGACGAGATCGGCGAGCGCATGGATGCCGGCCGCAAGGCCTTGCTGGCGCGTGGCGACAACGAAGTGGGCCCCTACCAAAGCCCCATGGAAGACGGCATGCAGCACTTTCACGACTGGTACCGCGAAGCCATGGGCACGGCGACTCCAAAGGCCTGAATACAGCGCCCAAACGCACCCAATACGCCATACAGCGCTCGTGCGCTCTTATTACAATAGCTGTCAACGCTTGCAAACAAAGCGCTGGCAGCTTTTTTACTTTCCGACCTAACTTATCCACCTGATCCCATGCAAGCCCTCTGGATGGTGCTGGCCGCGTTCCTGTTTGCAAGCATGGGCGTGTGCGTCAAAATCGCCTCGGCCCACTTCAACGCGGCCGAACTGGTTTGCTATCGCGGCCTTATCGGCATCGTGATCCTGTGGCTGCTGGCGCGCTCGCAGCGCGTGACGCTGGTCACGCGCTACCCCGGCATGCACGCCTGGCGCAGCCTGGTGGGCGTGGCATCGCTGGGAGCCTGGTTCTACGCCATTGCCCACCTGCCCCTGGCCACAGCCATGACGCTCAACTACATGAGCAGCGTCTGGATCGCGGCGTTTCTGGTCGGTGGCACGCTGCTGGCCTGGCGCCCTTCGGCTGCATCGCCGCGTCCGGCGTTTCAGGGCCCGCTGGTGCTGACGGTGCTGACCGGCTTTGTCGGCGTGGTGATGATGCTGCGCCCCAGCCTCGACCAGAACCAGGCGTTTGCGGGCCTGATCGGGCTCATGTCGGGCATGACGGCGGCATTTGCCTACATGCAGGTGGTGGCCCTGTCGCGGCTGGGCGAGCCCGAGTCGCGCACGGTGTTCTATTTTGCGGTGGGCTCGGCCGTGGCCGGCGGTCTTGCCTTGTTGCTGACCGGCACCTCGGCCTGGCCGGGCTGGCCCGCGCTGTGGCTCCTTCCCATCGGGGTGCTGGCAGCGGGCGGGCAGCTGTGCATGACCCGCGCCTATGCCAGCGCCAAAACCCAGCGCGGCACGCTGGTGGTGGCCAATCTGCAGTATTCGGGCATTGTGTTTGCCGCCATTTACAGCGTGGCGCTGTTTGGCGACCAGATTCCGCCCATGGGCTGGGTCGGCATGGCGCTGATCGTGGGCAGCGGCATCGTGGCCACCGTGCTGCGCGCCCGCGCTGCGCCGGGAACTCCGGCCGAAGAACATTGACACAATAAAGGCCATCCTTTTGACCTTGCCGGTGCGTCTGCGCGCACCCGACCGCCCATGACCTACACCACACTGGTATCCGCCACCGAACTGCAATCCCTGGTCGCCAGCGGCGCACCACTGATGGTGTTTGACTGCAGTTTCGATCTCACCCAGCCTTCTGCGGGTGCGCAGCAATATGCCGATGCCCACATTCCCGGCGCCATCTACGCCAACCTCGACACCGACCTGAGCGCGCTGCACGGCGCGCCCGGCGCCACCGGCACCGTTACGGCACACGAGGCCGACGAACCCGCCTCGGGCGGGCGCCACCCGCTGCCCAGCCGCGAGCGCTTTGCCATCTGGCTGTCGAGCGTGGGCTTTGCCAATGGCATGCAGGCCGTGGTGTACGACCGCAACGGCGCCAACTACTGCGGCCGCCTGTGGTGGATGCTCAAGTGGGCCGGTCACGATGCAGTGGCTGTGCTCGACGGCGGCTTGCAAGCCTGGCAAGCAGGCGGTGGTGCCGTTGCCAGCGGTGCCGAACCCGCCCGGTTCCAGTCCAACTTTGAGTTGCGTCCCCCTCTGCGCCAGCTGGCCAGCGCGGCCGATGTGTTGGCCGCACTGCAGCAACCGGGCCAGACCCTGATCGATGCGCGGGGCGCGCCCCGGTACCGCGGCGAGGTCGAGCCACTGGACCCCGTGGCCGGGCATATTCCGGGCGCCCTCAATCGCCCGTTTGGCGACAACATCGGTGCCGATGGCCGCTTCAAGCCTGCTGACGTGCTGCGCACCGAATTCGAAGCCCTGCTGGCGGGCCGCAACGCATCCACCGTGGTCCACCAGTGCGGCAGCGGCGTGAGCGCACTGCCCAACATGCTGGCCATGGAAGTGGCCGGACTCGGAAAAACCACGCTTTTTGCAGGCAGCTGGAGCGAATGGTGCAGCGACCCTTCGCGCCCGGTGGAGCGCGGCTAGCGCCTGCAAGCGGGTTGTCCACAGCAGGCCGCTGGCCTGCCAGGAGGGGTTGCGGGGCTGCGGCGCTTGTAAGGCAAATTCCTACAAGCCCCACCCCGAAACCAGACACGCGGCACATCCAAACCCCGACTTAATTTTTGATTGGGGCAGTTTCACAATCCATTTCACCGGATCACGCAAAACCTGCAGTCAGCAGGCAACGCCAGAACCGGCCAAGAAAAGGAAAGCTGCCATGACCAACGAACAACTGCTCGCCGAAATTCGCGAAGCCAATCTCACCTACCTGATGCTGGCGCAAAACCTGATTCGCCACGACAAGGCAGAAGCAGTGTTTCGTCTGGGCATGAACGAAGACGCTGCCGATATTCTGGCATCGCTGTCGGCAGCGCAAGTGCTCAAACTGGCCTCCCGCAACACCCTTCTTTGCAGCTTCCGGGTAGACGACAACCTGGTGTGGAGCTTGCTGACCAACCACTCGGCCAAAAAGGTGGGCAACGAAGCCACCAACACGCTGCACGCCAACATCCTGATGGCCAGCCGCGTGTCCGAAGTGCTGTGATCCTGCACTGCACTTCCCGCTTCCCGCACCCCGCCCTCTGCCACCGAAAGCCACCATATCCGTCACGCCAGCCACCCCCAAAGCACCCGCCAAAAGCGTTCTGAACGAATCCAAGCAGATTGCACGCGCTGCGATGCTGATCGAGATGGGTGCCCGCATGCAGGTGCTGGAGTCGGAGACCACGCTGTCGTACGAACGCCTGATCCGGCTTTACAAGGAGATCGCTGGCAAGTCCCCATCCAAGGGCCAGCTGCCGTTCTCCACCGACTGGTTTCTGACCTGGCAAGAGAACATCCACAGCTCATTGTTTTTGAATATCTACGAATACCTGTCCAAGGGCGTGGACCTGGACTCGGTAGAGCTGCTGACCAAGGCCTACCGCCTCTACAACGAACAAGTGGCTACGGCCGAGATCGAGCCCCTGCTGTCGTTCACCCGCGCCTGGCGCCTGGTGAAGTTTGTGGATGCCGGCATGCTCACGCGCACCAAATGCGCCGAATGCAGCGGCCAGTTCGTGACCGAGCTGTATGAAAACCGCCACTTCACCTGTGGCCTGTGCAACCCACCCGCACGGGCCGGCAAGAGCAAGACCGCTGGCGCGCTGATGCTGCACTGAAATTTGAACCAAATTGGCCTCTAGCGCTTATGCAGCAAGCGCTAGCTGCTATCAATTAGTGAGCTACCTTTTACCTGTGCAAGGCGCAGCACAGTTTTTATTCGCTGCCCGGCCGATTCACCGCCCCCTCAGCAACGTGCGCACATCGTCGTCCACTGGCACCACATAGTCATGCGCAGCCACCACGGCGTTGCCCGCTGGGCTGACCAGCTTCAGGCTGATATACAGCTGGCGGGCTGACACGGCATAGGTTCCCACCACAACGGCCTGCGCGTCATGGGCCTGGCCCACTTCATGCCACTCGCGCGGCACCAGCAGTTCGCCGGGATGGCGCTGCTGCACGGCCAGCGGTTCTTGCCACTTCAGTGCGGTGACGCGCACCCCGCGCTGCACCAGGCGACCGGCAATCTGCTCGGCCACGATAAGCCCCAGCTGCGATGGCTCAGAACGCTGATCCACATTCACCAGCGTGGTGACCAGCACGGGCCGTTGCGGCTCCAGGGCCACGGTCTTCAACAAGTTGTCGGTTGCGCGATGGCTGGCCTCCAACAGGTTGTCGCGCAGCATGTTGTCCACCGTGGAGCCCAGCGTGGGGCCGTATTTTTCACCGTAGTAGTAGCCCGCGCAGCCGGGCAAGGCGGCAGCGCCCAGCACGCAGGCGGCCACCAGCATCCAGCGCTTCGTGGTGTGCTCATGGTGGCCATGGGCTATGCCTGAGGTGGCATGGGCTGCGGCGGTGGCTTCGGTCACTGGCGCAGCGCTGCGCCGCCGCCCCCAAGGGCGCCCCATGACCGTGCCATCCAGGAAGTTCACGCGGGTGCGCATGGGGCGTCTTGTGTCAGCTTGCATCGCGCAATGCTAGCGGCAAGGCCTCACGACAAACCGGCAAACAACACGGGTTTTGGAGTGCACTTTGACACCACCCGCCTACAGGCGATGGCCGCCTACATGACAGGGGTGGCAGCTGCCGCACAATCCGCGCATGACCGAGCCCACGAGACCAGAGAGGAGCTCGTATGCCGTCTTCTGCTTGAAAAAAAAAAAACTCTCCTCTAGTCCTAACTCACATCTCCTCGCCCACCCGACCCTCCAGACTTTCTTATGTCACCTGTTTCTTGTTACTTAAAACGTTCACTTATACCCACCTCCCAGCCCACTACA
>ERZ1023696.148-NODE-148-length-15236-cov-2.986300_pt1 | contig 15236 bp, 13 predicted proteins | sample MGYA00520859_ERZ1023696 | MGnify/ENA primary metagenome ERZ1023696 (study PRJEB33180, sample SAMEA4046002) | wastewater metagenome | place: Denmark | collected 2016-03-13 | study: EMG produced TPA metagenomics assembly of the PRJEB13832 data set (Local...
AATCAGTGTTTATAACCTGAGTGAATGGGCTGCACCATTTGGTATTGTTTTGGTCCTCGACCAACTGTCTGCCCTGATGCTGGTTTTAACCTACGGCTTAGCTGTTCCAGTGATGTGGTTCGCCAGTAAAGAATGGGATGAACGTGGCCGTTATTTCCATGCCATGTGCCATTTCCTACTGATGGGTTTAACCGGTGCCTTCCTGACAGGCGACTTATTTAACCTGTTCGTATTCTTTGAAATTTTGTTGATGGCCTCTTATGTCCTGTTACTGCATGGCCAAGGCAAAGCGCGTTTTCAACTCGGCATTCACTATGTCACCATTAACTTGTTGGCATCAGCCCTGTTTCTGATTGGTCTGGGCATGATTTACGGTAGCGTCGGCAGCCTCAATATGGCGGATGTTGCACGTCTGATGCCTCTATTAGAAGGCGATCAACATCGTATCGCGGTTGCTGGTGGGCTGTTGTTGTTTACAGTCTTTGGCATTAAAGCAGCCATGCTACCTGTCGGTTTGTGGCTACCGAAAACCTATGCAGTCGCGACCACTCCTGTGGCGGCACTGTTCACCATCATGACCAAAGTCGGTATTTATGCCATTTTACGTGTTAATGGCACCGTATTTGACGATGCGATTAGCCGTGAAATCCTGCAATACATTCTATTGCCGATTGGTTTAATTACCTCAGTCTATGGTGTGATTGGCGCGATGGGCGCAGAACGCTTACGTCGTCTCATTGGCTTTATGATTTTGTCTTCTGTGGGCACGATTTTAATCGCCATTTCCCTATTCAATACCTTGGCATGGGCAGCGGCACTGTATTATTTGGTGCACAGCACCATTATTGCGGCAGCTTTCTACATTTTAAGTGGTTGGATTACCTCTCAACGTGTTGAATTTAAAGACCATTTTAAAATTGCACCACAAATGAAACAGCATAAGGTGGTGGCGTTAACCTATTTCACCATTGCCTTGATGATGGCAGGTTTACCACCCTTTAGTGGTTTCTTGGGCAAAGTGTTTATTCTTCAAGCCACCGCACACTCACCGTATCAATTGCTGATTATTGTGACCGTTTTAGTGGTGAGCTTATTGAGTATTATTGCGTTTACACGTGTGGGTTTCGTGATTTTTTGGCGCGCAACTAAACCAGAAGACAACCCGAATGAAGCTGCTTATGCCGCGTACCAAGCTTTGCCTGAACAAGCACCGAAGCGCAATGACAAAACCATTTATCTCTTGTTGGTCGGTTTAATGGCTTATATGGTGTTTGCAGGTCCGATTCAAAAGTACACTTACCAAACGGCTGAGCAAATCCAAAATAATGTGCTCTATGAACAGACTTTGCTCAAAACTGATGAGCATGGGCAAAGCATTAGCGTACAACCTTTCGACAGTGAAAATTTACCCGAGACCAAATATGGTGGCGAACGCGTAGATCCGAATGCACATTTGATTCCATATTTAATTTCAGAGGAAACACTGGAAGGCGAACATATTTCCGAATACAAAAAACGCCAAATGCAACAGCAACAACAGGCTGAAGTGAATCCCGATGCTGAAAGCCTACAACCGATGGTGGAGCCTTAAACATGAAAAAAACGTCGTTTTTGGAGCGTTGGTTACCCCACCCTTTTGTCTCGGTGATTGTTGCGCTGAGCTGGGTGATGTTGGCACATAGTGTCGATGCAGCCAGCTTAGTGATGGCATTTTTACTGGCTATTTTTATTCCGCGTCTGATCAGCCCATTCATTACTTACACTCCAACTGTTGAATGGAACGCGGCGGTGAAACTATTTTTTGTGGTGTTATGCGACCTTGTGGTGTCGAATATTCAAGTGGCTAAATTGGTCCTCGGCCCAATTGATCGTCTACAACCCAAATGGTTTCGCGTTCCGCTGGAAACACAACATGAGGAAGTAAACACCTTACTGGCGATGATTATTACCACCACACCAGGCACTGTTTCAGCAGGCATCGATCAAGATCGTGGGGACATTTTAGTTCACGCCCTCAGCACCGATGATGAAAATGCCGAGATTGAAAATATCAAAGCGCGTTATGAAAAACCGTTGATGCAAATTTTTGGTGTCGAAGCAGGAGACAAAGCATGACTATTTTGCCTTATGCCCTCGGGATTTGTTTAATCGCCGTCACCATTTCAATGTTGCTGTGCTTAATTCGCTTAATCATCGGTCCATCGATTGTAGACCGACTCTTAGCACTCGATACACTCTTTTTAAATGCAATCTGCCTCATTATTATTTTAGGCATTTACTGGGCCAGCACTTCATTATTTGAAGGTGCTCTTTTGGTTGCGATGCTCGGCTTTGTCTCTACAGCCGCTTTAGCACGCTACTTCACCTCAGGTCATGTGATTGACTAGGAGCAAGATCGATGCAACTTACGATGGAAATTTTAGTCTCAATTTTTCTCATGATCGGTACTTTCTTCATGCTGGTCGGAGGAATTGGAATGGTGCGCCTGCCCGATTTATTCATGCGCCTGCATGCCCCAACCAAGTCCAGTACCTTAGGCTTAGGGAGCTTCTTGATCGCGGCAATGATCTATTCTGCATTCCAAGGACGCTTTGGTTTTGCTGAGCTGTTATTAACGCTGTTTGCCTTCTTAACTGCACCTGTATCGGCAAATTTGATGGCGCAAGCGGCTTTGCACTTACGCTTACGCTCGCTGAGTGGTGACGTTCCTGAGGCACTCAATCGCCCACTGCCTTGGCAACGCACCCGCCGCAGAGCTTTTAGCAATAAGCATGAAGACACTGAACATCGCCTTTAAATGCTTGTGGTGTTAAGGATATAAAAATAAATACATTTCTAGCGCTTCGGCACTGATATGGTGTTGTTGCGCTAATTTGAACATTGTAATGACGATAAGATTCAAACTTATTAGATAGTGTCACATCCATTACATTGACCAATGCAGGTGGACGGATCAATCTACGCAAAAATTAAAATGATCAAAGTGTACCCCCTTGTAAATCATTGCCCATATCAATCCACAGTAACTTGATGGTCAAAATAATCCCTAAAAGTTCAACCCTCTATCCCCCACCATAATCCTGTGCAAAACCCCTAAGTCTTGATCTAGCTTCAGCTATTACTCCGCATAAAAAAAGCCACCCGAAGGTGGCTTTTTGATTCAGTTAGACTGAATTATTCATCATCTTTGTTTGCTTCGTCAGCGGGTAAATCCTTTACTGCTTCAGCAATCAGACCAAACATATAGTTACCATATGCATTGGTTTTATCGTAATGGAAACGCAAACGCGGTGTAATACGTGTCTTAATACGACGGCCGAGTTCGTGACGCAAGAAACCAGATGCTTTGTTCAGCACATCTAGGGTTTCTTTATTGGCTGCTTCACTTTGCTCATCGCCAAGCTCACGGCCCATCACAGTCACATATACTTCAGCATAACCTAAGTCTGGACTAACCTTCACCGCAGAGATGGTCACGAGACCACCTAAGCGTGGATCTTTCAACTCTTGGCGAATTAGTTCAGACAACTCACGTTGCACTGTATCCGCCATGCGCTTAAGACGTTGACTACCCGCCATTAAAGACTCCGTTTGATCAATTGAACATCATAGACTTCGATCTTGTCTTTTTCTTTGATGTCTTTATAACCTTTAACCGCAAGACCACATTCCATACCTGCGCGAACTTCTTCAACCACTTCTTTATAGCGACGAAGTGACTCAAGCTCACCTTGGAACACCACCACGTCATCACGAAGGACACGAATCGGTTTATTACGGTGTAACATACCTTCAAGTACCATACAACCTGCTGCTGCACCAAACTTACTTGAGTGGAACACTTCACGTACTTCAGCCACACCCAGAATTGTTTCACGGTGTTCAGGCGCAAGCTTACCGCTCATCGCTGCTTTCACATCATCAATCAATTGATAGATGATTGAGTAGTAACGAATATCGATACCGTCAGCATCCGCTTTTTGACGAGCTGCGTTATCCGCACGTACGTTAAAGCCAAGAAGTACCGCTTCAGAAGATTCAGCTAGTGTTACGTCAGATTCAGTGATCGCACCAACACCTGAGCCAATAACACGGACTTTAACTTCGTCTGTTGCAAGGTCAGCAAGAGCAACGTGTAATGCTTCCAATGTACCACGTACATCAGTTTTAAATACCACGTTGACGATAGGCACATCTTTCTTGCCCATAGACGCCATGATATTTTCAAGACGCATTGCGCTTTGACGCTCAAGACGTTTTTGACGTTCACGATCCATACGCGCATCGGCAACTTCACGTGCTTTCTTCTCGTCATTCACAACAAGAACTTCATCACCAGCCATTGGCGCTTCAGGTAGACCTAAAATTTCAACTGGAATTGAAGGACCAGCAGATTGGATACGTTTACCGTTTTCATCTGTCATTGCACGTACGCGACCGTAAGATGCACCTGCAAGAACAAGGTCACCTACTTTCAATGTACCGTTTTGAACAAGGATAGACGTTACCGCACCACGGCTGTTGTCTACACGTGCTTCAATCACGACACCTTGAGCAGCACCTTCTTCAGATGCTTTCAACTCAAGTAATTCAGCTTGAATTGAAATAATATCTAGAAGCTCATCAATACCTTGACCTGTATGTGCTGAAACCATTGCAACAGGAACATCACCGCCCCATTGTTCAGGCACGATTTCTTTCACAGTCAATTCATTCAATACGCGATCTGGATCAGCAGATTCTTTATCCATCTTGTTGATTGCAACAATAATCGGCGTACCTGCAGCACGTGCGTGATCAATCGCTTCAGCTGTTTGCGGCATTACACCATCATCCGCTGCAACAACCAATACCACGATGTCTGTCGATTTCGCACCACGTGAACGCATTGCAGTAAATGCTGCGTGTCCCGGAGTATCTAAGAATGTGATAATGCCTTTATCCGTCGTAACATGGTACGCACCGATGTGCTGAGTGATACCACCCGCTTCACCAGCTGCCACTTTTGAACGACGAATGCGGTCAAGTAACGATGTCTTACCATGGTCAACGTGGCCCATGATGGTCACAACAGGAGGACGAGTCGTTTGAGCGCCACGTGCTTCTTCTGCTGCTTCAAGTAAGTTATCTTCAGCTTGCGTATCCGATACAAGAACTGGGTTATGGCCCATCTCTTCTACGATTAATGCTGCAATTTCTTGGTCAATCGCTTGGTTCTGAGTCACAAGCTCACCCATTTTCATGAGTGACTTAATTACTTCACGTACCTTAACTGCCATTTTGGCAGCCAAGTCAGCAACCACAATGGTTGAACCAATTTCAACATCATAAACTTGCTTTTTAACCGGTTTTTCAAAGCCATGCTTGTTTGCAGAGCTTGTTTTCAAACCACGTTTATGCGAGTTATCACGGAAAGACTGCTCTTCACCACGACGACCACCTTTCTTCGGAGCGCGTGTAGCTGGCGTATTGGTACCACGTTTGATTTCGCGGTCTTCTTTCGCAAATGAGTCTTCATATGCTTGACCAACCAGACCCGCAGCAAGTGGAGAATCATCCACTACACGAATGGTCGCAGTTGCATCTTCGTTTGAATACTTAGATGCCATTTGACGCATTTGTTCAAGTGTACGTTGCTGCGCTTCTTCAGCTGCCTTACGACGTGCTGCTTCTTCAGTCGCTTTTAATTGAGCGGCTTGAGCTTCACGTGCTTTTTTCTGTTCAGGTGTTTCAACAACTTTAACTTGTGCTTTAACCACAGGCTTATTGTTTGATTTACGCTTCACAACTACCGCAGCTTTCGCAACTTCTTGCTTCGTCGTTTCTTGCTTTGCAGCAGCACGCATTGCTTCAAAGTTTGCAGCCGCTTTATTTACTGCTGGAGTTTCAGCTTTAGGTTCAACCATAGCTTGAACGTTCGCACGAGCTTGTTGCTCAGCTTGCGCTTTTGCCAAAGCTTCCGCTTTAATTTGTTCTGGATCTGGCTTGGTAAATGTATGTTTCTTGCGAACTTCTACATTAATCGTTTTTGCCTTACCTGAAGTACTCGCTACTTTAGCGGTACTGGTCGTTTTACGTTTCAACGTGATTTTTCCTGCCTGACCATCGTTTTGACCATGAATTTTCTTCAAATGGTGCACGAGGGCATCTTGTTGTTCAGTAGAGATTATATCGTCCGATTTACGCTGTGGTAAACCAGCATCACGAACCTGCTCTAGGAGCTTCTCAACAGGGCGGTTCACACTGAGAGCTAACTCTTGTATCGTCTTATCCGTCATGTAGATCTCCTAGTTAAACCATGATTCGCGCGCTTTCATAATAAGTTGACCCGCTTTCTCTGTACCCAGACCTTCAATATCAGCAATATCGTCAGTCGCTTGGTCAGCCAAGTCATCAATTGTAATGACACCACGTGCTGCAAGTGCATAAGCAATCTCTTGCGTCATCCCTTCCATTGCAACGAGTTCCGCGCTTGGATCTTGGATGTTTTCTTGCTGCTGTAATGCATCAGCCAATGCAACTTCTTTGGCACGACTTTGAAGTAATTCAACAACTTCAGCATCTAGCTCGATTTCGTCAAATGTTTCAGCTGGAACATAAGCAATCTCTTCTAAAGAAGTAAAGCCCATTTCAACCAATGCCATTGCCAAATCTTCTTCAATATCTAGACGCGATACAAATAGGTCTAAGTATTGTTGTGCTTCATTTTGCTGACGAGCATGATACTCATCTTCAAGCATCATGTTGAGTTTGTAGCCTGTCAGTTCAGAGGCTAAACGTACGTTTTGACCTTGTGAACCAATCGCACGCGCTAATTGATCGCTAGTTGCGAAAATAATGTCCGCTGTACGCTCTTCTTCATCAATCACAATACCCGATACATCTGCTGGCTCTAAAGCACTTGCAATGTACTGCGCAGGATCATCAGACCATACAACAACATCAATACGCTCACCGTTCAATTCTTGCTGAACTGCTTGGATACGTGTACCACGCATACCAATACATGCACCCACGGGATCAATACGATGATCATTGGTTTTCACAGCAATTTTAGCACGAACACCGGGTTGACGCGCTGCCGCTTTAATCTCAATGATTTCTTCAGAAATTTCAGGAATTTCTTTCTTCATCAAAGCGATGAGCATTTCAGGCTTGGCACGTGACAATTGTAATTGTGCACCACGACCTTCACGGTTCACATTAAACAAAATCGCATTTACACGTTGTTTCGGACGCAAAATTTCTTTTGCAATCATTTCTTCACGTGCAAGATACGCTTCTGCGTTATCGCCAAGGTCAATGATAAAGCCATCTTTGGTTTGCTTTTTCACTTCACCGTAGATCAACTCACCCACTTTAGACTCGTAGGCATCTGCAATTAGCGCACGTTCAGCTTCGCGAATCTTTTGAACAATCACTTGTTTTGCAATTTGCGCCGCAATACGACCGAAGTCAATTGAAGGCACTTCAAGCTCACGAATATCACCAATCGACCATTGTGCAGGATCAACATCTGAAATCGCATCTTGACATGCTGGCATTTCATGATCTTCATCCGCAACCACTTCCCATTGACGGAAAGTGCTGTATTCGCCCGTTTTACGATCAATCTCTACACGAAGCTGAGCTTCTTCAGAGTTTGTTCCTTCGTAAAATTTCTTTTTAGTCGCAGCAACAAGCGCTTGTTCTAAGGCTTCGAAAATCGCTTCACGAGGTACACCTTTTTCATTACTAACCGTTTCAACTACGGTAAGAATTTCACGTGCCATAAGCCACCTATTCGTTCAGATTCTTATTTATTAAATGAATTAATCTTGATAGACCAAATTGGCTTTATCAATATTATTACTATCGATTTCAAGCACCTGTTGCTTTTCCACTTCGACTTGAATCATTTCAGCTTCAAGATCTACAGCAACCAATTTAGCTTGGAATTTACGACGGTTATCGACCGCACTGATCAAACGAAAAGCGATCTGTTGACCAATATATGCAGGTAATTGTTCAAGTTGGAAAAATGGACGATCCCAACCCGGAGATGACACTTCAAGTGCATATTCACCTGAAATTGGATCATGGACATCCATCATTGCGCCGACTTGCTGAGTCACGCGTACACAGTCTTGTACGCCGATGCCACGGCCCTGCTCTTCTTCACCATCTTCATTGATGATGGGTTCTGCATTTTCGTCGACAGCTTTGTCGATATAAATGCGCAATAAAGAACGTTTTCCTTGAGGAAGGAATTCAATCCCCCAAAGATCAACACCACAGGCTTGCACTGCAGGAGCAATTAAGTCTTGGAGTGCTTGAGTTTTATTTGATAGCTTCATTTACTCTCGTCATTTTTGTGCGATTCAATGGCCGAAACAGACCACTACAAGCCAATACAAACTATAGTAGTAGTGGAACATGACACTTTGACTTTCACCGTATCCGGCTCACATCGACACTACACGATAGCCAATAAAAAAGGGCGTAATCGCCCCAATTATTGCACAGAAAATTAATATCCACTGTGCAAAAAGGCCCACCTTGTTGTGAGCCTCTTTTTAGAAACTTGGTAGCGGGAGCTGGATTTGAACCAACGACCTTCGGGTTATGAGCCCGACGAGCTACCAGACTGCTCCATCCCGCATCAACGTGCAAAAATTATATACAAATATGAACTATTTTTCAATCTAAATACTTCGTACTTGCTCTGATTTAGTTGCACCTAAATCAAATTGGTAGCGGGAGCTGGATTTGAACCAACGACCTTCGGGTTATGAGCCCGACGAGCTACCAGACTGCTCCATCCCGCAACAAAACGCAAAAATATTCTTAACTTAATGACTTAAGTTACTCACCTTAGTTTGCATCTAAAATAAGATTGGTAGCGGGAGCTGGATTTGAACCAACGACCTTCGGGTTATGAGCCCGACGAGCTACCAGACTGCTCCATCCCGCAACAAAACGCAAAAATATTCTTAACTTAATCACTTAAGTTACTCACTTTAGTTTGCTTCTAAAATAAGATTGATTGGTAGCGGGAGCTGGATTTGAACCAACGACCTTCGGGTTATGAGCCCGACGAGCTACCAGACTGCTCCATCCCGCATCAACAGAATTTGCTGCATACACCAACTTAATCTTCTGGATTCATAAGTTGGTGCGGAAGGGGGGACTTGAACCCCCACGCCCGAAAGCACTACCACCTCAAGGTAGCGTGTCTACCAATTCCACCACCACCGCAGCTGTGACGCATTCTAGTAGCATCGTCACAAAAAAGAAAGGACTAATTCCAATTATTCGCTTGTTTTAGGTGCAGCTGGCGAAGTTTCAGTCGATTGTGCAGGTGCAGAACTTGTCGTTTGCACTGACTTTAAGCTATAGGCATCTGTGGTTTGCTTTTTGGCAAACACAGCCAACGACAAACTGGTGATAAAAAACAAGGCCGTCAAAACCGCAGTCAATCGGGTCAAGAAATTACCTGAACCTGATGCACCAAATACAGTTGCAGCACCGCCACCACCAAACGAAGCCCCAGCATCTGCACCTTTACAATGCTGGACCAAACTCAGCACGATCATCAATCCAGCTACGCGAATATGTACTACCAGCACAAAAGTTTGCATGCTGAACTCCTAATTATTTTGTATTTGCAAATGCTTCGACAATTTTATAAAACGACGTTGCATTTAAAGATGCCCCACCGACGAGTGCACCATTGATATCTGGACAGGCCGCTAACTCTACTGCATTTTCAGCTTTTACACTACCACCATATAAAATGGCCATGTTCGCGCCATGACTGGTAATTTGCGTGAGGCCTTCACGGATTTTAGCATGCATGGTTTGCGCATCTTCTGGTGAAGCAGTTTTTCCTGTACCAATGGCCCAAATTGGCTCGTAGGCAATCACAATATGAGGCCACTGCTCTGCCGTTACCACACTGGCTAAGTCGCAAATTTGTTGTAAAACCACTACTTCTGCCTGACCAGATTCACGCTGTTCTAAGCTTTCACCGACACAGTAAATGACTTTTAAACCCGCATTTAAGGCATTTTGAACTTTCGCATTTAAAATTGCTGCGCTTTCAGCAAAATATTCACGACGTTCTGAGTGACCAATTAAAACATATTCAATTTGACTATCTTTGAGCAGTTCTGCACTCACCTCACCCGTATATGCACCCATGTTACCAAAACGCGATACATCCTGCGCTACAGTAAAAACTGAACGTGCAGCATTCGCCAATTCAGCCTGCGTTGAAGTCAAAGCCAGCGTCACAGGCGCAAGCCCAATATTACATTTTTCTTCTGCTATTTCATTCTCTTGCAAGAGCTGTTTAAATTCTTTAAGCAATTGCTTGGCATCTGCCTGCATTGGGTTCATCTTCCAATTGCCGACAACCCATGGCTTAATCGTCGAACCCGACATACAGCACCCTATTCAAAACAGTTCATTAAAACGGCCTCATTCTACACGGTATTTATTTTTCAAAGATAGTTTTCTTCTAGAATTTCTTCGGCAATCAAAATAATACGAGTCAAAATAAAGACATCTTTTTGTAAAAAAACCGCCTGCTATCACGACCAGTTCATGCTTTTAATCGATATTAAGGTGGTGACAACACTTTCAGATATGGTATTTTTGTGCAACAAAAGTATAATTTTACGATACCAATTATAAACAATTGAGAAGTTAAGGATCTGGGGAATGTCAGTATCAAATGGTTTGCCTAAGTTCACAGGCTTCATTCGACGCTTAGTCGAAGACGGACGCATGACTGCTGAAAATATGCAGCAGGCAATGCTCTCTGCAAAAAAGGCTCAGCAAGACATCGTTCCTTATCTGATTGAAAATCATAAACTCTCCCCACAAATGATCGCTGAAACGATTTCTTTGGAATTTGGCGAGCCTGTTTTTGACTTAAGTGTCTATGATTCTGTACAAATTCTACGGGATCTGGTCGAAGACAAACTTATCACCAAGCATCGTGTATTGCCGATTTACCGTCGTGGCAATATCCTCTATATCGCTACCAGCAATCCAACCAACATGGATGCGATGGACGCAATTCGCTTCAATTCTAAAATGAATATTGAAGCGATTATTGTTGAACATCCTCAACTTGAAAAACTAATCGAACAAAATTTCGCGCAAGCCGATAGCTTTGAATTTTCTGATGAAGATATTGATTTAGACTTAGAGCAAGACCATCAGAACTCCAATGACGAAGAAGATGACTCGCCTCAAGGGGATGAAGCACCGATCGTCAAATACATCAATAAATTACTGATTGATGCGATTCGTATGGGCGCATCAGACTTGCACTTTGAACCTTATGAAAAATCTTACCGTGTCCGTTATCGAGTAGATGGGGTTCTGCGTCATATTGCCAGTCCACCACTACAACTGGCGACTCGTCTTGCCTCACGTTTAAAAGTTATGTCACAAATGGACATCTCTGAAAAGCGCGTCCCGCAAGATGGCCGAATTAAATTAAAGCTGTCGAAAAGCAAAGCCATCGACTTCCGTGTCAACTCACTTCCAACCTTATTTGGCGAAAAGCTGGTTCTACGTATTCTCGATCCATCCAGTGCTATGCTGGGGATTGATGCTTTAGGTTATGAACCAGATCAAAAAAACCTATTTATGCAGGCTTTAGACAAACCGCAAGGCATGTTGTTAATTACTGGCCCGACAGGTTCAGGTAAAACGGTATCGCTGTATACAGGTTTGAATATTCTAAATAAAGAAGACACCAATATTTCAACTGCGGAAGACCCTGTTGAGATTAACTTAGAAGGCATTAATCAGGTCAATGTGAACAATAAAGTCGGCCTCACCTTCTCTGCTGCGCTGAAGTCCTTCTTACGTCAAGATCCTGATATTGTGATGGTTGGTGAGATTCGCGACCTTGAAACAGCTGAAATCGCAATTAAAGCTGCACAGACAGGTCACATGGTCATGTCGACACTCCACACCAATAGTGCACCTGAAACTCTGACACGCTTACGTAATATGGGGGTTCCCTCTTTTAACATTGCGACCTCGGTCAATTTAGTGATTGCACAGCGTTTGGCACGCCGTTTATGTAGCCAATGCAAAGCCGCTGTCGACATTCCTGAACAAAGCTTGCTCGAAATGGGCTTTACTTCCACAGATATCAAAGATCCAGACTTCAAAGTTTATCAACCGGTGGGGTGTGCTGAGTGCCGTGAAGGCTATAAAGGACGTGTTGGTATTTATGAAGTTATGAAAGTCACGCCAGAAATTTCAAAAATTATTATGGAAGATGGCAATGCCTTACAGATTGCGGAAGCATCTGCAAAATTAGGATTTAACAATTTACGTCGTTCAGGTTTACTCAAGGTTATGCAGGGGGTCACTTCCTTACAAGAAGTGAATCGTGTAACCAGCGAATAGTTGAAATATTGAAAGAATAAGGATAAATGCATGGCTGTCAAAAAAGCACAGATGATGCCAACCTTCAATTATGAAGGGATTGATCGTAAAGGGGCAAAAATTAAAGGGGAATTGCCTGCACGTAATCTCGCCCTCGCCAAAGTTACTTTGCGCAAACAAGGGATTACCATCAAGAGTATTCGAGAAAAGAAAAAGAATATTCTTGAAGGGATAATGAAGAAAAAAGTGACGACACTGGACATCACGATTTTCACCCGACAGCTCGCAACCATGATGAAAGCGGGTGTACCACTGGTTCAAGGTTTTGAAATTGTGGCTGAAGGCCTAGAAAACCCATCTATGCGTGAAGTTGTCCTCGGCATTAAAGGTGAAGTTGAAGGCGGTAATACCTTTGCGGGAGCACTCAAAAAATATCCGCAATATTTCGACAACTTATTCTGTTCATTAGTTGAATCAGGCGAACAATCAGGTGCGCTTGAGACCATGCTGGACCGTGTAGCGGTCTATAAAGAAAAAAGTGAATTGTTAAAGCAAAAAATTAAAAAAGCCATGAAATACCCAGCAACCGTGGTTGTGGTTGCTGTGATCGTGACTATTATTTTGATGGTCAAAGTTGTGCCTGTTTTCCAAGATTTATTCAGCTCTTTTGGTGCAGACTTACCTGCATTCACTAAAATGGTGGTAAATATGTCTGAATGGATGCAGAAATACTGGTTCATTTTGATTATTGTCGTTGGTGTTGTGATTACAGCTTTACTCGAAACCAAAAAGCGTAGTAAAAAGTTTCGTGACATGTTGGATAAAGCCGCGCTGAAAGCCCCAATTTTTGGTGATTTAGTCTATAAAGCAATTATCGCGCGCTATAGCCGCACGCTGTCTACCACCTTTGCTGCGGGTGTACCCTTAATTGATGCCCTAGAGTCTACAGCAGGCGCAACCAACAATGTTGTGTACGAAGAAGCTGTGATGAAGATTCGTGAAGATGTCGCAACAGGGCAACAGCTTCAATTCGCGATGCGTGCCACCAATAAATTTCCATCAATGGCCGTACAGATGGTGGCGATTGGTGAAGAATCTGGTGCGCTCGATGCCATGCTGGATAAAGTTGCAACTCACTATGAAAACGAAGTCGATAATGCGGTAGATGGCTTAACCTCAATGATGGAGCCTCTCATCATGGCGGTCTTGGGTGTACTTGTGGGTGGCCTAGTGATTGCCATGTATCTACCAATCTTCCAAATGGGTTCTGTGGTTTAATGCAAGAAATAATTTCCTATCTTATCAATACTCCAATGGCGCTTTATTTCGCCGTTGGAGTTTTTAGTTTGTGCATCGGTAGTTTTCTGAATGTGGTGATCTATCGCACTCCAAAAATGATGGAACAAGAATGGCGCACCGACTGCCAACTTCTGCTTCATCCTGAGCAGCCAATTATTGATGAAACGAAGCTCACATTGAGTAAGCCTGCCTCAACCTGTCCCAAATGTAAAAGTGCCATACACTGGTATCAAAATATCCCTGTGATGAGTTGGTTCCTGCTACGAGGAAAGTGTGGCACTTGCCATAACCCGATCAGCATTCGCTACCCTGCGATTGAACTCCTGACCGCCATTTGTGCTTTGGTCGTGGTTGCAGTATTTGGGCCAACAATCCAAATGCTGTTCGGTCTCGTGCTCACTTATATTTTAATCGCCTTAACATTTATTGATTTTGACACTCAGCTTTTACCTGATCGTTATACCCTCACCCTTGGAGGTCTAGGTTTAGGTATCAATAGTTATGCGATTTACACCACACCAACAGCGGCCATTTGGGGTTACATCATTGGCTTTTTATGCTTATGGATCGTGTACTATCTGTTTAAGCTCATCACTGGCAAGGAAGGTATGGGTTATGGCGACTTTAAGTTACTTGCTGCTTTAGGCGCATGGATGGGCCCTTTGCTGCTGCCGCTGATTGTGCTACTTTCCTCTTTCGTAGGTGCCATTATCGGCATCATCCTGCTCAAAGTGCGCAAAGAAAATCAGCCTTTTGCTTTTGGTCCGTATATTGCCATCGCAGGATGGATTGCCTTTTTGTGGGGTGAGCAAATTATGAAAATATACTTAGGCAATTAAAATAATATGTCATTTATTTTAGGTCTGACAGGCGGGATTGGCAGTGGAAAATCTGCTGCAAGCCACTGGTTTGAACAACAAGGCATACAGGTAGTTGATGCTGACGTGGTTGCTCGAGAGATTGTTGCTGTAGGGCAACCCGCACTTCAGCAAATTCGAAGCAGCTTCGGCGAGTGGGCCTTACTGGACAATGGCGAACTGAATCGACGCGCTTTACGTGAACACATTTTTCAGGACCCGTCTGCCCGTAAGCAATTGGAAAAGATCACCCACCCTGCAATTCGTCAGTCCATCATGCAACAATTACAAGCTGCGACCAGCCATTATGCGATTTTGGTTTCACCGCTACTGTTTGAAACCAATCAGCATGAGCTGACGCAACATACGCTTCTGATCGATGCTTCAATTGATATCCAGATTCTCCGCGCTTCACAGCGCGACCATCAAACCATTGAGCAAATTCAAACCATCATTAAAGCGCAAATGTCCCGTGAACAAAAACAAGCGTTGGCCGATGATATTGTGGTAAATGATGGACACTTGGAACACTTATATGCACAACTCAGGCCATTGCATTTAAAGTATTTGGCCCATTCAGAAGTCTAAAAAAATGCAGTCGACTATGACTGCTTTTTTTGTTGCACGAGTTGGGCTTTCAAACTGTCCTTGCGTATCCAGCGCCAAGGCTGCAAGGCACCAATC
>ERZ1023696.149-NODE-149-length-15159-cov-9.146621_pt1 | contig 15159 bp, 14 predicted proteins | sample MGYA00520859_ERZ1023696 | MGnify/ENA primary metagenome ERZ1023696 (study PRJEB33180, sample SAMEA4046002) | wastewater metagenome | place: Denmark | collected 2016-03-13 | study: EMG produced TPA metagenomics assembly of the PRJEB13832 data set (Local...
AGCGCCAGAAAATTGTCGGGCGCCTGCCCCTGCGCGATCTGACGCGCCTGGTGGTCGATGCGCAGCCGGGACAAAAACTCCAGCGCATCGCGCAGATCGCGTGCGCTTTGCGCACTCACCTCACCTGCCAGTGAAGCCACCTCCAGCCGGTCGTGCGTGTTGACCGCCGCAATGCCGCCCGCCAGCGCATACACCCGCGCCAGGTCCACGATGGGCACGATGCCGCTGTGCTTGAGGTCGATGGTGCCCGCGTTTTCGCCGCCACGGATGCGTGCGATGGTGCCAAACATGCCCAGCGGCGGGCGGTGCTTGAGCGCGTTGCCCACCATGTGCGCCAGAAAAAGGCTGTTGCCCCGCGTGCGCTGCAGCACCTCATTGCGCAGCGACTCCAGCAGCTCGGTCTTGCCGTGGATGGCGCGCAGGTCGAAGAACACGCAGGTCAGCATCAGCGCCATGGGTTCGGGCTTGTCTACCCACTGGTGAAAGTACTGTGCCCAGCGCGCGCGCGGCTGGCGCCACTTGTCGGTCATGGCCATCATCTCGCCCGGGCAGTGGATATAGCCGCAGGCCGCCAGGCCATCGCACACGAATCGCGAGAACGCACGAAAGTACTCGCCATGCAGTGCTTCGTCATACCGGTCGTCCAGCACCATGCAGTTGTCCTGGTCGGACCTGGCGGTCTGTTCGCTGCGGGCCTGGGAGCCGGCGGCCACCCACACATAGTCCACCGGCGGCGGGCCCAGCTTCACCTCGGCCAGGTGGATGAGGCGGGTGGTCAGCGCGTCGGTGATGGTGGTGATGATGTGGCCCGTGCTGTAGGCGCTGGCGTCGGCGGCGGCCAGGTGTTGCTGCAGCGCCTTGATCTTGGTGCTGGCATGCGCCAGGCCCTCTACCGTGGTCTGTTTGTAAACATCGCCCGCCAGGTAAACAGCCGATGTGCTGTGTTGTTCCGCCAGGTCGGTGGCGGTGATCATGCCGACGATGCGCGCGCCGTCCATCACCGGCACATGGTGGATGTTGTGCCGCGCCATGAGCAGCAGGGCTTCAAAGGCGGGGCTTTGTGCCTGCAGTGTCATGGGCGCCAGGGTGGCGATGTCGGACACGGGCCGGTCAATATCCAGCCCCAGTGCGACCACGCGGTTGCGCAGATCGCGGTCTGTGACCAGGCCAAACAGATGGTGCTGCTCGACCAGCAGCACCGACGACACGCGCAGATCGCGCATTTGCAGCGCAGCGGCGCGGATGCTGGTGTCGGGCGGCAGCGTGATCGGCTCGCGCTTGATGAGCGCGCGCACGGGCGTGCCCAGCAGGTTCAGGTGCACGCCCGCGCCGGGTGCCTGCGCCGCAGCTGGAGGCTGCCCTACGCCGGGCAGTGACGGAAAGAAATACGCGAGGGCGCCATGGTCGCGGCACAGTGCGGTCACGGTGTCGGGGGCCAGCCAGGCGATGTGGCTGTCGGCCGCAGCAGTGGCCTGCCAGGTGGTGAGGTGTTGCGCCGGGGTGGCGCCAAAGCCGAACATGTCTCCGGGCTGCAGGTGCACGGCCATGTCCAGGTCGGGGTCGTGCAGGTCTACCGCGCCGCTCACGATGAGCCCGGTGCGGCTGTGCAGGCGGCCCTGGGGCAGCAGCGTGGTGCCCACATCCGATGCCTCCAGCCGCCACTGCGGCGCCAGTGTGTCCAGCGTGGCCGCGTCCAGTTGACTCCATACACGGTGGCTGGCCAGCGCCGCCTGAAGGGTGGCGAGGGTGTGAGGGGCAAGGTTCATGGCGGGCGGGACCAGGCAACAGGGAGTGCCATTGTTGCAGCGGTGGTGCGGCGTGGGGGCAGGGTTGTTACTGGCTTTGACGTGGGTCAACCGGTCGGGCGACCCTGGCCAGTGCGGTGGTGGGGGTGTTTGCCGTAGCATGCGCTCAGCAGCGGGGCTGAAGGCAGTGCTACGGGGGCCCACCGGCTCGCGATGTCGCGCTGTGCCATCTGGACGCTGGCGCGTTGCCAAAGCGTGCCGGCGTTCGCGCATCCGCGCGGCCCTTGAGCAACAACAGAACCCTATTTTTTTGCGACTTTTGCAGACCATGCCAACGCCTCCACCCTCTGCACCCACGGTTGTATGGTTGCACCCCGAGGCGCCCGCCAAGCCCGTTGAGGGGGCGCCGTGCAACGGCTGTGGCCTGTGTTGCCTGGCGGAGCCTTGCCCGTTGGGTGTGCTGGTTTCGCGGCGGCGCGCGGGGGCCTGCCTGGCCTTGCGCTGGAGCGACGCCGACGGGCGCTACCTGTGCGGAATGGTGGTCGATCCGGGCGGTGTTACCGGCTGGACGCATCCCTGGGCTGTGCGCTGGCTGGGGCAGCTGGCCCGGCGCTGGATCGCTGCGGGGGCAGGGTGTGATGCCGATGTGCTGGCACACCAGCCTCCAAAATGAGGCTGTGTGCCGGGTGAGTTGCGGCGCTCAGCGCGCCAGGGTCGCCCACGCCTGTGTCAGGCGCTGCACCAGATCCTGCGGGCGTCGCACCAGCGCATAGCCCTGGCTGCCAAACAGCATCGGCAGGTAATCGTGGGCTTCGTGATCAATCGTGACGCAAAACGGTGTCAGGCCCGCATCGCGTGCCTCCTGAATGGCATGGCGGGTGTCTTCCAGGCCGTAGCGACCTTCGTAAATGTCCAGGTCGTTTGGCTTGCCGTCGGTCAGCACCAAAAGCAGCCGCTGGCGCTCGGGTCGCGCACCCAGGCGGCGGGTGGCATCGCGCAGCGCAGCACCCATGCGGGTATAGAAGCCCGGTTTGAGTGCACCGACGCGAGAGCGTACGGTGTCGTTCCAGCGTTCACCAAACCCCTTGATGTGCTGGATGCGCACATGCTGGCGCCGTACCGAGCTGAAGCCGAGCACTTCAAACGCGTCGCCGGTGGCCGAGAGGGCCTCGCCAAACACGTAGAGCGCGTCGCGGATCACATCGATGACGCGGGCATTGGACGTGGCGTAGGCGTCCGTCGAGAGCGACAAATCGGCCAGCAAGAGCGTGGCCAGGCTGCGCTCGCCGCGCTGGCGCCGGATGTAGACCGGCGGTGAGTCGGTATGTTGCACACCCCCCTGGGATTCGGTCTGAAAACGGACCCAGGCGTCGATGTCGAATTCGTCTCCTGTGGTCTGGCCGTTTTGCCAGCGTGGCGCAGCGCGCAGCACCTCCAGACGGCGGCGCACACGCCGTGCGGTGGCGCGCAGCGCCTGGGGCGCAATGTAGGGCGTGCCTGGCCGGGCGACCGAGCACTGCACCGAGCAGTGATCGGGTTGCAGCACGTTGCGGCGCCAGTCCCATTCGGGGGTTTTGCGGCCAGGGCCCAGCGGCAGGTCGTCGGCCGAGGCGCTGGGCAGATCAAGGTCGAACTTGATGCGTGAGGCCGTGGTCTGGTCGCCGCGCGCCAGCGACAAGGTGTCCATATCGTTGGCAGCCGCCGTGGCGTTGGGATCGACCTCGTCGTCGGTGCCGCGGTCCAGGCGGATCAGCTCGCTCCAGCTCATCAAGGCCTCGGTCTTTGACGCCACCAGCAAGGGGTTGCGAACCTCCTTGTGCTCGACGCGGCGTGAACGGCGGCGTTGCTTGCTTTCTTCACCAGGCGGGCCATCTGGGCGCTCGCCAGCGCCATCGCCGCTCTGCCCGGCAGCGCCTGAAGGGCCTTGGCCTACACCCGCTGTCAGCCACAGCCACACGGGTGCCACCTGGGCGGGCGCCACGAAGAGAGGGCCGTGGTCATCGCCACGCAGTGCGGCTTGCACCGCAGCCTCCCAGGGGATGGACTCGGCGCGCAGGCTGGTCAGGCTGGGGCGCTGTGCAAGGTGGGCCTGCGTGAGGCGCTGGTGGCGCCCGCGCATCCCCGCAAAACGCTGCAACGCCCGCGCCGTGGCGGCGCGGTTGTCGGCGATCCAGTCGCCCGTGGGTTCAAACACTGCAGCCAGTGCCGCCAGCCACAGGTACAACTCGTGGTTGAGCTCGCGCTCGTCAAAAACCGCCACCTGGGCGGGCAGGGCCAGCGTTTCCCAGTCGAGCACCGGCAGGGGCACGCGGATGCCACTGCCGGCCAGGCGCTGAAGCCAGCCACGGGGCCCGCCATGGCGGCTGTCGGCCACCGGCGCCACGCGCACAGCGGCGTCGCCTCCGCCAGCGCGGTACAGCAAGGCGATGCTGCGGCGCATCTCTTCCAGGGTGACCTGCACATGGGCGCGGTCGGGTTCTGCGACGCGCGTGACGGCGCGGTGCCACCACTGGCCAATCCACTCTTCCATCAGCGCTGCTCCTCGCGGCGCTGACGCATGGTTTCGCGCACAGCGTCCAGACCCACCTTCCACTCCAGCGTGGGTGTGCGGCCCTGGTCGGTTTGGGTGGTGTCACAGGCGGTCAGGCACTGGCCGCACTGTACGCAGGCAAACATCATGCGTTTGATGTTGCGCGGGTTCAGGCGCATGGGGCAGGCGTTGTCGCAGGCGCTGCCTCGGGGGGCGTCGCAGGTCTTGCATTCGCGCGCCCGCTCGCGGGTGAACGAGACCACCATGCCCTTGGGGTTGGCCATCCAGGCAAGGCTCTGGAACAGGCCAACTGCGCAGCCGTAGCGGCAAAACAGGTGCCGCGCGAGTGTGAACTCCAGCGTGAAGACCAGCGTGCCCACCACCAGAAAGCGCGTCTGGTTGGGGGTGAGGGTGCCGTTTACCAGATTGCCCCAGATCATGGCGGGGGGGAGCAGGTAGGTCAGCAGCGTGATGGCCCAGGCAAAGCCAAAAACCAGGCAGGCCACCAGGAACACGGGCCACCAGCGCTTGTCGGCCGAGCGGCCAGGACGTGGCGTGGGCGATTTGTCCCACACGCTGAGCTTGCCAGTGGCGCGGTGAAGCAGGTCGTTGAGGGTTTCGACCAGCGAAAAATGGGGGCACAACCAGCCGCAATAGAGCCGGCCAAAGTGGTAGGCCACGGCGAGAAAACCGACGACGAGGGTCAACACCGGCAAAATGCCGCGCCACACAATGGACCACGCGGTTTGCATTGCCGAGGCTTCGCCGCGCATGAAGGCCTCTATGCCCAGAGACCAACGAAAGCCAAGCACCCACAGCTGTGCCTCGGTGAGGTCAAAGCGCAGCAGGTTGAGTGCGGGGGCGAGCAGAAATACAGCAAAAAAGACCGCTTGAAACCAGCGACGGCGGCGCTGCAGTTGTGCGGTGGCGGGCAGCGCCACCGGGGCGCTGTCGCCTAATGTGCTGGCCGCGGTGGCTGCGCTGGAGCAGCCGGGAGCCGAGGCACAGCCAGAACAATCAGTCTTCATCACCCACAATCGCGCGCACCACTTCATCGAGCGCCTGGATGGTCTCGGTGTCGTCGGTCAACGCGTCCACTACGGCAGCGCGGCAGGCGTCGCGCAAGGGCAGACCCGATGCCACCAGGCGTGCAGCCATCACGAGAAGGCGGGTGCTGGCGGTTTCTTCCAGGTCGTGGTCGGTCAGGCGGCGCAGCGCCTGTGCCAGTTGCACCAGACGGGCTGCCAGAGCGGGGGAGGCATGGCCTTCGCGCTCCAGAATGGCGCGTTCAACGGCCGGGGCGGGGTAACCCAGCGTCAGTGCGGTAAAGCGCTGGCGCGTGCTCGGCTTGAGGCCCTTGAGCAGATTCTGGTAGCCGGGGTTATAGGAGATGACGAGCATGAACTCGGGCGGCGCTTTGAGCAGCTCGCCTGTGCGTTCAATCGGCAGGAGACGCCGGTCGTCGGCAAGCGGGTGCAGAACCACCGTGGTGTCCTTGCGCGCTTCGACCACCTCGTCGAGATACAAAATGGCGCCTTCCCGTACGGCCCGCGTGAGCGGCCCGTCGGTCCAGACGGTGTTGCCTTGACCAATCAGGTGGCGACCGACCAGGTCGGCAGCGCTGAGATCGTCGTGGCAGGAAACGGTAATCAGGGGGCGCGACAGGCGCGCCGCCATGTGTTCGACAAAACGGGTCTTGCCGCAGCCAGTGGGGCCTTTGATCAGCAGCGGAAGCTGCTGGGCAAAGCAATGCTCAAAGAGCGCTCGTTCGCCCCCCTGTTCTGCATAGAACGGCGCCCCACCTGCGGGCCGCACGCCCGGGCCGGTGCTGGCGCCCGAGGCCGACGAAACCGCAGTATGGGCGTGTTCCATGGTCAGGCTCGCTGCATGCGGCTACCGGGAATGGCAGCCACTTCCTGCTCGTCTTTTGCAGGACCGATGAAGAAGCTCGACAGATAGGTCAGCAGGCCGATCAGGAACATCACACCACCAGCCACACGTGTCCAGTAGAAGAACACCAGCTGGTCTTGCGTGGCCATGAAGGACATCGCGGTGCCGTCGGTCGGCATGCGCTGCAGCCAAACTTGAAGGATACCAGCGCCGCTGAGGGCCAGAACCATCACGGCCATACCGATGCTCATGATCCAGAAGCTCCACATTTCGACGCGTTGAGCGCGCATGGGGTTGGCTTCACGGCCGCGCATCAGGGGCATGGAGTAGCTGATGATGGCCAGCACTACCAGCACATAGGCGCCGTAGAAAGCCAGGTGGCCGTGGGCTGCCGTAACTTGCGAGCCGTGCGTGTAGAAGTTGACCCAGCTCAGCGTGTGGATGAAGCCCCAGACGCCAGCACCCAGGAAGGCGATGACGGCGGTGCCCACAGCCCAGAGCACAGCGGCCTGGTTGGGGTGTTCACGGCGGCGGCGCTGCACCATGTTGAAAGCAAACAGCGTCATCATGAAGAATGGAATGGGCTCCAGTGCGGAGAACACGCCACCCACCCAGTGCCAGTAACCCGGCAGACCGATGAAGTAGAAGTGGTGGCCAGTGCCCAGAATGCCCGAGATCAGCGCGAAGGCGACGATCATGTACATCCACTTGTCGATCACTTCACGGTCCACACCGGTCGTCTTGATCAGCACAAAGGCCAGCAGGGACGCCATGATCAGCTCCCACGTGCCTTCCACCCACAGGTGCACCACGAACCACCAGTACATCTTGTCGCGCACCAGGTTGCTGGGGTTGACGAAGCTGAACAGGAACAGCAGCGCGAGGCCCCACAGACCAAGCAGCAGCACCAGGGTGATGGCGGTCTTGCGACCCTTCAGCACGGTCATGCTGATGTTGAAGAGGAAGCCCAGTGCCACCACCACAATGCCGACTTTGGTAGGCAAGGGTTGCTCCAGGAACTCGCGCCCCATGGTGGCCAACAGGTCGTTACCTGTCATCTCGGCCAGCGTGGCATAGGGCACCAGCAGGTAACCGAGGATGGTCAGGGCTCCGGCGGCCAGGAAGATCCAGAACAGCACCTTGGCGAGCAGCGGGCTGTAAAGCTCGGTTTCGCTCTCTTCGGGCACCATGAAATAGGCGGCGCCCATGAATCCGAACAACAGCCACACGATCAGCAGGTTGGTGTGAACCATGCGGGCGATGTTGAAGGGAATGGCCGGGAACATCAGGTCGCCGATCACGTATTGCAGGCCGAGCGTCAGACCGAAAATGATCTGGCCGGTGAACAGTCCTAGCGCCGCGATGAAGTACAGCTTGGCGACAGACTGCGATTGGTATTTAAGGGTTGCGGGTTGCATTTTTGTATCCTTGGATGTGAGGTCTCAGTGCACTGAGATGCTTACCCTTCGATATTGGGTGGCCACTTTTCGGCATCGATGCCATTGGTCCAGCGCAGGAACTCGACCAGATCATCAAGCTGTGCTTCGGTGAAGTTGAACTGCGGCATCTGGCGGCGGCCCGGCGTGTGCGTGGGCATGGCCTTGATCCAGCCCTTGATGAAATCAGGGCCACGACGCGCATAGACGTTGCCCAACTCAGGTGCGAAATAGGCACCCTCGCCCAGCAGTGTATGGCAGCCGATGCAGTTGCGCGTCTCCCATAAATGCTTTCCACGGACTACGGACTCCGTGATTTCGCCCGCTTTGGATCGCTCGGGAATTTTGGTTTCGGTGTGAAAAATTAGGCTCGCAAACACAAGCACGAAAAAAACCGTGCCTCCGTAGAAAATGTTGCGCGCCATCTGGCTCGTGAAGCCTTGACTCATGGTGTACCTCATGCAGTGATGAGCCCGCATCGTAATGACTTAGCGGGTCAAATGGTTGATTAGAATCAATAAGATTCATTCGGTATGAATCTTACATTGAACTTGTGCCTTCTGGGCACTTTGCGGCGACAGAATATGAGCCTGGAGTTGCTTGCCTGCAACCCCTGGTTGCAAAAGGCTGCGAATTATCAGTCAGGATGTTCCCTATGCACGGTCCCGTACCCAGTTATTTGTCGTCTTCGAGCAACGAATCGCAGCCAGTAGAGGGTTTGGTGGACGACACACGCTTTCCCCCGCATGTTCAGGATGCCACCCCCAGGCTCCCAGGTGACCTGGGGGTCTGGCTGATCATTTTGTTGGAGTTGCTGACCTTTGCCATCCTCTTTGTGTCATTTGCGTTTGCCCGCACGCGGGAGGTGGAACTGTTCAACGCCTCGCAGGCCACGCTCAACCTGAATGCCGGCGCGCTCAACACCGTGCTGTTGATCTCCGGCAGTTGGTGCGTGGCCTGCGCGGTGTCTGCAGTGCGGCGCAATGCATCCACGGTGGGGGCGCGCTGGTTACTGGGGGCTTTGGCCTGCGGAGGGGGGTTTGTGATGGTCAAGCTGGGCGAATACGCCCAGAAAATGGCGTCCGGGGTGGACCTTTCGACAAACACTTTCTACATGTTTTACCTTTTCCTCACCGGTTTTCACTTCCTGCATGTGGTGGTGGGCATGCTGGCGCTTGGATATCTGTGGGTAAAAACGCGGCGCGGGTGCTATGGCAGCCATGATTGCCACGCGTTGGAGACGGGCGCGGCGTTCTGGCACATGGTCGATCTGCTGTGGATCGTGCTGTTCCCGCTGGTTTACGTGATGCGTTGAGGAGCGAAGAGATGCCTGCTATTTCACACACCCGTGTCTGGCTCATATTGCTGGCCATCACGGCTGCAACGTACTGGATTGGCGAGGCGGGCCTGTCCGGCCATGGCTCCATGGGGCCGGTGCTGGCCATGTTTGCGCTGGCGTTCGTGAAAGGGGTGCTGGTGTGTCTGGATTTTCTGGAGTTGCGGCATGCGCCAGCCCTGTGGCGCTGGCTGGTGGTGGGCTGGCTGGCGCTGGTGCTGGCGTTGATCTTGCTGGCTTACTGGGTTAGCCTGCGGTAGGTGATTTCTCTGACACCGTGGACCGGCATCCTGTGTGCTGCCCAGGATGCCTTATGGATGTCATGCACATGACATGGGGCATGGGCAGCATGGCCTGTTCTTTTCAGGAGTCCTTATTCCATGACGCTGCCCAGTGCACTGACCAACCATGACGACCTGATGCGGCGCATTGCGAGCGATCTGGTGGACAGCTACGACGAAGAAATCGAGCTGGAGCTGGAAGACCGCAGCCTCGACGAGCTGGAGGGCCGCCACGTCACCGACCGCGCGGAGCGGCAGGCCTATTTCAAAGAGCTTTTTCGCTTGCAGGGTGAGCTGGTCAAGCTCCAGGACTGGGTGCAGCACACGCGCAAGAAGGTGGTGATCTTGTTTGAGGGGCGCGATGCCGCCGGCAAAGGCGGCGTCATCAAGCGCATCACCCAGCGCCTGAACCCGCGCGTGGTGCGTGTGGCCGCGCTGCCTGCACCCAATGACCGCGAGCGCACGCAGTGGTACTTTCAGCGCTACGCCGCGCACCTGCCCGCTGCGGGCGAGATGGTGCTGTTTGATCGCAGCTGGTACAACCGCGCGGGCGTCGAGCGCGTGATGGGCTTTTGCACCGATGACGAGTACGAAGAGTTCTTTCGCACCGTGCCCGAGTTCGAGAAGATGCTGGTGCGCTCGGGCATCACGCTCGTCAAATACTGGTTTTCCATCACCGATGACGAGCAGCACCTGCGCTTTCTGGGCCGCATTCACGACCCGTTGAAACAGTGGAAATTGAGCCCCATGGACCTGGAAAGCCGCGTGCGCTGGGAGGCCTACACCAAGGCCAAGGAGACCATGCTCGAGCGCACCCACATCCCCGAGGCGCCCTGGTGGGTGGTGCAGGCGGTGGACAAGAAAAAGGCGCGCCTGAACTGCATTGCGCACCTGCTCGATCAATTCCCGTACCACGAGGTGCCGCATCCCCCGGTGGAGCTGCCGGAGCGGGTGCGCAACCCCGAATACCTGCGCCAGCCGGTGCCCCCTGAAATGTACGTTCCCCAGCGGTACTGAGCGCCGCCCGCGGCGGCTGCCGCCTTGGCGACAGCCGCTAGGTGCTTTCCTGAGTGTTGCAGTGCGTCATTTGCGGTTCAATGGAACCTTTAGTCCCTTCAGGATCGCCACATGCAACGTCGACACATCATTCAGTGGGGCGCAGCCGCACTCACCGCCGTCTCTCTGGGTACCGCCAGCGCCCAGAGCTTTCCCGCCAAGCCGGTCAAGCTCGTGATTGCCTTCCCCGCAGGCGGTCCCACCGATATCTCCATGCGCGTGCTGGCCGACAACGCCAGCAAGATCCTCGGCCAGCCCGTGATCGTCGAGAACAAGCCCGGCGCCGGTGGCACGCTGCCCGCGCAGGCGCTGCAGACAGCCCAGCCCGACGGCTACACGCTGGCGCAGATTCCGCTGGGCGTGTTCCGCCTGCCCTACACCACCAAGATCAACTGGGATCCGGTCAAGGACATCAGCTACGTGCTCAACGTCACGGGCTATGCCTTCGGCATCGTGGTGCCAGCCGATTCGCCGCTCAAGACCTGGACGCACTTTGTTGCCTGGGCCAAGGCCAATCCGGGCAAGCTGAGCTATGGCTCTACCGGAACCATGACCAGTCCGCACCTGACGACCGAGCTGATCGCGCAAAAGCTTGGCATCGAGCTGCTGCACGTGCCCTACAAGGGCAGTGCCGACCTCATGCAGGCCACCCTGGGCGGCCAGCTCATGGCCGCTGCCGACTCCACGGGCTTTGCGCCGCAGGTTGAGGCCGGCAAGCTGCGCGTGCTCAACACCTGGGGCGCCGAGCGGCTGGCCAAGTTCCCCGATGCGCCCACGCTCAAGGAACTGGGCCTGGACATCGTGCAGAACTCGCCGTTTGGCATTGGCGCGCCCAAGGGCACGCCAGCGCCCGTGGTCAAGCGCCTGCACGACGCCTTCAAGCAGGCCATGGAGCAAGAGAGCTACAGAACGGCCCTGGCGCGCTACGACATGGTGCCCATGTACATGAGCACAGCGGCCTACCAGAAGTTTGCCCAAGAGACTTTCGCACGCGAGAAAGCGCTGGTAGAGAAGCTGGGGCTGGCGAAGGCGCCGTGATGCTTTATTTTGAGTAGCCTGTATTGCTTATCTGTGAAGCGATACGGCTCTCAAAGGCTTCAAGGCTGAAGTCGCCCCATCAGTCCAGGCCCAGTTCGCGGGCATCCGCCAAGTGGGCGTCCCACGCCCCGCTGAGGCGCGGGTCGGGGTCGCGGGTCAGGTAGCGGCTGCCTCGTGCGGCCCGTACAAGCAGTGCCCCGCCCGCGGCGGCCTGTAGCGCGGCCGTGCCGCGACGCTCTGAGCGCAGGGATACGGCGATCAGGGCCAGCCCAAGGCCCGCCACCATGAGGTTCTCACTGGGCAGGCGCGCCCTTGTCCGGTCGATGGCCTGCCAGTGTCGGAGTGTGTTGATCAAGTCCATACCTAACTCTAGCGCAGCTTGGGTGTGCCGGGGCACTGCCGGCCTTGCCGGATGACATCAACGTGCAGCCAGCACCGCGCGCGCGACCTCCGCAAACCCCGCACCACGCTCGCCCTGCGTTACAAAACGCGGCCGGTGTGTGAGTTGCGGCACGAAGCGCGCAATGTTGGCCACGCCCACGCTGTGCGGGAAATGTTCGAACATGACCTGGTCGTTGGTGGAGTCGCCCACATACACCCAGCGGTCGATCTCGGCATCCAGGTTGCGCCCGAACAATTCGCGCACGATCCAGCGGGCGCCTTCGAGCTTGTTGTGCGCCCCAAACCAGCCGTTGATGTGGATGCTGCTCACCGTGGCGTTCATGCCCGCGTCGCGCATGATGCGCACGGCGTGGTCAATGGCTTCTTGCGGCAGGTGGGTGAATTCGCTGTGGTCGATGGCGATGTCGGTTTCACGGCCCGGCGAATCCGTGGCGCGGCGCGCACCGGGCACCTCACGCTCAATCTGCGCCAGAACCTGCTGCATGTTCGCGTAGTTGGCTGCGCGTGTGGCGGCGTCCTGTTGGTATATTTTTGATAGCTGCTCACGCTTGCTGTGATTAGGCAAGGGGCTGTTTTGATCAAAAACGTCTGCGCTGCGCTGCAGCGCCACCGCCCCGTTTTCCGCCACGATGGCATCCACGGGCCAGGTCGCTGCAAACGGCTCGCTCCAGCCCACCGGCCGACCGGTGATGGGGATCACATGCAGGCCGCTGGCCTTGAGCGCACCCAAAGCCTGCAGCGCATCGGGGGTGATGGCGCCGTCGGTGGTCAGGGTGTCGTCGATGTCGGTGAGGATGCCGCAAATTGGTGCGCACTCCCTCGAAGGGAGAAAGCTCAGAGGTTTCATGGGAATCATTTGGTGTGCACGGCCGGTCCTCAGACAAGGCGGCTGTGTGCGGGGTCTCTGTTGGCGACGGCTTCAAAAACGGGCTTTTCGATCCAGCGGAACCAGAGCAGCGAAATGAGCACCATGGCCACGGGAATGCATGCCAAAAATGGCAGCAACCAGGGGCTGTCGGGTGCTATGGTGTGGTAACGCAGAACGCCAAAGGCGGTCAGCATAATTGGGTGCAACAGGTAGAGGCTATACGACGCATCACCCACGGCAACCAAAGAGCGTGATGCGTTCCAGTGCAGATCCGCGAACGAAAGGGATATGAGTAAAAAGCCAAAACCGGCAAGTCCATAACTGCCGGCGCGCAAAATCTCGACACGATCAAAAAAGTGCGAAGTTGTGCCAAGGGAAAAGCCGCTTATGACCAATACCAAGCCAAGTGCAATCAGTGACCATGGATGTGTTTGCAGTTTCTGAAAGCGCTTGCGCGAATGCGCCCATGCCGCTCCGGCCAGAAATTCCAGCCCCATGCCAGTCAGAGGAAATCGTAGAGGCTGCAGTCCTGCATTCACGCGAACCGGGTCAGATATATACCAGCCAATATTCCAGACGAGAAGGATTGCGCAAAAAATGGCAATCGTGCCGCCCCGGGGAAGCCATCGAAAGCTGCAGATGAAGGCAATCCACACATAAAAATACAATTCATAGGTCAGAGACCATGCTGTGGGAAGCCAGTTGTCCCACAAGAGGGGGTTCAAAAGCAGAGCACTGGTAATTATTTTCTGTGCATCAGGTAGAGGTTCTCCCAAAAAAGGCGTAAAGGGCAGAAGCAGGAAAACGGGCCAATAGCCGAGGTAGATACGCAATGCCCGCCGTACAACAAATGGGGATAGTGAAAAAGCTTTTTTATCTGCTGATTGGTAAACTACATACCCGCTGAGAACAAAGAAAATGTCGACACCTGAAAATCCCCAGCGGGTAATGGTCTCTGAAGTTTTCAGTAGGGGGTCTAATGCCCAGTGTGGCGCGAGATGAAAGAAAACGACCATCAAGGCAGCGATGCCACGCAATGCTTGAATCCAGTCGTTTTTATTTTGCATATATAATATGGTGCGATGGGTATAAATAAATTCAGTATTTAATGAATTTATTTATGATGGAATTTCTTGACCACTGCGGCCAAGGAGCACGCTGCGGTGATTTGGCAATCAATCTGTCTCATCGAGCAGACCGCTCAATGGTTCGGTCGGTACATTGCTCACGTCGTGGTGCAGAAACGCGATCCAGCACTGGATGCCCACAATCACTGGCAACGCTGCAAGCATCACCGTGCCGCTGGTCGCTGGTGCAGCATGCTGCACCCCGCTAATCCACCCGTACAAGCCAAAAAACAAGCCAAATGTCAGCAGCACCAAGCCGACCAAGCTGTATACCGAGCCTACGTTGAAGTCTCGCACCAAATAGCTATAAACATAGCGCCGCCACAGTCGCGATGCGTGCTTGCGCAAGAACTCGGGCAACACTTTGCCTACCTTGAGATGGGACTCCTCGTCCGCATACACGGCATCCATGGGCACATCCTTGACTACGGCACGCACCGTATTCAGGCGAAACAGCATGTCGGTTTCGAAGAAGTAGCGTTGCTCCAGCTTGTCGAGCGGCAATTCGGCCAGCACGCAGGTGCGGGCTGCGGTGTAGCCATTGGTCGGATCCATGATGTTCCAGTAGCCGCAACTGAGCTTGGTCATGAATGACAGCACGGCGTTGCCGAACAGCCGCACCGGTGGCATGCCCTGCACGGACTCTGGTCGGAAAAACCGGTTGCCCTTGGTGTAATCGGCCTCGCCGCGCAGCAGGGGGCGTACGAAATGGTGCAGCAGAGCGGGGTTCATTTGGCCGTCACCATCGATCTTCACCACGATGTCCATGCCGTCGGCAATGGCCGCCTTGTATGCTGTGACGATGGCACCGCCAACGCCACGGTTTTGCGGGTTGTACAGCACCCGCACCCGGGGGTCGCTGTTGTGTTCCTCGATGAAACGGCCGCTGCCGTCGGGGCAGGCGTCATCAACGGCATAGATCGTTTCAACCTCGGGGCCGATAGCGGAAATAACACCCAGTACGTGCTGGGTGACCTTGTAGCAGGGAATGGCCACGGCAATGCGCATCTTGGCTTCTTTCAACAATAGTTCAATTCGAAGCCAGCGCCACGCCGGCAAGGATCAGCGCCCCACCAGCCAGTGTGCGCCAATGCAGTGGCTCGCCGAGGAACAGCCAGGCCAGCGTCGGCACGATCAGGAACGCCAAACCCATGAAGGGGTAGGCCAATTGCAGCGGCGCATGGCGAAGGATCCACACCCAGCCTAACGTGGTCAGGCCGTAAAGCGCCAGCGAGGCGATCAGCCAGCCGTTAAGAACCCAGTCGAGTAGCTGTGGTTCGGGCGGCAACGCGCTGGCAGCTTGCTTGAACAGCAGTTGGCCGATGGAAATGCAGACCACGCAGGCGATGGTCGCGGCGATCATCATAAAAGTTCGGGGGGAATTATTCATGAGGCCGCAGAGGCGACATGCTTGGCGCGAAAGTACTGCCGGACCCGCTCTGGCGTGTTG
>ERZ1023696.150-NODE-150-length-15050-cov-15.352878_pt1 | contig 15050 bp, 13 predicted proteins | sample MGYA00520859_ERZ1023696 | MGnify/ENA primary metagenome ERZ1023696 (study PRJEB33180, sample SAMEA4046002) | wastewater metagenome | place: Denmark | collected 2016-03-13 | study: EMG produced TPA metagenomics assembly of the PRJEB13832 data set (Local...
GTTTGACACCCTCGACAAAACGCTCACCGAGCCCAAAGACCGTGCACTGCTGCAAAAAGTGAAGGAGCAGCGCGCGCTTTACCTGGCCGGCCAGGAAGAATTGCTGGGCTTCATCAGGAGCGACCAGACCGATCAAAGCCGCGAATACCTGGCCAGCAAGCTGCAGCCGGTGCTGGCCAGCTACAAGGCTTCCATCGGCGCGCTGGTGGAATCCGAGAAAAACGCCATCGTGACGGACGGCACGGATGCACGGGATACCGCCCTGAACGCACGCAACACCCTCATTGGCCTGGGCGTTGCCGCCTTGCTGCTGGCGGCGGCCTTGGGCTGGCTCATCACGCGCAGCCTGGTGCGTGAGCTGGGCGGCGAGCCCCGCACTGCGGCCGACGTGGCCCGTGCCGTGGCCGGGGGCGACTTCACCCAGCCCATTGCCGTCAAAGACGGCGACACCACCAGCCTGATGGCCCAGCTTGCCGCCATGAAAGATGGCCTCGCCCAGGTGGTGTCGCAGGTGCGGCGCGGCTCGGAAAGCGTGGCCATGGCCAGCTCGGAGATCGCACAGGGCAACCAGGACTTGTCGGCCCGCACCGAGAGCCAGGCCAGTGCACTCGAAGAAACCGCCGCCTCCATGGAGCAGCTGGGCGCCACCGTGCGCCAGAACGCCGAAAGTGCCAGCCAGGCCAACGCCTTGGCACGCAGCGCTTCGGACGTGGCCGTGCGCGGCGGCGAGGTGGTGGGCCAGGTGGTCGAGACGATGAAGGGCATCAACGAGAGCTCACAGCGCATTGCCGACATCATTGGCGTGATTGATGGCATTGCTTTTCAGACCAACATCCTGGCGCTGAACGCCGCTGTGGAAGCCGCGCGTGCCGGCGAGCAGGGCCGGGGTTTTGCCGTGGTGGCCAGCGAGGTGCGGTCCCTGGCCGGGCGCAGCGCCGAGGCCGCCAAAGAGATCAAGCAGCTCATCAGCGCCAGTGTGGAGCGCGTGGAGCAAGGCAGCGCCATGGCCGACCAGGCGGGCGAGACCATGACCGAGGTGGTGCAGAGCATTCGCCGCGTGACCGACCTGATGGGCGAGATCAACGCGGCCAGCTCCGAGCAGGCCAGCGGCGTGGCCCAGGTGGGCGAAGCCGTGACGCAGATGGACCAGGCCACGCAGCAAAATGCCGCGCTGGTTGAAGAGATGGCTGCCGCCGCAGGCAGCCTGAGCAGCCAGGCGCAAGAACTGGTGCAGGCCGTGGCGGTGTTCAAGCTCGATGCCAGCCAGAGCGGCGCCAGCGCTTACAGCACGCCCACAGCCCGCCCCGCACCCAACGCTGCCCCGGTGCGCATGCCCGCACCGGCACGCAAGCCCACGGCCTTCAAGGCAGCGCCCGCCAAACCGGCCGCACTGCACGCCCCCAATCCGCCAAAACCCGTCAAGACCGCCAGTGCAGGCGCAGAGGACGACTGGGAATCGTTTTAAGGCACCGGTTGCAGCCCGGCCCTGCGCGGGCGGGCTGCATTGCATTGCCGCACTGAAAGCCGGGAACCTGCCGCGCCAGCAGCGCCCGCCGCAGACGCGTCAAAGGCCGAGGTTTTTTCGGCCGTGCCCGCACGGCGCGTCAACACCCCTGATCAAGGCGCAAAGCAAGGCCATGGCCCAACAGGCGATGGCGGGGCATTGACGGCACGGGTCCGGCGCGCTGTGGCGTGCAAGGCGGGCAGGGGCCATAGAGCCTCCGCCTCTCAGCCTCTCAGCCCAGCAGGGCGGGCAGCTCGCTCATGTGGGCAATGACGCGCACCGCCCCGGCGGCAAGCAGGGCCTCGGGTGCGCCGTGCCCCACCAGCGAGGGGCTGAAGCCCACCACCGTGGCGCCGGCGGCCACCCCGGCGGCAACGCCCGTCACCGTGTCTTCCACCACCAGACAGCGCTGCGGCGGCACGCCCAGTGCGGCGGCAGCGGCCAGGTACACATCGGGCGCGGGCTTGGTGCGCGGCATTTCGTGGCCGCTGAACACGTTGGCACCAAAGTACGGCGCCAGGCCCACTTTCTGCAGCTGCATTTCAACCTTGTAGCGGTCGGCCCCCGAGGCGCAGGCAATGCGCCCGCCCAGGCGCGCATGCACGGCGCGCACGGCCTCAATGGCGCCTTCGATCGGCTGCAGCTCGGCCTCCAGCAGCGCGTTGCGGCGCGCGTAAAACGCGGCCATCCAGGCGTCGGTCAGCGGCTGGCCGGTGTGCGCCTCGATGCGCGCGGCCTCGCTGCGCACCGTCTTGCCAATGAAGATCCGCATGCACTCGTCAGGCGCCAGCGCCCAGCCGGCCTCGTTCAGCATGGCGCACAGCACGCCATTGGTGATGGCCTCGCTGTCCACCAGCACGCCGTCGCAGTCGAACAAGATTGCTTCAAATTTCATAGCTATGGGCGCTTTCTTGGAAAGCGCTGGATAAGGTTTTGTTTTGGATTGTGAAGGGATCGCCGCCTGCACTGACGCTTTGCTTTTTATAGCAGCTAGCGCTTTTCAGAAAAGGGCTGCACACCATTTTGGTATACGGCGAGTGGCCAGGGTGCCCCCCAACCTCGCGCCTCATCAACCGCGCGGCATCAGGCGCGTGGGGGGTGTGGATGTCGGCCACATTGCGGCCACCGCAGTCGGGATAGTTAAAAACTGCTGCCGAGGCGACAGGGCGCCGCAGGGGATGGCATGGCAGTGAGGGCGAAGGGCTGGGCCGTGCGGGGAAGCGGGGAAAAAAGCAGACCGATTGTTGACCTTAGACTGCAACCTGCGCGGCAGCCGCCGCCCGATGCGAAGGAGCTACCAATGTTCTCGATGAGTGTGCCGTGGTGGGAGTTTGTGCTGCGCGGGGTGGTGGTCTATCTGTTCCTGCTGGTGTTTTTACGCCTTTCGGGCAAGCGCCAGACGGGGCAGTACGAGCCCTTCGACCTGATCCTGCTGCTGATCCTGTCGAACGCCGTGCAGAACTCGATGAACGCGGGCGACAACTCGCTGGTGGGCGGGCTGATCTCGGCCAGCACGCTGATGCTGTGCCATGTGGCACTGGCGCGGCTGGCATTCCACTTCCCGCGCATCGGGCGCTGGGTAGATGGCAAGGCCCAGGTGCTGATCGAGCGGGGCCAGCTCAACGAGGCGCTGATGCGCCAGGAATTGCTGACCAGCAACGACGTGGAGGCCGCCCTGCGCGCTGGCGGCTGCCTGAACGCACACGAGGTGGAGCGCGCCACCATCGAGACCAACGGGCAGATCACGGTGGTGCTGCGGCCCCAGCCCGTGAATTGACGCGCTTGCGGGACGGTGCAGCGACGGCTCAGAGACTGTCGAGAAACACCTTCAGCGCCGCGTTGACGGGCTCGGGGTGCGTCAGGTTGCTGGCGTGCCCGCCGCCGGGCACCACCACCATCTGCGCACGGGGCAAGGCATCGTGCATGGCCTGGGCGCGGGTCAGATCAATGGCATGGTCGAGCGCGCCATGCACCACCAGCGCGGGCACGGTGATGGCGCCAATGCGGTCGCTGATATCGTCGCGGCTGCCCAGGGTGGTAAAGCACTGCATCAGGTTGGGCACGGTGAACCCACGCCACTTGGCCTGCCACTGCGGCGCACCCGCCCAGCCGTCGCCCAGGATGATGTGGGCCACCACCCCGGCAATCTCGTCCGACAGGCCGTTCTCCAGCCAGTTTTTCATCAGCACCTCGTGGCCCGCCATCTTTTCGGGCTGCTCTGGCAGGGCCTGCGTGTTGAGGAGCACCAGCGCACGCACCAGGTCGGGGTGGGTGAGCGCGCAGCGCAGCGACAGGTAGCCGCCCTGCGACATGCCCGCCAGCACCGCCTGGCGCACGCCCAGGTGCGCCAGCAGCGCAGCCAGATCGTTGGCTGAATCGTAGTAAGTGAAGGGATCGCAGCGCGCGGGGTCGGCCGTCTGCCCATGGCCCCGCTCGTCCCAGGTGATGCAGCGCCATGTGCTGCGAAGGGCCTCGACTTGCGGCGCGAACATGCTGCCATCCATCAGCAACCCGTGCGAAAACACGATGACCGGGCCCTCTCCGCCGGTGTCTTCGTAATACAACTTCTGGCCATTGACGTGCGCGAAAGGCATGCGGAGCTCCTGAAAAAAACAGGCCTCCATCCTTGAACAAGCGCGCGCGCACTGCAACCGGCGCAACCCGGGGAAGGCTGCGCACGAGTCACCCAGGCGTCAGTCGGCAGGTGCCGGAACGCACCCGGCAGCGCCGGCTAACGCGGCTCAATTGGATTGAAATTGGCGTCTACCGCTTATCCAGAAAGCGCCTATAGCTATCAAAAAAGAAGCAAATTCAAGCCAGCGCGCGCTGAATGATGATCTTCTGCACGTCGCTCGTGCCTTCGTAGATCTGGCACACGCGCACGTCGCGGTAGATGCGCTCCACCGGAAAGTCGCTGACCACGCCGTAGCCCCCCAGCGTCTGGATGGCGGCGCTGCACACGCGCTCGGCCATCTCGCTGGCAAACAGCTTGGCCATGGCGGCTTCCTTGAGACAGGGGCGGCCTGCGTCGCGCAGCGCAGCGGCGTGCCAGATGAGCTGGCGCGCGGCCTCGATCTGCGTGGCGCAGTCGGCCAGGCGAAAGCCCACGGCCTGGTGGTTGAAGATGGGGGTGCCGAAGCTTTCGCGCTCCTTGGAATACGCCAGGGCCGCGTCGAACGCGCTGCGCGCCATGCCCACGCTTTGCGCGGCGATGCCGATGCGCCCGCCCTCCAAAGCGCCCAGCGCGATCTTGTAGCCCTCGCCCTCGGCACCGATGAGGTTCTCGGCCGGGATGCGGCAGTGGTCGAAGTTGATCTGCGCCGTGTCGCTGCTGTGCTGGCCCAGTTTGTCCTCGAGCCGCGCCACCACGTAGCCGGGGTTGCTGGTGGGCACGAGGAAGGCGCTCATGCCTTTTTTGCCCGCGCCCTTGTCGGTGACGGCGATGACGATGGCCACATGGCCGTTTTGGCCGCTGGTGATGAACTGCTTGACGCCGTTGATGACGTATTCGTCGCCCTCTTTCACGGCCGTGGTGCGCAGCGCAGAGGCGTCCGAGCCCACATGCGGCTCGGTCAGGCAGAACGCGCCCAGCATTTCGCCACGCGCCAGGGGCGTGAGCCAGTCGCGCTTTTGCTGCGCGTTGCCGTAGCGCATGAGGATGGCGTTGACGGGGCAGTTGGTCACGCTGATGGCCGTGCTGGTGCCACCGTCGCCCGCAGCGATTTCTTCGAGCACCAGGGCGAGCGTGACGTAGTCGAGGTGGGCACCGCCCAATTCTTCGGGCACACAGATGCCATAGGCGCCGAGAGCGGCCAGACCCTGATGGGCCTCCTTGGGGAAGTGGTGTTCTTTATCCCAGCGGGCGGCGTGGGGCCACAGCTCGGTTTGCGCAAAGTCGCGCACGGCGTCGCGGATCATTTCCTGGTCTTGGGTCAGCAGCATCGTTGTCTCCGGGTGTGTGGGTGTTTTTTGCGTGTCAAGCCCGCAGCCTCACCACGAGGCGAAAGGGGTGCCGTCGCGTTGCAGGAACTGGCCCTTGTGCGCTGGCGTGAGCCGCGCCAGCGTGGCGCGCATGGCGGCCACGCTCTCGGGCGCGGTGAGCGGGGCCTGTTCGCCCCCCATCTCGGTCTGCACCCAGCCGGGGTGAAGCGCCACCAGCGTGGCCCGTGGGTAGTCGTGCTGGGCGCTGGCCACCGCCATGTTGAGGGCCGCCTTGCTGACGCGGTAAAGCCAGGTGTGGCTGCTTGCCACGCCGCCGATGCGGCCCAACTCACTGCTGATGAAGGCAAAGCGCCCTTGCGCGGCCTCGACCAGCGGGGCGACCTGCGGAATGGCCTGCATGGCGCCCAGCACGTTGGTGTGCATGACGCGGTCAAATTGCTCGTGCGTGGGCGGCGAAAGCGCCGTGCCGTGGCCCATGATGCCCGCCACGTAGAGGGCGGTGTCGATTTTTTCGCCGTCCAGCATCCAGGCCAGGCCGCTGATGCTGGCGGGGTTGGCCACGTCCACAGTCAGCACGTTTTCCACACCCAGCGCCTGCAGGCGCTCGCGCCCGGCGGCATCGCGCGCGGTGGCCAGCACGCGGTCACCGTCCGCCACATACTGGCGCGCAAACTCCAGGCCCAGACCGCGCGAAGCACCCAAAATCAGGACATTTGACATCAAATAGACCTCTAACCCTTATGTGATAAGCGCAAGCAGCTATCAAATAAATAGTAAACCGGGCACGACCCAACAGGTGCCCCGGTGCGGGAAAGTGCGTGAAGCGTTTCCGGGGCGCGGCCAGACCCGCTGGCGCCCTGCCCCGGTCGCCCTCAGACCAGCTCGACCGCCACGGCCGTGGCCTCGCCGCCGCCGATGCACAGCGTGGCCAGGCCCTTTTTGAGGCCGCGTGCCTGCAGCGCGTAGATCAGCGTGACCATGATGCGCGCGCCCGAGGCACCGATGGGGTGGCCCAGCGCGCAGGCGCCGCCGTTCACGTTGACCTTGTCGTGCGGCAGGTTCAGCTCTTTCATCAGCGCCATGGGCACCACGGCGAAGGCTTCGTTGATTTCCCACAGATCCACATCCCCCACAGCCCAACCCGCCTTGGCAAGCGCCTTCTGCGTGGCGCCCAGGGGGGCGGTGGCAAACCACTCGGGCTCTTGCGCGTGCGTGGCGTGGCCCACGATGCGCGCCAGCGGCTTGCAGCCGAGCTTGGTGGCTGTGGATGCGCGCATCATCACCAGCGCAGCGGCGCCGTCGTTGATGCTGGAGCTGGAGGCCGCCGTGATGGTGCCGTCCTTCTTGAAGGCGGGCTTGAGGCTGGCGATCTTGTCGAGCTTGACCTTGCCCGGGCCTTCGTCCACGGAGACCACGGTTTCACCAGCGCGGCTCTTGACCGTGACGGGGGTGATCTCGGCGGCAAAGGCGCCCGAGGCAGTGGCGGCCTTGGCGCGCTCGACGCTGGCCGTGGCGAAGGCGTCTTGCTCGGCACGGGTGAAGCCGTACTTGGCGGCGCAGTCTTCACCAAAGGTGCCCATGGAGCGGCCGGGTTCGTAGGCGTCTTCCAGCCCGTCGAGCATCATGTGGTCGAAGATGCGGTCGTGGCCCAGGCGGTAGCCGCCGCGACCTTTTTGCAGCAGGTAGGGGGCGTTGGTCATGCTTTCCATACCGCCCGCAACCATCACATCGTGCGTGCCGGCCAGCAGCATGTCGTGCGCAAACATGGCGGCCTTCATGCCCGAGCCGCACATCTTGCTGAGCGTGACCGCGCCCGCCTCCTTGGGCAAACCGCCCTTGAACGCCGCCTGGCGCGCGGGCGCCTGGCCCTGGCCGGCCATCAGGCAGTTGCCAAACAGCACTTCGCCCACAGCATCGGGTTGGACACCCGCGCGCTCTACGGCGGCGCGGATGGCGGCGCCGCCCAGGTCGTGCGCCGCCAGGGCAGAGAAGTCACCCTGGAAGGCGCCCATGGGGGTGCGCGCCGCGCCGACGATGACGATGGGGTCTTGTTGCAATGCGGACATGAGAAGGCTCCTTGAGATTGAGGGAATGCGCGGTGATCAGTGGGCAGCGTGGTGGAAACGCCGCTCGGGGTCGTAGGGGAAAACGTCGTACACATGGCCCGCCTGGATGCGCTCTTTGTGCTGCTGCCAGAAAGCCACGTCCAGCAGATCGCCGTGGTGCTGCATGAACACGGCGCGCACGGCGTCGTTGCCCAGCAAAAAGGGGCCAAAGGTTTCGGGAAACACGTCGTGCGGGCCCACGGTGTACCAGACCTCGCCGCTCATTTCTTCTTCTTCGTTGCGCGGCGTGGGCACGCGGCGGAAGTTGCAGTCGGTGAGGTATTCGATCTCGTCATAGTCGTAGAACACCACCTTGCCGTTGCGCGTGATGCCGAAGTTCTTCCAGAGCATGTCGCCGGGGAAGATGTTGGCGGCCACCAGGTCTTTGATGGCATTGCCATATTCGATGACGCTGCGCTCCATCTGCTGGTGCGCGCGCGGGTCGGAAAGGCCGGTATCAAACGCTTCCTGCAGGTAAATGTTGAGCGGAATCATGCGCCGCTCGATGTACAGGTGCTTGATGATGACTTCCTGGTGCCCGTCGCCGTCGCGGTCGCTGATTTCGAGCTGGCTGGGCGCGAATTTCTCGATCTCGGCGATCAGCGCGTCGTCAAAACGCTCGCGCGGAAACGCGACTTCGCTGTATTCGAGCGTGTCGGCCATGCGCCCCACACGGTCGTGCTGCTTGACCAGCAGGTACTTGCCCTTGATCTGCTCGCGCGTGGTTTCCTTGGGAGGCGGGAAGTAGTCCTTGATGAGCTTGAACACGAACGGAAAGCTTGGCAAATCGAACACCAGCATCACCATGCCCTTGATGCCGGGCGCAATGCGGAACTTGTCGGTGGAGTGCTTGAGGTGGTAGAGGAAGTCGCGGTAAAAAAGCGTCTTGCCCTGCTTGGCCAGGCCCAGGGCGTTGTAGATCTCGGCGCGGGGCTTCCTGGGCATGAGGCTGCGCAGAAACTGCACGTAGGCGCTGGGCACCTCCATGTCGACCATGAAATACGCGCGCGCAAAGCTGAAGAGCATTTGCAGGTCGTCTTCACCAAACAGTGCGGCATCAATGAAGAGCCTGCCATCGTCGTCATGCAGGATGGGCAGGGCAAACGGCACTTCGTTGAAGCCGTTGATGATCTTGCCCACCACATACGCGCCCTTGTTGCGGAAAAAAAGGCTGCTGAGCACCTGGATCTGGAAGTTGGCGCGCAGCCTGACCTTGTCGAGTCTGCCGCGCATGGCGCTCACCACGCAACCGGCATCGCGCGGCAGGTCCACAAACTCCCGCTGGAGCTGAAAGGTTTCGACGATGTGGCACAGCGTTTCGTGCAGGTTTTCGCGCGTGGGATAAAAGGCCCGGTAAGTGGGCCGCGCGGCGGGCTCGTCGTTTTCGATGTATTCGGTGCTGACGGCGGGCCGTACAAAGATGAAGTCGTTGTGAAAATGCGTGCGGTGCAGGATCTTGGTGGTGACCGAGTTGAAGAAGGTTTCGGCCAGCTCGGGCTGGTGGTGGTTGACCAGCAACCCGATGTAGTGCAGCTTGACCTGGTGCCACACATCCATGGGTTGCGCGCCCGCGCTGAATTCCTTTTCGAGCCGTCGGACGCACTCCTTGACGCGCAGGTCATAAAACTCGATGCGCTCGCGCTGCGCCCGCTGCTGGCCGTGCCAGTCGGCGGTTTCAAAACGGTGCTTTGCCCGCGACGACTCGGTGCGAAACAGCCGGTAATGGCGGTTGAAACCGTCCATCATGGCCTTGGCAATGCCGTAGGCCTGGGGGGAGTCGAGCCGCTGCGGAAACATGCACCGACCTGCGCAATTACTGCCGACGGGCCGCCGCGACCCCTGCGATGGCGGCCTTGTAGAGCGACTCCAGGCCCTCGGTGCTGTCCACGCTCATGTGCAGGTTGTTGATGAGCCCGTCTTTGAGGCCATAGCACCAGCCATGCAGGGTGACCTTTTGACCACGGCCCCAGGCGTCCAGCATCACAGTGGTCTGCGCAATGTTGACCACCTGTTCGATGGCGTTGAGCTCGCAAAGCACGTCATGGCGCAGCTCGGGGTCCGTCGCGACAATCAGGTCACGGTGGCGGTCGCGCACGTCCTGCACATGACGAATCCAGTTGTCGGCCAGGCCTACGCGCGTGCCTTCCAGCGCTGCGAGCACACCGCCGCAACCATAGTGACCGACCACCATGAGGTGTTCGATGTGCAGCTGATCCACTGCGTACTGGATGGTGGACAGGCAGTTCAGATCAGTGGGCACGACCACGTTGGCCACGTTGCGGTGCACAAATATCTCACCAGGCTCCAGGCCCGTGATCTGGTTGGCTGGCACACGGCTGTCCGAGCACCCGATCCACATGTACTTGGGCTTTTGCTGGGCCAGCAGACCTGTGAAAAAGCCGGGGCGCTCGCGCTCCATCTGGGCTGCCCAGGCACGGTTGTGAACAAACAGGTCGTCGATCGTTGAAGGCATGTTGTCCTTGATTCGTCAGGGGAGAGCGGATACTCAGCAGGTCTCGGCAAACAGCTCGCGGCCAATCAGCATGCGGCGGATTTCGCTGGTGCCCGCGCCAATCTCATACAGCTTGGCATCGCGCCACAGGCGGCCCAGCGGGTATTCGTTGATGTAGCCGTTGCCGCCAAAAATCTGGATGCCGTCACCCGCCATTTTGGTGGCTTGTTCAGCGCACCACAGGATGACGCTGGCGCAGTCCTTGCGCACCTGGCGAACATGCTCGCTGCCCAGCATGTCGAGGTTTTTGGCCACAGTGTAGGCAAATGAGCGGCCGGCCTGCAGCAGGGTGTACATGTCTGCCACCTTGCCCTGAATGAGCTGGAATTCGCCAATGCTCTGGCCAAACTGCTTGCGGTCGTGGATGTAGGGGACCACGTTGTCCATCACGGCCTGCATGATGCCCAGCGGACCACCGGTGAGCACCGCGCGCTCATAGTCCAGGCCGCTCATCAGCACCTTGGCGCCCATGTTCAAGCCGCCCAGCACGTTGGCCGCAGGCACTTCGACGTTGTTGAACACCAGTTCGCCGGTATGGCTGCCGCGCATTCCGAGCTTGTCGAGTTTTTGCGCAATGCTGAAACCTGGCATGCCCTTTTCGATCAGAAACGCCGTGACGCCACGTGCTCCCATTTCAGGCTCGGTCTTGGCATACACCACCAGAGTGTCGGCATCCGGGCCGTTGGTGATCCACATCTTGTTGCCGTTGAGCAGGTAATAGCCGCCCTTGTCCTCGGCCTTGAGCTTCATGCTGATCACGTCCGAGCCTGCACCGGGCTCGCTCATGGCCAGGGCACCCACATGTTCACCGCTGATCAACTTAGGCAAGTATTTTTCTTTTTGCTCCTCGCTGCCGTTGCGGTTGATCTGGTTCACGCAAAGATTGCTGTGTGCACCATACGACAGACCCACCGATGCGCTGGCACGCGAGATTTCCTCCATGGCCACCATGTGCGCCAGGTAGCCCATGGCAGCACCACCATATTGCTCGGGCACCGTGATGCCCAGCACGCCGAGATCGCCCATCTTGCGCCACAGATCCATGGGGAACTGATCGGACTGGTCAATTTCTGCCGCACGCGGAGCGATTTCTGCCTGGGCGAAATCGCGCACCGCGTCGCGCAATGCGTCAATATCGTCTCCCAGCTGGAAGTTGAGGCCTGGAATGTTGGCGGGAACGCTCATGAATGTCTCCTCGGATGGATGGAACGGTATGGTTTTTCAATGACGGATGTTTTCGCGGCCAGTGACTGCCATCAGCGTGCAGCCCATGGTGGCCACCAGCTTTTCGTGGGTGCCATCGAGCGCGTAGGCGCGCCCTTCGCAAACAGTGATGGTGCGGCCAGGCTTGAGCACCCGGCCCTCCATGCGAAAGCGCTCGCCACGGGCAGGCGCCAGAAGGTTGATCTTGAACTCGATGGTGAGGACAGCCGCTTCTTCTGGCATCAAGGTCAATCCGGCGTAGCCACAGGCTGAATCGAGGGCGGTGGCCACCATGCCCGCGTGCAAAAAGCCGTGCTGCTGGGTCAGACCTGCGGCCCAATCCAGTTCAATATTCACAGCACCGGGAGCAACAAGACCGAGGCGTGCACCAAGGGTCTGCATGGCCCCTTGCAGCGCAAAACTGTCGTGAACCCGAGCGACGTAGCCTGGCGCCTTGACCTCGAAAGGGGTTGTGCTCACACTCACTCCTGATTTACGTTTACGTAAACGTCAATTATCAACTATTTTTGGTTTTCCATGGCTCGCAGCAATACCCGCGCTTCCTTTTCGTGCTCTTGAACTTCTTCCAGATTCGCCTGAAGGTCAGCCAGCTGGTCTTCGAGTTGCCGCCGGTGAACGACGAGAACATCCAGAAATTTCTGCAATTGCACACCGGTATCTCGCGGGCTGTCGTAGAGGTCAATGATCTCCTTGGCCTCGCTCAATGACAGGCCAAGACGCTTGGCACGCAACGTCAGGCGCAGGCGCGTGCGGTCCCGCGCGCTGTAAACCCGGCTGCGACCCGCAGGTCCATTGCGCTCGGGCTGCAATAGACCCATATCTTCATAGAAACGAATGGCGCGCGTGGTGAGATCAAACTCTTTGGCAAGATCACTGATGGTGTAGGTGTGAGCCATGGTGGCGCAGCATTGCAGTGCCGCTTTGGGCAGGAAACTTCCTGCTGCAAACGATGGCCACTGTGCAACGCTGTCTGACGTTTACGTTAACGTCAATAGTACCGCAACTTGCACCATAGGCGTGTTGGCGCCGATTCAAAATTGAGCCACCGTGCCGATTGAATTTTGAGCCAGGGCTAATGGCCAACCTGTGAAGGTCGGCTGTGGATAAGTGTAGTGCCTTGGGTCGGTTTTGGTCTCCTTGGTGATCGAGCTCGGTGGTCGTCCGTTGAGGGCAAGCCGCGCAGGGCGAAGCCCGTAGCGGCTTGCCCTTGAACCGCTCAGAACGGCTCAGCCTTCTTGGCCTGTTCGCGTGCCTTGATGCGTTTCTTGGCCACGGCTGTGCTGTGCATGAACCTGTGGGACTCGTTGCCCGTCTCGACGATGTGGCAGTGGTGCGTGAGTCGATCCAGCAGTGCCGTGGTCATCTTGGCGTCGCCGAACACGCTGGACCATTCCTTGAAGTCCAGGTTGGTGGTGATCATCACGCTGGTCTGCTCGTAGAGCTTGCTCAGCAGGTGGAACAGCAAGGCGCCGCCTGCCTGGCTGAAGGGCAGGTAGCCCAGCTCATCAAGGATGACCAGGTCCATGCGCTGCAAGCTCGCTGCGATGCGGCCTGCCTTGCCTTGGGCCTTCTCCTGCTCCAGTGCGTTGACCAGATCCACCGTGGAGTAAAACCGCACGCGTGAGCCATGGCGCGTGATGCCCGCCACGCCGATGGCCGTGGCCAGATGCGTCTTGCCCGTGCCGGGGCCACCCACTAGCACCACGTTGTGCGCCTGCTCGGTGAACGCCATGCTGGCCAACTGCTCGATGAGCTTTTTGTCCACGGGCGAGCATTCGAAGTCGAAGCCCGCCAGGTCGCGGTGCACGGGGAACTTCGCCGTGTGCATCTGGTAGCTCACTGAGCGCATGGCCCTGTCCGTGACTTCCGCTTGCAGCAGGTGCTCCAGCAGCCAGCGCGAGCTCTCCAGCGTGGCGTGGCCGCCTTGCTTGACCAGGTCCTCCCAGGCCCCGGCCATGCCGTACAGGCGCAGCTCTTTGAACTCCTTGTCCAGCTCACGCATGATCGGCCTCCTGCATGTCGCTGCCAGCGCGCAGGCTGTCATAGCGCGCCGTGTCGGCCAGGGGTGTCTGGCTCACTTGCAGGTTGGTCGCAACCGTCTCGGGCAGGGGCTGCGCTTGCAGGCGGCCGAGCACGTTGATGACGTGCTCGGTGCTCACCCGCCCCGATGGCGGCGCACTCTCCAGGGCCAACTCCACCGCCACCAGCACGGCGTCCAGCCCTTGCTTGGGCACCTCGGCCAGTACCTGCGCCATCACCCTGTCGCCCCCCTCCTGGTGCAGCAAGCCTTTGCGCATGCGCTGCAATGGCTCGGGCAGGTCTGCAAAGGGCGCGCCGTTGCGCAGCGCGCCCGGCTTGCGCTCGATCAGCGGCACGTAATGCTGCCAGTCGTAGCGGGTCTGGTTGCGATCGCTCAGGCGCTCGTGCGTGGCCACCATAGCATCGCCGGCCACCACCACGATCTGCGCCGGGTACAGGTGTGTGCTGACCATTTGCCCCGCCCATTCGCAGGGCACCGAGTAGCGGTTGCGCGCCACCGTCACCAGGCAGGTGCTGCTCACCTTGGCCGGGTTCTCAACATAGCCATCAAAGGCCACCGGCATCGGCATCAGGTGGCTTTGCTCCAGCTCCAGCATCTCGGCGATGCTGAACGCTTTGTGCTGCGGGTGGCGCAGCTCTCGCCACAGAGCCCGGCAGCGCTCGCCCAGCCACGCATTGAGCTCGGTAAAGCTGCCAAAGCGCCGTTGCCCCGCCTCCACCCAGATGCGACGGCGGCTGTCTTGCACATCCTTCTCCACGCGCCCCTTCTCCCAGCCGCTGGCACGGTTGCAAAAATCAGGGTCGAACAGATAGTGCGCGCACATGGCTGCAAAGCGCGCATTGACCACGCGGCCTTTGCCCTTCTTGACTTTGTCGACCGCCGTCTTCATGTTGTCGTAGATGCCACGGCGTGCCACGCCACCCAGCGCTGCAAAGCTGCGGGTGTGCGCATCGAACAGCATCTCGTGGCCTTGGCTGGGGTAGGCCACCAGCCAGAAGGCCCCACTGGCACACAGCTTCATGTGCGAGACCTGCATGCGGTAGTACACCCCGCCCACCAGCAAGCCGTCTTCGCTCCAGTCGAACTGGAAGGCCTCGCCAAGCTCGAAGGTCAATGGCACGAAGGCCTTGCAGGCCGCCTGTTGGCCTTCACCTTGGCGCCACTTGCGGATGAAGTCCGTCACCCGCGTGTAGCCACCTTCGTAGCCCGCTGCCTTGATCTGCGTGAACAAGGCCTTGGCCGTGCGCCGCTCCTTCTTGGGCCGCTTGGCATCGGCCTTCAAGGCTTGCTTGAGCTCCGCCTCGTGCGCCGACAGCTTGGTCGCCTTCGCCGCCTCCCGGCGGTACTTGGGCTCGACCGGCTGCGCCTCGTCCAGCCACTTGGCCACCGTGTTGCGCGACAGGCCCGTGGCCCTCGATATCTCCCGCTTCGTCTTCTTGTCCCGGCGGTGCATCCGCCGTATCTTGCCAATCATGTCCATGGTGATCACCCTCTTCATTCCCTTGCTGCACAAAACAGCAGGGTAGGTAAAACACCTGGCTCAGTTTTAGGTCGGCATCACACCAAAAAGCGGCTCAGTTTTCGGTCGGCGTCAACACCATAGGCGATTTGACTACCACTGCCGCCTCTTTCAAATACACGCTGGCGTAAACGGCTTGCCAGCATGAACACCACCGCTTGGGCGATCTAGCGGCCAGCGACCCGAGCTCCCACGGCGATAAG